>Ga0181532_10001601_pt1 | contig 21784 bp, 13 predicted proteins | sample PEATcosm2014_Bin_33_FD_119768 | JGI IMG/M metagenome (GOLD analysis project Ga0181532, IMG submission 119768) | Peatland microbial communities from MTU Mesocosm Facility, Houghton, MI, USA - PEATcosm2014_Bin11_30_metaG | ecosystem: Environmental > Terrestrial > Soil > Wetlands > Peat | place... | reverse complement strand
TCCCGGAGCGCTGGCCTTTAATCGTGGCTTCGTGCTCGGTCTGGGCAGTGCTACTCTGATCGCCGTGTATAACTACCTCGGATATTACGATGTGTGCTACATCGGCGACGAAGTGCAGAATCCTGGTTACGTGGTGCCACGCTCGATTCTGTACTCGCTCGCCGTCTGCTGCATAGGATATCTCGCGTTGCATCTGGCCTTGATCGGAGTGGTGCCGTGGCGGGAAGGAATTCATTCGAACTTCATCGTTTCTGACTTCATGGAACGCCTCTACGGCAGGGGCGCCGCGATCGTGGTCACGATTTTCGTCCTCTGGTCGGCCTTTGGCGCCGTGTTCGCGCTTCTTCTGGGCTATTCGCGAATTCCTTATGCGGCTGCCATCGACGGCTATTTCTTTCGTCCCTTTGCGCAACTGCATCCTACGAAAAACTATCCCCAGGTTTCACTTCTGGTTCTTGGCGGTTTTTCGATTGGCCTCGCATTCCTTAAGCTTGATCAATTGGTCAGCGCCTTGATCACAACCAGAATTCTGGTACAGTTTCTCGGACAGCTGTTTGCCATTCCACTCTTGCGACGAAAACTTCCCGACAGCGCGCGGCCGTACAAGATGTGGTTTTATCCCCTGCCTATTGTCATTGCTTTCTTCGGCTGGGCGTACGTTTTTCTAACCTCTGGCTGGCTCTATATCAAGATTGGATCATTGACGCTGCTAACTGGCGTTCTAGTGTTCTTCATCTGGGCGAAGTGGAAAGCTACATGGCCCTTCAACGCGAGCCAGGATTCTGCCTGACATCAGGGCCCCAAGTATCACAGGAGCAATTCATGATTGAAAGTGCGTTTCGCGGCCTTCGGTTCGCTGACAAATTGGTCGGACAGGCCCGTCCGGTTCAGACGGCAGGTCTCTTTTTGGCCTGCGTGCTGATCTTTGTCGGAGCCTGTCTGGGATCCTCTGACCCGGCTAAGGCTTCCCCGGTAGCTATTCATATCGAGGGCTTATCCGTTGTGGTTCAGCCGAGCGACGGGACATATGAGATTCAAACAGGAAACAGTGGACACAGCGTCATTCACGCCAGGGTAGCGGCGGAGATCGATCACAGGTGGCTCAAATCAACCGATTATCCGCACCATGAGATATCGCAGTCGACTTTTGAGGATGCGCTCGGTCACGGCAACAAAATAACGATAACTTCGTCTGGACTTCCGCATTCCCCTGACCTCGCCTATACATTACAACTCTATGAAGGGAGAGATTTTGGTGTTATCGAGGTTGAGGTGCAAAATCACACTACCAAGCCGACGACCGTTCAAAGTATCCGCAGCGTCGAGGCCATTGGGACCAAAATTGTCGATCTCGGTGGGACGCAGAAAAGCGACCGAGTCCTATCGGATAGCTACAGCGAGGATTGGCCGCCATTGCAGATCTTAGACTTAGGAAAAGCTCCGAACGGAATGCACCGCGCCGTGGGCAGTCAACTTACTTACAACCGGGAAAGCAACGAGAGCCTGTTTGTCGGGGCTCTGACTTCCAACCGCTTTCTCACCATTGTTCATCTGCAGACGCAATCTGCATCACCGGATGGCCCCGGCATCGCTTCCTACACGGTCGATTCAGCCGGAACTACCGAGATACAAGCGACTGAGCCTGAATCCGGTATGCGAGAAGGGCCGGCGGAAAATCTGATTGAATTAAACGTTCCTCTTGCGGCAGGCGAGTTGATAACTTCAGAACGCGTGATGTTTGCTGCAGGAAAAGACTACCATTCGCAACTCGATAACTACGGCGCCGCGATTCGAGAACTGCATCATAGTCGCATCAGCGCGGAAAACATGCTGGGATGGTGGAGTTGGACGGCTTTTTACTTCAAGATCACCGAAGGCGCGGCGCTCACCAACGCTCAATGGCTGGCCGCGAACCTGAAGGGGCTGGGCTACGACTATTTTCATTTCGACTTGGGCTACGGATACGCTCGCGGTGAATATGCGACGCCCAACGCTTCTCAGTTTCCTCATGGCATGTGGGATCTTACTCACCGCATCTGCCGATTAGGATTGAAGGTGGGAATTTGGACGGCTCCTTTTGAAGTGGCCGAGCGCGCTTGGATTTACGAGCACCATAAAGATTGGCTGGTGCACAACGCACATGGCGATCCGATCTCCATTGGCAACGCTGAGGAGGTAGAGGGCGAGCGCCTATTCGTCCTGGACGCCACTCATCCTGATGCCCAGGAATATCTTCGCCAGACCTATCGCACGCTGGCCAGGGAATGGGGCGTGCGCTACATCAAGCTCGATTTCATGGACAATACGGCGATCGAGGGTTATTACCATCGCCCGAACACGACTGCAATGGAAGCGCAGCGCACCGGACTCGAGATTATCCGCAGGGCAGTCGGCGAAGATGTGCTCCTCGATAAAGATGGCAGTCCGATGTTGAATCCGGTTGGCCTGGTGGATGAAGGCCGCACATCCCAGGATACGGGCCATGCATTTCTCCGCAGCAAGGAGGCTGAGCCGGGCATCGCGGCGCGTTATTACATGCATCGCAACTTTTTCATCGCCGATCCGGACGCGTTCACGGTTTCACGGCAGCTCATTGAAGAGCGGACCATTCAAGCTCCACTTACATTGAGTGACGCTCAGGTTTCGATCACTCTGGCGGCGGTTTCCGGAGGAATGTTCGAAATTGGCGACGACCTCCCGACTCTGGGGAGCGATCCAGACCGCGTGGCTTTGGTCAAGAACCCTGATTTGCTTGCGATGGCTAAGCTTGGACGCGCTGCTTTGCCTCTAGATCTCCTGACTTACACAGATAAGGATGAGCAACCCAGCGTCTTTCTATTGCGCGAAGACCAGCGTCAGTCCATGCTGGCAGTCTTTAACTGGACGGAGCAGTCGAGTTCTCACACCTTCAGTCTCTCCGATTTAAACCTTCCCGCAGGACACTCGTACAAATTATCCGACGTGTTCCAAGATCAGGCACTAGCGGTGGACCACGAAACGTTCCGCCTGGACCAACCCGCGCGTACAGTCAAGCTGATTAAACTTATTGATCTTTCCATTTCCGCGGCCGCGCCTTCGATTGCGTTCCAGGTTGTGTCTCAAGCAAAAATTGGGGAGGAGATTGAATTTTCCAGCGTCGTTTCTAAAGACGGAGTCCCCGCGCTCGCCTATCATTGGGATTTTGGCGATGGAGTGGCCGCCGATGGCGCAATCCTCACGCATACGTATACAGCCGCCGGCAATTACGCAGTGCGGTTCGCGGCTGAGGGCCTCGATGGCAAGTCCGCGGAGAAGACATTTTCGATCAACGTCAGCGGACCGGTGACTCTTCAGTCCCCTCGGCGTTAGGCGAGTCCTCCTCGTAAACCTTTCGGCTCGTTACGGGATCGCCGAAGAGTGTCTTCAGATACTCGTTCAACCCGGGGTCCGAACTCATCAGCATAGAGGACCAGTTGATGACGCCGTACTCGTCTACCGCGGTGCCCAGTACCCGGAAGTCGGCTTGTGTTTATCGACGGAATCTGCAGGGGCAGCCGCTCTCGCCGCAGCAATGCTGAGTGTGGTAGTCACGAAAACACGCCTCCCCGCAGGCTAATGACTATAATTTCACTGGCGTGCGAGGGCTCGGAACAAAGGACGTGATTCCCCAGTGAGGAGAGCAGCCATGTCTTTGCGCAAACTGTGCTTTTTCACGGTGCTAGCCACGATGATTGCTTTTGTTGCAGTGGGAAGCTTAAACATTCCGATCAAGGGATTTGATGTGGCGACACCGAATTCGCAGCCGCACGATCTGCCGCCGGCCCCCGATGGGTCGCTCGGCAACATGGGCCCGCCGGCAAACAGGCTAGGCCGATCGAACTGGGGTAAGTCGTTCCGCACGAATAACGAAATCCGGCTGACCGTTTTTCTTCCGGTCCAATCCAAAAATGCCAAGGATCTGGGCGCCGGAAAGTTGCTGGTGGCGAGCCGCGGGCTCGCCGATCCGTTTTTCGCTGAGACGGTAGTCCTGCTGGTTCACTACGATGCTGAAGGTGTGGTCGGACTGATTCTCAACCGGCGCACAGATGTCCCGCTTTCACGAGTGCTTGAGGGGCTCAAGGCGGCGAAACACCTTTCAGACCCGGTCTATCTCGGAGGTCCGGTAGAAACTCCAGCGGTGTTTGCGTTGCTGCAGTCGCCGGCGAAGGTGGAAGGAGCTCAGCACATTTTCGGAGCGGTCTACCTGATTTCCACCAAGAGCCTCTTCGAACAGACCATCTCGGCTCGACCCGACCCTAGCGGTTTTCATGTTTATCTGGGCTCCGCCGGATGGACGAACGATCAACTGCGGAAGGAGGTGGAACTGGGCGCGTGGTTCATTTTTCCGGCGGATGCAGGAACGGTTTTCGATTCCGATCCGGATTCCTTGTGGCCGCAAATGATTCAGAAAACGGAATTAAAGTTGGCCGGGAGCGGGCCTGCGGACGCAGATCAGCCAGGACCGCGTGCTCGACAACTACTTCGCTAGTATTCCCAGCGTGCGCGGGGCAGATCGGTAACGAGTAGCCGGCGTATGGAAAGCGATCGCGATTGCTCCCGGCGTACAAGGCGGGTAACCTACAACGCATTTCAGCAAAATGATTCCGGCTGGCGGCTGGGCTACTTACTTTTCAATTCGACCAAGAGTTTTTTAAATTCCGGGTCAGCATCGAGCGGTCGCAGATTTGGATCTTCTTCAAGGATCGCTGGATTCCTGAGACCTCGTCTTATCGCTTCCCGTAGATCTTTAAGGGCCTGCTTCTTCTTCCCCATCGCCGTTCTGGTCTCGGCGAGTAACAGGGCGGGCCAGGGGTCGTCATCGACTTCACCCATCAATTGAAAGTACAGCTCTGCGCGCTCGAAGTGCCGGGACTCGAATTCCGCCTGCCCGGCTTCGATCCCATGAGCCCAGAGATCGCTGTATGCCCGCAAGAAAACCAACCTCTGCGCTTCGAGTTTGGAGTGAGCACCATAATCCTTGAGGCGTCGCATCTGTTCGGAAACCGCTGAGCTCAGCGTGCTTCGTTGTTCGTCGTTCTCCGTCTTCGCCAGCGCGTCTAACTTCAACGCAATCTCGCCAGTCAGTTGTGCCTGAGTTGTGATCTGCCCTTGTTCCTTCTTGAGCGCCTCTTTCAGACTCGGAGAACTCTTTAACGCGGTGAGCTTCTTTTCATATTCGGATACGTCTTCCAAGCCGCTGAAATCAGAGACCAGTGAGCGATACGCATTGAGTTCGGCGATCGCGTCGCTTCGTTTCTCAGCGTCGTTTGCTTCCGCTCCTCGCTTGCGGTAGAGAGATTCGAGGAAATGACTGTCATGCGCCAGACTCCTACTCTGCATGGCTTTCAATTGCATCCATTCGATGGCATCCTCGAAAACCTCTGGGGGCGCCCACCGGTGTGAACCCTGAAATACCCGGACCCGATAGGGCATTCCGAGGTCTTCCCGTTCGCGCCGGATGCCGATGATCTCCGGCCAATTAAAGTCCCGATCTCCCACTGCCAGAAAATAAGGTGTCTGGTCTTTCTCCGACGGGCTGCGGTTGCTCGGATAACCCGCTCCGTGAGCGATCACGCCTGCGATTTGGCATTGTCGGCAACTGGATGCAACCAGCCCAGCCATCCGCGCTCCGCCCGAAAAGCCAGTGGTGTAGGTGCGCCGGTCGTCCAGCGATAGCCGGATGTGAGTATCCGCCCACATGGCGGTTGCACCTTTGGACGACTCCGCGGCCGAAAAATTCCTTGAGTTGTTGGAACCGGCAATGATGTATCCATATTTCTCCGCAACCTCTTTATAGAGGTCAACTGGAACTCGTCCCCTTGCCTCCGGATCGAAGGCGTAAATGATCGGCCACCGTTTCAGAGGAGTGTAGGTCGACGGAAGGTAAATAGCGTAACTCTGTGTGGGATCGACAGTGCAGGGGATCCGGTCAAAGACCACACCGGGAACGGGATTTACTGGCGTCTCGACGGTTTGCGCCGCCACTTGGAACGCGGGCACAAATCCTAAGATTAAAGATAGAGCCAAGCGCGCTGTCCGCAGTTTCATTGGCTTTGGAAACTCTTCAACTTAGATGCAATGTGAGCCACTTCTCAGCAATCAGCGCCTCAATCTCCGACTTGCTGAGTGTATAGCCGCTGGGGGCATTAGTGCCGACTTGTTGAGCGCGGGTCCGCCGTGACGGATGATGGCAGTCAGATCGGCGTCGGTCATTTTACCTAGCGCGTCGCCTTCGAACTGGAGGGAGTCAGCGCGACTGCCATGCGGCCTGCAAGCGGCGTAGACCTTCTCGCGCGTGGACATTGCCGTGATCGAGCTTTAGAACAAGCCCGTATGTGTAGCGCGCCAGACGATAATCGCCGCGCGATGTTGAGGAATCGGCCTGGCTTAGTAGATCCGGGATGTCCTGTCGGCTGAAACCGTCTACTGTCAAAGCCGATTCCGGAGCGCGTTTTCGGGCAGGCGACCTTGGTGTGGCTGGCGGTGCAGTTTGCTTGTCATTCTCATTGTCGTGGGAGGCAGAAGACGCGGTGGGCGAGTCGTGGGCGGCTGCGTTGTCAGCTGCCGGTTGATTGTGGTCGCTCGACTCAACCGCTTGAGGTGAAGCGGTCTGGGATGGATCGACAGGCTTCTGGGGCGTCTCCACTGGTGGAGACGATGCCGATGCTCCTGAGACGGGTGCGCTTTCACTTATCGGATGATCGCTTGACGACTGCGCCACGACCGGCTGCAAGGTTGGTGCGGCTGAGGGACTTGAAGCCACCGGAATTGCTGACGTTTGTGACACGGCCGCCGGAGCATCCGGTGTCTCTGGATTCTGAGGACGGGCGGGCGTGACGCTGTGCTCATCCGCGGCTCCGCGAGGAACCTGCGTGGAGGACTCATTGAGCGTTCCAGTGCCTGAAGTCAGGGCTCTGATCTTGCTCTCGAGTTTCGCAACGAACGGAGGAAACGCGCCCGTTCGTGAACGAGTGTAGAGAGCCCAACTCGCCGCCGCGATGAGAAGGAGGGCAGAAACCAGGATCAGACTTGGCCAGATTCGCGGTGGAGTTGCCTCGATTTGCGCGAAACGGGGAACGGACACACCATTCGGCGGCCGATTGCCGACCACCCGTTCTGCGGGAACGGTCGCGGGCGGAGTGAGCGGCATGCGAAAAGATTGCTCCAGGAAGGCCTGGCGCATTTCCTCGCAAGTCTGGAATCGATCCCTGGGATCTTTGGCGAGGGCTTTCCGAATGACGGCATCGATCCCGCCGGGAATCGCCGGGTTAATGAGCGCGGGCGCGACGGGATCCTCATTCACGATCTTGTAGAGAACAGTCGCGATATCGCCAGCAAAGGGCTTTTCGCGGGTCAGCAATTCATAGAAGACTGCACCGAGGGAGAAAATGTCGGCGCGATGATCCACTTTTTTGCCGGTGATCTGCTCGGGAGACATGTAGCCAGGCGTGCCTATGACTAGCCCGGTCATCGTGAGCGACGTGTTCTCGATTTTGGCAATTCCGAAGTCGAGGACTTTGATGGCGCCTTCGTCGGTCACCATGAGGTTCGCGGGTTTCAGGTCGCGGTGTATGACACCGCGGGCGTGTGCAAAACCGACCGCGGCTAAAATCTGGTCAGCCCAAGCGAGGAGTGTGGGGAGCGAAGGCACGCCAACATCAGCCAATAGTTCGGCCAGGGTGGTACCTTTAACGAACTGCATGCTCAAATAAATGGCGCCGTTTCCCTCGCCAACGTCGTAGATGGTGATGATATTGGGATGATCCAGTCCGCCGGCCGCTTTGGCTTCCTGCTTGAGCCTCTCGATCATCTGGGCGCGGTCGGGAGCGTTATTGTCGATCAGAATGGTCTTGAGCGCGACGGTACGGGCAATTACGGGATCGAATGCTTTATAGACAGCTCCCATGGCACCGCGCCCTAACTCTTCCTGAATCTGGTAGCGGCTCAATGCTGTGAGGTTCGCCTGACTCGCCGGAAGCGGCTGCCCAGAGGTGGGCTCGTCAGCGGATCCCCGCTGCTCAACCGGGTTGTTAGGTGGTTTTGCCAATTCCATGAGAAATCTCTAATGGACTGTCATCGCAAATAGGCGCAAACGCACAAGTTATCGAGTCTGTGTGCCGCATCTTCAATCATAGCCCGGCCGCGTTTTGCTTCCCACTTACTTTAGTTTTGATTGGGCCATTGATCTTGTTTCAGCCGTTCCTTCCCGCGAGAAAATGGATGCTTGCGGATCTTTATGAAGTCGTGGAAATCCATTTCTTTCGCCTCGCCTTCGCGGCCGAACGAGATCTCTGGTCTCGAACGCTGCTGCGTCGCGGTTGTGCTCGTCGTTGTTCTTGTGGGTGGAGCATCGATCACGACTTACGCCAAAGATGCCTCTCTGACCGCGGTGGTTTTGTTCGACGGCCCTCAGGGCGCGGCGTATGTACAGATCACGGAAGCAGAACTGAATGGAAAGATCGAAGTTCGCAGCTGTGACGGGGTTCCGAGGCTCGACAAGAATACTTATAATGGACTTCCGCGCGCGTCCCTGGCAGGTGCTAGCTCGCTTCAGCGCCGCGCAGACGGCGTACTCACGCTAACCGCGAACGGCAAGTCCGTCTGTGTTGTGCCCAGCAATCTGAAATTCGAACGGAGCGTTGAACTCACGCCAGCGGCGGCAGCGGAACAAGCCATGATTCGCGGCACGCCTGTCTCTTCATCGCCTCGCGATGCAATGATCCCAGAATTCAAGCGCGGTGTGCAGCTTGTGTTTATTGCCGCTCCGGACGCTGAATTTGCCGCTTTCCTGCGGGCGCAACGAGCGAACACGGTAAGAGACTGGGGGGATTTCTTAACGCGTTATCCGTCTTCCGCACGCCGAGCATCCGCTCAAAATGCCATCGCGGGATTTCATCAGCAGGCAGCCGAAGCTGCTTTTGCGCAGTATCAAGGTTCGAGCGGCGCCAAAAAACAAGACCTCGCCATGCTGCGGCAGGCATGGTTGGAGGCACAAACCGCCAGCCAGTCGTCTCCCGACTACAAACCCTCTGCGCGGTTAATGGACGACATAGGACGAGAATTGGACAACCTGGCGCGACCTGATCAGACACGCCTGCAGGCGTACCGAAAAGCCCTGCAAGACCATTCGCCCGGGTATTCGCAACTGTCTGCTGCCAAGCTGCACGTAGAACGCCTGTTGGAAGTCTGGCCAGACTATGCTCCTCTGCTTAGTCTTCAGCGCGAGATTGCCGCCGAGCAGCGGAAACTGGAAACGACCGTCGTGAACGCGCAGGTGTTGATAGCAGAGTCCCGTTACGACCAGGCCGTCAGCTCGCTGGGTCCCTATGTCGCATTCGCTTCCGAAATGCCCCGCATGGATGCAGTGATCAACGCAGCGTTCCAATACCACTACGAAAACGGACAAAGACTGGCGGCTCATCAGGACTGGGAAAAAGCAATCGTGGAGTTTGGCAAAGCGGCGGCCATCCGGCCCGACCGCAAGGATGTCCAAGCGGCCGCCGACAGCGCCGCCGTCCAAATCGAGGCCCAACGCAATCAGCAGGCGGCAAACACCGCTGTTCTCGAGAGCGACGAGTACGCGCGCCAGAACCAGTTTGTCGAGGCCTATAACGTACTCGCCGACTTACCTGAGAAACAGCGCGCCCTGGTAACCTCGCAGCTCGCGGCGCTGTCGCACGACTATATCGGCGCCGCCGTACGGCGCGCACAGAAACTCCAGGAGTCGCACGTTCCGATCAAAAACCCGACTGACGCGAATGCCGCGCTGGAGGCCTATGTTCTGTGGGATCGCGCCAGCGCTCTAGGGGACGACCCGGCGATCACCGTCAAACGCGATTTCCTTTCTGCCAAGATCAGTGCTTACTATCTCGATCAAGCCCATCGCTATCTGCAGAAGGCTTCGGGATCCGGAGCCGGCGTTGGGTGGCTTTACCTGAAACAAGCAGCACATTACGGGATTATCAATCTCGACAGTCTGAAAGATGAGATGGCCCGTTACGAACCGCTCTATCAACGGCAATCCCAACTCTCGGTCGGCATCGTGTTTCGCGATCAAACTTCACGCCGCGACAGCCATGGTTTCGCCGACCAGCTTGCAGACGCGATAACCAGCGGACTCGATTCCTCCGGTGTGCCGATTGCGGTCATGCGTAATTCCTCGGCGGTTGAGGAGGCCCAACAGCCCAATTTCGCGCTCGTCGGACAGGTTCTGGAACACCGGGTGGTCAAGAAAGCGAGCCTGGAGGCTCCGGAGTCGAAATACCGGGCGGGCGCGCGCGAGACGAAAAATCCGGCTTGGCTGCAAATCGAAAGTAACTATGAATCTGCTCAACAGCAGCTCAGCTCGGCGCAACATGTGCTGGCTGACGCCCAAGCGCAACACAAGAAAAAGCAAGTGATCGCAGACGCCACTGACGCGGTGCAGCAGGCACAGAAGAGCGTCGAGGAGTTGCGACATAAGTTGGAGGCGACGGAGCAGAGCCACGTGGAGACCGTGGTTGAGTCTTATCACTACACAAAGAAGACCGTTGATCTGACGGCGTCGGCGGAGATCGAATTTCAGTTTAGAGACCGGGCGGGTAATCTTATCGGGCAGCCTGCCGATGTGCGTAAAGACAAACACACCACGACGGTCGTCTTGCAAGACGTCAAAGCGGAAGATACCGAAGGAATCACCAACCAAGGCGTGGAACCGGATGGGGCGCAGTTTCTGACAGATCTGGAAATTGATTCCCGGAATACCCTGGTCAAAGCGGTGCGAGAACGAGCGGCGGAGCTGCCGGCGGAAATCCTGCAGGCAGCGAAAACGCTGGCGCAACAAGGCGACACGGACGGAGCCGCGGAACTGTATGTGTTGTACTTGAACGCAACTCCTCAAGGCGCATCTCCAGGGCGAGACGAGGCAGTCAAGTTTCTGCGCGATCAGTTCAATTTAGCGTTGTCGTCGGATACTAAGCTGTGACCCGTGAATCGATGGCATTTTGTCAATGAAGGGCTGCCCGATATTCGGCGCCCGGTCGGAGTTTTCCAGCGAAAAGGCCATGTGGATCGCCGGCCGTGCTGGTGGAAACGAGTATAGAACCATGGCGGACAATCCCAAGAAGGATCCGGAGCTTTCGTCTCGTCTGAGGAAGACCAACGAAGAGCTTAAGAACCTGCAAAACTCAGTAAAGACCGGAATGATCAATGTGAAGGTTCTGATGGATTTCCGGACCGCTACCGAACGTGCTCGCCAGGCCAGCGTAGCCGTACAGCAATGGCTGGATGCACAAGGAAAAGGAGGCGATCCTTACAAGCTGATGGAACAGGTAGTAAAACAGCGCGTTGAAATGGCCACCCAGCTGGTCAAGGACGTCACAGTTGACCTCGAAAGCCTCGAAGTAGACTTCGACACCCCCGGCCTTCCTGCATTCAACCAGGCCGTGCGCGAGGTTTCCGAGCGTCTGGAAAAGCTATTCCCCAAGTGATCTCTGCAGGTTACACGGTCTCTGCCGGGAATCCGTTAGCCTCGGCTGTTGCCGGTCGTCGTCTCCGCAGGGGCAAAGGGAAGGCGGGTACCTTGGTACTCTTCCCTTCTGTGTTTTCGGGCGCACAATGGATAGTGATCATCCCGCGGTGACGCGAAGGTAAGCTTCGTCTGTCGTACCAGAATTGCTCTCGCAGATCACGCATTTTGGAGCCGTGCAATGGCCGAGCTGTTTCTCAAATTTGAAGATCGGGTCTTACAAGAGCTCTTGCTTTCCGGCGGCACAGTCACGATTGGCCGTCAGCCCGATAATGTCTTTCGCATCGACAATCCTGCCGTTTCCGGACATCACGCGCGGGTGTACGCAGAAGGCGATCACTATGTGATCGAAGACGTTGAGAGCTTTAATGGCACCTACGTCAATGGTCAACGAATCAACCAGACGGTACTGAAGGACGGAGACAACGTTACCATCGGCAAGCACACGATCGAATTTCGTGACGAGGTCCGTCCGGTCGCCGCGCCGTATGGAACTATTGACATCGCCGGGCAAATCCTGAAGGCCCCGCCACAGCTGGATCGCACCATGGTCTTGGACACGGCAAAAGCAAAAGAAATGCTCGCGAAAGCAGCCGCAGCGGCTTCCTCCGCCGGCCCGGTTGTGGTCCAGAGAATCGGCATCGCTCAAAGCCAGCCGCCAGTCAATACCTCGCCCGCGGTACATCAAACCATTGGCACGCTGACCATTGTCGAAGGCCGAACCGACCAGCAGCGGTACGTTCTGACCAGTAAACTGACCATGATCGGAAAATCGAGGATGGCCGGCATTCGGCTCAAGCGGTGGTTCGCACCCCGCGTCGCAGCCTTGATTTACCGAGGTGAGGATGGCTACTTTATCGCTGCTTCCGAAAACAAGGTAAAGATCAGGGTGAATGATATCGTGGTCGAGGGCGGTCAAAAGCAACTCGAAGCAGGTGACGTAATCGAACTCGCAGATATCAAGGCTGTTTTTGCTACATAACTGGGACGCTCGGAGGCAACCCTTCGATTCCCAGAGAACAGTCCGATTTTTCGGACTGCCTGATCTGCGCGCAGTCAAGTTCTAACCGATACGGTAGGTAGTCTCTGCCGATTAAGCCCTTGCGATCCCTGATCTCGGGCGATCTTCGTAACCCATCTGCTGAATGCGGGCGTTGACCAACGATCCACTTTCCTCTCCCAACCTTGCTTTCGCGTTGTGGATTGTTTCCGGCTGCTCGTCACTCGCCCAGAATCGAGGCAAGCATTTCGTGGAGCGGGCCGGGTACAGGTACACTTTGAAGTGATGAAAAAGCTCCGATTCCTGGTATCGCTTCACAGTCGCGAGAACGATTTTCAAGTGGCACAAGCCCAAACCGCGGAAGATACCGCGCACAAGCTAGGGAGCGATGCTGAGATCGTGTTTGCCGATAACGACGCGGTAAATCAGAGCACGCAAATTCTAAAGGCAATCCAGAGCCGGGTCGAGTCCCGACCCGATGCGATTGTGGTGGAACCGGTTGGAGGCACGGCCCTGCCGCAGGTGGCCCGTGCCGCCAGCACCGCCGGAATCGGCTGGGCGGTCCTGAACCGAAGGCCGGATTACTTGTCGGATCTCCGCAGGGCGGCGACGGCGCCCATCTTTGCCCTCAGTTCCGATAATTTCGAGATTGGACGCATTCAAGGAAGACAATTCGCGGCGTTGTTGCCCGGAGGCGGTTCCGCTCTGTACATTGAAGGACCTTCGCAGAGTTCCTCGGCCCAAGAACGTAAGTCTGGGATGCTAGAGACGAAACCGCCGAACATTCAAGTGCGGATGCTGAGGGCCCGCTGGACAGAGGAAAGTGCCTCGCGGGCGGTGCTGTCCTGGCTGGAAATGGCCACTTCACAAAGCGCGTCACTTAACCTGGTGGGCGCGCAGGATGACTCGATGGCCATGGGCGCTCGCAAAGCGTTTCAACAGATCACCAACGAAGCAGAGCGTTCGCGATGGCTGAGTTTACCATTCACCGGATGTGATGGTCAGCCGGCGACGGGCCAAGCCTGGGTACGCGACAAATGGCTCACGGCGACGATTTATATTCCGCCGCTTACTGGACAGGCGATGGAGATTTTCGCAAAAGCCATTCAGGACGGAACCCAACCGCCCGAACATTCCTTGACCACTTCCTTCTCGATTCCTCCCCTCGAATCATTCGTTCCGCGAAACTCATAGGCATTCAAACGATGACGGGGCTGCTCACAGCTGCCTTCCTCGCGGCAAACAGGACAATCGGAAGATTCGGTGGTCGGAACTAAGGTTGGGTTGACGCACGTTCGAACGCCGCGCACTCCCCGACCGTTTTCATGCTGTCCGCGTGTGAACCGGACTTCAAGAGTTGCTTGGGATCTTGGTCCGCAAGCGGTTATGATAGGCGGGTAATACGGGGAAACGCGTCGAAGCCCGAGTCGAAGCTTAAGATTCGCTGGATTCCATTTTGTTCCATGACCGATAGATGCACCGCGTCACGGGCAGAAAGCTGTCGATACCCTAGAACAATCTGCTTGGCACGCTGCACCACCACGCCGTCCACCGCCAGCACCTGATCTACGACACCGAGCAGAGCGTCGAAAGCTGGTTGGATTGCGTCGCGGCGATCGATTGCGACATATCGGTGCAGAATTTCCTGCAAGACCTCGGCATCGGTAACCAGGCGCTGACGGTCCGTGATCAACTTCTCGAGCAGACGCTGCGCGTCAACCTTGTGAGGGTGAGGCGCGCCGACCAGATACATCGGGATATTCGAGTCGACCAAAATCACGAACGGGCACCGCTTCGGTATCCTGCTTCGATCTCGGCCAGCATGCCGTCAATGTCACCGACAGGATAGTCATGCCGGGCCGCCCTTTGGATGACTTCGAGCTTCTTCCCGATGCTGCCCACAGGTTCTTGGCGGCGTGCTAGATCCAGCGCTTGCCGGACCCACTCAGCGATAGACATGTGGCGCGAACGCGCCACACGCTGAATCTCCCGATATTCCGGATCCTGCACAATCACTTGCAGTCTTTTAGCCATATGATGAGTCTATCTGACTCATACTGATGAGTCAACCAACGCAGACGTCCAAAGGCCAGGCTTCGAAAAACTGTCACCTAGGACTGGCCGACGATTTTACTGTTGCCAGCCTCCGCCCAGCACCTTGTAGAGTTGGACCAGGCTGCGATATTCATCTCCCCACGCCGCTGCGAGCGTCAGTTCGGAGCCGTAAAGCGACCGCTGTCCGTCGAGTACTTCGAGGTATGTCGTCGTGCCGCCCTTATAGCGAAGCGTGGAAACGCGGACGGTTTCCTGCAGGTCGGCTACCGAATCCTGCTGGCGAATCCGGACCTGATGAAATTTGTCGTAACCGATGAGCGCGTCTGAGACTTCTCCAAAAGCGTGCTGGATCGTTTCCCGGTAGCCGATCAGAGTTTGTTGGTGTTCAGACTCGGCCAGATGCAAATTCCCTTTCAACGCGCCTCCGGTGAAGATTGGCTGGCTAACCTGTGCGCCATAGGACCAGATGCCTAGCTGCGTGGTGTAGCGGCTTGGGAAAAGAGAGTCCCGACCAAATGAACCCCCGCCTCCTCCGGTCAGCGCGAATTGCGGGAAGAACTGAGCTTTGGCCACTCCGATATCGGCATTCGCGGCAATCAAAATCTGCTCCGCCTCACGAATATCGGGCCGACGCTCGATGATCGATGATGGAATGCCGGCTGGAACCTCCGGTGGAAGTGCTTGCTCGACGAGAGGAATCCCACGTGCGATTTCTTGCGGGTAATTGCCGAGCAGGATGCTGATGGCGTCCTCTTCCTGGGCGATTTGTCGCTCCAGGTCCGGGATCGCCGCATTGGCGGTATCCAGCACCTGTTGGGCTTGAAGCACATCCAACTTGGTAGCAACGCCGTGGTCGAGGCGCAGCTGGGTAAGTTTGACCGAATCGGTCTGTGTCGTGACTGTCTCACGCGTGATCTTGAGTTGCAGATCAAGTTGCAGCAGCGTGAAATAGTCGCTCGCCACATCGCTGACCAGGGTCAGTACGACGACCTGGCGCGCATCTTCGGTAGCCAGCAGTTGGGCGCGAGCTGCTTCATTGGCGCGGCGCAACTTTCCGAAGAAATCGAGTTGGAACGCCGCGTCGGCGGTCAAGGTCAGGAAGTTGAACCGGGATTGTTCAAGGTTTTCCTTGCCCCCGCTGAAATTGGCATTGCCCGATATCTGAGGGAACAGGCTCGAACGAGTAATCGCAAGCTCAGCCCGGGCAGCGTTGATGCGTTCCGTGGCGAGTTGTAAGTCATAGTTCTGTTTGAGCGCCGTGCGGATGAGTTCCTGTAGCTTTGGGTCCTGAAATACCTGCCACCATGAAAGATCGGCATACGAGGCAGTCTGCGCCTGAAGCTTAGGATTGTTTGCCAGGTCTCGAAAAGAATTCGGAGTCTGAACGGCAGGTCGATGATAGTTAGGGCCTACGGCACAACCCGAAAACAGGCCAGAGAGCAATGCCGCAGTGAGCAATTTCGCGATTTTCATCATTAGGCAAACCCCATTACTCAAACCTCATTGCGCAGACTCCGCTTGATTACCGAGCTGTTGAAGGCACTGCCAGGTTCCTCAGTCTCCGGGCGCGGGTGAAGGCGCAGCTGGCAATATGCCTGATGCGGGTTCCTTTCCGGCGCTCGACCATTTTTCAACCATGTAAAAGATGCCGGGAATGAAGAAAATTCCGATCGCGCTCGCGGCGAGCATCCCGCCGATCACGGCCGTCCCCATGATCTGCCGGGCTACCGAACCTGCGCCGCTCGCTGTCCACAGTGGAACGCAGCCGAGGATAAAGGCGAATGATGTCATCAGGATCGGTCGCAGCCGCAGCCTGGCGCCTTCGAGCGCGGCGTCGGCCAGCGGTTTTCCGTGTTCGTACCGATCCTTGGCAAACTCGACGATCAAAATCGCGTTCTTCGCTGCCAGGCCGATCAGCATGATCAAGCCGATCTGCGAGTAGATGTCGCTTTCAATCTGCACCATATACGGCGGCAGGAAAACGCCGAGCAAAGTTCGCCGCAGCCATAGCACTGCAAACGCTCCAAAGACCGCCACCGGCGTGCTGAGCAGTACGCTGAAAGGCAGCGACCAGCTTTCGTACAGTGCCGACAGAATCAGGAAGACGAACAGCAGCGACAGGCCAAAGACGACCGCGGGTGGCACGCCCTGGCGCGCTTTCTGCTCCAGAAACGAGATCCCGGAGTAGTCGAATCCCATCTCTCTCGGCATGGTTTGTTTGAAAACTTCTTCGAGGGCTGCGGTCGCCTGATCGGCGCTGTAGCCCGGTGCTGCGCTCCCGTTGATTTGTGCGCAACGGTACTCGTTAAAGCGCATTGTGAATTCGGGGCCGAGCTGCGATTTAACCGTGGTGAGCGTGGCCAGCGGAACGTTCTCGCCCCGGTTGTTGCGGACATAGAATCGCCCGACATTATCTGCGCTGGCGCGATCTTCGCTCTCGGCCTCGATGTAGACCTGCCACTGGCGGCCAAAACGGTTGAAGTAATTGATGAAATATCCGCCCATGAACGCTTGGATGGTGCGATAAACATCGGAGAGATTGACGCCCTGCTTCAACACCTTGTCACGATTGACGTCGACGAGCTTCTGCGGAACGCTCGGCAGAAACGTCGTACTCAGGCTGGCGATCTCCGGCCGCTTTCGTGCCGCGTCAAGAAACCTGTTCAGGTTTTGCGACAGGAATTGGATGCTGCCGCCGGAGCGATCTTCGAGGATGAAGGTGAATCCGCCTGCAGTGCCAACGCCCGGGATGGCCGGCGGCGAAAAACTGAATGCGATTCCCGCCGGCAATTTGGAAAGCTGCTGATTCAAATGCGCCTTGATAGCTTGAAACTGCTCGGCTCTGGACGTGCGCTCGTCCCACGGCTTCAGAGTGACGACAAAGAAAGCGTTGTAGCTGGTGCGAACAAAACTGAGCAAGCTGAAGCCGATGACGCTGGTCGTGTACTTCACACCCGGTGTGTTAGCCAGAATGTTCTCGATCTGTGCCGCTGCCTGCGATGTTCGCTCCAACGAAGCGTCATTGGGCAATTGCAGATTCACATATGCATAGCCCTGATCTTCATCGGGAAGAAAGCTGGACGGCACGCGATGGGCGAAAAATCCCGCCGCCAGGCCAAAGACCAACAGAAGCACAACCAGCACGGCTGTTTTCTTGAGCAGGACACCGCTCCAACTGACATAGCCCTCAGTGGCTCGCTCAAAAACTCGGTTAAACCAATCGAAGAATCTCCGCAGCAGGCCATGGCTCTCTTCGCGCGGTCGAAGAAGCAATGCGGCCAGGGCAGGGCTGAGCGTGAGCGCGTTGAACGCGGAGAGAATTACCGAGATGGCGATCGTGACTGCGAATTGCTGATACAGCTTGCCTGTGATCCCGGGAATGAAGGCGGTGGGCACAAATACAGCGGAGAGAACCAGGGCGATTCCTACCACGGGACCGGACAGTTCCTCCATCGCCTTTAATGCTGCATTCTTTGGAGTCATGCCCTCTTCGATATGCCGTTCCACGCCTTCGACGACCACGATCGCGTCATCCACCACCAGACCGATCGCCAGCACCAGCCCGAAGAGAGAGAGCGTATTGATGGAAAAACCGAACAGCGGGAAGAACACGAATGTTCCCACAAGCGAAACCGGCACCGCCAGCAGTGGGATCAGGGTTGAGCGCCAGCCCTGAAGAAAAAGAAAAACAACGATGATGACCAAGACCAGCGCGATCAGCAGGGTTTCAACGATTTCCTTGATGCCCTGGGTCACGGAAAGAGTCGTGTCGAGAGAAACGGCGAAATCCATGTCGTCCGGGAAACGCTGTTTCATCTGCGCCATCAGTTGCTTGACTCCGGCCGCCGCGTCGACCGCGTTCGATCCGGGCAATTGGTAGGCTGCAATAATCGCGCCCGGCTTGCCGTTGAAACGTCCGGCAACGCTGTAGTCTTGAGCGCCCAATTCGATGCGAGCGACGTCGCGCACGCGCACCGTCGCACCGTCAGGCGTCTCGCGAACCACGATGTTGCCGAATTCTTCCGCCGAAACCAGGCGCCCTTGTGCCAGAACCGTGTAGGTAAACTCCTGGCCCTTTGGAGCAGGCTCGCCTCCCGCTTTGCCTGCGGGGTTCACGGTGTTCTGTGCCTGAATCGCACTGACGATCTCCGGAACCGTTATGCCAAGTTTTGCCAACGTGTCCGGCTTTACCCAAAGACGCATCGCGTATTGACCGGCGCCGAATACCTGCACATTGCCGATGCCGGGCGAGCGAAGAATCGGGTCGACGATATTGATGTACGCGTAGTTCGCCAGAAACTTGGCGTCATAGGTTCCGCGCGGAGAATAAAGGGCAACCCACATCAACGGAGCAGTGACCGATTTTCGCACCGTGATGCCGTAGTTGTTGACGTCGACCGGAAGCTGAGAAGCAGCCTGGGTTTCCCGCGACTGCGTGAGAATGAAATCGGTATTCGGGTCGGTCTTTACGTCAAAGTCGACAATCAGGCTGGTGCTTGAGTTGCCCGTGGCATTCAGCGAGTACATGTAGTTCTCGTTGTCTACTCCGTTCATCTGCTGTTCGATAGGAGTAGCTACCGCTTGCTCCAGCGTCTGCGCGTCAGCTCCGACGTAAGTGGCGATCACTTGAATTTCCGGTGGAGTGATGTTCGGAAACTGTGCGACGGGCAAGGTCAGCACAGTGAGCGCGCCAACCAGCACCATGACGATGGAAATCACCATGGCGACAATGGGACGGTTGATGAAGAATTTTGACACGGCAATCCGTCCTTATCGATTCGCCGTTCCTTGATTTGTCGAACCTTGGTCTTGGGCCATGAAGGGCTTGGGATTCACGCGCACACCAGTGCGCATTCTCTGAACTCCTTCAACCACGATCCTGTCTCCGGGATTGAGCCCGTTAGCGATGATCCATCGGCTATCAACCCGGTCGCCCACAGTGACCGTTCGAACGTCAACTTTGTTGTCGGCGCCAACGACAGCAATCTGGTAGCCGCCCTGCAGCTCCGACACTGCCCGCTGCGGAACCAGCAACGCCCCCGGCTGGGTCCGGACAACCGCGCGGACTTTGGCATAGCCGCCGGGTCTCAAAATATTGTTTGGATTGGGAAAGAGTCCGGCGAGTCGAATCGCTCCGGTGGTCTCGTTCACCTGGCGGTCGGCAAAATAAAACTTTCCTTCGTCCGGATAGGTTGAGCCGTCCGCTAAGATCAGTTGCAGCCGCAGTTCCTTGTCGGCCTGCAAGCGGCTCTCCTCGGTCGGAAAACGTCTCCGCCAGGAAAGATATTGAGGCTCGCTCACGGTGAAATAGACTTTGATTGGATCCACCGTGGAAACGGAAGTGACCACCCCGCTGCTGGGGCTGACGAGCGCGCCAACTTGCAGTTGCGCCTGGCCGGCCACGCCGTCGATGGGCGAAACGAGACGCGTAAAGTCGAGATTGATTTTCGCTGTTTCAACCGTAGCCTCGTAGGTCTTGATCTGAGCCTTGGCGGTTTCCACGTTTGCGATCGCGGCGAGATTATTCTGTACCGAATTGTCGAGATCCTGTTGGCTGGCCGCCTGTTGCTCCGCCAGTGGCTTGTAGCGCTGGACGTCAAGTTCGGTCCGACGCTGAACCGCTTCGGCGTTTGCGAGCGCGGCCTTCGCCTGGGCAAGCTGGCCTTGAGCCTGGTCGAGCGCCGCTTGAAAAGGCCGCGGATCGATCTGGAAAAGGAGTTGACCCTGCTTAACAGAAGCACCCTCCTGATAGCCTTGCTTCAGCAGGTAGCCAGTGACCTGCGCCCGGACGTCAGCGTTGACGAGCCCGTCGAGGGTACCAATCCATTCGGCGTAGATGGGAATATCTTCTTTCTGAACCTGCGCCACCTCGACATCCGGAGTGCTTGGCGGCGCACCCATAGCTCGCTTGTACGGCCGAACGGCTCCAACAATCAGAGCGAGCACGATCAAACCAAGAACTCCGCCGATCCACAGATAGCGTTTCTGGAAGTGGGTCATTTCGTCTCCCCCAATTTTTGATCGCGCCTGGGTCTGCGAACCGCATGTCCTGGCTCTGCAGTTCGAGGACACCCGGGACGGCAGGCTATCGGTCGTCGATTGCGAACGTCGATTGCGAAAACAGGGTGTGAGGCAACCCCTGCCCCAATTGATTAAGAATATGGATGCGCTTTCACCCCAGAAGTCGTATAAAATCTACAACGGTTTATCACATTTGATCAACTTCGGGTGACGGACCCGCGATTCGTGACGACTCGACTGCTGGTCCGGCAATACGCTAACGAGAATCTGGCCCTGGCCTCCTCCTTCATCGAACGTCCGTGATAGGCAGCACGGACCCTCAATCGGGTCTTGGTTTTCTCGCCAAGTTGTCGAATCGTTAGTGTGGCTATTGCCGTCAATGCTATCTCTGCTAGTTGCGGATGCAAAGCGGCTATGCGCTGCCTCGCTGCGCCAGGCATCTGCGCAATTCAACCTCAATTCCCATGCACCCTCCATTCGCAGGGAGGCATCTAACCAAAACAACCATGGGGTTGAGAGTCAAGTCAGTACTGCAAACCTGGGGCCGTACCTTGCGAGGTCGAGTCCCATCACTTTCCATTGAGATCACGAAAGAATGCCCGCTGCGTTGTCCTGGGTGTTACGCGTATGAAGACGCTCATCTTGGATCCACGAACCTGCGCAGCCTGTCCGATTTCAAAGGCCAGGAACTGATCGCGCGCGTGCTCGAAGTGGTTGATCAACACAAACCGCTCCATCTGTCGATTGTAGGAGGCGATCCGCTCGTCCGTTACCGCGAACTTGAGGTCTTGCTGCCGCAATTGGTCAAGCGCACCCACGTCCAAGTTGTAACCAGCGCGTTCCGTCCGATGCCATTGTCCTGGGCCGCGCTGTCGAACCTTCGACTCGTGATCTCGGTCGATGGCCTGCAACCGGAGCACGACGTGCGCCGCAAGCCCGCCACCTACGAACGCATCCTCCGCCACATTCAAGGTCACCATGTTGTGGTTCACTGCACCATCACCAGCGCAATGGTGAAACGCGGGGGGTACCTCCCCGAGTTAATCGATTTCTGGGCGGCGAACCCGGCGGTGGAGAAAATCTGGATGAGCATCTTCACACCCCAGCGGGGCGCGGCCAATGTCGAATGCCTGACGGCCGAGGAACGGAGGAGCGTGGTGGAAACCCTGCTGGGGGTTCGCCAC
>Ga0181532_10001599_pt1 | contig 21794 bp, 17 predicted proteins | sample PEATcosm2014_Bin_33_FD_119768 | JGI IMG/M metagenome (GOLD analysis project Ga0181532, IMG submission 119768) | Peatland microbial communities from MTU Mesocosm Facility, Houghton, MI, USA - PEATcosm2014_Bin11_30_metaG | ecosystem: Environmental > Terrestrial > Soil > Wetlands > Peat | place... | reverse complement strand
TTCCGCCGGCAACACCCTCGGGGACACCCAAATGCTTCGGGTTGCATCCATCAAGTAATCTCCCCTTCGTGATCATGTCCTTTGACTGCCCGGGGAAATAAAGCCCCGTCTCTACCATTTCAATCCAGCAATTGCACCAGCAGGTTGTCGAAGGATGACGGGATTGTCGGCAGAATTAGCGGCGCGTGAGGGCATTGGTGGGGGAATAGAGCAGGACAGATCGGCCGGGTACACCAGCGGAGAGCCGGCGAAGTACGTAGCGAAACGGGCGCGGGCCAGAGCCGACCGAAACAGATTCCAACCGATAGAAGTTCTCCTCGAAACGCACCACGCGTGGCGGATTCCAATCGTCCTTGCGGCGGCATGCCGCAATCTCCAGAAAATCATCGGTGCCTGATTTGTGAAAAAAGAGCCCATCTGGAACCTGGTCCGAATGTGCAATCCTCAAGCGCTCCCAAATCGTGCTCCACACAGAAGATGGATTGTTCCGAATGCCGCTTTCGCCGCCGCGATTTTTGGTTGAGGTGCGAAACGGATTGAGGAAGATTCTGTCAAAGAGAAAAAGCGGCAAGATGCCAACAATCATCTCTGAGAATGCCGCACTGCATAGGCGTACAACTCCCTCCAGAATGAAATAGGCGAGCAACCAGGTGAAGGGATGAGCAAACCAGAGGGAAAGAGCGACGCCGGCGACGGCTTGATCGGTGACGACGCCAGCCTTGCCGCTCATGGCCATGTCAACGCCACGATCAACATAAGTGGTCATCGCGTACATATACCAATAGCCCATGGCCACAATGGCAGCAGCCGATTCCCCAAGCCCGCTGAGCGAAGCGGCACGAGGGGCGTTGGTGTGCTTCTCAAAGAAGAGAGCATCGCGCCAGCGTTTCGGCAAGAGGGCAAGAAAGGGTCCGAGGATGTAGGTCCACATGGGGATGGCTGATTGAATTGTAGAGCGGTGCGGAGAGATCTGCGGTTTCATGTAAGGGGAATAGCCCAAAAAGTAAATGAAGAAGTGGAAGACGGAGTTGGGGAAGTAACTGGACCCAACAGGACCGAAAGCACTGACTTAGTGGCGAGGAGGAAACAACTGTCCCTTGGGCCAATATCTCAGTACAACCACAGTTCCTAAACTGAACATGGACTTTATCAGGAGGTGAGTATGTTCAAGGTCACGCGTACCGCGTTGCCATGCGTGCTGAGTTTCTGTGCCGCGTCTGTGCTATTCGCCGGGGCATCACAAGGTGGCAAAGCGCCGCTGGATCCCACGACCTTGGTGGCACTGGTGGCGGGTAATGCGCTCCCAGAAAATATTGTGGCAGAGGTCGCGGCACGCGGACTAACGTTCACTGCGACGCAAGACTACAAAGCCCAGCTCATGACAGCCGGAGCCACGCCCGAAGTTTTGAAAGCGGTGAGCAGAGCGATCGTGCACACCGGGGCCGGCGACGACGAAACGGAGAAGGTCGTGGAGGGACGGAAACACCTTGCGCTGGCAGGGAAATTGATTCGCGAAAAGAAGTACGACGAGGCTGCGCAGGAAGTGGATGCCGGGCTGCAGACAGGCGGCAAGAAGGCAGCTGCGGGATTCGTGATGGGGGAGCTGCTGCGCCGCCAGGAAAACTGGGTAATGTCGCGCGGCGTGTATGAAGCACTATTGAAGATGGACCCGAGTTTTCCGGAGGTGCGGACAAAATTGAGCTTTGTTCTGTATCGTTCGGGCGACGAAGAGGAGTCCTTGCGGCAAGCGAAAGAGGTGCTGGAGGAACGCCCCAACAACGCGGAAGCTCACAAAAATGCAGGCCTGGCGTTGGAAGGCATGCGGAAATTCGACGCCGCAGAACAGGAACTCCGGGAAGCGCTGCGCTTAAAGCCTGACTATGACGCGATTCACTACGATCTGGGAATCCTCCTGTACGACAATAAAGACCTGGACGGCTCGATCGCCGAGTATCGGAAGGCGTTGGCCGCAACCCCGCGAGACGTCGACGCCCACTACAACCTTGGCATCGCTTATCACGATAAAAGAGACTTCGACAATGCCGTTCGGGAACTCCGCGTGGCCAAGAAACTCGACCCCAAGAACCAGGCCGTGCGGCAGAATCTGGGGTCCTATTTGAGAGACGCGGGCCTGAATGCGGACGCGGTGAAGGAATGGCGAGAACTGGAAGCCCTGGCGCCGGATTCAGAGGTCTGTCACCTGTGCCTGGCATCATCCCTAGTCTCCATCTTCGACTACGACGGGGCAAAGAAAGAATACAAGATCGCCATGCGGATGGAGCCAACGGATACGCATGCTCACGCGGGGCTGGGACTAATCTATGAAACGCAAAAAGACTTCCCGGCAGCGCTCAAGGAATATCAGGAAGAGACGCGGCTCGATCCGGAAAGCGTGGACGGCCGTTGGCGAGCAGGGTTGCTCTTGCTGGAAATGAAAGAGCCGAAGAAAGCGGCAGATGAATTGGCCGCAGCAGAACAATTGCAACCGAGCAACGCGGACGTGCACCAAGCGTACGCGCGCGCGCTTTGGTTTTTGGGCGAGAACGAGAAAGCCAAGAGCGAGTTCCAGGAAGCAGTGTTGCTGGACGGAAATGATATTGGAACTCAACTGTATTTCGCACAATTCCTGGCCAAGCAGGGCGACTGGACGAGCGCAATGGAACACTGCCGCATTGCGAAGAAGGGTTTCCAAGAGGCTATGGCAAAACATGTTCCCATGCAGATCGTGGACGCCCAAGGCGGCTGCCAAGGCTTGGATTTGGCTTTCAAGGAGCACCTATCCGAATTGCGCGCGGCGGGAAAGTCCGCGGAGGCAGCTGACCTGGAAAGCAAGCTCGCGGGAGCGACGGAAGCGCTGGGGATGTCCGGAAAACTGGACGCGGCTATGGAAGCCGGAGCCAACGCAGGCCGAGAGAACAATCTGGCGGAGGCGGAAAGAAGCTACAAAGAAGCGGTGAAGATTGCAGAGCAACTAAAACCACCGGAGGGGCGTTTGGTGATGTCCCTCGGCTACCTGGGCGCGCTGTACTTCACACGCAAGGACATGTCGGATGCACAAACGACATTTGCGCGGGAGTTGCAGGTTGCCCAAGAACTTTATGGCGAGAATTCGCCACAGTTGAGCGCGCCATTGCTGTGGCTGGGGCGCGTGTGGTTGGAAGAAGGTGATCCCGCTAAGGCAGAAACGCTCTTCCAGCAGAACTTGACATTGAACGAGAAGAGCTACGGGCAGACGAGCGCCGGGTATTCCGCGGGGCTTCGCGCAATGGCACAGCTTCAATATGCGCAGAAGAAGTACGAGGCAGCTCTACCGTATATGGAGAAGGCCGTGAAAATCGACGAGACAATATATGGACCCGCCGGGCCGCAGCGCCTCTCCAGCACAGGGATGCTGTGCAAGCTCTATGACCAACTTGCGCTGCCGGCGAAGGCTGAACCATGCTATCGCGAACTGCTGGACTTGCAGGAAAGGACGTATGGCGACAAGAGTCCCGCGTTTGCGCAAACATTGGCAAGTCAAGCAAAGGCGCTCCGCGCCCTGGGGCGTGGGTCGGAGGCGGACGCGGTTGAGAAGCGCTTGCAGGAGTTGCAGCAGCCCACGGCTGGAGTGAACTGAACTGAATTGTGGCTCAACGGTTAATGCGCAAGGAATCGCGGGCGCCGGAGAGGCTGGAGAGGAGCATGGCGGCCGGCACTCGTTTCGAGGGTCTGACCGAGACGTTTGTGTTCGATTCGGCCGGAAACACCCTTGGGGAAGTTCATCTGCTCCAACTCGCTACCTTCACCAGATCTCCCGCTCCTTGATCGTGCGCCTTTTGCTTCAGGTTGCAGGGCTGAAGGTTCTCGTGCGCAGGTGCAAAGTTGCGCGTGCAACATTCTGACAGGACAAAAGGATGAAATTGTCCGTGCGCCGAGAATATTGGCAATCACATAGATTAGTATGTAGGTAGCACGTAGGTGTACTTTACAAAGCGTTTTGTCCTTCCTGGGAAGGCCCCCCAATACTCACTTTTCCGAGTTCCACCCCAAGCGAGCCCATTGCGCGCGCCTGCAATTCGGCCACAGATTTCAGATGTTCATCGTGACGCCGATTTTGCCGTGCGCAGCTCGAGTGGCTTTGGAAAGCCATCGCAATCCTCGGATAGCCAGGACGTTCCGCGACCATAATCGCACATGGCGGTGACAGGCATCCTTGACTTTCAAGAAACGCCTTGTTTGAATGGTTTTAATTAAAACGATTCAAACAGTGGAATAGAGTCCGCCAAAGGGCTTGCCGGCATTTCCGGGCCACTTATGAAAGGGACCACGGTGCAAAAGGAGAAAGTCATGTTCGTTGTATTCTCTCGTTCGCGTTTAACGTGTTTCTGCCGATTCTTTCTGGGCCTTCTGTTCGCCGCACTGCTGTCTCTGCCCACGGTCATGCTTGGTCAAAGTTACTTCGGAACCGTGAGTGGCGAAGTGACGGACCCAAGCGGGGCGCTGGTCCAGGGAGCCAAGCTGGTGCTTACGGACCAGGGGAAGGGTTACACCTTCAGGGCCGAATCCGACGGCAACGGGCGGTATCTGTTTACCGCGATTCCCCCCGGCGTGTATTCCCTATCGGTGGAGATGACTGGATTTGAGAAATCGGTGCGCAAGAACATCAAGTTGAACGTGACCGAAAACGTATCCGAAAATCTCCAACTGAGACTCGCCAGCACAACCCAAACGGTACAAGTTGAAGCGCACAGTCAATCCCTGGCCACGGAGGATGCGGTAACCGGCGAAGTCGTCAACCGACGGTTCATCAACGACCTTCCCCTGATTGATCGCTATGTGATGGACCTCACATACCTGGCGCCGGGTGTCGCTGATATGAGTGACACCAACCATGTAAGTGATACGGGAACGAACTTTGTCTCGAACGGAAGCCGTGGCGCCAGCGCCGACATCCTGATGGATGGCGCGTCAATGACAAATTTCGAACCCAATGGGGGCATCACGCAGGCAACCTACACGCCTTCGGCGGAAGCGGTAGAGGAATTCAAAATTCAGCAAACCAATTTCAGCGCCGAGTACGGTTTTACGGGCGCCTCGATCGTAAATATGATCACGCGTTCAGGAAGCAATGCCTTTCATGGCAGCGCCTACGACTTTATCCGCAATCAGATGACCGACGCCAATAACTGGTTTGCCAACGCGGATGGCCAGCCGCTCCCACCGATTCATCGCCACAACTACGGGGGCACCGTTGGCGGGCCGGTGCTCAAAAACAAGACCTTCTTCTTCTTTGATTGGGACGGCACGCGCCAGTCGACCGAGGGCGTCTATCAGGCTGGCGTGCCGAGCACCGCGGAACGCACCGGCAATTTCGGCGAGTTGTGCACATCGAACGGCGGAACATTCAATTCGAATGGAATGTGCGTTGATTCCAGCAACAACCTCATTCCGCAAGGTCAAATCTGGGATCCCTACACGGGTACGTACCAGGTTCCCTCCGATCCCAATCTACCGGCCGGCGCATACCGCAGCGCGTTCATTCCGTTCGATAACATTGCCACCTACACCAGCCCCGGGAACCCAAATCTGAACGGCACTCCTTACCAACTGCCACAGGTTCCCGGAAACCTGATCGATCCTGTGGCGCAGAAGATGATCAATCTGTTTCCAATGCCGAACCTTTCGACGGGCAACATCTACTACAACTGGGGGGCAACCGGACCGAACCGCTGGTTCAACGATCAGTTCGATATCAAAATCGACCACCGTTTCAGCGAAAAAAACCTGCTCAGCTTCAAGTACTCGCAAGGTTGGAATCACTTTGCCACCTACAATTGCTTCCAGAACTTTACCGATCCCTGCGCCAGCGGTCCCAACACAGCGAGCGAACACTTGTTTGCGGTGAACGATACGCAAACTTTTAGTCCGACACTCCTGCTGACCACCACTTTTGGATTCACTCGCGGAGCGTTCAACAACCGCCAGTACACTCCGTCGTTGAACTCTGATCCTTTGGGCACGCTCGGTTTTCCCTCTTATCTGAGATCCAACGGCGTAAACGGCGTTCCCGCTATTTACATCGGGGGAGGCTATTATTCCGCCGGTTCGACCAGCACGGGTGACGATCCCTACGGCAACTCCACCCAAGGGCAGGACACCGGGCAGTTGGGCGCGGTCCTCAACATGATTCGCGGCAAGCACGACCTGAAGATCGGATTCGAGGGGAGGCTGCACCAGCAAAACCTATTCGGTACCAACGAACCTCTAGGCAGCTTCAGCTTCGACAACCTTGGTTCCTCGCAGTGCCCGAACGGAGATATCACCGTGTGCGGCGGCGATGGGATGGCCAGCTTCCTGATGGGAAGCATCGGAGGCGGAGGTTATGAAATCCAGTTCGCGCCCGCGACGGAAAACTATCAATTCGCCTGGTTCGTGCAGGACAACTGGAAATTCACGCGTAAACTCACCCTGAATTTGGGCCTCCGCTACGACGTGTCGCTTCCCAGGACGGAACGTCACAACCGCATGAATTGGTATGACCCCGATGTGGCAAGCCCGCTCAACGATGGAAGCATTTCCTACGTGGACCCGGTCACTGGCGACAACGTGACACGCGCGTTGGTCGGCGGCGAGCTCTTTAACAATGCCGCCGAGCGTACGAATTGGGTTACCGACTGGAAGGACATTCAGCCGCGCTTCGGCTTCGCCTATCAGGCAGCGCCGAAAACTGTAGTTCGAGGCGGATATGGCATTTATTTCGGACAGAACCGTTCTGGCGCCAACGGCCTGCTCTCCTACGGTTCCCAGGGGTACAACCAGTACACGAACTTGATCACTACGTATAACAACGATGGCGCAACGCCTTATCTGCGATTGAGCAATCCCTTCCCCAACGGTCTCATTCAACCACCCGGGAGTTCACTTGGCTTGCTGAACGACGTGGGATACTTTGCCAGCGGCCCGATCCGTAACAGCCAAGCCGACCGCACACCTTACGAGCAGAGCTGGAGCTTCGGCATTGAGCGAGACCTGGGCTGGGGCACATTGCTGGACGTGCAGTACATCGGAAAGAAGGGGACGCACTTGTACTTTAGCGGCGCCACTCAAACGGATGTCCTGGGGCCGCAGGTCGAGAACTATAACCAGGCACAGATGAGCAGCCTGGTGTCTCAAGTGAGCAACCCATTTTATGGAATCATTACGGACCCGAACAGTGTGCTGTCCAGCCCGACGACGTATGGCTTTCAATTGGAGTTGCCCTCCCCGCAATTCACAAACGTCACCACCGATGTGTTCCCCATCGCCAACTCCATCTACCATGCACTGCAAATTGTGGTGGAGAAGCACTATTCCAATGGCTTGCAGCTTTCGGCTAACTATACGTGGTCCAAGTCTATCGACGATTCCTCTGTCTACGACGACAACTTGACCTGGATTGGGAGCTTTACCAGTCTCCAGGACCCCAACAAGCCCTGGCTCGAACGAAGTCTCTCCACCTTTGACGTACCCTCGATGCTGAAAATCAATTACAGCTACGATCTTCCCGTGGGCCGCGGGAGAGCTTTTCTGTCGAACATGCCGCGAGCCTTGGATCTCCTAGTGGGTGGATGGAAGACCAATGGCGTGTGGACCATTCAGGATGGGCGTCCGCTCTCGTTTTTCGTTACCAATGGCGGAACTCCAATTCCAACCTATGGCTCTCAGCGGCCCGACATCACTGGTGATCTCAAAGTCAGTGGCGGCCCGGAATCGAACTGGGTAAACAACTACTTCGCCAATCCGGACGTGCTGCAAATTCCGGCGCCCTACACGCTGGGAGATATGGCGCGAGCTGTAGCAGTCCGCACGCCATTTTTCTTTACCACCAACCTCTCGGTTGGGAAGGATTTCTCCCTGTCGAACAGCCACGAAGAGATGAAACTCGAATTGCGCCTGGAAGCGCAAAACGCTTTCAATCATCCTGTCTTTGGCACGCCCGACACCACCGTGGGCGATCCCAACTTCGGACAGATTAGCTATACGGCCGTTGGACCTAGAGAAGTCCAACTGGCCCTGAAATTCACGTTCTAGAGCATATCGGGCCGAAACTAAACTCTCGCACGAGAGATCCCATCATTAGGCAATGGTCCCAAATGAAGATTACCGAGGATTGATCGATGGTGAACTCGAACTCCAAGGGGGATGCTGCACCTGTCAGGATTGCCGAGGGCCGCGGCTGATGCGCAGGGAATTGACGACGACGGCGAGGCTGGAGAGGAGCATGGCAACGGCGGCGAAGATGGGGCTGAGGATGCCGGCGATGGCGAGGGAAATGCCAGCGGTGTTAAAAAAGAAAGCCCAGAAGAGATTCTGACGGACGATGCGCAGAGCTTTGCGGGCAAGGTCGAAGATCTCGGGGATTTTGCGCAGGTCGTTATCCATCAAGACAACGGAAGAAGCGCGCATGGCAATGTCCGTGCCAGAGCCCATGGCAATACCCAGATCGGCTTCGGCGAGCGCCGGGGCATCGTTGATGCCGTCGCCGAGCATGGCCACGACCGCGCCGCTTTTTTTCCATTCGCGAACGACTTCGGCCTTCTGCTCCGGCATCACATCCGGGCGGAAACTTTCCACACCAAGCTGACGCGCGACGGCTTCCGTGGTGACGCGGGAATCGCCAGAGATGAGATGCGGCTCGATGCCGCGATTGCGCAGTTCCGCAATCATGGCGAAGGCATGGCTGCGTGGGGTGTCGCCAAACGCGAGGCAACCCTGCAATCCTCCATCCCAGCCGAAAAAGGTAACGGTGCGGCCTTCGCATTCCCAGCGCCGGGCAACGAGTTCAGAACGCGCATCAATGGGAATGGCCATCTGTTCGGTCAAACGGCGGCCACCAAGAAACATACTCTTGCCGTCAACCATGCCAGTGATGCCGAGACCCTTGTGGATTTCGACGGAAGCGGCTTCGCCAAGGGCGATATCGCGTTCACGGGCAAAAGCCACGATGGCCTTGCCGAGAGGGTGCTCGGAATATTGCTCGAGGGAAGCGAGGAGGGCGAAAGTATGCTCGTAGGAGGGGGAGCTGAGGTCAAAAGGAAAATCGGCGGGCAAGCCATCCTGTTCGGAGTTGGCGGCATTGGCTTGCATCCAGGCGGGGGACGAACAGAAGTCCGGAATGAGTTCGCAACCGAGGAGCTGGAAATGGCCCTCGGTCATCGTGCCGGTTTTATCGAGCACGATATGATTCACGCGGCCAACCGTTTCCAGAATGCGCGTGTCGCTGATGAGAATACCGCGGCGAGAGGCAGCGCCGAGGGCTGCGGTGATGGCCAGGGGAGTGGCTAGTCCCAATGCGCAGGGGCAAGCAATTACGAGCACGGTTATGCCGCGCATCAGGGCTGTGCCGAATGTAGTAAACCCTCCCAACCAGCAGACCGCAAACGTCAGCACCGCAATAACTACAACGGAGGGCACGAAGATCCGCGAGACGCGGTCCACGGCGCGTTCCAGCGGAGAACGATTGCCGAGAGCGTTTTCGACCAGCGTGATGATGCGGGAAAGGGTGGACTGCGAGGCGCGATGCGTGGCCTGAACGTGGAGAACACCGTCCAGATTAACGCTGCCGGCGATGACCGCGGCACCCGGATGCTTGGCGACGGGCGTGGGTTCGCCAGTGAGAAGTGACTCATCGGCATGCGAATTGCCTGTTTCAACGGTACCGTCAACTGGAAAACGTTCGCCGGCTTTGACGACGAAAGACTGGCCGGGTTCGAGGGCGTCCACGCTGACAAAGTGTTCGCGGCCATCGGCGAGCAGGCGGACTTTGTTGGGGGCCATGCGGTGGAGTAGGGTAATCCATTCCGAGGTGCGAGCTTTGGCGCCGCGCTCGATCAATTTTCCGGCCAGGAGAAACGTGACGATGACGCTGGCGGTATCGAAATAGACGTGCGAAGCGCCGCGAAAAGCCTGGACCACGCTGAAGAAATAAGCGGTGAAGACGCCGAGACTCAGCAGCGATTCCATGCGCAGCGCCCGATTTCGCAAGCCCAGCACGGCCAGACGATGAATGGGGTAGCCGCAGTAGAAGACCACGGGCGTGGCCAGCGCCATGAGCACAAAAGGCATGTAGTGGCGGACACTGTCGGTGATCTGCTCGAAATAGCTGACGTAGATGGCGAGGCTGAACGTCATGATGTTGAGCCAGAAGAAAGCGGCGAGGCCGAAACGGAGGAGGAGGTCGCGATTTTCGGCGGCGTCGCGCTCCGCGCCCGGAGTGAACGGAGAGGCTTTGTAACCGAGGTTGTTGATGCGTTGGGTGACGCGGTCTGGCGGGAGGAGTTGCGGGTGATATTGAACTCGGACGAGGTCCGTGGCGAAAGAGGCTTCAGCGCGCGTGACCCCTGGAAGTGAGTTCACCGCGTGCTCGATCAGCCAGGCGCAGGAATTACACCACATCCCTTCGACTTGCAGGACCAGTTCGCAGAGATTGGCATCGGCGGTAGGAGTTTGCTTGACCGGGGCGGCTTCTGCCTCCAGTCCTTCACCACCACCCTGAGAAATCAAGCCAAGTTGCAGGCCGCGCTTATAAAGTTCGGTTTCGCGAAGGTCTTGGCCGCTGGCGGTTACGCCGCTCTCAGAGAGAATGACGTAGACGTTCATGCAGCCGAGACAGCAAAAGAAATGTTCGGCTTCCTCGAGGGAAGTCGAGAGGGGATGCTTTCCGCAGGGAAGCCCGCAGAGATGGCAACTCGTCGAACTCATGCGCGAATCCAGTTTCCCTTTTCAAACGAGGCCTGGGCCGGGGCGGCGGCAACGGATTTGCCATGCTGATCGAGAAGAATGGGATTGGAGCGCCTGGTGATGATGTAGCAGACGATCAGGATGGCGATGAAGAGGACAAAGACAAAGCCGAGAAAATAAGCGAACGGCGTGCTCTTCTTGTTTACGACTTGCGATGTCGCGGGCATGCTGCTCATAGGATGCTCCTGTGGCCCCACGGGGCGGGGCACTTACTTCGGATTCTCCGTCGGGGTAATAAATGTTTCGTCAAACTCTGTCTTTTCGTTGCCCGCACGGGTCACAAGACGAAATTGATTCACGCCGGGGATGAGCGGCGCGCCGGGCGGCGCAACAATATCGAAATTCACCTGCTTGCTTTCTTCGGGGGCAACGACAACGCCATTTTCAAAAGAGGCGAAGTGCGTGCCGGGGAGATCTTCCATAGCGAGGACCACAGTGGCCTGGGCGTGGGTGCGATTGGCGATTTGCAGGCGAAAGGTGTTAGAGATGCTGCCGTCCTTCTCACGGTGAAAGAGCACGGAGCGGTCCGGATAGATCTGGATGAGGACGTTGCGGCGCACGGCAAAGGCCGTGAAAATGGCCGCGCCATAAGCGAGGACGACCAGAGAGACGGCGATGCGCTTGGCATTGCGGAAGCCGAGGCGATAGAAGAAGCCCTTCGACTTGTCCGTACTGCGGAGAGTTTCGCCCTTTTCTCCCCAGGCATAGTGAATGAGGCCCTGCTTGCCAAGGCGGCCGAGGACGTCCACGCAGGCGTCAATGCATTCGCCGCAGTGGATGCACTCGATCTGGTAGGGGGAAGTGCGAATATCAATGCCCATGTGGCAGACGCGGACACACTTTTTGCACTCGATGCACTCTTTTGGATCGTCGCGATACTGCACGATGAGGGTGTCGCCATCGGCGAGCATGCCTTGAAGGTAGCCGTAGGGGCAAACGGTGGTGCAGAAACGCTGGCGGAGAAAGAGAAAATCGATGAGCGTGAGCAGTGTGGTGGTGGCGCCGGCGATGCCTCCAGCCGTTTTCACATCGGCAGAGAGGAGCCGGTGGATAAGGTCGCGGGGTTCAACGAAATAAGAGATAAACACAAAGGCGAGAACGATGGAAGCAAGGGTAACGATAAAATAGAAAAGACCACGGGAGAGCAGATTGCGATTGCGCGGAGACCAATCCACATATTTCGTGACAAGACGCTTGATTTTGCTTTCCGCGGCTAGGGAGGCCTCGCTGAAGATCATCTGCGGGCAGAGATAGCCGCAATAGACGCGGCCATACAGCATGGACATCGCGATAATGACGAAGAGCAAGAACATTAATGTGAAGAAAATGGTGGCGAATTCGCTGATCCAGAGTTCCTGGCCAAAAAAATAAAAGCGTTGGTGAGGAATATCAAAACGCATCAGGTTGGAAAGCGGCAGGGCGAAGAAGACCAGGACGCAAACGAGATGAATGGCCTTGCGAAAGAGATGGTAGAAGGTGGAATGCGGCGGGGCCATGTTCGGCCGGACGCAATCCGGCAGGGGCTTCGCGGAATTGATGATGCGCGGATTGAGTGCTGCGGATTTGTCAGTGGTGGACATGACACCCCTGGATGGCGGCCAAGACATGAAGAGGTAACGCGCTGCGCAATAGAACAAAGACTCCGAGGGCCATCACGCTGACGGCGGCGAGGCGACTTCCGAAACGATTGAGGCGAAGCTTGAGGGCGGAAGAGAACACGCCCAAAACCAGCAGGGCGCCAGCCGTGCCCAGCCCGAACGCGGACATGGAAAGAGCGCCGGCCCAAGGAGTTCCAGCCGCCACAGATTTCAGAAGAGCCATATAAACAAGGCCGCAGGGAAGAAACCCAAGAGCGAGGCCGAGATAGAAGCGGTCGGCGGTTTTAGGGGAAGAGAGCAGATTGCGCAAGGGGCGAAGCAGGCGCGAAGTCCAGTGAATGGAGGCGTTGCCTAGCCGAGTGGTGGCGCGGAACGAACCGAGCATTAAGATGCCCGCAAGGATCATAAGCGCGCCGCTGACAATCATCGCGGCGCTAGTAATACCGGCGAGGCGGCCAACCAGCTCAACGCTGCGCCCAAACAAACCGGCGAGCGCGCCGAGCGCCGTGTAGGTAAGAATGCGTCCCGCGTTATAGGCAAGGTGCGGTGGTAAAAGGGTGAAACGGCCCGCGGACGGAGAAGAATTGAGAGCGATGGGAGTGAAGCCGGCCGCAGCGGTATAGGAAATTATGATGGGCCCGCACATTTGAAGGCAGTGCAGGCTACTAACCAGACCGAGAGCGAACATCAGCCAGAAATCCATCGTTCCTCGAGTGTTTTGCAGCGCGGCGAATCAGTGGCTGGCCGGCTGCCCGTTGCCCGGATAACGCAGCTTGGGATTCGGAGCGGGCACGGTGACGCATTCACGGTAAAACTCGAACTTTTTCATGGTGATGGCATGAGTCGGACAGCGCGTGGCGCAGAGCGAGCAGCGAATGCACGTCTTTTCGTCCTTCAACATCACGCCACCGATGGAATCCAGTTCGCCGGGGTCCAGCGCGCGCAGATCTTCGACTTTCAAATCCAAGGACTTGGCGAAATAGTTCGCCCAAGTTTCCTCGGAGCAGAGCGCACTGAGGCCGACGAGACGAATAAGGTTTTCCGGGCAAACGTCCACGCAGCCATTGCACGCGATGCACGTCGAAGTGTCAAAGACGGTGTTGACGTTGCAGCGCAGACAGCGGGCAGCCTGGCGGCGCGCCAATTCTTCCGGAAAAGATTCCTCGGTGACTTCAAGCGAGCCAGCGCGCGCGGAAGGATCGAGAACGGGCGGATTGGTGCGCGGGAATCGTTCCCAGCCCTCGGCCATGGTGTACGCAGCGGGTAACCACTGGCTGCGCACAACGACATCGGTGCGCGTGCCACGGAGAAAGTCGTGCATGGATCGCGCGGCAATATGAGCGGATTCGATGGCGTCAATGAAGAGGCGTGGGCCGTGAGCAATATCGCCGCAGGCAAAGACGTCGGGGGCGGTCGTCTGATAGGTAGAGCGATCGACTTTGATCAGGCCGCGGTCGCTCTCGACGCCATCCTCGGGGCTGAGGAAAGAGAGGTCGGAGGATTGGCCGATGGCAAAGATCACGGTGTCGGCGGGAATGTCCACGACGTCAGTTTCATCCAGGTTGGGATTGAATCGGCCATTGGCATCAAAAACGTCGACACATTTCACGGTGCGCAAAGCGGTGACGGTGCCATTGGTGCCAAAAATGGCCTTGGGGCCGCGAGAGTTGTGGAGGTGAATGCCCTCTTCTTCACCCTCATGAACTTCAGCCACGTCGGCGGGCATCTGCTCACGTTTTTCGAGACAGACGACGTGGACCTCCTTGTCGCTGCTCATGCGCAAGGCGGAACGCGCGACGTCATACGCGACCTGCTCACCGCGCTCCACATCCGAAGCAAATTCAGAAGAGGTGAGAGATTCGGCAGGGCGCACCGCGGAGCGGGCTACGTCATAAGCGACGTTGCCGCCGCCAATGACCACCACGCGTTTGCCGAGCGGCATGGGCTTGCCTTCATTGAAGGCACGGAGAAAATCCATCCCGTCATAGACCATGGGGCGTTCGGCGCCGGGCAGAGGAAGTTTCCTACCCTTTGGCAGACCAATTCCGAGAAAGATGGACTTAAAGCCGTCGCGGCGCAGGCTGCTGATGGAGAAATCGCGGCCCAGGTGCATGTTGCATTTCAATTCAACGCCGAGGGACAGTACGGCTTCGATTTCACGTTTCACGAGATCGCGAGGAAGCCGGAAGATGGGGACGCCCACTGTCAACATGCCGCCGGGTTCCGCGTTGGCTTCAAAGACGGTGACTTTGTAGCCGATCTGGACGAGGTCGTGGGCCACCGTGAGACCGGAGACACCAGCGCCGACGATGGCGATGCGTTCATAATCGCCGCGATTGGGCGGAAGCATGCGCTGATCGCAAGCATCGCGGTAGTGGCTTGAGTCACCGCTTTCGGGACCAAAACGGTCGGTGGCGAAACGCTTAAGCGCGCGGATGGTGATGGGCGCATCGAGATCGCCACGGCGGCAATTGACTTCGCAAGGAGCGCCGCAGATACGGCCGCAGATGGACGCGAACGGATTCGTTGCGCGGGCGATGCTGTACGCCTCGGCATAACGCCCTTCCGCGATGGCGGTTACGTAGCCGCAAGCATTCGTGCGCACAGGACACGCGTGCTGGCACTTGACCATCTTGATCCAGTAGTCAGCGCCTTCGATCGTTTCGAACAGTGGCCGCAGGTTCGTCATCGGAGCTTCAGTCTTCGTGAGTTTTCTTGAACGCAAAGACAACGGCGGTGATGGCAAAAATCAGGATCAGGGCCGCGACAAAATACATAAACCCATTGGAGGAAGAAGAATACGTGCTCTGGTTCATCTCGCGGACCAGATTCCCGCGGGTGGAGTGGTTGACGTCGCCATTCATAAAGAAAAGAAAGTAGGTGAAGCAGCCACCCGCGATGAAGATGTACGCAAACTTCAGGAACGTGGGAATCTGCGTGTTCTTGCGTTCGGTAATCCAGCCGCCAGCGAGTTCATTCAGCTCTTCCGGTTTCTTAGGATCTGGCATGATCGTCTCCTCGATTCAGTTCCAGGTGCCGAGTAGCCTGCCCTTCTTCATCATCGAGCACGGTGTACTTGATGTCTTCGCCGTGCTTTCCCCAGTAGCCATCGCGAAAAGAGCGGATGAAGAAGAAAATGCCGCCCGCCAGAAAAAGGAAGAAGAGCAAGTACGACAAAAAGATGCTGGGATAAACGTAGTCTCCATGCATGCGCGTTTCTCCTTACTTTTCGTAGTCGTTATCGGGACGCCAGTTCTTGGCGCGGCCGAGTGTCTGGATGTAGGCCACCAGCGCGGTGAAGTCGTCGGGGTTGTCCGCGATCCAGGGAAACGGCGGCATCACGGAGCCCTTTACGAGGTCTCGTGGATTGCGGAAATGGGTGTGATGCCACTGCGTGTCGTACTTGCCGCCGACGCGCGAGAGGTCGGGACCAGTGCGTTTCGTGCCAAACATGTGCGGTGAGTCATAGACGAATTCGTCGGGGGTGGAGATGGGTGAAGGCACGCCCTTCCAGCCGTAGCGGATGGTATCGGCGTAGATGGTGCGGGTCTGCTGCGTATGGCAATACCAGCAGCCTTCCTTGACGTAAATGGCGCGGCCCTTCAGTTCGAGTTCGGTATACGGCCGAAGTTTGCCAGTGGGACCTTTGCTCGGGTCGTTGTTCTCAAACGGCTTGGACCAGCTCTTGTCCACCATCGGGGGAACCACCGTGGTGAGCAAGCCGCCAATGAAGAAGAAGATGAGTGCGGCAACTACGAAGCCAATGGCGCTCTTGTCAGTTTTGCCTAGCATGTGATCTCCTTCGCGCCGTTTAGGCGGCGGCCTTTGCAGTGGTGGTTTTTGGCCCGCCCAGCACGGTGGCCATCATGTTGTAAAGGAAAGTGGTAATTCCGCCGAACATTAGAATGCCGGAGAAGAAACGCACGGTCCAAACCGGCTTCAGGGCGACGACGGTGTCAATGAACGGGATCGAGGGATTGTTCCATTGCCAGCCCTGCCAGAAGCCGCCGAGCCAGAGAGTCACGAAGAAACCCAAGCCGCCAATCATGAACAGCCAGAAGCACCAATTGGCCAAAGCTTCCGAATGAAGTTCTGTGTGGAACATGCGGGGGATGACGTAGTGAGCGCCAGCAATGGCGAAGAACGAGAAGCACCCGAGCAGCGCCATGTGTGCGTGGCCTGGAATCCAGTCGGTCTTGGAGACGATGGCGTTCACTGAGCGCAAGCTGTGCATGGGCCCCTGGAAGCAGGTTAGGAGATAGAAGACGACGCCGGACATGGTGAACTTCAAGGGGACGTTCGCGCCCAGGAGGTGCCACTGGCCTTTCATGGTGGCAAAGAAGTTGTAGACCACGGTCCAGACGGGGATGAGGAGCATCAGGGAGAACGTGATGGCGATGGTCTGGAGCCACTGGGAGATGGGCCCATGGAGCATGTGGTGGGCGCCGGTCCAGACATAAACGAAGGCGAGTGACCAGAAGCCAACCATCGAGAGTTTGTGGCTGAAGAGCGGCGCGCCGGAAGCCCGCGGAATGAAGTAGTAGGCAATCGCGAGTCCGATGGGAGTGAAGATCAGGCCGACGGCATTGTGTACGTACATCCAATTGAGGTTGGCTTGATTCGTTCCGGTCGTGAAGTAGACGGCGACGTTGCCGGTGACATAGACAAACGCGGTCCACAGGATGCAGCCCATGATGTACCAGAGCGAGACATACATCTGTTCGTATTTTCGCTGGCCGATGGTGGCGAAAATATTAATTCCGAACATGACCCAAGCGACGACCACCAGGGCAACCAGCGGTAAGGGGAGTTCGGCGTATTCCCAGCCCTTGTTCATGCCCATGGGCAGCATCACGACAGCGCCGAGGACGATGACGTTCCAAAGAATGGCCGTGGCTACGCCGAGCTTTTCGTTCCAGAGCTTCACGCCACACAAGCGCGGCACGAGGTAGTACGCCAGGCCCATATCCGCTGGTAGCAGCCAGCCAAAGAGCATGCCGTTGACATGCAAGGGACGAAGCCGGCCGTACGTGAGGTATTGCACGCTGCCCAAGAGTTGCGGCCAGACAAATTTTGCGGCGATGGTGAGCGCAACGATTCCCACTACAAAGAAATAAGAGATAGAGCTGAGCAGGAACCATTTGGCCGTGGTGTCCTGATGAATGGACTCCGCTGGCCGCAATGTTTCGCTGACCTTTCCTCCGGTGATGCCTGGTTGCACAGCTTCTGCCATGATGCCTCCTCGATCACGGTTGCGTGAGCGATGCTGATTTGTCGGCCGGAGCGGACGGACGCGACGGGTGATTCAGATTGCGGATGAAGTTGATCAAATCTCCTGCGTCGTTCTGAGAGAGCCCGTAATCAATCCAGGACGGCATGGCCGTGCCTTGAACTCCATAGAGGATGGAGTCCAGGAGGCGATGGTCGCTGACGCTCTGGACAAAAGCGTAGTTGCGGAGATTGCGCGGGCGCGGACTGATGTCCAGCGAATTGGGCCCTTTGCCGTCGGCTTTGCGTCCATGACAGCCGGTGCAACGGTCCAGGAAGATTTTTTCGCCGCGATCGACGGATTCCTGGCTCATCGCCACGGGATTCTGTTCGGGAACCTTGCGTTCCTTAAGTTCCCTGCGAGGTTCCTTCACGAAGGTGACAAAGATGTAGTCCAGAACCTGCTGGCGTTGTTGGTCGGTAAGCACATGTTCGAGCGGCGGCATGGAGGTTCCCGGAACACCCCGCTTCAGAGCGGTCTCGAAGCGCTCGAGCGGTTTGCTATTCATGAAGCCGACCTTGGTGAGGTCGCGTGGCGCGGGTTCGAGATATAGGTAGGTTATGCCCTTGCCATCACCCTTTTCGCCGTGGCAGCGCGCACAGATGCCTTTAAATGTTTCTTCGCCTGTCTTGAAAGTTGGCGGCGTTTTGCGAGTCACAAGATAGGTGGTGAGCGCGGTGAAATCCGATTCCGCGAAGCCGAAGGACGGCATGATGGAATCCGGAACACGGGAACGTGGATTCTTGAAGTGCGCCAGGAGCCAGTCATCATTGCGAACCAAGCCTTCGTAGGAGAGGTCCGGCGCGATATGGCCATCCTTATCGCCGAGCTTGTGGCAGGCGGTACAGGAGCGCTGGTTAATCAGGGTTTCGCCGAGGCTCGCGGTGGGAGTTTGTTGGGCGGAGCCCGTGGAGAGGGGCTTGGTTTCGTGGAGCTTAGCCTCGTACTTCTCCATGGAAGTTTCGGCGAAGTTCATGCCGCGGCGGCTCTTCAGGAAGACCACGATGGCCTTGATCTGATCGTCGGTGAGATCGAATTTCGGCATGAAAGAAGTGGGGCTGAAAGCACGCGGGTTGACGGTGTGTTCCCAGAGGTAGTTGATCTTGAATTTATGGCCGGCTTCGGAGAGATCCGGGCCGAGCGTACCGCTGGAGAGCCCTTCGATGCGGTGACAGCCGTAACAGCCCTTTTCAAAGAAGAGCTGCCGGCCCTGGGAAACCAGAGGAGTGCCCGGGAAATTCTCTTCCGTGTGACACTGGGCGCAGTTCGCTTGCATGAACTCTTTGCCGAGAAGCTTGGGCTTGTATTCGCTGTGCCAATCGGCCTGAGTCACATAGCCCAGCATCGGATCCGGCCAGAAGGGATCCTCGCCGTGCGCGTAGAAAGTTTCCAAGCCGCGGCCCTGGCCGTCGTGGCAGACGGTGCAACCGAAGTCCGAGAACTTGTGGCGGCGCTCCCAACGTCCATTGCGCTGGAAATCGCCGAGTGCGGCGGAGTAAGGATGCGCTTGAAGAGGTTGGGCGTACTTTTCAAAGCGCGGATCATCCGCGGCAAGGTGGCAGGTGAGGCAGCGGTCGACTCGTGAATCGCCGAATTGCGTGACGATATTCTGCTCGATGCGAGGCTTACGGCCCTCGACGGCGGCGCGCTCCGCCGGGGTCTTGGCCAGGCTGCGTGCTTGTTCAAAATAGGCGGCCTGATGCTTTTCCCAGTTGTTGAAGAATTGCTGGTAGAACACAAATCCATGAACAATCAGGACGAGTAAAGCCACAATCGCCAGTGCTACACGGGTATTCACGAGGGTCTCCTCACCATGGCGAAACAAACTCCCAATTGGGCCCGCGGAAGAAAATGCCGATGATCATTAAGACGATGTTCAAGACTACAAAGGTCATGAACAGAGAATTTGCGAGCAGGCGTTCGCGGGCGAACCATTTGCCAACGCCGCCCGGCTTGCGATCGAGGAAAGGAACCAGCAGCAAGAGCAGCACTTCGATAGTCGGAATGCCGACGCCACCCCAAAACGCGGAGTAGCTGACCATCTCCTGCAGGCCGAGGAAGTACCACGGCGCTTTGGCGGGGTTCGGCGGATGCATGATGTTGACGGGCTGTTCTAGCGGAGCATTGAAATAAAGAGAAACCATGAGTACGCCCGCGACGGTGATCAGGAAGACAAGCAATTCCAGGCTGACGAGATTGGGCCAGCTAAAGACACTGCGGTCTGGAACGTTCCCGATCTTGGTGAACGGTCCGCGGACAATGCCCTGAATGCCATAGAGCTTCTTCTCGAGTTGCGCTTTCACACCGAGCTTGACGGCAGGGGCAGGAACGGCAACCGCAGCGGAAGATGCCGCAGCGGCCATGGCAGCAGGTTCGGGCGTAGCGGCCGGGAACACTTCGTCCTCTTCGGGGGGACGCGAGAGGCCGCCATCTTTGCGCACACGCCAGAAATGGATGGCGATGAGCAGGGTAACCAAAATAGGCAAGACGGCGACGTGGAGCACGTAGAAGCGCAGGAGTGCTTCCTGGCCAACGCTGGTGTCGCCGAGCAGCAGGAACTTCACGTCATTGCCGACAAACGGCGCGTAACTGGCGATGGACGTTCCCACGGTGATGGCCCAAAAAGCGAGTTGATCCCAAGGCAACAGATAGCCTGTGAAGCTGGAGAACATGGTGAGGAGAAACAGGCCCACGCCGACGACCCAGTTGAACTCGCGCGGACGCTTGTAGGCGCCCGTAAGAAAGACGCGGCACATGTGCAGGAAGACAACGGCAACCATGCCGTGGGCAGCCCAGCGGTGCATGTTGCGCAGGAAAATGCCGAAAGCGACGGTGCCGCGAAGGTCGAGCATGCGGTCGTAGGCCTGCGTTGTGGAGGGCACGTAATAGAACATCAGGAGTACGCCAGTGACCGACAGAATCAGGAACAAGAAAAGCGAAATCAGCCCTAGCCCCCAGGTGTAGGTCAGTTTCAGACTGTGGCGGTGGACCTTCACGGGCTGTATATGCAGAAAGAAATTGGTGAAACTGGTGGAGGAGCGCCCGAGGTCGGAGTCTGGCAGGGGATTGCGGAAGATGGAGTGCCAGATGTTGGCGGGAAGCTCCGTAAAGAAACTGAGCGGACTTGCTTTAGTTTGGTTGCTCATACACTGAAATAAGTCCCCGGCGTAATTTCGACGTCCTTATCCACTTCAATCTCTCCGTTGGGAGCAAGGCTCACCTGATACCAGGCGAGGTGCTTCGGCGCGGGGCCACCGGTCACGTTGCCGTCCTGGTCGTAGTGCGAACCATGGCAGGGGCAGGCAAAGCCGGTTTCCGAAGTGGCCACAATGCAGCCGAGATGCGTGCAAGTGGTGGAAATGGCGGCCATACGATCACCATCGCGCACGACGCAAATGCGGCGGATATCAAGGGTCATGCGCGAACCGGAGGGATAATCTTCCGGCTTGCCGATCGAAAAGCGATTTGGCTGACCGTAGGTGGCGCGAGGCTTGATGAAGATGAAGTTGGAGAAAACCGTGACCAGCACCGAACCGAAAACACCCATGCCGGTCAGCCAGCCCAGCAGCTTCCTTCTAGTGATCGCTTCTCCGCTCTCCGGCTCATCCAGAGTTCTTGGCTCTTTCGCCATCGGTCCCCTCCTTCTCGGGTGCATCCATGGGTTCTTCCAGATCCGACCAAAACACCTGGTATTTGGCGTCTTCGCAGTTTTGAAAATGATTCCGTTTCACAGCAAAAACAAAAACCAGGGCCGTGCCAATGCCCATCGCCAGACTTGCCAGAATCGCGATCCAGGTAAAATCCATCGAGATCACACTTTGCGGCCTTGCCGCATCGCAGGCCGGCTTCAGCTCAGACGAACCACGTCCTCTTCACTGCCGCGAGATTCCGACTGCCTTGCCAGGCCGGCCACAGTCTCCTTGGCTAGCTCGGCAATAGAAACGCTACCCAAGACAGCACTCAATGCGGCTTGCGCCCTTTGCCAGACGGGGTGAACGCCGCACCAGGGCTTGCGGTCGCAGGAGAGTCCGCTGATTAAGCACTGATTGAGCAGAGTGGGACCTTCCATGACCTCAATGACCTGCAAAAGCGTGGTTTTCTCAGCGTGCGGCCGCAGGAAAAATCCCCCTCCGGTGCCTCGAAGAGAGGTGACGAGTCCGCCATGAACC
>Ga0181532_10001598_pt1 | contig 21794 bp, 11 predicted proteins | sample PEATcosm2014_Bin_33_FD_119768 | JGI IMG/M metagenome (GOLD analysis project Ga0181532, IMG submission 119768) | Peatland microbial communities from MTU Mesocosm Facility, Houghton, MI, USA - PEATcosm2014_Bin11_30_metaG | ecosystem: Environmental > Terrestrial > Soil > Wetlands > Peat | place... | reverse complement strand
TACCCGCTCATCTGTCCGGCCATGCCGGTTGATGGCGTGCACCCGCATGCCGATGCAGTGCATCAGCCGGGCGGTCGCGGCTCCGATGCCGCCAAAGCCGAAGATTCCGCAGACCCCGCCCGCGAGCATGCGGGTCCGCGTGAACTGATTGAAGTGGCCAAGTTTCAGGTTTTCGTGCTCCAAGATCAGGCGCTTGGCGGCGGCAAGTGCCGTGGCGAGCGCATGCTCAGCCATCGACTCGGCATAGCCGCCCCCGTTGGTTGCCACTGGCACACCCTTCGGGAGCTCGCCCAGCGGAATGAAGTCCACGCCAGCGATCATGAACTGGATCAGCCGCGCGCCGGCCAACAGCTCTGCCTCGCCGGACCGCAGTTCTTTGGAGGTGTTAAATGTCAAGAGCACGCCGGTGTTGCGCAGCGCTTCTGCGCGGGCCGCCTCATCGAGCTCGGTGAGGTATACGACAGCGCTTGCGCCGGCGAGAGCGTCGGCAACGATCGCCTTACGCTTCTCGCTCAGCTCGAAGGCGACGACGAGCGGTGGTCGGCTCAGCTGCTCCATGCAACCCCCAAGATTAGCGCGACTCGGCTCACGAAGCCGCGCCGAATATGTTTAATTGGCGGGATCCGCCGGGATAATCGGAATGGCACATGGCGACTGGGAAGCAACTCAAGGCGGCCATCCTCGCGAGGAGGGTTGCGAAGGGACCGCGCAAGAAACGCACGCGACCGGAGCCTCGGCAGTACACCGTTGCCGACCTGGAGCGCGCACGAGACCGGGTAGCGGCGGCGGAGCGCCGAATCGACAACGACCGCAGTAGCAATCCCAATAGGGGACGCGCAGGGTTGGAGCGGGCGCAGCTCGAACTGTCCGTCATCGAGTCTCAACTACGCTTGCGCGGCCTTCTTGAATGATGGCTCGATCGAGCTCTCCCGACATCGAGCAGAGCACGTGGAGGGAGCGCGTAGTCGGTCAGGTCGCCCCAACTTAGTGCCGATTTTGTTGCAGAAGTCGGCGATCAGAAGGGCGAGCACGGGGTGCGAAACGCGATCTGACAAACGGAGAGCCGGCGTTAAATAACGATTACGTCCTCTCTAGAACGTCGACAATTTCACTTAGCTCATCTGCCAGCTGCATCTTGGCCGACTGATCCTTCAGGCGCTTCTGGAATGACTTCGCAAGCTCTCGATAATACCAAAGCGTGTCTTTTCTGGAGTCCTTAAATCGATCCCAAACGGCTCCGCCGATTTCAGGTTTACGAAGGTCGCGAAGAATCGAGCGAGCGTTGTGGATCTTATCGGAAAGGGAAATCAGAAGAGTTTCTTGATCGACCAAATTGAGGTGCTCAACGTAGCGTGTCTTGCGGGTGTGCCAGTTCTCCTTTTGTTGACCAGCCGACGAGTTGGCAACGGTATCCGAGCAAGAGCGGACGATATCTGCAACTCGATCGCCGAAGCGGTTACGAATGTCCGAGAGGCGCGGTTCGCCACCCTGATCCTCAACAGCGTCGTGTAGAAGGCCGGCAATAGCCATGTCTTCAGAGCCGTCATACTCGAGCACCGTCGCAGCGACGGCAAGTAGATGAGCAATGTAGGGAATGGACGTTCCTTTGCGCACTTGGCCCCCATGCACGTGTGTGGCGTACAACAGGGCTCGATCAAAACGATCAGTTAGTATCGTTGCGCCTGTCATGCTGTCATCTCCCATTACTGGTCGCATGCTAATCGCCACGGTATGTTCACAAAATCCCCCATTTAAGCCTTCGTTTGACCCGTCGCAGATTTCGGAGCTGGCGGACCGCTATAATTTTCAAGAAGATGCCGTAGCCCTCAGAGCAGGCACCCAAATTCGCAACGGAAAATACACGCGAACGAACTTGCTAGCGATCTTTGAGTGGAAGACCAAGGGTCGCGGTCGGGCTCGATTGGAGAAGAATACCGACTTAGAAAAAGCCGATGCCCTCACACGCCCTTTGTCGCCTTATCGCCATGCTTTCCAATGAGGCGCGGCCAGGGCCGGCGAGATCATCATCTAATTCCTATCGAGCGTGCTCAGGGCCAAGATCTATCGCGAGCGCATCGGCCAGCCTGAATGGCAACGGGGGAGTCACTTCGTCGTCAAAACTATATTCGGAAAAATTGGGATGAGCTCCAAGCAGAAACTCTAGCCATTTTTCTCGCGTCTTAACCGTCCGGTACATGCGATCGTCGATCGTATGGCGAATGACTGGATATAGAATCTCAAGCTTCGCGGCCGCATCCAGGGCACGAAGCCGGCTAATCAGCGATCCAAGGCGGTCGACACGTCCAATTCGCTGCTCGATTTGAGCGGGATTCCAAAGCAAATCGTGATGGATGACTCTGCGACAATACTTTTGCAGATCCATCCCCTCCTGCATCACCTCGTTCGCAACCAAGACCATTGGATATAGAGGCGTGTTAAACGCCTCGACGAGGCGTTCGCGTGCATCTTGATCGGCCGTATCACGAACGAAGTCGCCGGTCTTTATCGGACCATTGAGGATGTCGTCTTGCTGCTCAGGGGTACGCTGTCCGAAATACATTAGGAATGACCGAAGTCGCTCCACCCAAAGCTTGCCAGCATCCGTGTCCCAAAATCGGTCAACAAATGCGAGTAGCGCGTCGGATTCAACGGGATCGACGGAAACGCCATTGATTTGCGCGGCGCCGAGCAGCTCCGCGATGAATGGCATTTGCTTATAGGTTAGATACCGGGCAAGCTGCTCAACCATGCGAGTACGGCGTTTCAGGTCGATGTGACCGAGTGCATCATTTAACTTTTCGCACAATGATCCCCCCGCCTCAATGACGAGTCGCGCGACCCGTTTAGAGATAGTCCACGAAGGACGTTCGTCCCCGAAGTAATCGTTCTTTTGCTCCCCCTCTTGAAGATCCATACCGAGCCGGAGGAAATCCGCCCGGCGCATTGTCTGGATCGTCTGGTCCCTCGTATCGCCTCCACATTCTGCCGCAATCCATAATTCGACGGCCGCCTGTTCCACGCACCGTTTCGCCACTTGATAATCGAGCCGTTCCGCCGCGGTCTTACCAACGCGAACCGTTTGAAGCCGTTCGTTGGCCGCCCCGATAACATCGGGAAGATGTTGCAAAGCCCAATTGGCGATAGGTGCCGCGGTACGCAGGTATGGTTCCCGCAGTGCCAAGAAGAGCACGTCCTGCGGACGGTTGAAGCGGGCCTGAAGAAGGGAATGCCGTCCCCGGCGCCGCCCAACGTCACTATCGCTCGAATCGAAGATCGAATCAGCCGCAGCTGTTGGGTACACCAAGCGCCATTTCTCGAGCATTCGCCGTTCCCAAAGCTCACCAAGCTCGCTGCGCAATAATGCTAACGTGGCAACTCGGGAGCAAAAGATGAGCGTTTTCTCACCTCGCTCGGCGGCATCAAGGGCATCCGTTGTCACGTTTTGCACCTTCGGATGTTCCCGAACGTCGGCCATTAGTTCTGCCAAAGTCTTCTTGATGACTCGCCAATAAGGCAAAGCCTCTGCTGGAATATTGTCCCCGTCATTTGCCATGATTTGGCCTTCGTCCGCGGCCGAATATGAGGACACCATATTGATTTCGACTGCGGGCTTAAATGTCTGTCTCTTTCGGCGAAAGAGTTCGGCGATCAAACGATCATAGATTAGGAAAGGTAACGTGGTCGCGCCCCTGGCTGTAATATCTCTTCGCTCAGACTGACGATAAATGCGCTTATCGTCGCGAAGGCTTCGGATCATCCATTGACGAAAACCGGGCTCGATAGATTTCTTCTTTAAGTCGATAAGTTTATCGATCTGAGTTTTGACAATCGATAACGACGGATCATTTGCGCCGGTAGAGAGAGCAGAACCGTTGTCGTACAGTTTGGCAAATTGGCCCGCGACAATTGGGTCTAAGTCTGACCAAGTCTGTTCGAAGTCATCATAGAGATCTTGATACTGGCGAATCGACGCAAGCAATGCATCGATATGATCCAGAAGATCCTTCGAAGCGTCGTTTGCTCGAGCAAAAAGCTTGAACATCTCCCTCAATTCGTCCACGTCCAATTGAAAGGGCGTTGCCGTTAGGAAAGCTGCTTTGACGAAGCGACGATCGAATGCGTGATGCATTGCCCGAGAGCGCATAGCCCAAGGATTTTTCAATTTATGGGCTTCATCGACAATCAGGAGGTCAATTGGTTTAATCAATCTTTGCGTTAAGACATAACGCGCATAGCTTAGCGCATTGCGAACTGCTGTACTGTTTTCCAAAGTGAACGCTTCGAACCCTTTTTCCTGGTAAAGATCATCGAGTCTATGCGGCTCGCGCTCGTTTGGGCGACAAAAGGCGTACGTTAGGTGGGCCTCGAGCTCTTCGAGTTCAAACATTCCAAGAAAACGCTCCTTTGTGACATCGACACGATCATACTCGCCGTCCCGAAATCGATTCATGATTGCGTTTGCGGTATGCCCATGTAAGCCCTTCCAATGAAAGTATAGCGACAGCATGTACGTTTGCTCGCCAGAGCCGTGGCCGCTTTGGAACATCGTCACCGGAGCAACAACTAGCGAACGCTTCCTGCGCACAGCTTCGATAAACTCCCAAAGGTGATGTACTGACGTGACTCGATCACCAAAATCAAAAATAGCTTTGAATCTGTGCAATTCATTTGCCCACTTCTCATTTAGGGTTGGTCCAGGCGTAATAATGACGATTCTGCTGCGCGGTCGCGCGTGGCGTACGATAGCGGCGAGCCCAAGGGCTTCGTACGTTTTTCCCATGCCAACTTCATCAGCAAGCAAGATACCTGGTCGTTGTTCGAGCATTTCGGCGGCACGCAATACAGTATCCTCTTGGCGTTCTATGTCAGCGAGGGGAATGCTCTCCTGAGCCGCTCGCGCGCCAAGATTCAGAAAGCTGCGGAGCCATTCGCGCGTGTGAACCTTCACGGAATGGTCACCCCATAGAAAGATTGGATACGACGAACCCAAGTGCTTTCATCACCGGAGAAACGAATGGTCGCCAGATCTTTGCGGATGCGCTGATTAAACTGCTGCAGGAGCTTTGTCTTCTCGGTAGCGCCCATCACTGCTGATAGATTTACTTCCGTTTCCAACGACCGCAACAGCTCAGCGCCATAGAACCAGACTTCTGTAGCCGAAAGCTCTCCGCTTTCCCCCGAAGTTTCGAGCAGCCTCTTCCAGGCCTCGCCTGCCCCCATTGCGCCTTCGAGGCGCAACCGAAACGCCGATATCGATATATTCGGATCACAAATATCCTCGGCTACCGCCCACCACGCATGAAATACGTCCGTTGGGCCAAATCCTTCTCCGAAGAAAATGTCGAGGCCAGCCCCATCATCCTCGGAATTCGGTTCTTTGATTCGTCTTCGCCGTTTGGCGACCTCAATAGCGCGCTCCGCGCCGATCCGACGACACAGAAACATGAGCAATTCATGGAGGCCGAGTGCAGTGCCATCGGGCGTAGCAGGTAGAAATACCAGATCCGTTACTAGAATCGGGATTGAGTATGGCTTTCCTCCGACGTGGAGAATGATCTCGGCGGAGGCTGGGTACAGTACAAAATCACGCACCGTCAGGTCGGTTGTCGGCGCCTTACTGGAATTTGCAAGCGGCTTGTCAATGTATGTGAGTTGCCACGGTGGTAATTCCGCTGCTTCGGGGGCCCAGGTCACCGAGAGTATAGAGGCCTTAGGGTCGTATTTGGCTTCGCTAACAGCGAGCGCATAATTATGCTCGTTCTCTGGAAATTTGCGTTCCTTCAACTCTAGTACGGATTCTGGTGCATAAACTAGTTCCGGGACAAAATCGACAAGGGAGTGAATTCCCCTAAGTCGAAACGCCATGCTGAGCTCAATGTTGCCTTTTCCGGCGTCGGCCTTCAGAAGTAACGCCCTACGCGACATATTGGCCGAGCCCACAAGCACCAAAGTCTGCTCCGAACTTTTGCTGCGATAGGCGATCGAAAGTAACTTGGCGTGCAGCGGTCGATTAATTGGATGGCCTTCTGAGAGCCGCGTTGCGGGATGAAGCCACAACCTAACATCGCCGAATGCGTTACGCGCAGCAGCGATCGCTTTTGCTGGTGCGTAAGCCTCAGGCCGGGGCAGCATCCAAAACGAGCCTTCCTCGATGGCTTCCCGAACCTCGTCTGCAGGCAAGCGCCTCCTATCGCCACGATTATCAATATAGAGAACGGTGCTCGGTCCTACGCCGGTCGGGGTGCCATATTCGACAATGGGTTCTTCTTTATCCGTGCCAATCCGGCCCCACAGGCGATCAAGCCCGTCTTTCACTGACGTGACGCCGCCGCCGGAGTGCCGTTCGACCTGCGCGTTTTCCCACCTAACGCCGATGTCTAGGATCGTTTTTGGCGAGGAGAGCTTCATCAACACGCCAAACACTGAATCGATGTCCAAGTCCCCCATGTCATCTTGCTCGTAGAAAGGTGCAAGCATGCCAACCCGTTGGATCTTCGCATCGTCAGGAAGTAGTTTGACGAGCTGCTCCATGATCGGACCCGTTAGGGAATCTAGCAAAGCTACAAACGGATTTACCGCGCCGTCAACATTGTTCTTCAGTTGCCGCTCGACCTCTTCCCGAAATAGGCGCAGCTGAGTACCGCGCTGTCGCGTCAATTCAGCTATACGAAGAAGATGAGCATCATAATCGCGAAGCAATGCAGCATCCGCCGGATCGTCGTAGGCTAAGTCCAACACGAGGAAGAGTTCGGTATTGCCGCTAAATCCGGAAGACGTCAGATTTCCAGATCCCACCATTAACCGGGCCTTTTGCTCGTACAAAAGCAGAGCTGATTTCGGATGAAACACTCTATCGTTTATGTCTAATAGATCGTATGGAAGTCGGCGTCCCGCTTGTCGCATACCATTATCTACAATGACCACCACAGGCGTGGCCTGGAGTGCCCTAGTGGCTTCGTCATGGTACCGATCGGGTTGCTCAATAGGATCTGACGTAAGGCGCAAGACGGCTCTCAGGACGTTCTTCTCAAAAAACGAAGGATCAAAGCTGTAAGATGTAAATGCAGCTCCTATGCAGGTGTGCTCGATCACAAGTTGATCGAGCACTTGTAAGGAATCGATCTTCATCCAACCTTACCGAGATCTCTCAGCAAACTTCGAACCACGTCCAGCTTCAAGTTTGGGAACGTTCCGGGGTTTTGCGCCCCGTTGTATCCCGGCACCCGCATTGCGAGCTTGTTGTTTTCTTCGCGTAACCATTCTCCACCACCCCGGCGCGAACGCTGCACAGCTCGCTGAAACAACAAGAGATGTCGAAGGCATTCCGCGGAGTTTGCCCCCGAGAGTTGTTTGAGGAGAGTCAGGAATTCTCGCCCGTGAAACGGCAATTTGCTAAATCGGGTAGCATCCTTCGCTTTTAACAGTTTGCCCGCAACGGATCGCAACTGGGGCATCTCACCTTCAGGAAAGGCCACGCGCGCCACGGCTGCAAAATCAGCTATGGATCCGTGACGATCAACGTAGTCGTAAGCGCGATTGAACCGCGAAAGAAGGACACGTACGACGCGACCAAACGCTAATGCGATTCCAACCTTTTGGGATATTTCCGCTGAAAGTGTTTCCCAGCGGTTCGTCTTTAATCCCTCAAGTAAATGTTCCGGTTCGTGAATGCCTTCGCGGTCAGCCGCGATTACTCCTTTAGCCAGCGGCAATGTCGTGCCATCTTGGGCATCTAGAAATAAAGCCTTCCAAATTCGCTGCTGTTGTTTCTTTCGGGAGCGGATGCTTGATAACCGCGTGCGCCTTCCGATGGCGGACAGTTCAATTTTTCCGTGACTGCGCTCAATGGCTTTGGAGCTTAAAGCGTAAAGAGCCCATTCCTCGTAACGGCCCTGCGTGTCACGTATTTCGGTCTCGCCCCAAAATGCATCTAGGATTTCCTCAGCTGGCTTCGCGACCTTGAGAGTGCCGTCATGGACAAGACCATATTTGCGGAGCGAACTGAGATAAGCTCCGAGGCCGCCGAGTTCGCTCTGACGGGATATGAGCTCGAAGTCAGGATCCCAAGTCCCCTTGCGGCGTAGCCACTCCCGTTTTGCCCCTCTGATACCACGCATGGCGTCGACATCGCCTCGATCAATCTCTCCTTCCCTATATTCGACAGTCGCCAGCGCCCAGAAACGCTCCCAACGTTCGAACAGTTCCGTTCTCGTATCATCGTCACTATGACGATTAAGCTCGCGGATTGCGCGATCCGCCAAGCGGAGACCGTATAGTACAACCGGGTAATATTGGGCTCTATTGGTTCGAGTTGTTAGGTCTCGGAAAAGCCAAAGACCCACTTGTTGAGCCAGATAGTCCAGCGCAAGGGGGTCTTCCAGTGTGAAGTCTGAATCTTCAGCCAAAGGTGCTGACCAAAAAAGCTCCTTGGGTGGTGAGTTCAATAACCGCAACATGAGCGCGAACCTTCGCTCCAGATTTCAAATTATGCCTGGCCAATAGCTACCGCCCGTCAGCTGAAGGTTATTACAAAAATAAGGATGGTTTCAATCCACGAGCCATCTCGGATTTTCGAGCGACCGCGTCATGCCCCACATTTATTTGCTGCATCTGCTTCCGCACCCGCCAATAGGGCGGATTGTTACGCGGACCGTCATCGCCTTTCGCCATTTTTTAACACGTTGTGCCTCGAACGACAAGTTCGTAGACTTCCTAAATGGACGTTACGGTCGTCACATCCGCCGCCAATCATCCCCGTATCGCGCACGGCACAGACTGGCTCAAAGCTCGTGCGCCCGCGGCAGAAGTTCTAGTAATCGGGGCAACGCTTGGCGCGGCGAATGAAATCGCTCGCAGCGTCGCGCAGACGAAGGGCGCCTCATTTGGCTATCACCGACTGACCTTCGGGCAGCTTACATCCGCGCTCGCACGACCAGCTCTAACTGCGCAAGGAACGGTCCCGCTGGGCGAGCTAGGCATTCAAGCGGTCGCCAACCGAGCTATTCATAAGTTATCCGCGCTTGGTGCGCTCGGCCGATACACAAAACTTACGAGTGGACCCGGATTCGGCCGGGCGATTGCGAATGTCATTAGGGAATTGCGGCTCGAGCAGATAGAGGTGGATGCCCTTGCGCATTTCGCGCCAGACCTGTGTTCCTTGCTTCAGGCGTACGAGCGGGAGCTTGCGGAGCACGGTTTCACCGACTGGCCGGGTGTACTCCGTCTGGCCTCCAGTGTGGCAACGGATCCCAACTTCGGCCATCCGTTGTTGGGCCTTCCAACATTGCTGTTGGACGTGCCTCTGACGACAGCGTCCGACGTTGCCCTTGTGAGGGCTCTTTCCTCGCGCAGTCCAGAGATGCTCGTCTCCGCGCCAACTAGCGACGCGGTGACGCTTGCACGGTTGCGGTCCGACCTAGCGCCGGAGATCACTGACCTCGATTCTCTCGGCGCTTCCCAGCCAGGGCTCAAGCAGAAAGAAAATGGATCCCTGCATCGGCTTCAGCGTCACATTTTCAACGATGCGGTGACTGGTCCGCAGGCCCAGCTCGATGACCAGGTGGTTATCTTCTCGGCTCCCGGAGAGAGCCGTGAGTGTGTTGAGATTGTCCGCCGGGTGCTTTCTCTTGCGCGCGAGGGAATTGCCTTCGATAGAATGGCGGTTCTACTGCGTTCGCCGCAGGAATACCGATCGCACCTAGAAGAGGCGTTCGGACGTGCGAGTGTGCCAGCTTATTTTGCGCGCGGTGCTGTTCTACCAGATCCGGCGGGTCGTGCATTTCACGCACTGCTCTGCTGCGCCGCTGAAAATCTGTCGGCGCGGCGGTTTGCTGAATACCTTTCGCTGAGCCAGGTGCCCGACGCGAAACCTGACGGCTCTCCGCCCGAGGCCGCGCCCGCAAGCGAGCGCTGGGTGGCTCCCGACCAAGATCTCATCCCGCGTGCGGTGGCGGAAGCTCTGGGTCAAGAGACTATGCTTCAGAGCATTCCTGCCGTCTCCGGTGATCCGGATAAAGACCCAGTTATCGCCGGTCAGTTACGAGCCCCGCGCCGATGGGAGCGTTTGCTTGTGGAGGCCGCCGTGATCGGTGGTCGTGAACGGTGGCGAAATCGCATCAACGGGTTGGCGCAAGAACTCCGTAGTCAACTTGCCGAGGTCGAAGATGAGAATGAGGCAAAGGGAGCTGTGGTTCGGCGGACACTCGAGGACTTGGAGGCGTTCGCGGCCTATGCTCTGCCACTCATCGAAAGCCTAGACGCATTGCCGAAATCCGCCACCTGGGGCGAATGGCTCGATCACCTAGGGGCGCTCGCGACACGTACTCTGCGCCAGCCCGAGCGGGTCTTGTCGGTGCTCTCTGAACTCTCACCGATGGCGGACGTTGGACCGGTCACGCTAAATGATGTTTTGAATGTGATTTCGGATCTTCTGTTGCAGGTCGGCGTTCCACCGTCCGCTCAACGATACGGCGGAGTTTTCGTTGGGCCCGTGGACGCTGCCAGGGGGATGTCGTTCCACGCTGTCTTTGTACCTGGCCTCGCCGAGAGGCTCTTTCCCCGAAAGATCGTGGAGGATCCAATAATACTCGATAGCCTGCGAACCGAGTTGAACGCAGGCCTGGCAACAAACGAGCAACGCCTCGCGCAGGAACGCCTCGCACTCAGTATCGCAGTCGGTGCCGCAGAGCGACGCCTCTATCTGTCCTATCCTCGTTTAGATCTTCAGCAAGGACGGCCGCGGGTTCCCTCGTTTTATGCGTTGGAAACGATACGCGCGGCGGAGGGCCGGCTCCCTAACTTTGCCGAGCTTGACCGTCGAGCCGAAGCAGAAAGTCCCGCTCGGATCGGCTGGCCTGCCCCGGACGATCCGGTTGAAGCGATCGATCACGCCGAATACGATCTTGCCGTGCTGGCTCGCTTTCTCAACTCCGACCCGAGCCAGTCCAAGGGGACAGCACGGTATCTGCTCACGACGAATTCATATTTAGGTCGAGCGCTACGAACCCGTTGGCAGAAATGGAGCCGGCAATGGACGCCGGCCGATGGTCTCATCAACGCATCGACGGCATCTCAGAGTGCAATTGCGAAGCACGCGTTCAGCATGCGGAGCTATTCGCCGACCGCGCTTCAAAACTACGCAGCCTGTCCGTACAGGTTTTTCCTTCAGGCTATCCACCGGCTTGCACCACGCGAAGTTCCTGAAGCGATCGACGAGCTTGATCCTCTTCAGCGCGGATCTCTCATTCACGAGATCCAGTTCGAACTCTTCGAGCGACTGAAAAAAGCTAATTTGTTGCCTGTCAGCAGGCAGAATTTAGAGCGTGTGCACAACATGCTCGATGAGGTCATTGGAGAAGTCGCTCGTCAATTCTACTTAGATCTTGCGCCGGCGATCGATCGGGTGTGGGACGACGGCATCGATTCCATTCGGGTAGATCTACGCGAGTGGCTTCGACGCGCGAGTGAAGACGATTCTGGTTACGTGCCGTGGCGGTTCGAGCTTTCCTTCGGACTTGCTGGCAGCGGTACAGAAAGGCGGCAGGCCGACCCGCATTCGACCGCTAACCCGGTCGATCTCGATTGTGGCATTCAGCTCCGCGGATCGATCGACCTCGTCGAACAGCACTCGAGTGGGCACCTTCGGATCACGGACCACAAGACCGGCAAGGCTGACGGAGAAGACGGGCAGATCATCGCGGGCGGAAAATCCTTGCAGCCAGCGCTTTATGCACTGGTCGCTGAAAAGCTCTTTCGCGGAGAGCTGAAAGTTGATTGCGGACGTTTGTACTTTTGCACTTCGGCAGGCGGCTTTTCCGAAATCGCCGTGCCTTTAGATCGACAGACTCGAAGTTCCATCACGCAGGTGGCGGAAATCATCGGAGAAGCACTCGACAAGCCGTTTTTACCGGCGGCGCCAGCCGAACGGCAATGTGCGTGGTGTGACTATCGACCAGTTTGTGGTCCCTACGAGGAGATGCGAACGCGTCGGAAACCGAGGCGGCAACTTGAACCCCTCCTCAAGCTGCGGGACATGCCGTGACCGGCTCGAAACTGGCCGATGCGGAGGCAAGGCGCCGAATCCTGACGGATTTCGGGACGACGTTGTTCGTCGAGGCAGCTGCCGGGACCGGTAAGACCACGGCGCTGGTAGGTCGGATTGTTACTTTAATTTGCGAGGGCGTGAGCACGCTTGATCGCATTGTCGCGGTCACATTCACAGAAAAAGCCGCCGGTGAAATGAAGTTGCGGTTACGCGCAGAGATCGAGCGCGCCCGTAACGCAGTGAATGTCACTCCGGAGGTATCTGCGCGGCTGGCGAAAGCCTTGTCCCACCTCGAGCTCGCCCGGATCAGCACCATCCATGGATTCTGCGGCGATTTACTGCGCGAGCGTCCGGTCGAAGCCGGGATTGATCCGCTTTTCGAGGTCGCCGCCGAGGACCAGGCGGCAGACCTTATGGACCGCGCCTTCGACACCTGGTTCCAGAACGCACTTGTGGATCCGCCCGACGGCGTGCGTCGGATCCTTCGGCGAAGATCGCGGTCGCAAAAACCTCGCGACGCACTTCGAACCGCAGCCGCGAACATTGCCGAGCATCGCGACTTTCCGACCTCCTGGCGTCGTGATCCGTTTAGCCGAACGAGCGAGATCGACGAATTGATCCGTAACTTGACCGAGGTAGGTGAACTCGGTCCCAAAACCTCTTGGCTGCAGGACCGCCTGGCTCAAAACCTGTGCGAGATTAAACGCTTCATCGATGAAAATGCCCGGCTAGAGACGGTACGCGGCCGAGACTACGACGGGCTCGAGGCTGCTCTTGGAGACTTAGCTCGCTACCGAAGCTGGAGTTATAAAGGAGCAAAAAGGACGAGTTTCGGAAGTATGTCGCGCGATGATGCGCTCGCGCGCAGAGATTCCGCGAAGGCCGACCTCGACGCCTTCCTGCGCAAGAGCAATGCAGATCTTGCTCCGCTGTTGCAGGAGGCACTTCAACCTGCATTAGTCGCGTACGAGGACCTGAAGACGCGTGGCGGCCGTCTCGATTTCCTCGATTTGCTGATCAAGACCCGCAATCTCATTCGCGACAACGGAGCTGTGCGCGAAGAGTTGCAGCGGCGTTTCACTCATTACTTTGTCGATGAGTTTCAGGATACCGACCCGATCCAGGCCGAACTTCTTCTACTTCTTTCCGCTGACAATCCGCAAGAAAGCAATTGGCTTAACGTCTCACCCATTCCTGCAAAACTCTTCCTGGTCGGCGACCCCAAACAGTCCATCTATCGCTTTCGACGCGCCGACATAGCGATCTATCTGCAAGTCAGGCAGATGCTATTGTCGCATGGAGCGGAACCCCTGTACCTCAATACAAGCTTCCGCAGCCCCCCGTCCCTGCAATCCTTCGTCAACGCCGCCTTTGCCCCGGCTATGGATGGCACGACAACGGATGGGAAGTATGTGGCACTCGAGAAATGGCGAACGGAAATCACCGGAAGACCGACCATCCTCGCGTTACCTATTCCGCGGCCGTACGGTGATTATGGAACGATCGTCAACTTCCGAATCGACGAATCTCTTCCTGAAGCCACCGGTACCTTTATTGATTGGCTCATAAATAAGAGTAACTGGACGATTGAGGAGAATGGTAGCGCGATCGCTATTTCCCCACGCCACGTCTGCATTCTGTTTCGACGCCTAAGGAACTTTTCCGCCGACGTGACTAGGCCTTATGTTCGCGCATTGGAGGCACGGCGCATCCCGCATGTTCTTGTAGGCGGTCGCTCCTTTTATGATCGAGAGGAGACCATCGCGCTGCGAAATGCCATTACAGCGATTGAGTGGCCGGATGACGAATTGCGGGTCTATGCGACCCTCCGCGGACCCTTATTCGCTTTCAGCGACGACGCTCTGTTCGTCTATCGGCAAACTCTCAGTGCCGAGGGTGAGTTGCAGATACGCAGGTTGCATCCGATGCACTCGGTTGACCGAACGAAGCTCGAGCCGGCTGCGCAAGAGGTTGCGGACGCCCTTGCTTTGTTGGGTCGCCTCCACGTAGGACGCAATCGCCGGCCCATCGCCCAAACGATACTAATGTTGCTGGACGCGGTTCGCGCTCACGCAGGTATTGCAATGTGGCCGACTGGCGAACAGGCGTTGGCGAACTGCCTGCGCATTGTCGACTTGGCGCGCCGGTTCGAGCAGCGTGGCGCGTCCTCATTTCGCGCATTCGTGGAGCGCATGGAAGCGGACGCAGAAGATGGCCAGGCCGAAGACGCGCCGATCGTCGAGCAAGGTACAGAGGGCGTTCGGATGATGACCGTACATCGAGCGAAGGGGCTTGAGTTTCCCGTGGTGATTCTCGCCGACCCCACCTGCCCCGCAGCCCGTGATTTTCCGAGCCGGCACGTCGATCCAGCGCGCTCAACTCGTATTAACCTGAGGATGCGCTTCATATGCGCAAATCGCATCTCTTGGGCAGAAAGCCAAATGCTATGCACACGCTTCTCTATGCCGCTCTGCCACTTTTCGTCGGGACGATTTCGGTCTTTGCGCTGGGCGCCGGCGGCGCTGTTTCGCCTGATGTCTTGAAAGACCTCGCTCCTGGCGGCACCGTTGCGCGCGGAATCAAGCGGCTTTTTGCTGGATTTTGGTTTGAGCATGACCTTTGCTCAAATGGTCACCTGAGTGCCGACCTCGACCACCCGATCGGTCGGAATCTGGAAATAATCCGTCGCATCATTGGCTGAACGAGCCAGCGTGATGAACAGCTGGTCCTGCCAGTGCGGCATTCCCGAACGCGGCGCCGGCCGCAGCGCGCGGCGCGAGAGGAAAAACGACGTCGACATGATGTCGAATTGCAGGCCGAGCCTGCGAGCGACCGCGAGCGCCTTGGGAATATTCGGCGTTTCCATATAGCCGAAGCGTATGAGCACGCGCATGAAAGTCGAGCCGACCGGCTCGATGCGGACGCGCTTGGCGGGCTCGACCCGCGGCGTGTGCGTGGTCTCGACGCTGAGGATTACGTTCTTCTCGTGCAGCACCCGGTAGTGCTTGAGGCTGTGCAGCAGCGCGGTGGGAGCGCTCTTCGGGTCGCTGGTGAGAAACACCGCCGTTCCCGGAACCCGCTGCGGCGGTTTGCGCTCCAGCATGCGCACCAGATCGTCGAGCGGAGTCTCGAGCCGGCGCGTCTTCTCGAACAGCAGCCGGCTGCCGCGCCGCCAAGTGTACATCACCAGCATGACAATGCCGCCAAGCGCCAACGGCACCCAGCCGCCCTCGACGACCTTAAGCAAGTTGGCGGAGAGAAAGGTCAGATCGATGATCAGGAACGGCAGCATCAGCGCCGCGGCAGCGAACGGCGACCAGTTCCACATCCGCCAGATGACCACGGAGGCCATCATGCCGGTGACGACCATTGTGCCGGTGACGGCAATGCCGTAGGCCGAGGCCAACGCGCTCGAGGAGCGGAACAGCGCGACCAGCAACAGCACTCCGACGAGCAGCAGCGTGTTGACCCGCGGCATATAGATCTGCCCGGCCTGTTGCGCCGAGGTGTGGCGGATTTCGAACCGCGGCAGCAGGCCGAGCTGGATCGCCTGGCTGGTCAACGAATACGCTCCGGTGATGACCGCCTGGCTGGCGATCACAGTCGCCGCCGTCGCCAGCACCACCATCGGAATACGCGCCCACTCGGGATAAAGCAGGAAGAACGGATTAGCGATGGCTTCGGGATGAGCAAATACCAATGCGCCCTGCCCCAAATAATTCATTGCCAGCGCCGGCGGCACCAGGCTGAACCAGGCGGTCTGGATCGGCAAGCGACCGAAATGGCCGAGGTCGGCGTACAGCGCTTCCGCGCCGGTGACGGCAAGGAAGACGGCGCCCAGCGTATACAGACTGACCATTCCGTGGTGGAGGAGGAAATGGAGGCCGTAGTAAGGATTGAGCGCCCAGAGCACCCCTGGATCGGCGGCGATCCACATGACACCGGGAATGGCGATCGCCACGAACCAGATCGAGGTAATTGGACCGAACAGTGCCGCGACCTTTGCCGTGCCGCGTGACTGGAATGCAAACAACACGACCAGGATGATGACGGTGAAGGGCACCACGTAATCATGGAACGCCGGCGTTGCCACGTCGATTCCTTCGACGGCGGACAGCACGGATAGCGCCGGCGTGATGACGGCGTCGCCATAGAACAGCGCCGCACTGATGATGCCGAGCAGCGCCACGACACCCGCGGCATTGCTGACACGGGCGACGGCGCGCGAAGCGAGCGCCATCAGCGTCAGCGTACCGCCCTCGCCGTTGTTGTCGGCGCGCAGCAGGATCAGCACGTATTTCAGCGTGACGACCACGATCAGCGCCCACAGGATCAGCGACACTACGCCGAGCACGCTCGCGCGCGTAAGCTCTTCGTGTTCCGCACCGGAAGCGGCGACGACCGCCTCGCGTAGCGCATAGAGCGGACTGGTGCCGATATCGCCATAGACGACACCGATGCTGCCGAGCGTAAGGCCCCAGAAGCCGGCGCTGGAACGAGCGTCCACGCTGCCGTTAATCCTGGCGCCGGTAGCGGAGCAGGTCGAACACCGAGAGGCCATTTGCATCGCAGGCGCGGCCTCGCTGTCGACAATGCACGATCGCGCCGGCAACGCAGCGATCGCGGCGGTTGCCAGCGGAAAACGCTGGGCGAGGTCGAAGCCTTTCGGGTGATGAGCTTCACCTCGCCGGCGTTGAGCTCGGCCAGAATGCGGAAGCCATCATGCTTGATTTCGTGGATCCAGCCGGACCCGGCGGGTGGCTCTTTGGCGAGGCGCGGCAAGCAAGGTTCATAGCGCCGGACCTGGCGCCTCAACTCACGCGATACAGACATGGCTGTTAATTAGGGTCCGCGGTCGCCGGAGTCGAGTCGCGGTGGCGACGCAGTACGGTCTGCCAGGCCGGCGAAGTTGATTGCCGCTCGTTGGTTGCGGCAGCTTGCTGCGCTCTTAAGCCGTCTCGGCGACGACGATTGGCAACCTATTTGCGCTCGACCAACAACACCCGGCATTCGCCGCTCTGTCGGCGATCTCCTCGGACTGACAGTGATGCAGAGGACAGTTTGAATTGAATTTCCGCGCGTCGGTAATCTGTTCCATAACGCCGCTTAGGCGAAGCGCGCGCCGATGCAGCGATGACGGGGATTTCCGCGGCGTGTTGCGCCGTTCATTTCTTCGCCGCGCACGCCATCGTTAATTCACCGCTTCAATGCTGGGTTTTATGTGGTGAATGGTGCCGGTTGCAAAACGCTGACTCGCTCGCGTTGACGCTTCGTTCACCATTGCACGCAGCGCATGCAACGGCCCCAGCAAGGCCCATGGGTAAGCGGCGCCGGCCCGACGCGCACGTCCGCTGCCCGACGGCTTATAACTCTCATTATGCAATCCGCCTTGCGACGTCGGCGTAGCCGGCGTGCATCGGGTCGTGTGAACAAACCTACGGCAATGCTAATCGTCGATCGGATCAAGTGCCCGAGCATTGCCGGCGGGCGTGAGGGGCCTCAACAGCTGATCGCAGGGGTGCTATTTTGCTACGGGGTCGAAAATGACGTGCCGGGTCGCGCGCAAAATGGCGTAAGTCGCAGCCGATACCGTGTCTTTCGGCAACTCAGATCTCAAGCCGCTCGGCATTGACCGCGCATCGAAGTCGCGTGCGCTTCGTGCCTTGGAGAAGGTGGGCTTGATCAAGGTTGCACGTCAACCAGGCCGCTTCCCGAAGGTGACTCTGTTGAACATCCCGTAGCCCGTGTGTGGCGTTGGCGACGAAAAGCGCAATACAGGAAAAGATGATTGCCGCATTCGAGGCATGGCTTTCCGGGACGCCAACCAAAGGCTTGGTCACTGCCCATCCTGGGGCAACGTGGGCCGCGGCTAAGCGCTGAGCCTAGCGCTGGATTCCTCTGGAATGCGCGTCCGGGAAGACAATACCGCAGGTCCGCGATCGGGCGGCTGCGGTAGGCTTCGGGAGCGTCGCAAGGGCTGTCGGAGAAAAGAGGCGACAGTCCGCGGCCGGCAAAACCTTCTTGGAACTAGCGCTGTCAACGCGTCTCGAGCCGCTCCGATTCCGGCCGATTTGTCAAAAAAGTCTTGACAAACGGGGGCACAAATAGTAACTATGGCACAATAGGTAACCGCGTTAGTCCCCCGCGGCCTTCATCGCTTCGTCGAACGAAGCGGAAAAATTTCCAGTATGGGGGAGTAACGCCAATGACCAAACGAAATCACAACTTGCTGTGCAACGTGCTCGACGAGCTCTGCGTCACGCCGATCTATACCGCGGCGTGCGCTCGCTGCGGGATCTCGACCAAGAGCTTGTGGCGCTACGTCCGGGCGTCGCAATGCGAGGACGATCCCGAGAGCTATCGCCTCGTGTGGTGCGATGTCGAGGATTGGTTCCACAGTCACCTAAAACAGGCGATGAAGATGTCGGCGCTCATGATCGAGGCGACGGCGCGCCACCATGCCTTGCACGGTTTCGACGAAGTACAGGTGTTTCAGGGCAAGGTTTGCTGGAAGGAGGACCCGAAGCTCGCGGGACTTTCCGACGCCGATCTGGCCCGGCTAGGACGGACGGATCGCTATGAGCGCAATCCAGACGGCTCTCTGATTCCGCTCGCCGTGCGGCGCAAGCCCTCCGATCAGCTCGTCTTGAAAATGTTGTCGGCGCATTTTCCGAAAACCTATGGCGAGAAAGTGGAACACCAGCACAGCGGCATCATTGCGGTGATGCGCGTCGGTCGTGACGGCAAGATGCGCCCGAACGCGCCGTCGAGACCGAAGCTTGAAGATCAAACCGACGAGCTTGTCGCGAGCGCCGACAGCGGCGTCGTTGAACCGACGCAAATGAAGATCGGACTTGTGGTCCCGGAGCCGTGCAACTCGGAAGAACTTGAGCGCGAATACGGCGGCAAGCAATCTTTGGAGCCGGTTGAGTTTGAAGACGAAGATGGCACCGTGACGCGCCTGGAGGCGGACGGCACGGCCACAGTCGTGAAGTCGCCGGAGCACGAGGCGACTGCACCCGCAGCACCCTCCAACACACGTTCGTCTTAATTCGATCTTGACGATGTGCGTAGGCGCGACTGTTCGCATTACGGTGGCTGGCGTGACCAGCCTGAGGTTCGACTTGGCCAAGTGTTTTGCTGCTCTCGCCCTAATGACTGTTCGTATAAGGCACGTTTTATGAACAGTTTTGCAAGAACGCAGGCTGAAGGTGAATCGTTTGCGCCCACCTCCCGGCGCCGAGGTCAGTGCGCACTGGTTATTTCGACGAGCCATGGCGCTCGGGCGAACTTCTGCTCTTGCCCCCAAAGCGGACATTAGGTTGCGGCGCAAAATCTGTCGCTAAGGGCCTAGGCTGTGTGAAAACTCCGAAATTGAATTTGCGGATAGAAATTTCGTCTCAACTTCATCAATTTGAAAAACAAAAACGCTAGCGCCCACTGTCGGGAGAAGACAATAGAGAAAACAATTCTGCGCCTTCCTCACGCGCGGACGTTTTCACACAGCCTAGGCCAAGCGCTTCACTTCGCACTGCGGCAAGCGGCAAACCTTTTGCCGCCCTTGGCACAAGGTACATTCGGATCAATTCACCGCCACCGGCCGAAGCAGCTATCGATAACGCGGATCCTTGCAGTTATTCGCGTCAGAAAATGCTGGGGGCTCTCGCTCGCTGCCCCAGATTTTCTTCCCCGCCCTCTTGGGATGCTGATGGAAATTGGCATTCCTATCCCCGAAGTATCGATCGATTGCCGCCTTTGCGGCATCCATCGACTTGTAATCGCTGTTATGGATGATCGCACGCGCCATGCCACTGAAGACCGACTCGATTACATTCAAAAATTGAGCGCCTGCCGGTAATGGCGCGGTCTCAATGAGCGGGCCGCCTTTAATGGGAACCGCCGAATTGTGAGCGTCGATACGAGCGAAAAGTTGTTTTGAAATATGCCATGAAGCAGCGTCCCACGATAGATAAAGCTTTCGGCGGTCACTGTATCTATCGATCAAGACATCCATCATACGAATCATCTCAGTGGTGTTTTTCTTCGCGCAGTAGAAATGCGTGACCTGGTTGCCAGATAACTCCAGCGCCGCTGTCATGATCAAACAGCCGCGCGATTTTTGCCACTGAGGAACAGTCGGTTGAACACCCGGCGCAGACAGTTTGCGTCCGGGTTTGGCTTTGATTGCAAAAGGGCCGTATTCGTCGATGGAAAAGAACGCCTCGTCGGGCTGTAAGCTTGAAAGAATATACCGAATGCGATCGAGCTTTTCCTTGTAGGTCGGGTCGTTCGACGTCAGAACGATCTTCGCATGACGCCACTTGTAGCCAGCCGTCTTGATCATTTTGGCTACGAGCGCCGTGCCGACGTGCGTGCCATTTTCCTTCAAGACTCGGCGCAGGAGCGCCATAGTCCAGGACGTTCGATTGATGCCGTAATTGGCTGGCGGCTCGTGAAGCACGCTAAAAACGGCCCTACGCAAATCCTCGTTGTCGATTTTTCGGTTCGATTTGGTTTGGGGCGCAAACACGAGTTCGGCACCCTTACTATCGAACATGTCCCGATATTTGCGGACAAAGGCTTTGCTGACACCAAGAAATGCGCAAATCGTCCGAATTGGAATTTTTCTGCGGAGCGCTAGGACCACCATGGCGCGGTTGCGCTTCGACAAGCCGCCGTTGTGGAGGTGCTGAAGCAAAATGGAAAGGTCTGGAATATCACCCAACTCTTGATGGAGAGCGTCCTGGTTTGACTTTTTCTGAAGCAATTGCCGCATCCATTCAATATGCAGGAGGCGCTGCCCTTTGCGGCCAGATTGCGCTGGCGGCATTCGGGGACACGCGGCCTCGCGTATGAATGGTCGAAGCTGAGCAGACGCAAATGACGGTGGGCGGCCTCGCGACAATCGCTGGATGAGATCGAGCGCACGAGGTTTAGGGAGATGAACGATTAAATCATACGCGCGGGCCCATGCGTTCTCGTCATCATGTGCCCGGCGGCGGATGTAATTCCATACGGAATCGTAACTGCCAGCAAATGTCTCCTCACGGCGTAGGTGCCGGACGATATCCTGGATTGTCATGTTGACTGCAAGCGGCAATGAATCGTTGTCGTTCAGAAGCCGATCAATTGTGGGAATGTGTGGTGCCAATTTTGGGTATCTGCTGCGCCTGCGGCGGTAGCCTGGAGGTTGCTCATGTGCGAGCATCTTATTGATCGTTTTCCGGTTAATCCCGGTCTCAGCCGAGACCCGCCTTTTCGGTGCCCCCTGCTCTAAAATGCGTCGGCGGATTTGCCGCCACTGCCGAACATCGCAATACATAAAGCCGATCCTCTCAGGTCAGTGGATCGAGCATTATACGTCAGGATAGCTTGGACGCGGCGCGTGCTGCGTTGCACCAAAGTCTCGCAGCAAAGTGGCGCTGTGGGTCATGAACGTCATTTTGATCGGGCGCCGGCCATGTCTGCTCTTCCTCCGATCGCTACTGAATCGCTGCATTGCGACAAGTGACGTTCAGGACCAATCGCGTATTAAATTGACGGCCTCAACGGCAACGTTTTGCATTGCCGTCATTCTTGGCACCGTGCGGTAAGGCACGGCCCGTGCCGTCGGTTCACCGGTAATCACTTAGCGACAATCAAACTTCTAGTTCTTGTCTATCCGTCGAAGGACTTCATGTGCGAAACGCGAAAGCGAATCGTCGCGCGCTCCCATGATCACAATTCGATCGCCACGACGGGCCAGCCTAAC
>Ga0181532_10001597_pt1 | contig 21802 bp, 15 predicted proteins | sample PEATcosm2014_Bin_33_FD_119768 | JGI IMG/M metagenome (GOLD analysis project Ga0181532, IMG submission 119768) | Peatland microbial communities from MTU Mesocosm Facility, Houghton, MI, USA - PEATcosm2014_Bin11_30_metaG | ecosystem: Environmental > Terrestrial > Soil > Wetlands > Peat | place... | reverse complement strand
CTCATGGGCTTTTGCCGCACCAACCTTTTCAAACGGCTCGAAAGCAGCGGCTGGGCGTTCCTCCAATCGGTCCAGCGCCACATCTTGCGCAATTTCATTTGCCTCCACGCCATCGAAACCAACCAGCCGCTGCCCATCGGCACCCAGGATGGCGCCCTTTTCGACACCAGCGGCCAGGACGCCGACCTCGACTCGACCACCACCACCAGCGACTTTTTCGGCGAAGGCAACGGCGGCACGCCTACCTTTGCCGAAGCGCTCAGCGCCTGCCGCTCCCTCGACGATTTCCGAGCCCACGCCGCGCAAGGTTACGAAACACTCCGCGCCGACTATCTCCGGCGGTTCGACTGGCTTCGGGCCGACCTCTTCATTGAAGACCTCGCGAAGCATCTCGCTCAGGACGCCGAACGCATGTTTTCAATCCTGCAAATTGGCGGCCAGTGGGAGCCGGGTAAGGACGCCAAGTTGGCCGAACTCTACAAACTTATTGCCGAAAAACACCCCAACGAGAAAATCCTCATCTTCAGCCAGTTCGCCGACACCGTTCGCTATCTCGCGGGCGAGCTTCGAGATCGGAAGGTCGAACAGCTTGCCGCCGTCACCGGTGACACCGAAGACCCCACCTGGTACGTCCGCCGTTTCAGCCCCAAGAGCAACCGCCGCCCCGAGGAAACCCTGCCCGCCGAGGTAATCCCGCCCACCGAGGAACTGCGCGTGCTGGTCGCCACGGACGTTCTCAGCGAAGGCCAGAACCTTCAGGACGCCGCGATCATCGTGAACTACGATTTGCCCTGGGCCATCATCCGCCTCATCCAGCGCGCTGGCCGCGTGGACCGCATCGGCCAGAAAGCCGAGCAAATCCTTTGCTACTCATTCCTGCCCGCCGAGGGCGTCAACCGGATCATCCACTTGCGCGAGCGCGTCCGCCAACGCCTGCAAGAAAATGCCGAGGTTGTCGGCACCGATGAAGCGTTTTTCGAGGACGAAAAACACGATAATCTCATCCTCGACCTTTTCACCGAAAAGGCCGGCATTCTTGACGACGCCGAGGACAACGAAGTGGACCTGGCTTCCCAGGCATACCAAATTTGGAAAAATGCCACCGACGCCAATCCCCCATTGAAAAAGACCATCCCCGAGTTACCGGACGTCATCTTTTCCACCAAACCATTTTCCGCAGTCCCCAAGGCCCCCGAAAAATCCTCCACTGTCAAGCCGGCCACAGGCGTCATGGTCTATCTCCGCACCGCCGACGGCAACGACGCCCTGGCATGGGTGGACGAAGAAGGCCGCACGGTCACGGAATCGCAGCACGAGATTTTGCGCGCCGCTGCTTGCGCACCCGACACTCAGGGCCTCGACCGCCTGCCCAACCACCACGGCCTTGTTGAAAAGGCCGTTACCCTCATCGCTGCCGAGCAGCGCACCGAAGGCGGGCAACTCGGCCGCCCATCCAGCGCCCGGCGCCGCGTTTACGAACGCCTGAAAGATTACGCCGACCGGATGCGCGGCACGCTTTTCGACATCAAACCGCTTCACCGCGCCATCGAAACCATCTACGCCCGTCCGCTCCAGGAAGCCGCGAAGGACATCCTCAATCGTGAACTCCGCACCGGCATCAGCGACGAGAAGCTAACTGACCTCGTGCTCTCGTTGCACGAGGAAGACCGCCTCTGCGTCCACGAGGAAGACACCCAAGCCCAAGAGCCGCGCATCATTTGCTCGCTCGGAATCCGCAACGCCTGAGTTATGCGTGTCTTTGTTTGTTCGACATGCTACGATCTGCTTGACCTAAGAGCGGAATTGGAGGCGTTTTTTCGTGGGGCGGGCGTTACGCCTGTTTTGAGCGACAGGCTCAATTCCGAGTTTGAGGTAAGGGCGAATAGCAACTCCATCGAAACCTGTCTGGTGAACGTCCGGAACTGCGACGAATTCGTCATAGTGCTTTCCAGCCGGTACGGGCCAAGTCTTGCCCCTGCCGGCTTCCCGGATTATTCGGCGATGCACTTGGAGTACCTCGAAGCGCGAAAGCATCATAAGCCGATACACATGTACGTTCGGGACCGACTCGAAGCGGATTTTGTTGTCTGGCGTAACAACAGTAAACGGCCGGATTTGAGTTTCGCGTGGTGCAAGGACGGGAAAGACCACAGGATTTTTGAGATTCTTGACGAGCACCGGAAATTGGTCGAGGGGAGTGCTCAGAGCAACTGGCTCTGGGTTTTCAAGGATTCCGTGGAGTTGAAGGCGCGGTTAGCGGTCGATTTCAAGAAAGATCTCGCCCGTGCGACCGTAACCAGACTGTTTGAAAACGGGCGCGTACCATTTTTGGAGGTGACCGGCACGTTGACTGAGGCGCCTAGTACAGGGCGTACTATCAAATTTGAGCTCGTTATTCGTAACGCCGGAACCGCGGTGGCGCTGTCACCACTTCTGGAGTTTGAGGGTGATAGTCTTAAGTATCCCTTCCCAAGTTTGGCTGGGCAACGCGAGCACCGCCTGCATCTGTCTTATGGCAAGCCTGGCGGTTTGACGTTAAAGCTTCGTTCCCGTTTGAGCTATTCCATTCTTGAGGGCCACAAGTTTACTGATGTGGCGGAACTCGCGGTGCCGCCAAATTACGCAGAACCTGGAGCAGGTCGCGTAACCTACGAACGGAGGGAGAGACTCTACATTGGGGCTTCGCCCGACTGTCAGCTCAAATGAAGAGGCTATGCCCCTGAACCCCACCACCACCCGCGAACGCCTCAAGGTTTTCGATTTCACCCCCCTCTTTCTCGAAGAACTCGGCTGGGACAACTGCCAGCAGTCCTTTGCCGTCACGGCAGGGAGCCGCCAATTCCGTCTCACCGCCCTGGCCAAAAAATGCGGCCTCATCGCTTACTCGTGCGCTCCGGTGGACGGCGACGATCAGATTCCCGACCGCGCCTTGCGCCTCAAAATCGACCGCGAAGTCACCCAAACGACCTACGAACACCTGCTGGTCTTCCCCGACCCCAAACGCTCCACCCAGGTCTGGCAATGGGTCCGCCGCGAACCAGGCAAACCCATCGCTTGCCGCGAGCATAAATACCACACGTCACGCCCTGGCGAGCACCTCATGCAGAAGCTCCAGCAGCTTGCCGTCTCGCTGGAGGAAGAGGAGCGCGGGCTGGCCCTGCCCGAAATCGCCGGGCGCGTCCGCGCCGCTTTCGATGTGGAGCGCGTCACCAAACGCTTCTACGACCAGTTCCAAAAAGAGAAGGACGCCTTCACCACACTGATCGACGGCATCCCAGTGCCCGAGGATTGCCGCTGGTACGCTTCCGTCATGCTCAACCGCTTGATGTTCGTTTATTTCATCCAGCGCAAAGGCTTCCTGGATGGCGATCCAAACTATCTCCGCAACCGCCTCAACCGCTGTCAGCAGGAGCGCGGCAAAAACCAATTCTACACCTTTTACCGCCACTTCCTTTTGCGCCTCTTTCAGGAGGGATTGGGCCAGCGCCCGCCCCGCAAGGCCGGACTCGATAAACTCCTTGGCCGCATCCCTTACCTCAACGGCGGCATCTTTGACATTCACACGCTGGAAACCGAGCACCGCTACGGCCCCAAAATCGAAATCCCCGACAGCGCCTTTGAGCGCGTCTTCGACTACTTCGACAAATACGATTGGACGCTCGATTCCACCCGCCGCCCCCGCCGCCCGGAGGACAAGGAGGAAATCAATCCCGAGATACTCGGCTTCATTTTCGAGAAGTACATCAATCAGAAAGAAATGGGTGCGTACTACACCCAGGAGGACATTACCGAGTACATCAGCAAATCCACCATCATTCCATTCCTGTTCGACGCCGCCCGTGCCCGGTGCAAAGTCGCCTTTGAAAACCCCAACGGCCCCACTGTCTGGAATCTCCTACAAGCCGATCCCGACCGCTACATATACCCTGCCGTCCGCCACGGCATGGACAGACCCCTTCCGCCAGAAGTCGCCGCTGGTCTGGACACCGACCAACCTGACCTAATCCAACGCCGCAAACCTTGGAACAAATCTGCCCCGCCCGAATACGCGCTCCCCACTGAAACCTGGCGCGAAGTTGTGGCCCGCCGCCAGCACTGCGAACGTGTCCGCGCCCAACTCGCTGCCGGCGAAATTCACGACATTAACCCCCTCATCACCCGCAACCTCGACTTGCGCCAATTCGCCCAGGACGTCATCGAAACGTGCGAAGGCCCCGACCTGCTCATGGCCTTCTGGCAGGCCATTGTCGCCATCACCATACTCGACCCAACCGGAGGCTCCGGCGCCTTCATTTTCGCCGCCCTCAACGTACTGGAGCCGCTTTACGAAGCCTGCCTGGACCGCATGGAGGCTTTCCTTGCCGAGTGGGGCGACCAGGGCAAAAAACTACACCCGAACTACCACAAGAAATTCACCGAAGTTCTGGACCGCGTCGCGCAGCATCCCAACCGTCGTTACTTCATCCTGAAATCCATCATCGTAAACAACCTCTACGCGGTGGACATCATGGAAGAGGCGGTCGAAATCTGCAAACTCCGCCTCTTCCTCACTCTGGCCGCTCAGGTCGAGCCGGACGCCACCAAGGAAAACCTCGGAATCGAACCCCTGCCCGACATTGACTTCAACATCCGCGCTGGCAACACCCTCGTTGGCTACGCCACCGCCGACGAAGTCCGCCGCTGCATGAAGGCCGAGAAAACCAGCGGCGCGGACCAAATGCGGCTCGGTGTCGTCATTGAGAAGGATGCCTACGCCGAATTCGAGGACGAAATGCTTAAAGTGGACGCCGCCTTCCGCAGCTTCCGCCAGCAGCAAACCGAGCTCGGCGGCATGGTAACAGCCGAGGACAAGCGCGAGCTACAGAAACGGCTCGCTACCCTGGAGGCCAAGCTGAACGGCTATCTCGCCAAAGACAACGGAGTCAAAATCACGGACAAGGCCGCCCATAGCCGCTGGCTCAGCAGCCACCAGCCATTTCACTGGCTCATCGAGTTCTACGGCATCATCTCCAACGGTGGATTCGACGTAATTATCGGTAACCCGCCATGGAAAGAGTATGCAGCCGTCAAGAAGGACTACACGGTCCGGAACTACGTGACTGAGAAAAGCGGGAACCTCTACGCACTCTGCTCAGAACGCTCCCTTTCCCTCTTGGCTCCAGACGGCTACTTCAGCTTCATAGTCCAGCTCCCGCTCGTAAGCTCCTCGCGCATGGTCACACTGCGCGCCCACCTCGCACGGGAATGCAGCACCCTCAACCTAATTCCGTGCGACGACCGCCCCGGCAAGCTCTTTGATGGCCTCGAACACTGCCGCGCCACAATTTTCGTAGGCCGGAAACGCCGTAAACAACACGAAACAAATCTTGCCGTCACGCGCTACAACCGGTGGCCGACACAAGTGCGCAACAGTCTTTTTGCCACGCTCCGTTTTTCCCAAATCGCCGACCAAGCCCTACTCCAGGGGCAGTTCCCCAAATTGGATGATCCATTCCACATCGGAGTCTTCACCAAAATCTTCGCCCACCGGGCGACCCCAATCCGCCTAAAGCTGTCCACCGTGGCAACCCGTAACTTCATTTTCTACCAGGAAGCCACCCAGTACTGGGTCAAAGCCACAATTGGCCTGCCGTTCTACGCAAAGAACGGGAGCGTCAGCGCACCGGCGCACGGTCGCTACCTTTACTTCTCACAAGAGGATGCGCTCCGAACCGTGGCGGCCGTCCTCAACAGCAGCCTTTTCTACTCCTACTTCATCGCCTACGGCGATTGTTTCCACCTGAGCGACACCCTCGCGACGACTTTCCCACTCGCCCCCACCATTCCAGAGGACGCCTCCCTCGCGAAACTGAGCGCCAAGCTAATGCAGGACCTCGACAGGCACGCCGAGCGAAAGACCATCACCACCAAGGACGGAGACACCATCGCCTACGCAGAGTTCAATGTCTCAGAGTCCAAGCCAATCCTTGACGAAATAGATACCAAACTCGCCCGACACTACGGGATCGCTCCAGAGGAGCTTGATTTCATCCTGAACTACGACATCAAATACCGTCTTGGCCGCGACGCGGACACCGAAGAAAACTAGAAAAGAGACCCCACGACCTATGAACATTTACCGAATATTGCTGGAACTGATCAAATTGCATGCGCAGTCAGCCACGCTCGAACGAGTGCTTGATTCCTTCGGAGTTGCGGTCGCCACTTGCAGTGAAACTATTGCGCAAGCGGAGCAATCCGGTAACCAGGACTACATCGACGCCGTGGTTGACGATCAATGTGCCGTGGTCGAGAACGTGATTGGTGCCGCCTTCGTCGCCAGCCAAGCTGACCTCACAGCAACAATTTCACATGTGAAGCGCCTGCACGCCCGAGCCAACACAGACGGGCACGTCCTCACGAGCAGCGATGGGAGAAAAGCAGGGATTTTGAGACTCGGAAACGCTCTCCAGCCGGGACTTCCATACTCAGACGTGGAGGTCATCAACGCATTCGCAAATTATTTCAAGCATCACGACGAATGGAATGCTCCGTGGACCACTCTGACGGGTCAGTCCAAAGAGACTGCCGACACCATCATGGCGTTTGGGGCCACAGAGGGCAGCACGGGTAACCTCCGACAGGCCACCCGAGCGCTTGGCGTGACTGACAGTCGTGACCTCGTGAGCCTCTCTGGCCTCATTGAAAGGTGGCGACAAACCATTGTCCAGCGTTACGAATCGGAACTCCAAAGGATAGGGCTCCTTTAGCCATGAAAACGGCCGCAGTCATCTGGCGAGACAGTTCAAACCCATCGAACACCACTCCGAGCACGCCGGCGTTTGGGGCAAGATCACTCCCAAGAATGGAAATCCAAAGATTCAACCGAGCCTCGCCCAAGTACCCGGCATTGGTAGCTGAGCGGCTGGGAACGCACGCCCCCGCGGAGTTGGCGCTCGCCGGGAATAGCGCCATTCTCGGCCTGCCTCTCACAGCCTTATTCTGCTCCAACCAATGCCCCGGCAGCGCGATTCTCCGCGCCCTCGACCTGGCCGCCCAGCTCCGCGACTCCAACCGCGCCGTCATCAGCGGCTTTCACACCCCGGTTGAAAAAGAGTGCCTGGCCATCCTTCTGCGCGGCAAATCCCCCATCGTCATCTGCCCCGCTCGCAGTCTCGACCGCTACCGCATCCCGGCAGACTGGAAATCCCCGCTCGCCCAGGGCCGCCTGCTTCTGCTCTCGCCCTTCCCGACAGGCACCCACCGCGCCACGGCCGAAACTGCCCAGCGCCGCAACGAATTCGTTGCCGCCCTTGCCGATGAAGTTCACATCGCCTACGCCTCCCCAGGCGGCCATCTACAATCGCTCATTCAAATCATCAATCTCTGGGGCATCCCACACCGTCTCCCCAGCAACCGACACCACAACTCTTGCACCGCCTATGCCTCGACTCCATAAATACCGCGATCACAACGCATTCTACGTGCTCACTTCCATCCGCGGCAACGTCATCACCTACCAACTCACCGCCGAAGGCGAACGAAAGCTGCTCGCCGCCGGCATCGCTGCCGGTCAGCAGTTCCACCGCGCCATCCTCCTCGACCTCTACCGCACCGGCGACGCCTTTACCCGTGGAAGAGGCGCTGACGATCCCGCTCTGGCCGCCGCCGGCCAGACCGAGATGGACTTCTCCAACGATCCCGATCCCGAAACCGCTTTCCCCTCCTGTGAAGTTTGCCGCAGCGTCAACGACCTCCATCTCACGCTCACCGGCAGCGCGGGGGACCTCGTCGCCCAACTCCAATGCGCCGCCTGCTGCGCCCTTCCCGCCGCCAGGCCGGACACCATTATCCCGGTCGGGTTGCTTTCACGGCCTATCCTTTCGCGCCTCTTCCAGATCAAACCCGTGTCCCACAAAGGCCCGGGCGTGAAGCAATTCGAGGAACTCCTACGCGCCGAGTTCGAATCCAAGTGGGAAGCCCTCCGCAAACGCCACGGCACATCCCAAGAATCACTCTTTGACGTTCCCCCCGCCGACGGCCTCAACCTTCCATCCGACTAACACCCACGAAAGGCACGCCAATGAACCTTGTTGACCAACTCGCGAAAGCTTCTGCCGCATCACCGCCGAAGCGCGTGCTGGGCATAGACCTCGGCACCACCAATTCCACGGTGGCGCAAGTGCAACTGCCACTCAACCCCGCCGGCTCGCCCGAGCAACTTTGCGGGTGTATCTCCATCGAGCAGACGACGCACTCCGGGCCGTTCTATGGCAGTCTTGTCCCCTCCGTCGTGGCCATAGACAAGTCCGGCAAGACCTGGATCGGTGAGGGCGCCAAGCGAATGCGCTCCCTGCCGCGCGACTACGGCCTCAGTCCCGAGAAAAACCTCTTCCACGACACCAAAAACGAAATCGGCTTGCGGAAACGGTACCACCGCGCGCCCGAGGACTACGACCACGCCCGCAAGATTGCCGGGCACGTCCTGCGCTTCCTTGCCCACGGTGCTCGCAAAGTCTCCGGCCACGCGGCGGCGAGGACCGTCGTAACGGTCCCCGCCTCTTTTCAACTCAATCAGCGCGCCGACACCTTGGAAGCCTCCAGCCTCGCGGGCTTGACCCTCACCGACTACGATTTGCTCGACGAACCGCTGGCCGCCCTCACCGACTACCTGTTCACCTTTGCCGAGCCGGAGTTTATGGCCAAGCCAGCGAACATCGTCGTTTTCGACTTTGGCGGAGGAACGTGCGACGTATTCGTGGCCCGGTTGAAACCCCGCGCCGCCCAGGCGGGCGTGGACATCGAAGCCAAAGCCGTCTCCCGTTACCACCGCTTGGGCGGCTCCGACTTCGACGCTGCCATCATTCACGAAGTCTTGATCCCCGCCTTGCTCAAAGAAAACAGCTTGCCCGCCCGGCACTTCGAGTGGGGCGACCGCAAACGCGTTCTCGAACCAGCTTTGCGCGGTTGCGCCGAGGCGCTCAAGGAGGGCCTCTGCCGCGAAATCGCCCAGCTTCACCTTCACGGGCGCTACCAGGGCGCGGACAAAACCACCATCGCCGCCAAGCAAATGGCCACCGCCGTCCGCGTAGGCGATAGCGAATACCTCCTGGCAGAGCCCACCCTGACGGCCGCAAAATGGGAAGAACTCTTGGAACCCTTCCTCAGCACCGCACTGCTTCACGTCCGGCAAACCGATTTTTGCCAGGCCCTTTCGATCTTCGCCCCCATATCGGACGCGATGGAACGCGCCCGGCTGCCCGTGGCCGATGTCCACTTCGTTCTCATGGCCGGCGGCAGTTCCCTGGTCCCCCAGGTGCAGTGGGCCGTCGAAAAGTACTTCCCCAAGTCCCGCGTCCTCACGTTCCAGGACTCCACCGCCGCGCAGACTGCCATCGCCCGCGGCGCCGCCTGGAGCGCGGCTTGGTTGGAAGCCACCGGCCAGCCGTTTGTCCGCCCTGTCATCTCGGATGCAATCGCCTTGCGCGTGCGAGGGCGGAACCCCATCACTTTGATCGAGGCCGGCAACCCTATCCCATTCCCCGCCGACGGCAGTTGGGCTACCAAACCCGGCCTTGTCCTGCCCAAGCAATTCAACGGCCTGCTCAAAGTCGAGATCGTGACCATGCCCGACGAGCAAACCGTCCTCCACATGCCTGTCGAGATGGACAAAAAGCTCGGCGGCGAGCCGTTACTGCTTCAATACCGCTTCACCGCCGCCCGGTGCTTCGAGTGCGCCCTGGCCTTGCAGCGCGACCCGGACAAACGCGCGGAGTCGAGTGTCGAAAACCCGCTCGTCAGCGTGGCAAATCCGGGCGCTGTCCGCGTCGAAATCGAAGAAATCGAAGAGGAACTGCGCGACGCGGGCGCCCTGGGCAAGCGCCACAGCAGACAACTGCTCCGCTTGGCCAGCCTCTACCGCGAAGTAAGGATGCTCGAAAAGGCCGCTGAGGTCCTGAAATCCGCCGGCAGAGTTGCCGGGGAGCCGGACGCGGTCATCCTCAACCTCCAGGGCCTTAATTACGATGACATTGGCGATTTCAACCGAATGGAAGAATGCTACAAGGCGGCCGTCAGTGTCTCGACTTGGAGCGCGCCCTTCTTCAACTGGGCGCTCCACTGCTATCGGCAAAAGCGCTTCGATACAGCGCTGGAAAAACTGGACGAGGCCATCGTCCGGGAGCCGTCTGAGGGGGCCTACTTCGCTCTCAAGGCGCGCATCCTCCTCGCGATGGGTAAAAAGGACACCGCCACCCAGTCAGCCGAGCACGGTTTGTCACTCTTCCCGCCAGTTCAGGAACAGTCCGACTGGCAACTAACATGGTTCGAGTCCGCCGCGCTCCTCTTGAATCGGGAAGCAGAATTGAAAGCTGTCAGGGCACGACGGTCTTCCAGGAAGGCGCCCCCGCCGACCACCGACAGCCCCGCCCAGGAACCCGACTACACGGGATAAATCCAACCCCCAGACCAAAATGCCATTTCTGCTCCACGACTCCCAGCTTACCCGCGAGCAGCGTGCCATCGTGGAGCTTCGCCCTGATCGCCACCACCTTGTTTTGGGTCCCCCCGGCTCAGGGAAAACCCAGGTTCTCCTGCACCGGGCGCGCTGGTTGCGCGACCGCGCGAACACCCCGCCCGAACGTTACCGCATTTTCGTCTTCACCAATGTACTAAGCCAGTTCATCCGCCAATCCCTCGACTACCTCGCCATCCCGCCCGGCACCGTTCAAACCTTCGACGAATGGTGCGGCGAGCTTTGGGGAAAACTGGTCGGCGGCAGAAAACCGAAAGTGCCCGCTCCCCGCAGAGGCTTGGACTACCCGGCCATCCGCCGAGGTGTTGCCGCCGCCATCCAGAAATCGCCCCCACCCGCTGCTTTGCTTGATTTCGCTATGGTGGACGAAGGGCAAGACCTCAACACCCCCGCCTACCAGATTCTCCGAGGGGCCGTCTCGCACGTCTCCGTGTTTGCTGATGCCAGGCAGCAGATCTTCGACGACGGCCTCGGGGAGGCCCAAATCCTCACGAGCCTGGGCGCGGCCCAACAGGCCGCATCCCTGCTGTCCCCCTATCGCAATTCGCCCGATGTCGCCAAACTTGCTTCCTATTTCGGCAACCAATTCAACGGCCTGAACTACACGCCCAAGGACCGCCAGAAACCTTGTTTCTACGTCGCCGCCGACTGGGAGGACGAGATTGACCAGATGGCCACCATCATCCGCGAGCAAATGCGCCTGAACCACAAGGTCTGCATCATCGTGCCGACCAACCAGGACCTCTACAGCGTAGCCAAGCGGCTGGGCGAGAGAGGCGTTCCCGTGGAGAAAGCCACGCCCCCACGCGGCGGAGCACCGCCCGCCGACTTCAACAGCCTAACCCCGAAAATCGCCACCTACCACAGCGCGAAGGGATTAACCTTTGACTGCGTCCTCTTGCCCAAGTTGGCGGAGAACAATTTCCACCGCTTCACCGGCCCAGGGCGCCGTCGGTTGCTGCTCGTCGGTATCACCAGGGCAACCCATTGGGTCTATCTCAGCACGGTACGCGGATACGAACTCAAAGAAGTCGCCCTCCTCCGCGAAGCCGAAGCCAAAGGCGACCTCTTTGTTCTCAACTCCGTCAAGTCGGGAGCCGCAACGGCACCACCCCCAGCCGAAGAACCAATCCCGGAAGACACCTTCCTTTGACACCATTGGACCATATGAAACGCACTCAACGTTTACTTGTCTCAGTACGCGGGCCAAAAGAAGCCCTAGAAGCCTGCAAAGGTGGCGCCCATGTCGCCGATGTTGAATACCCAGCATCGGCCTTAGGCACCCCATACCCGCTAAACATTGCCAGCACGAGGGCGCGACTCAACAGGGCGGGATACAAGAATGTTTCCGTTTCAACGAATATCGGAGAAGTCCAGACTGTTCGAGCGTCCGCCTGCCAAGCAGCTCTAGGCGTCGCGACCGCTGGCGCTGACCTAATCAAGTTCGGCTTAGCCGAGCAGTCCTTAGACGCGGCCATCTACCTCGCCAGCAGCATTGTTCGCACAGTCAACGCGCTCTCCAGGCGACCGAAAAGGCTGTTCCCCGCCATCTTTGTTGACACCGACATGTGCCGTTTTCTTGACCCCTTTCGTGACAGCCCAACCCTGGCAACAAACACCAAGGCCGACGGCATTCTCGTCGACACCTTCAACAAACTTATCGGAAGGGGCCTCCTGGACTACTGTTCGCTGAAAGATCTGAAGCGATTCGCACTCGCCATGCATCGAATGAACAAGGAGGCTTGGATCGCGGGCTCCATCAGCATCGAAGAAATGCCGGAACTCTGGGCCACCGGGGTAGATGTCATCTGCGTCCGAGGAGCCGCCTGCTCGAACAACGCCAAGTCCGGCCGCTTCGGAGAAGTCGCAGCGGACACGGTAGCCGCTCTGGTTGCCACCATTCCACCACAGCAGAAAGATCGCTGACTAGAGCATATTAAATAATACTGTAGCCGCAGGAGGCAAACCAGCCCATGGCGTCGGCTGAGGTGACAGCGGCCAAGGCGCAAGCGATGGCGGCCTCCAGCGCGGGTTGTGTGCGCGCCTTGGCCGAGCGCAACGCTGCCTTCACTTTGCTCCACAGCTTCTCAATGGGATTGAGGTCGGGAGAATAGGGCGGCAGATACCGAACGCTGGCACCAGCCTGTTCGACCAGCTTGGTGGTCTCGGGATGCTTATGCGGCGAGAGGTTGTCGAGAATGACCACATCCCCGGGCTTGAGCGTCGGAAGCAGAACGTGCTGCACATAGGCGCGGAAGACCTCCGTGTCCGTTGCGTCCTGGATGGTCATGCAGGCAGTCGTGCCGTCCAGCCGAACCGAGCCAATCATGGTCGTGGTACCCCAATGGCCTGCGGGCGCATGGTCGTGGACGCGCTCCCCGCGCGGGGCGCGTCCCCGCAGCCGCGTCAGGTTGGTTTTGGCCGCTGATTCATCCAGAAACACCAGCGAGCCGGCGGCGGCCTGCGCAAATTCACGCCGCCACAACTCTCGCGCCACGGCTATGTCTTCCCGATCCTGCTCGCTGGCGCGAAGTGTCTTTTTTTATATGTCAGGTTCATCGCCGCCAGGGCGTAATGAATCGCAGGCAGGGAGCAGGCCAAGACGGTAGCCTCCCTCAGTTCCCCCAGGGTCAGGTCCGGCCGCCGGGACAACAGTCGTCGCATCCGCTGCCGGTGCCGATTCAGAATCTTGGGCTTGCGTCCCGAATAGTGATGCCGCGGCCCGATGTCCCCGGTCTGGCGACGCTGTTGCAAGAGCTTCTTGACCATGCCCAGCGAAACCCGGTAGCGATTCGCTATCTCGTCGCGGGTGCCTTCCCGCGCATCGTAGGACGCCAGAATCCGTTCGCGCAAATCAACCGACAGGGTCTTCATGCCTCCAACCCTAACACCAAGGTCCTGTAGTGGCTATAGTATTATTTAATATGCTCTAAACGCGAGGCCACCCTCGGGGTGGCAAAATTGGTCCGAGCCTGGAAGCAAATTTCCTGAACCTCCGCCGCCCCGCCAGGACTCGTGCTGCGGGAAAAACGAGTTGTCGAACCATTCCCAGGAATACCTTGTCCTCCGCCAAGAAATTACACGCCAAAGATCGCACATGACTATCCAGATCCGTCTGTAGCTCGCGCGAATTTGGGCACCCCTCCAAACGGCGACACGTCTTACACAGGATCATTACCACGTCACGGATTCGCAGAGCGTGGTCCCTTCGAGCTTTCACCAACCCCACTCGGTCGAGCCCGTAAACTTGAATCGAGTGCTTGCCCTTTTCACTCTCCCGGCCGTTCCCCAATAACGCCGGGCGAACGACTCCCAGCCGCAACCTATCCCGAGTGAACTCGAGATGCCGCTCCGGGGTGCTTCTGCTTGGGTCCAGAAGCAACACGCGCTCATACCTTTCTTGCCCCGGTCTCCGAGCCCGCCGCGCCGGGTTTGCAAGAGGAAACTGATCCCCTTTACCACGAGACTCCCTTCTCCCGCCAGGAAAGACGTGGGCCCGCGGACGATTGCAATCTGCGCAACTAGGCAACAGATTACTCCATTCCGCCCCCAGCCAATAGTAACCGGGACGGATGAGTTTCTTGCCTTCGCTAACACGCCCCTTTGGGCGGAAGTGCTCGACATCTCCCGGTTGGCCTGCCGCGTAGTCCACTTCGCAGTAGGCGCATTTCCCCTTAAAGATCTCGTGCAACTTTGCTTTTACCTTCGCATTCTTGTACGCGCAGAACGAGAATCGCCGCCGTCCGGTCCTGCGCCCGCGAAAGTGGGCTATCGCCCGCCTAGTTTCCATCAAGGCCGCAGCCTGCCAATCTCTTGGCCTTTTCGAGAGGGGCTTCTTGACAGTGATCATCAACAGTGGGCTTGGCGCCGATCACCGCCGACTGAGACAGCGGCCCAGGCGCCATTCAGCGGAACTCCGCATGGCCTCACGAACCCTCAGACTGGGTTGCCGCTCGGAGTTTGCCAGGTAACCGTCAATCACCTGTAATAACATTCGCTCCCGTCGGGTCGTCCCTGGCACGTCGACCTCTGCCAGGGTTCCCCCAAGCTCTCTGATCCTTCGCCTTTGCTCTGCAGTAGGACTCCTAAGAGCCAGCAGATCATAATATTCCCGAAACAAAGCCTCGATCTTCGGGTCCATAACGGAATCTAAACCAAAGAATTCCGAAGTCAGTAGCTGATCCACCCGTTGCCCGCCCAAAGGAGGCAAATCCGTAACCGAGAAAATCCGCCCCTGTCGACCCCGGCGTAGCACAACCACTTCTCTGTCAGCCAACCCCCGCAGACACAACGGGTCGTGCGTTGAAGCGACGAATTGTACCCGTGGAAACGCCCTGCGAAGGCTGCCCACAACGCGCATCCGCCAGCGCGGATGCAAATGCGCTCCCATTTCATCTAGCAGAACAATGCCCTCGGCGGTCTCAAGACGCCCCTTTTGCTGAATCCGCAGCCCACTTATCAGGTCAACGGTCAGGCCAATCAGAGATTGATAACCGTCACTTAGATCATCCAGAGAAACATCTTCCCCATAGATCCGCACCTTGAAACCCAACTTCCCGCCCGCTGAAGGGATCAATCTCGCCTCGTCCGGTGTCGGTAGGTCATGCGCGAGAATGTCCCTGATGGCCAAGGCAGTGTAATCAAACTCATCTCTGCCCACGTGCCCCAGCCATCGGCGAGCGTCAACTAGCGGTACGAATGGGTCAAACAAACCCTTTATGCGCACTAGGTCCGCCCTCTCCGGGCGCGGAAGCTGGCGGCTGGGAAGAAGTCGAGTCGCCCCGTATCCTAAAACTGGGGTATTTACCTCATTCGCACTACCCCCGAAGGAGCGCAGCCCCCGTCCAAACTCTAACCTGAGCGGCTCAACACGGCCGCTCAACTTGAGCTCAACGTGCCCACGATCCGCTCCGTGCCGAACAAACCCTGACCCATCAAGCCGCAGTTCGCGTCGATGCTCCTTTCCTGCCAGGGCTAGAGCGACGGCCTGCAACACCGAAGATTTTCCGCTGGCGTTCACCCCCAACAACATCAACCACGGTGTTCCGCCTGGTCCGGTGCTCGTACAGGTCAAATCCAACCGTTCAATCGCCTTGAAATTCCTAATGGAAATCTCATCAATACGGACCGTAGCGATGTCGCCCCGCTTAACCGCCGGTGGTTGTCGCGGGGCCGCCTCCAAACCAGCGATCGCGGGGCTGCCCCGCCCCCGTAACTTCGATCTCTGTTTAACGCCCGCACGGTGCTCCAGCCTCTGCTGCCACCATCGGAGAATGATCTGGCGTTTCGCCGCCAAGTGAGCGCTCTCGGGCGATAGTAATGTCTCAATAAGGAAACGAAGGCGCTGCCCCTGTCGACGATGCTTGCCAATAAACGCCCCTGACACCAAGGTTAGCATTGCCGCAACCAAGTCTCCGCCATCCGGACCACCCAAAGAACGATCACACCGACCTTTGATCCGAAGGCTGATGAGCCTCAGGACCTCATTCACTTTCAACGCCTCACTTCGACGCCCCTCAACAAGATCCGTGCGATTCAACGCTAACACCTCAATCGTCACTGCCCCTTGGCGCGTTCGACCATGCACTAATCCCCCCTCGTCGAAAGCGATATGGTCATCCGGCAGGTCGACGCACGGATCCAATAACAGCCGCTTTTCCCTGCTTAGTGCCGCTTTGTCCCCCTCCAAAGGAGCCCGCTTTCCATCAACCGGAAACTTTGTCCCCTTCAGGTTGTCGCACGCCTTACAAGCCAAATACAGGTTAGTCCATTCGTACGCAAGCCACCAATAGTGATCTGGTGAGTAATCACGTCCAAGGCCCACAGCCCCAACCTTCGGGCGGAAGTGGTCCACGTCAGCTTGGCCTTCACCAACACAAGACTCGCAATATGCGCACTTGCCATGAAAAAGCTTTAAGAGAGGCCCCAAAACGTCAGAATGACTGTAGATGTCAGAGAAAATAAATCGCCGCTGCCGCCGCCCCGCAAGACGAGTGCGAAAGAAGGCCGCGGCTTCACTGAAAGCTCGCCCAGCGTCCCGCCCGCCCAGTATTGGCGGTGCAGACACACTGCTTCGTTCCACATGTATCATCTTCTCTCGTGGCTCCTTCCTCTGCCATCAGATACAACGCCTTCGTCTCAGACTCCCGGAACAACGAACTTCGTCAAGTCGGGCCCTAGCCGTTGGGTCTGGTAATGGTGCCAGAGTGAGAGAAGCCACGTCATCGTCGTTCTATGGCTGTCCGCTGGACCCTTGTGCCTGAGCCCAAGATGCCACGCGACAGCTTCTGGCCAGACCAACTCTTCGGGGCCAAGGAGGATCCCGCGCTCAAGCTTCCAGCAAATCCCCGCCAGCACCTTGTTCTCCGGTCTATTTGCAGGAAGGCCCTTTTTAAGCGACATGACCCGCTTGAAGATCCACGGCATGTAAAAGAGAGGCTCAGAGACGAACCGCTCAACTATTCTCTGGAAATGGGGACGACCCTCGATGCTGTTCGACTTGTGCTGGCATATCCTCGCGTGCTGTTCCATCACCGGAATGCTCTTCAGGAGCAAGGCTTTTACCCCGTCCAAATCGCTCAGCATGTCCGCGTTCACCTTGCCGTTCCGGACGTAGTGTTCAAAGCAAATTACTGCGAAGCTCCGACACAAATATGACTCATACATCGCCACTTGATGCGGCTCAACAACGTTTGCTTGCAGATGCTCCCAAACCACCTTCAAATAATCCTTGAGCACCAGCGGACAACAGAGCGCATAATCCAAAACGTCAGTCATGGATTCCAGCAATAGTTGCCAATACTGATGCGATGGTGAGAGGTCCGGCGCTTTAAAGGTTCCCTCCAGCGACAGACGCTGTGCCCTTTTCAGCGACAGCCTCTTAGGCAAAATGTTTTCGAGGATGTGCATCAACTCATGGCTAATGGCCCAATGATTCGCAGAGGTCATCACCGCATCCGACGGGACTACGAGAATATCCGCGTAATGTTCGAAACGGGAATACAACCCACCGAGACACGCAAACCCGTCCCATCGCTTCCCGAAACGCCGCAGCACCATCGTAGCGTAGGCTTCCAAGCTCTTGAAAATACGCTGTATGCCCATGCCACCCGGGTAGGCCACGAACGGGCTTTCCTCAAGCCCTAGGTAAACGTTTTGCGAGCGCTGGTTGATCGCAGCTTCCAAGAGGGACAACCGTACCGCAACCGGCCCACGCGGCTGGGATTTCACGTTCGCGGCCTGCCTCAGAGCCTTCGACCTCAAAACAGACACCGAAGATACCAAGTCACTGTAAGCATCCGCTACCAGGTCCGTTTGGGTAAGATTACCGAAACGGTAGATTGCGGTTGCCACCGCTTCCCCGCCTGGCCCAACAGACGCAAGCAGTTCGGCCTCCTGTCGGCGCAGCGGCACGAGAATGGAAAGCCGCTCCATAGAGGGGTTTTGCTTCCAAGGTTGGTGTTGCCCGTACTCGAAGGCCGTGTGCGTGCGCACCAAGTGAGCCGCAGTGGCGCGCTTGAAACCATCCAGCTTTTCCCGCAATTTGTTGATCGTGCTAATTTTTTCGAGCGGCACCCTGAAGTGAAGGTCCGTCGGCCCGCAGCGCAGCCCCACCTCGTCCTTGAGCCCCAGAAACTTCTTGGCCGCTGCCTCAACCACCCCCATTGCCTTAGGCTTGCACGCCACCGAGAAATCCACGGTCGTGCACGTCTTGACATCCACAGACTCCGAAAGAGGAACGATCCGCCCCTTGCTGCGCCCCCCGCGCACGTCGAGAGTGTGGCCGATGACCGTAAGCGTTTTCTCAGCGAAGTACTCGTCCTGGTGATATATGAGGTGCGGCAACTGATTGGCAACTCGATTGAGCACCCCATCCAGGTTTGCACCGGTGATCGCCAGCACCGACTCCACCCACCCAAGGGTGTTCAACATCTGAACTGTTCCCACCATTCCACGTTGACGGAGGAACTTGGCAAAATTCAGCTCAGGAATAACACCGCTTTCTTGCGTCAGCCGGGGGTTTATTTTGAGGAAACTCAACGCGATCAGCGGCTGATCCAAATTTCCGAGCTCGAACGTCCGCTGCTTCCGGCCGTTCCGAGAACGCACCCACTTGTAACACGTGTATTCGCTGGTACCCGTTATGTAGGGAATCGTTCCAAACCGCACGAAATCAGAGGACCCCACATTGCGACCATCTTGGATGAAAACCAAATCGAAACTGCCGAAAAGACGGTAGATTCTAAAACTCCCGTTAGCCGCCCCGCCTCTGGCGAGACGATCGATTTGCCTACCAACCTGTGTTTCCCTTCCCGGACTAACGCGTATCAGGATAATCCGAACGATGTTCTCGGATACCCGCCACTCGCTCAACAGATCGCCCATAGTTCTCCTGGTTTAGGGTCCGCGTGGCGTCAAAAGCCACGCCCTTCTGCCGCCTCAGCCCCCGCCAGGTGCTGGAGCAACAAGGCTGCCTTACCCCGAACTCGCCGACCCCTAACGGAGCCGATCCAGTGCCTTCTGAATTACCGACCGCGACGCCCTAACCCGAGGAAGTGCCGACTCATTCGCAAACGTACGCACCACAATCTCTCGCGTATCACGCCCCCCAACATTCGCGTACAGCTCCGCAGTTTCCATCGCGATGTTGTCCTCATCATATTCCGGGTCCCTCGTCCCGATCACATCATCCGCCACGACGTAGCCGAGCGCGTCGCCGTGCGACGGCCGCGACGGTCGCCTTTGCAAGACTTCTACTGTTTTCATAACGTTGCGTTTCTTGTGCCGCGGCGTTTTCATGAGCGCTAAATAAGCATTATCCGCACCGCGGATTTTGGGTTTCGATTCAGCGTGCCCCCCCGGCCGGTTCAGCAAACCGGGGAAACGCCACTTTCAGTTCGGTTTCTCACAGACTCGACCTCGGAATAGCCGACAACCCCGTAAATGCCAAGCTTTTGTTCACGGCGTTCGTAAAAACATCAATTCAGCCCATTCCGCGTCGTTCCAATTCAGGACAGTGTGTATAAATCGGAACACACCGTCAACAGGTTCGTTTCATTTGTTTGTTCCACACATCCGCCATTCGGGACTCGCGCCCCACCCCGTCAAAATGATCCCGCATAACGTGCGAAAGCGCAGTGGAAACAACACCCACCCACCGTAGGCCATTCCCAACCCGCTTGCAACCCTTTTCTTTCATACCGGCAGCCTCCGGCCTCGGCCAGCGCAGCCGGGAGCTTCGCTTCCGCCCCGAAGCCGGATTCAGCCTCGTTAGCTTCCCTATCCTCGCGCCACACCAGACGCCGGAGCCGGTTCCGAACTCACCGACCCTTGCCACTGCCACGCCTCATAACTGCTGATGTCGGCGTGGCGAGTCCGTTACGCGTAGCGACCGGCGTCGCCCGCCGCCGCTCGCCCCTCTCACCCAGCAACGCCCCCAGCATTACCTGGCACCGCTGCCACTGCGCCTTGCTCCGTTCGCGCCCGCAAGCGGGTTCCTCAGTTTTCACGCGGCTGAAAGATGCGGCTTTGAGTGGCGGGGAGAGGAAATGAAGCACACCGACGACCACGAAACAACGGCGAAACAGAATTCCAGCGTATGCGTACCACGGTCACCACCACACAGGAGGCGCGATGACAGAAGAACCAATCACCGGCTTGGGGCGCTTGGGGTCCGCCGACCACGTTTTCAAAATCCTGCGCAGCCATGGCATGAAACAAAGCCTCACGTCGGCGGTGCTCGCCGCCGCCGCGGATCTGGCGGAATCGACGGTCTCGCGGGAAGAAGTCCTTTCACAGGCCCGCCAATTCTTCACCGACCGTACCGGCTTTGTCCCCGTCGGGCTCGAAGAACTGCCTTCTTGCTGGCTACAGCAGTTGCCCACGCTCCTTTGGAACGGCCATAAGCCGGGGGAGGATAGGCTGCCCTACATGGTGCTTAGGCTCGCGTTCGAGCAGGGTGTCCTTGGCATCGCCTTCTTGCAAGAACCGCCCAACGAAAACGGTCCCGTCACCTGCTGGGATAGGCTGCGCCTTTTGCTCAACCTGTTTCTCGTGCCCAACCTGTGGCGTCCGCTCACACGGGAAGAGGAATTGGAAATTTGGACGCGGCGGCCTGAACTGCGGCGGGAGCTCTTCACGCTGGAAGAGTGACGGCGGTTGCAACCACGCTACTGGCTACCGGGTGCGGACGCGGCGGCGGCGGGGTGAGGCTGGCGTTTGTGCGAGAGGTTTAGTCGGGGGTCTTCCGCGTTGCCCTTTTTTTTCTCGCGTCCACGCAGCCCTAGGCATATAGCCTATCAGCGAAACGCATCATGGATGCACACGTCAAAACCGTCCGCGAGATTCTCCACTCCGGGGACCAGTTCCTCGTCCCCTTCTTCCAGCGCCACTATTCCTGGCGCAAGGAGCACTGGCAGCGCCTCCTCGACGATATCGTCGCCCTGACCGAAGAGGCCCAGGAAACAAACCACTTTCTCGGCCCCCTCGTTTGTACACCCTTCCACCCGGTTCCCGGTGAAGTCACACCGTACCAGCTCATCGACGGCCAGCAGAGACTGGCCACCCTGTCCGTAGCACTCGCCGCGCTCCGAGACACAGCCAAGCTCAACGCCATCGAGAGCCTCAGCGAGGAAATCCACGAGGACTACCTCATCCACCGCCGGCGCCAAGGCACCCAGCGGTTCAAAGTCGTGCCCAGGCTCGGAGATCGCAGCGACTACGAATCCATCATCGAAGGGACACCCCCAGGGACAACGATGACTACCGGCCTCCTCGGCGCCTATTCTTTTTTCAAGCGGGAGTGGAAACGCCTGGTCGCAAGCGAGGGCGAGCCGGCACTCCGCCGCTACCTGGTCGCCGCCACGGCCCGACTTTCACTCGTCTCCATAACCGTGGCGGGGGAGAACCCCTACGAGATTTTCGAGAGCCTCAATTCCACCGGGCTCCCGCTAGAGGAGTCCGACCTCATCCGCAACTTCCTCTTCATGCAGGTCCCTCTCGACGAACAAGCCCGTTTTCAGGCCAGCCACTGGGAACCATTTGAGAGGCGCTTCGACGCGGCTGCCGGGTACGAAAAGCTCTCGCCCACGCTGTTCTACCGAAGCTACCTGATGCGCGATGGGAACTACTGCCGCAACAAGGCCACGTATGTCGAGTTCAAGACGCAAAATCTCGTCCGCGCGATCCAACCCCCGACACAAGTGGAAGAGCTTCAGGACTTCGCCAGACTTGAGTTGTGGCTACGCCGCCCCCTAACCTGCGAGACTCCCGACTTCCGCGAAGCATTCT
>Ga0181532_10001596_pt1 | contig 21803 bp, 14 predicted proteins | sample PEATcosm2014_Bin_33_FD_119768 | JGI IMG/M metagenome (GOLD analysis project Ga0181532, IMG submission 119768) | Peatland microbial communities from MTU Mesocosm Facility, Houghton, MI, USA - PEATcosm2014_Bin11_30_metaG | ecosystem: Environmental > Terrestrial > Soil > Wetlands > Peat | place... | reverse complement strand
GGAGCGTCACTCGGATCGTGTCACGGTGGAGGTGAGGGACACCGGCAGGGAAACATCAAAAGAGGATCCTAGAACCAGCGCTGGAATGCCGATAGAAAAAGGTGTTGGCATCTCTAGTATGAAGGAACGAGTGAAACTGATTGGAGGCCACCTACTGATTGATTTTGGGGCTAGCGGCACAAGAGTGCGGGTAACGGTCCCGATCGTGACGGAGAAATACAATCGAGCTTCAAATTCTGGCACTTAGAAGGTTCCCCAGAGCGCTCAAATTATGTAAACGAGTTCAAGAATCGGACAGTGGACAATCCTGAAATATTTCATTACATGGCAAGTTGTTGAATTGAAAGCGTTTCGAATGATTGCAGACATCAAACTGACTGGCAACTGCATTGCTCCGTCCTATCTGCGCCCGATTTCGCAATCTTGAGATCGAGCTGTTGGGAAATCAGGCAGAAAACTTTGTTGTCTTCGTAACTTTGGCGTGGCGTGGGCTGATTGGGTGATTTTCCCGCTTTCTGGCGTAGCATCAGCAGTCAGAGGCGGAATTCAGATGTTCCGGCTACCGTTTTGCTCGGCGATTCGCGGAGAACGAAGATGAGGGGGAAAGATGTTAGAGATTCAAAGGCTGCAGGCGATTGCGCTCGCTAACGGGTTCAAGAAAAGCAGGGTGTCCCAGGATGGGACCACGACATGGCTTTACAAGACCGGCGATTTCACGGGCAATACGGATAAAAAGATGTGCATCGATTCTGTTACTCGAAGCGCAACTACCTTCCGCCTGAAAGGCGAACAGGTTCTCGATAGCAAGACCTTTCGGAACGGACGAGAAATGCAAGCGTGGCTCGACTTGGCGCAATCCTCAGCGACTGTCCCCCAGCGTTAAACTCTGGAGCGAGCGGTCCGAGGGACGCCAGGCTGTAGAGAGAAACGAAGTCCAAATCTGAGTGGCGATGTAACTTTCAAAAGAGGGAGGGCCCCTGGGGACACCAAGGACCCTCAAGCCACAATCCTAATAGCTTGAGCAGAACCGTCAAGCCAGGGATACTCCACTTTTCCCTGCCCCAGGTCAAAGTGGACACGATCCACAGGGTCAGTTAACTAAGCCCTTCCCCTCTCCGTTAGCCAACCAGGAAGACCGCAGGGTTGCAGCTGAACTGAATCATTACTTATGAGGCGGATACAGTGCCAAATAAGTGACATCTCTATAAAACGCTTATCTGCTTTCGAAGCAATACCGAGAATTACGTAGAACAGTGTGCGCTGTGTACCTTGGCGATTAACCCACCATTTAGCCATTGAAACCGGATTTGTTTGCGTTTAGACTATGTAGATTATAATAATCATTTCCGCCCAGGAAATGTTTTTCGTCGGTCGTGGCAGGTCCGATCCAAGCTCTTCTCTCTCGCTCATACTGCGTATCGTGAAATCAATTTGATGATTAAGGAAGAGTCTGGCCATGAAAAAAGTTAAGATTCTGATTGCTGATGACCACGAATTGATCCGCCGGGGCGTCCGGACCATATTGGAATCGTCCCGCGACGCTGAAATCGTGGGAGAAGCAACGAACGGTATCCAGGCAGTTGAACAAACCGAGAAACTGAGACCGGACGTAGTCATTATGGACCTGGTTATGCCGGGGCTCGATGGAATCGAAGCGACCCGCCGAATCCACGCAGCCAATGCAGGGACCCGCGTAATTATCCTGACCATGCATGATTCGGAGGTCCTGGTACGCAGGGTGCTCATCGCTGGAGCGGACGGCTACGTGCTGAAATCGGATCTGGCCAACCAGCTCAAGACAGCGGTCAAGTCTGTATGTCGGGGACAACGGTATTTGAGCGGTCAAATTTCTGAAGGATTAGTAGATGGTTATCTTCAGCAAGATATGCCAGAGCGAAACGCGACACCCGCCTGCTTAACGAGCCGTGAGCTAGAAGTGGCCCGGCTCCTGTCCCTGGGAAAAAGCAGCAAGGAGATTGGTGCTGCTTTGAGGATTACAGTAAGGACGGTCGAAACTCACCGCGCAAACATTATGCGAAAGTGGAATGTGCACAGCGTTACGGAACTCCTTCACTACGCGTTGGCGCACGGACTCGTTCGGAGCGACTCGGAAGGATCCTTGCAAAACTACACTTCGCGAACCGTGCACGAGAGCGCAGAACATCGTGTCTCTGCTCGGGAAACCGGGAAAGACAATTAGCGATTACGTAGTTCTACGTACATCAAAACCATTCGCGCTTCCTTAAACTGCAAGGGGCTAGAGTAATGTCTACTTCCCCTACGGCGGCCTGCGCTCTGAAATCCTGCAGCTGTAGATGTATTTCATGCACCAACCTGTCAGCGATTTGAGGGCAAGCTGCGAGTCAGATATCTTTCGACTCGACCATTCGCTTGGATGATATATGGAAAGCAAATTGGCAGTGCTGAGCCGGGAGAAGAACATGCCGATTGACCACGCGCGCGTTCCACTCCTGGCAATTGACGATGACCCAGCCACGCTTGAAATTATTCAGGAGGCGCTGGCCGGGGCCGACCTGGATATTCATACTGCATTAGAACCTGAGGCGGGTCTGGAAGCCTTCAAAAACCTACGACCGCGCATCGTTCTGGTCGATCTAATGATGCCCGTTTTGACGGGCATGGATCTTCTCGAAAGGATGCTTACCAAGGATCCCGGCGTCGAAGTCATTCTGATGACCGGGCATTACTCGACGAATTCTGCAGTTGAGGCCATCCAAAGGGGTGCGCGGGACTATCTGGCTAAACCACTGAATCTTGAGAAACTCCGCTCGCGGATTTCTGGACTAATTGATGAGGTGCGGGAAAAGGAAACTGCTTTCCAATTGGAACGCAGGCTTGTCGATGCATTTCAGTTCGAGGGCATGATTGGCCGCAGCCCGTTAATGCTCGATGTTTTCTCAAAGATTCGACGGGTCGCTCCGCATTTTCAAACTATTCTCATCACCGGGCAAACCGGTACCGGAAAGGAACTGGTCGCCAAAGCTCTTCATCACCTTCGAAACTCTGGCTCTGGCCCATTCGCCATTTGCAACTGCGCTGCGGTGGTCGAAACGTTGTTCGAGAGCGAATTGTTCGGCTACGTGAAAGGCGCATTTACTGGGGCAACCGAGGACAAAGTTGGGCTATTCGAATATGCCAGCCGTGGGACTGTCTTTCTCGATGAAATCGGCGAGATGCCACTACCTGCACAGGCCAAACTCCTTCGCGTGATCCAGCATCAGGAGGTTCACCGCGTTGGGTCTCCAATCCCGCGCAAGGTGGACGTGAGGGTGGTCGCTGCCACTAACCGGGATCTTCGATCTCTGATCAAGGAAGGGAGATTCAGGGAAGATCTGTACTTCCGCCTTGGCATGATCGAAATCAACTTGCCCCGGCTCGTGGACCGCAGAGAAGATATTCAGCTTCTGGAGCGGTTCATGGTGGAGAAATATTCCAAACAATATGGAAAGAAAATTAACGGCATCACGCGGCGGGCTCAGACATGCCTGTCCGCTTATTCATGGCCGGGAAACATCCGAGAACTGGAGAACGTTCTCAGCTTAGCCATCATGATGGCAGAGGAAAATGTGATCGATCTCAGTGATCTGCCGAAGTCACTTTTGGCGAACGATGCAGAACCTGCGCCTCAAGATGGGAAGCTACTGACCTTCGAGGAATTGCAACGCCGTCATCTGCAGCGCGTACTAGAGCACGTGGAGGGAGACAAGACGCGTGCGGCGGAAATTCTAGGGATTAGCCGATCCACACTCTATAACCTATTGGCGCGGATTAAGAATTGAGTTGGCGTTAAGAAACCTGTGCGAAGTGTGGCCCTAGATTTCGAGCCGCACTTCGCGGGTAGAACCTGGCTAGGCTGCTCTACGGCTATCACCATCGGCCGATGTCATCCGAATGATGATGGAGGGGACGGTATTTGGGAATCTGTGATGCGGGTTCCCATTGTTGTGCGGCAGAAGGTCCAGCTTTTCGAAACTCACGCAAAGCCTGACAGTTTCTCGCGGCGCTCGAGTCTGTCGTGGAGTCTCTCGAGAGACCGGTCCTGCCGCTCACGCGTCCGGCACCTCGAGAATTTTGGGCGAAAATCGAGAAAACGCGCTTGGAATACGGGGAGATCAAGCAACTCTGCAACGACTATCGGGATATATTTTGTATTGACAATCCTTCCCCAAGCGCTTAATTTGCGCCTGAGTAAGCTATGCCCCAAGTTACTCATTAAACCCAGATCAGCCTAAACAGCGGTCGCCTTTCCCGACCCGACGAATTGAGCAGCGATCCTCGAGTTCTCTCGAGAATTGCTGCACACATGTGTGTGCAGTTTTGAGATGAGCATTCGTACTCGCGTTCAGCTGGCCAGCAGCGGAGCCGGGGCGCAGTTCCATGCTTGCCGGGAGATGTGGATGATGCTTGCTTTTATTTTTTCTTTCAAGGGGAGAGCCACGATCATTTGGAACCGTTCGCGCGAGTTTCTGGGATGAGACGGGCAACTACACTCTTCGAAATTATCGTGTCTGCTGCGCTCCTCACCGGCGGGCTCTATCTGTTGCACGAAGGTCTTTTGAACAATTCGAGCGTTTCAGGGCCTGTTGTGATCTTCGGCGCCGTATGTTTTACTTCGAGTTTGCTCGTGCTAACCGGGGCTCTCAAATCCATCCTTTGGCATCGGCGTATGCTGCGGCACGCGTCGCCAAAGAGACGATACACACACACCTGAACGAAAAAGCACTGAAGCGACCTCAGCCATTATCAAAAGAACAAACCACCAGATTTTAGACACGCGTAGTGAGATTGGACAGACGATCGAGGAATCGGCGGCAGCTGGGCTTCAGTTCGCCTCCAGGATTTTCCTCGTACGCGGTTGAAATGACAAAGGTTTGCGCCGCTCCCCGGATCAAAGCCAAGGATTCCTCAAGTTTGGAAGCGCCAATGCAATGACACCCCTCAGGACGGTGTTGTGATGGAACCCCTCAGTGGTCTCACCAGCGCAATATTCCTGTCAATCGCAGGAAGCAGTTCCGATTCCAGCGCACCACTCCTCCTCTATGTTCCACCTACCCTCACCCTGGCTGAAAAATCTATAGGTAACGGAACTGCGTCAGTTGGGGACCTTTTGCTCAGGCTTGTTAGCCGGAATCCGATAGGCGCTATCCTGGCTCTTATCTCAAAAGCTTGCGGAAACAGAGCGCAGTTCTGATGGCCTCCGAAAACACAAGCATCATCAGCCCTGTTTCAAGGCCTATCGATGTTGTCGACGTTTTACCTGACCCCGACAAGATCGTTGAGAGCGTTGGGGAACTTGTTGCGGCCACCGACCTGGACGGGACACTCACCTATGCGAATCGCGAGTTCCTGAGGAAGTTGGCCATAAGCGCGAATCCCCTGGACAGGCTAAAGACAAAGCTGGAAATCCTTTCTCCTGTCAGTTTCCTTACTATCAATCCAGAAGTTTTGTCAGAGACCCTTGAGCTTGGCTCTTGGACGGGCGAATGCGAACTCCTCTGCCAGGATGGCGGAACTCTGCCGGTCCGATTGAAGACCGGGCGCATTCCGCTCGAGAATGGCGCGGTGGTCGGAATACATTACATTGCCACCGATCTTACGGAAAAACGGGAGAACGAACGGCAACTTCAGCTCCTTTCGTCCATCGTGCAATGTTCGGGATCAGCCCTCGTTGGTTTAACTACTCGCGGCATTGTGTTCAGTTGGAATAAAGAAGCTGAACTACTTTTTGGTTACCCCGCGAGAGACATCCTCGGCAGGTCTGGCGATGTGTTACTACCGTTTGATCGAAGGAATGAAGGCGCTGCCCTGCTCGAGAGGCTCAATCGCGGAGAACGCATCCAAAATTTGGAAACGGTCCGAATTCGACGCGACGGCGCAGTTCTCCACGTCTCGATTGCAATCTCGCCCATCCTGGACCGCAATGGATATATAGCTGGGTCTTCCATGGCTGTGCGTGACATCAGCGAGACGAGAACAATGCAGACGCAGCTTAAGCACGCCTTGAAATTTGAATCTACTGGACGACTGGCCGGTGGAGTCGCGCATGAATTCAACAATATGCACAGCGTCATTCTGGGTTACTGCGACATCCTCTCGGAAATGCCATCCCTAGACCAACGCACTGCCGGTTACGTCGAACAGATCAGGAAAGCCGCCCAGCAAGCCGCCACGGTGACTCAGCAACTACTTGCCTTCAGTCAAAAACAGATTTTGGATCCCCGGGTAATTGATTTGGGAAGAGCGGTCAAGGGGATGGAGGGACTTTTGAAGAACATGGTTGGTGATGATGTTGAGCTTGTGATCCGGGATTCATCAAGCGGATGCCATGTCAACAGCGATCCTTCGCAGATTGAGCAAGTGATCATGAAGCTAGCCAGCAACGGGCGCGAGGCAATGCCCAGGGGCGGCACACTTTCCATTGGTACCGAAAATGTAGTTCTAGCTGATAGCTACATATTGAGGCACGCCTATGCCCTGCCCGGCGAGTACTGTCTTTTGACGATTAAAGATACGGGCGTCGGAATGGACGAAGCAACACAGGCCAGCATTTTCGATCCATTTTTTGCGGCAAAGGGTCAGGGTCCGGGTACGGACTTTGGACTGGCCGTAGTGTACGGAATCGTAAAGCAAAGCGGCGGCTTTATCGATGTCGAAAGCGGATTGGGAACTGGCACCACGTTTAACATTTATCTGCCTAAGACCAACCAGCCTGTATCCCCACCATCCGCTCGCTCTCCCCTTATGGATCTACCGCGCGGAACAGAAACCATTCTCCTCGTCGACGATAACGAGACTTTTCGGAAGATGAACCGAATTCTTATCGAGAGATTTGGCTATACCGTACTTGAAGCTGCCAATGGGACCGAAGCAATGGAACTGGCCCAGCGCTTCGAGGGTTCCATCGATTTGCTTTTGACTGACGTTGTTATGCCCGGGATGGACGGCCCTACCCTTGCCTCGCGGATGAAAGACATCAGGCCAGACATCAAGATCTTGTATATGTCCGGCTACTCGAGTGCTTTATTGACAGCACACGTTGGCCAGGATTCGGCGATTGCTCTCCTGGTGAAGCCATTCTCGAGAAGCACGTTGGCTCTCAAATTGCGTGAAGGGTTGTCAGCATCAGCCCAAATACACATGGTCGATCTAGCGTAAATTCAATTGCCGCTATCTACACACAAACCCGTGAAGCAACCAGATCATCTCGATGGGCTAGACAACTCAACCGAGAAGCAGTTCTTAGCGATTGAAATTCGAGAGTGGGGATTGCTGGCGACGGCCATCACCATCACACTATTACTGACCGCAGGAATTATCTCCTTCGCGCTTCCCTCTCTTCGAAATATCTCAGTTTTGCCAGCTGAGCCTTCGGAGCATGTCTTGCGTGGCCTGGTCGGCCTGGTTTTGTTATTTGACCTCTACACCATCTACCAACAGATTCAAATTCAAAGGATGCGAAACCATCTTCTACGGCGCGCGGAGCTTTTCCGCCTGATCAGTGAAAATGCCGCCGATATGATTGCCGTCGTCGATAAAGATGGCAATCGTCTTTATAACAGTCCTTCTTATCAGAAAATTCTTGGTTATTCTCCGGAAGAACTCGAGCGTACCTCTTCACTCGAACAGATTCACCCGGACGACAGGGAAAAGGTCCTGGCCGCCGCGGTGTACGCACACGAACAGGGCAAGGGGCAAACCATTGAGTACCGGATGCGCGACAAAGCTGGGCAATGGCATGTCCTCGAGTCGACCGCGAGCGTGATTCGCAACAAAAGCGGAGAAGTGGATAAGTTGGTTATCGTGAACCGCGACGTCAGTGAAGGTCGCTTGCTCGAAAGACAGTTCCTTCAGGCTCAAAAAATGGAGGCAATCGGTCGACTGTCTGGAGGAGTGGCGCACGACTTTAACAACTTGCTCGGAGTGATCATCGGTTATGCCGAGCTACTCGAGGAGGAATTGCCTAAACCCTCAACTCTTCGCGAAAGTGTGGACCAAATCCTCAGTGCGGGACACCAGGCGGCTTCGCTGACCAAACAACTTCTGGCCTTTAGCCGACAACAAGTTCTGGAGCCCAAAATCGTAGATGTAAACACAATTGTGCAGGACACGCAAAAGATGCTACGGCGGCTGATTGGCGAAGACATCGAGCTGATTACGCAACTTGATAGGAACCTGGGTCGGGTCAAGGTGGACCAGGGACAACTGGAGCAGGCCATTATCAACATGGCCGTGAACGCCAGAGATGCCATGCCAAATGGCGGTCAGCTAAGGATTCAGACAGGCAATTTTGAAATCGATGCAGCGGCGGCACGCAATTATCAATATCCAGTGCAAGTGGGTTCCTATGTGCGACTCAGTATTTCAGACACTGGGGTGGGAATGAGCAAGGAGACGCTGGCACGCGCGTTCGAGCCGTTCTTTACGACAAAGGAAAAAGGAAAGGGAACGGGGCTTGGTCTCGCAATGGTCTACGGATTCGTGAAACAGAGTGGCGGATACGTAGACTTGACGAGTAACTTGGGGTCCGGAACTACAGTAAATATTTGGCTCCCGAGGACGGAACAACACTCCGCCGAGAATGAAGCAGGATGTGCTTCGAGAGAATGCTTCGTCGGTAACGGTACCATCCTTCTCGTCGAAGACGATGCTGCCCTCCGCAAGCTGACGGTTCACCTTCTTCAATCATTTGGCTACAGAGTTCTTGAAGCCGAAGATGCGGCTTCGGCGCTTGCATTGAGCGAAAAAGAGGGAGAGGACGTTGCACTCTTATTAACCGACGTGGTCTTGCCTAAGATCAGTGGACGGGCACTCGCTGGAATTTTGCGGGAAAAACGGCCAACGATTCGAGTTCTATTCACCTCTGGTTACACCGGCCAGAATTATGAGGGGCACGCCAGACTGGACGAAAACTGTCACTTTCTTCCCAAACCATATACACGGACAAACCTGGCAGAAAAGGTACGCGAAGTGATGAAGGGCCAATCCGCGTCAGAAATGAGCAGTCTTCTCGTTAAAGATCGGATCCGGAAGGGGATCTAGCATGAAAAAGCTGGTAATCATCGACGACGACCCAAAGGTACGCAATCTGATCCGCACACGCCTGCAATCCAGTTATGAAATCTTTGATACCGGCAATCCGGAAGAGGCGTTCGCTCTAGTTATGGCGCACAAACCCGATGCTATCCTGCTGGACCTGTTAATGCCCGGTCATACAGGGTTTGAATTGTGTCAGTGCCTACACAGCGTAAGGTACAGCGCGCAAATCCCGATATTCATCGTCACGGGTGAGGATGGGACCAAATTCAAAGAGCATTGCGAGAGCCTTGGCGCACGTGGATACTTCGAAAAGCCAATCGATTTCGCGGCCTTGAGAGAGGCTATTGAATCTGAGTCCAGCAATCACAGGCAGGAACGACGTGCGCACCTGCGAGTTCAGTTACGAGTGGCGCTGAAACTTGTCGATCGGGGCAAAGACAATCATCTCAAGACTGAAACGGTCACTACAGAGAACATAAGTGCGGGGGGATTTCTTTGTACTTGCGTAACTCCTCTCGTCAAAGGAACCGTTATGGAGGTTTTCCTGAGCGGCAAGGAGGAACGTTACGTGGGCAAAGCTCGCGTCGTTCGGAAGGAAGACTCCGGTACTCCCTGGCAGAAATTTGGATTTGAATTTATCGAGAAGACCGAGGATTGGCTATTGCAATAATTTGAAGGGTGGAGAAAGCGATGCTCTTGTCCACAACGGTAATCCACCCTCAAGGCTCTCCGAGGAGCATAGAATGCTAAAGCTAAAAGTTGACGGCATCACCCCATCAAAGTGGTGCTCCGCCTCGAAAGATGACCTCCGGGAGGCAGTCCAGTGCCTGCGGGATAATTTCATAGACTATATTGGACCGTATGTGATCAATTCCGGCATTGCGGTGTTCAGAGTATCCACCTACATCGTAACTGCCGACGAATTAGTTCAGCTGCATAAATCAGGCTACCTTACCCAGGAGGGCCTGAGCAGATTGGCGGAGAATCCTGATGCGGCGGAAGATCGCCTTTGCCTGGATAGCCGGCGTTAATCGGCAAGACGCAGTCGGCATTGTGGAATAAGAGGCGTGATCGGGGCTCCTCTCGTTTCCCAACCGTTTGCGATCCAATGCGTGAACTTTTTGTGCGGGCAAACTTGGTGGCACCTTAGGCGTCTAGATGCTCTGAACAAAAAGAAAACAAATTTAAATTGCATATCGATTTGTTCAATCTTCGGAATTTAACAAACCTTTGTAACAAGAAGTCGTTAGATTTCTGTACGAGTGTCGGGATTTTGAACAACAATTCCACCTGAACGAGCGATACTACGAAACTTCTTTGACCCAAATCGTCTTTGAAGTCACTGAAAGTGGAGGGAGTTCGAGACTCTCGGTCTTGTTGGACACCTACTTCCTTCTTTTGGCATCCGTGGTGCAGATGGATCGAAGAGGTCTCCTGTGTCCACGCGGGCAAAGTGCGCCACAGGAGTGTCTTCCTTAGTGAACTCTTCTGCGATTCTTAACCGGTTTTTTCGAGGAGAGCTCGAAGCAACCTGTCCTTGGCCCCATGAGCGTTTATGAGAACCCCGAACAGGAACAACGCAGTTTAAGATGAAGACCCACCAAATAACCATGCCGATGCTTCAGACACTGACGAAGTTACTAGCTCAACCAGCCCCAGTTGTTGAGTTCCCGGACAACGAGGGCAGAGTTATACAGCATTCGCTCCGGTACGATGGTCGAATCGTCAGACATGCCATTCTCTTGATAAGCACTTTTTTTCTCTACCTTCTTCTCAACCGGCCGGAGGTCATTCTCTTATCCAAGCTGGGGTCGACGGCCTGGTACCCCGCCGCAGGATTACTCTTCGCTGTAATGTTAGCCATCAGCCCTCGGTACATGGTGGTGTTCGCTCTCGCCAACGCTCTGGCGGGAATGCTTATCTTTCATCAGCCTTTCTACTCGTGGGGTACGCTCGTCGGGGCCCCGGCTGAAACCGTGGTCTACGCATTGGCTGCGTACTTGTTGCGGGGTCCGCTAAAGATAGACAGCTCGCTCGGCCAACGGCGGGATGTAAATCGGTACGTGTTTGTTACATCAGTGGCAGCCATTTTTTCTACGCTAACGGGAATCCTATGTCTTTTGGCAGACCATACGATTCAGCCGAATCAATTTTGGGACGATGCTTTGCTCTGGTACAGTGGCGACACCATTGGCTTGCTTAGCGTTGCTCCCTTCCTGCTGATTCACGTCCTACCTTGGATCAACAACAGCTTGAAGGCTCCATCCGCGCAGGCCGATCAACCAAGAGATAATGCGAGTAAAGCTCTACCCGGGATCACGCCCCTGAACATTCTGGAGTACACCGGGCAGGCATTCGCATTTGCTCTGGTTCTCTGGATAATGTTTGGCGCGCCCGCTCCCAAACAGTTTTATTATTTGGCATTTTTGCCGATCACCTGGATCGCGATGCGTCAAGGAATCCGGGGCTCTGTCATCGGGCTGCTTGCGCTCAATTTTGGCATCGTGGTCAGCCTCCGCTTTGCATTCGTTTCCGGGGAAGGTTTGACGAAACTCACGCTCCTGATGCTCGCTATTTCTGCTACGGGACTGACACTGGGTTCAGTGGTTACAGAGCGCAATCGGATCGCGAACGATTTGAAAGAACGAACGATTTTTCTGAATTCCCTCATCAATAACAGTCCGTTTGGCATCGTGGTCCACAATGGGATGGGCAAGATACAACTCTACAATGATGCATTCGCAAACCTATTTCAATACAACGCTTCGGAGATAACCGGGCAAGATTTAGGTGAGCTAATTATTCCGGCCGAACAACGAAGCGAGGCCATCGAAATGAACCTAGAAGTAAGCTCCGGACAGACAGTTCATAAAGCTGTACGCCGAAAGCGCAGGGATGGACAGGTCCTGGATGTAGATGTCCATATTTCACCGACCTTCCAGGGCGGCAGAGTTCACGGTGCCTATGTCATCTACAAGGACATTTCAGACCAGGTTAAGGCTACGGTGGCAGCTAAAGAACATACGGAAGAGATGAATCGATGGGTGGGTGAACTGCAATTGCGCACTTTGCAGATAACCCTGTTGAATGAGCTGGGTGGACTATTGCAATGCGCCGAAAGCAGCGAAGAGGCGTATAACTTTGTTGGCCAATCAGCAAAGAAATTGTTTGTTGGAACTTCGTGGGGGGCGCTGTTTGTCCGCAAACCTTCGCAGCGCTCATTGGAAATCGCGGTTGCTTGGGGAAACCCCGCTTTTGTGGAGCCGGAGTTCGCGCCCGACGATTGCTGGTCGCTGCGTCTGGGGCAACCGTATTGGAGCGAATGCCCCAGTCGGGGGGTCATCTGCGCCCATGTGAACAACTCCCACTCAGCGAACTACTTGTGTATCCCGATGATGGCGCAGGGGGAGGCGCTTGGCGTACTTCATATTTGTTGCGATCCCGATGCAATTGCCGAGGATGCCGAGGCCGACCAGAAATTTCGAGAATCTCAAAAGCGACTGGCGCTCGCCGCGGCCAGCCAGATTGCATTGTCACTTGCAAATTTACGGCTACGAGAAACGCTCCGCGAACAATCGATTCGAGACCCGCTGACCGGTTTGTACAACCGCCGATTTATGCATGAGGCGCTAGACAAGGAACTTCAGCGCGCAAAACGTAAAAATCGGTCGCTCGCCATCGTCTTCCTGGATATTGACCACTTCAAACGCTTCAACGACGTATATGGACATGATGCTGGTGACAGAGTCCTCCAGTCTGTGGCCGACGTTTTTCGCCTGAATTTCCGCGCTGAAGACGTGATCTGCCGTTACGGTGGAGAAGAGTTTGCGGTAATCCTCCCCGAAGCTTCGACGAAGGACGCGTATATCCGCGCAGAAACACTGCGAATGGCGGCAAGAGGGCTGAAGTTGGTTCATCGCGGGATGCTTCTTGAGCCCGTGACTCTCTCTATCGGAATCTCAGGATTTCCGGAGCATGGGGAAAACGCTCAGGATTTACTGGATCGGGCCGACAAGTGCACGTACGAATCGAAGGCCAACGGCCGTGATTGCGTAACGCTCGCCACACCCTGAAGCCCAAGATAATTTTCGCTCGCTCCAGGTATTAAGCTCAATGAGCGATGCACGCTGCCCAAGCAAGTGTCCGAAAGGCTCTTCAAGCTCGCCAGAAATACAAATTGCACGTTAGCCACAGTCCATGGCTTGAGCTGTCTTCAAAACGATTCAAGTCTGTCGATTCCGGTCGAGAGCGTTTCGAATCATCTGGCTGAGCTTTGAGACGTCGTAAGGTTTCTGTAGAAACATCACTCCTTTTTCCAGGAGAGCGCTCAGATTTCCCGCTTCAGCCGCATAACCACTCGTGAAGATCACAGCAATTTCCGGCCGGACCGCGGACATTTCCCGATACGCTTCCAAGCCGCTTTTCGAGGGCATGACAACGTCCATGACCACTAAATCGATTTGCTTCACATTTTCTTCGAACAGTGCGATGGCTTTTTTGCCATCGAATGCGGAAATGACTCGATAGCCAAGACTTTGCAGCATTTCCTGAACCGACTCACGCAAGCCATCGTGGTCTTCCGCCAGTAGAATCGTCTCCGTTCCCTTCAGCGCCTTTCCACCATTGCTTGGCTCGCGCGGCTCATGAGTTCCCGTCTCGGCGGGAAAATAGACGCGAAATGAAGATCCTTTGCCTGGTTCAGTGTCAACGAAGATAAACCCATGGTGCTGTTTCACAATACCGTAAACTGTAGCGAGACCTAACCCCGTACCTCTACCGAGTTCCTTCGTCGTAAAAAACGGCTCAAAGATATGATCGACGGTGACAGCATCCATTCCAGTCCCCGTATCGGTTACGGAAATGGAGACGTATCTTCCCGGTGTGGCGTGCGCGTTGATTCGGCAGAACTCTTCGTCAATCGTGACGTTTTTGGTTTCGATCGTGAGTTGTCCCCCCGCAGGCATGGCGTCCCGGGCATTCAAGCAGAGATTCATAAACACCTGCTGGAGTTGCGTGGAGTCGGCGTGAATCACCTGAAGATCTGGCGAGCATTCCGTTCTGACGTCAATATTCTCTCCAATCACTTTTCCCAAGAAGTTCATCTCTTCTTGGATAAAAACATTGAGATTCACTTTGCGCGGCTGCAGTACTTGCCGCCTTCCAAACGCAAGTAATTGCGATGTTAGCTTTGCAGCACGGTAAGATTGTTCGCGAATTTTCTTGAATCGCTCGCTGAGTTTGGTACCTGGGCCTGCTTCTTCATAGCCTAATTCGGCCCAGCCCAGGACTGCGCCGATCATATTATTGAAGTCGTGCGCGATTCCGCCCGACAGCCTGCCAATCGCTTCAAATTTTTGGAGCTGTTGCACATGTTTTTCGAGGCGTTTCCGTTCCCGAGTCTGCTCGTAGTCTCGAAGTTCGCGCTGTATCGCCGGAACCAATCTCTTCAAATTTCCTTTCATCAGATAATCCTGGGCACCGTTTCTCATTGCGGAGACAGCGGTTTCTTCACCCATCGTCCCCGCAACAAATATGAATGGCACCTCCAAATGCCTTGACCTGACAAAGTGCAAGGCCTCCGTACCAGAAAAATGAGGCATCGAGAAATCGGAGATGATCAGATCCCATTCTTTCAAATCGCAGGCAAGGCTTAGAGCACCGGGAGTGTCCACTCGCTGATACTCCACATCGTATCCACCCTCTTGTAACTCGCGAGCGATTAGGAGGGCGTCATCCTCGGAATCCTCAATCATTAGTACACGAATAGGGACACCCATTTACGGTCTCCCGATCGGTGGCGTCTCATTCAACACCAGCCAATACAAGCCCAACTGCACGGCCGCTTCAATGAACTGCTTGAAATCCACCGGTTTGCGTACATAACTGTTGGCACCGAGGCCGTAGGTTGCCACACGGTCACTTTCCTCATTCGATGAGGTAAGAACGACAACGGGAAGTAGCCTTGTGCGTTCATCATTGCGAATGCGTTGGAGCAGCCCGAGGCCATCGAGCATGGGAAGTTTTAGATCGAGAAGGATCAACTGTGGAATCAGAATTCGTTGGTGATTAGCGTACGGGCCTGTTCCCGAAAGGAGGTTCCAGGCTTCTACGCCATCCCGAGCAACGACGACTTCGTTCAAGATATTCGTTTTGCCCAGAGCTCGCAGGGTGAGAGCTTCGTCATCCGGATTATCTTCGACAAGGAGAATAATTTTGTTGTCCATTTCCGCTTCCTCAAGTATGCGGATCCGCCAAAGTGAAATAAAAAGTCGCTCCTTTATTGACGGCACCTTCGGCCCAAATCTGTCCTCCATGCCTGCGGATGATGCGTTGGACCGTCGCCAGTCCGACCCCGGTCCCGGGGAACTCCGCCACAGTATGGAGCCGCTGGAAAGCGCCAAATAGCCGGTCGGCGTACGCTGGGTCGAATCCCGCTCCGTTATCCCGGATAAAATAGGCCGAAGCCCCGTTCGCATTGGTTTTGCCAAAATCGATGCGGGTCAGCGGGCACTTCGAGGTAAATTTCCACGCGTTATTCAACAGATTTTCCAGCGCGACGCGCAGCAATCTCTGATCGGCTTGCACTTGTAGTCCCTCATCAATCTCGAACTCGATTCGGCGATCCGGATGCGCCCTACCGAGACTATCGAGGATGGAATGGACTAGACCGCTGATGCTCAAATCCTCGAGGTGTATTTCACCGCGAGTGATCCGCGAAAGATTTAGAAGATCATCGATGAGCATCCCCATTCTCTGGGTAGCTGAGCGGATGCGATTTAAATAATCCTGCCCTGCATCCGGGAGTTTATCGGCACAGTCCTCAAGCAGCGCGCGACTGAAACCATCAATACTCCTCAGAGGTGCGCGCAAATCGTGGGAGACGGAGTAACTGAAAGACTCCAGTTCCTTATTAGCCTCGATAAGTTCAGCGTTAGAATGCGCCAGTTGTCTCCTTTGTTCCTCGAGTCTTTCTTCAATCTCCTTTCGCTCGGTCATATCGCGCGTAACCTTGCCGAAACCTCGTAATCGACCGGACCCGTCGCGCAGCGCTGTAATCACCGCATTCGCCCAGAATCGGGTACCATCTTTCCGTATTCTCCAACCCTCGTCCTCACATCTTCCCTCTTGTGCCGCGAGCCTAAGTTCATCGGCGGGCTTGCCAAGGGCCACATCTTCTTTGGAATAGAATTGAGAGAAATGCCGGCCGAGAATTTCTTCCGCGCGGTAGCCCTTAATTCGTTGCGCTCCCGCGTTCCAACTCACAACATGCCCTTCGGGGTCGAGCATGAATATCGCATAGTCGGTTATTCCCGTAACAATCAGGCGAAACCTCTCTTCCTGTTCATGGAATCGCATTTCTAATTGTTTGCGCTGAGTAATGTCTCGGATTGCACTCGAGATCAGAGTCCCTTCAGCGGTATCGATGGGGCTCAGACTAATTTCGACCGGAAACTCTTTGCCATCCTTGCGCACAGCGTGCAGTTCGTGCCCCTCGGCCATTCCTCTCGCTGTCGGGAGGGCAAGGTATTCGCTCCTATGGGTGATGTGTAGTTCTTGGAGACTCCGCGGAATTAGAATTTCCACGGGGCGGCCAAGAATTTCTTGCCTGGAGTAACCAAACAGTTTTTCTGTCTGCGCATTCACAAATTGAATCACGCCGGCTTGATTCACAATGACCATCGCATCGGGAGCGGCCTCCAGAAGGCTTCGAAACCTACTTTCTTCTTGCCTCCTGTGCGTGACATCGCGATTACTCTCCAGAACCGCGGCTGGTTTGCCGCTCAGATCGGTTCGTAGCGCCCACCGGCTATTGACGACAACTTTCCCTCCATCGCGGCGCTTGTGGACCAGTTCGCCCTCCCAATAACCCTTTTCCAGGAACTGAGCTCCAATCACATCGAATGGCTGAGGGAAGACGGTCTCAAGCAGATCCGAGGATACTTTTCCCCGGACTTCCTCCTCCTGCCAGCCGTAAAGTCTCTCCGCTCCTCGGTTCCAATACGTGATTTGCCCTCTGAGGTTTCGCGCGAAAATGGCATCATGCGTCAAGTTTAGAAGCTCGATTACCTCGCGGTAGCGCGCCTCGCTAGTACGAAGATCCAGTTCCAACTCCTTGTGCTCGTGCAACTCCTGGTTAAGAAAAGCATTCGTTTCCGCCCACTGACGGTTACTCGGCAATTCGAGTGCTTGCGGAATGAGTTGTGCGAGAAAGAAGGCAGTAGGAATGGAGACGGCTGCTGTGACGGCTTTAACCGCACCGGCAAGCCAATATTGGGCGTGCCAGAGATTCCACACTTCCATTAAATGGGTGGTCCCACAGGCAACGATGAACACACCGAAGAGGGTGAACATCCAACTAAAAGGCAGATCACGGCGTTTGCGAATAAACCAGATGAGTACGAGAGGAATTGCGAAATAGGCGAATGCGATCGACAGATCGGAAGCAACGTTTAGCCAGACCAAGCCCTTGTTCCATAGGTAGCAGTAACCATGAGGGTAAAAATCTCCGGAGGCCAGCGAATGAACCGACACGTTTATCGTACTTGCATAAATGGCCGAAAGCATTCCAAGTGCCTACTACTTTCCTGGCGGCCTTGCATGCCGCTCAAATCCCGGTCGGGTGGAGACAGGTTCAGGGACACAGCAGAGCATTAGATTCCTTGGGAGATTCCCCAGCTTGACTGCTTTTAGCCCCATTGTGGCGACCGTGCAGAGCGGCTCAATCCCAAGAATTACGTAGGTATGTTGCTTTGTGTGTAATCAATACAGTCCTACGAATCGAGTAAGAACAATAAGGGCACTTCTGGGTAATGCCCAATTTCCAGACACGTGCGTCCACGAATCGGACTTGTGATTCCCCAGAGTGAGGTTAAGTGATTTGTTTCGACCTATTTGAGTGGCTCAAATTTTGGATTGCTGTTGGCAGAGCAATTGCCCTTCTTGTCCCTGAGGAAACGTGTCTACTCAGTTTGTCGCACAAAGATAGTCATGGACAAGAAAAGCTCCGATCCACGCAACTCAGCAGCCCTGCAGGATTCCGAAGCAAAGGAAAACCGCAAGGAGGCTGCGGTTCCAGACGATTTATCTGCCCTGCTTCATCGCGCTTCCTTGGGAAAGTCCTCGTATCGGGAATTTCCGAACGCGCTGCAGGCTCGTCGAGGATCACGCGCTATAGATGAGGCTACGGCAGACGGCCAAGCGGCGGAGTCAGCCGCCGCGAAACAATCAGGAAAAGTAGGAGAAGAAGACACCGATCTTGAGTCCGACCGGAAACAGCCGGACCACGCTCCAGACGCTCTTCAGAGTAAATCAAAGCCGTCTGCGACCAACCGAGGCAACTTGGGCTCGACGCAGGTCGCATCTACAGATGCGAGAAGAATAGCCGTTCAAACGGAAAATAATTCCAGGCAATCCCAGGAGGCCGGTGCAAAGAAAATAAATCGCCTGATCCGAGCCTCCGTCACTCCGTGGGCTGCTCTGGACAATCTTTTCTTCAGAAACAAACAGAGCTTCAACCTCATTCCGGGCCTGGCGGCAAATATCAAGATCCCGTTGGTATTCGTTTCGTCTTTAGCCGGCGGGGCCGGAGGAACGACCATCAGTGCAACGTTGGGCCGGTGCCTGGCCGGTTGGGGAGACCGGGTAACCGTAGCAGAAACTCAGGCCTCTCTCGTTCTGCCTTACCACTTCAGTGCGCGTGAGAGTGGCGATTCTGAAATCCTTCGATTCGATGTGCCGGGTTCTCATCAAAGTGTGCAAGTCATCCGGGGCGTTGCAAGAAGTCAAACAAGTTTGATGACGGCGAACTCCCCGAACCTTGCCGCCGAAGTTGCACTTTTGGAGCGGTTGCGGGAATCCGCGGCGGTTTCGGACCGCCTATTCCTCGATTCCATCCGATTGTCTGTGGAAGACATCCTCGCGACTGATGGGTCATTGCAAACGATACTGATTCCTATTGTTCCAGATCTCGTCTGCGCCCTAAACGTTCTGGATCTTGAGGAACGGCTTGCTCCAGAACTTGCAAATCTCTCGCGGTCCAATCCGCCTTACTACGTTTTGAACAAGTTCGACGGCACTCTAGCGCTTCATCGCGATATTCAGGTGCTGTTAAAGAGCAGCCTCGGCAATCGGCTTTTGCCAATTCTCATTCGCAGTAGCGACGCGGTCCCCGAAGCATTGGCCAAAGGGATGACGGTGATTGATTACTGCCCCGAAGCGGGAGTTACGCAGGATTTTCTCCAGTTGGCGGAATGGGTACGAACTGTCACCCCAGGGATTGAGACGGAGGCGGGCGATCCATGATTGGAGTTCCTCAGCCGGCCCAGGGAGATCGAGTTCTCGCGAAGTCCTCGACTTCGCTCCGCGCGCTCCGCTTTGCCTGTTTTGCGTTGCCTTGCTGCATCTTGCTGTATCTAGTATCGCTTCCCCTGGATTGGAGGCAACAGCTCTTTGTAAGTGTTTGTCTTGTGGTGGTCGCCGTTCTTGTGAATCGGTTATCGAAAAGCGCAGCCGCAACGATTGGCCTAGCTGCCCTTTCCATCTTGTGTTCAACGCGCTACATCTATTACCGAGTCACCAGCACCTTCGGATTTGGCATGGAAACGGGACCCCAACCATCGCGCGTCGATATGATCTTCATGCTCATACTCCTGAGCGCCGAATCCTACGCCTATGTCATCATGATTCTCGGATATTTTCAGACAGTCCGTCCGCTGAAGCGAACTCCCGTCTCGTTGCCTGCAAATCCGGACGAATGGCCCACCGTGGATATCTTTGTTCCGACTTACAACGAGCCTTTGAGCGTGGTGCGTTATACGGTCTGGGCCGCGATGAATATCGATTGGCCGGCCGACAAAGTTCACGTTTGCATTCTGGACGACGGGAGACGCGAAGAGTTTCGCAAGTTCGCTGTCGAAGCCGGATGCGGGTACATGACCAGGACAAACAACGCCCACGCAAAAGCTGGAAACATAAACCACGCGCTGGGAAAAACCAACGGAGAGTTTGTAGCGATCTTTGATTGTGACCACGTTCCCACACGTTCCTTTCTTCAGATGACTGTTGGCTGGTTCCTCAAGGATTCGCGGCTGGCCATGTTGCAAACGCCGCATCATTTTTATTCGCCCGACCCTTTTGAGAGGAATCTCAAGCAATTTCGCAAGATTCCGAACGAAGGTGAATTGTTCTACGGGTTGATTCAGGATGGTAACGATCTTTGGAATGCGACTTTTTTCTGCGGCTCCTGCGCAGTTCTACGGCGCAGCGCTTTGGAGGAAATTGGCGGGATCGCAGTGGAGACCGTGACCGAAGATGCCCACACCTCGCTGCGCATGCAGATTCGCGGATGGAATACCGCCTACATCAACATTCCACAGGCAGCCGGCCTCGCAACAGAAAGCCTCTCCAGTCACGTCGGCCAGCGCATCCGTTGGGCAAGAGGGATGGTTCAAATCCTGCGTGTCGATAATCCGCTTACCCGCAAAAAGCTTGGGATTGCGCAGCGCCTCTGTTACTTCAACGCGATGGTTCATTTTCTCTATGCGATTCCGCGATTGATCTTCCTCACATCTCCGCTCGTCTTTTTACTCTTGCGCCACAAAAACATCCGCGGCTATTCACTTACGATCATGGCGTACGCGCTGTCCCATATCGTCTTGTCCAGCCTTAGCAATTCCCGAATTCAAGGTCAGTTTCGTCACTCCTTCTGGAATGAAGTCTACGAGGCGGTGCTGGCGCCCTACATTTTGATGCCGACCATGATGGCGCTCCTGAATCCGCGCCTGGGCAAATTCAACGTCACCGCCAAAGGCGGTTTGGTTCCGAAGTCATTTTTCGACAGAAAGATTGCATGGCCGTACATCGTGCTTCTGCTTCTGAACATTTTTGGACTTATGTCTTCGATCCCGGCGTTCTTTTATTGGGGTGCGGCTCACACCGGGACTATCGCGATGAACCTGATTTGGACGCTCTACAACATCATTATCCTCGGCACTGCCTGTGCGGTGGCATTTGAATCAGAACAAAAGCGCGAACATGTGCGGGTGGCATTGCAGATTCCGGTCGAGGTTCATTCCCAAAATGCCGGGGATCTCCGCGGGGAGACAATCGACTTTTCCAATGGCGGCCTGGCGGTGCGCATTCCCAAGGGGCTGGATATCGATGAAGGTGAGTCGGTCAAACTCAGCCTTACTGCAAACTTTGTAAAGGAGGACATTCCCGCCACAGTCGTGGGATATGAAAACGGGCGTTTGAGGTTCAGGTTTAACCCATTGAGCCTTCACCAGGAGGAAGCCTTAACAAAAATCCTTTATTCACGCGCCGATTCCTGGCTGAATTGGAACGAGAAGCGCGAGCGTGACCGCCCCCTGCGCAGCCTCTTACTGATCACCAGGTTATCCTTCCATGGCGTCTGGCTGGCGATATCGAGTTTGTTCAAACGGGCCGGGAACTCTGCAACATTTGAAAATGAAACGGCGGAGCTCACACCGACTCCGTCCGCTAGCCGGGTCGCATTGCTTGTTCTGCTCGGTCTTCTTTTGTTAGGAACGCATGCAAACGCCGCTAATTCGGTTGCAAGCGTATCGAAGGATCACCCCACCGGCCAATCCTTTCGTACTACCAAAGATTTCAAATCGTTGGGAAGCACGAAGCAGATTGTGCTCCGGGGTCTACAGGGACAGCACACCTTGAATTTCAGTATCCCAAGTTCACAGGTTGCGACCATCGGAAAACTGCATTTGAAATAT
>Ga0181532_10001594_pt1 | contig 21823 bp, 14 predicted proteins | sample PEATcosm2014_Bin_33_FD_119768 | JGI IMG/M metagenome (GOLD analysis project Ga0181532, IMG submission 119768) | Peatland microbial communities from MTU Mesocosm Facility, Houghton, MI, USA - PEATcosm2014_Bin11_30_metaG | ecosystem: Environmental > Terrestrial > Soil > Wetlands > Peat | place... | reverse complement strand
CGCAAATTTAAAGATGAAAGAAATTGTGCCATCGCCGCCACCGCTCGTTCACAACCAGTTCGAGTCGGTGCGGGAGTTGTTCAGCAAAAACGTTGTGCCGAGCTATGGGCGTTTCGAACTCGCTTTCAGCCACGGCGCGGGCAGCTATTTGTTTGATGTCGCCGGCAAACGCTACCTCGATCTCGGCGGCGGCATCGCCGTGTGCTGCCTCGGCCACGCGCACCCGGCCATCACCGAGGCACTGGTGGAGCAATCGCGGAAGCTCATCCACGTTTCGAATTTGTATTTCACCGAACCGCAGGGCCGGCTGGCCGCTGAACTCGTCAAACGCATCGGCCCCGGCAAATGCTTTTTCGCCAACAGCGGCGCGGAAGCCAACGAAGGCCTGTTCAAACTGGCGCGGAAATTCGGCCACGACGAAGGCCGGTTTGAAATTCTGACGGCGATGAATTCCTTTCACGGACGCACGCTGGCCGGCATCGCCGCCACCGGCCAGGACAAGGTGAAGAAAGGGTTCGAGCCGATGACGCCGGGTTTCCGGCACATCCCGTTCAACGACCTGGCCGCCGCGCGCCGCGCGCTTTCGCCCGCAACGGTTGCCATCATGATTGAAGGCGTGCAGGGCGAAGGCGGCATCAAGCCCGCAACGCCCGAATACCTCCTCGGCCTGCGCGCCCTGTGCGACGAGAAGAAAATCCTGCTGTTCATGGACGGCGTGCAATGCGGACATTATCGCACCGGGAAATTTCAGAGCTTTCAGCGGATTCTCGAAACTGCAACTCCGAACTCCGAACTCCGAACTCCGAACTCCGAGCTTGGATTTCTGCCTGACGGCATTTCGATGGCCAAATCGCTCGGCGGCGGATTTCCCATCGGCGCGTTCTGGGTGCGCGCGCCGTTTGCCGATTTGCTGGGGCCGGGCACGCACGCCTCGACGTTTGGCGGCACGCCCTTGGCCTGCGCCGTTGCGCTCAAGGTGCTCGAAGTCATCGAAAGCGAACGACTCGACGTAAATGCGCGCAAACTCGGGGACTGGTTCAAACGGGAACTGGAACGGCTTGCAACAAATTATCCGCAGGTGGTCAAGCGGGCCCGCGGCCTCGGTTTCATGCTCGGCCTGGAATTGGTTGAAAAGGAGAAAGTGCCCAAGCTTGCCGCGAGTGACAAGACCGCCGCCCTCCAATTCGTCAATCGCCTGCATCAACTCGGCGTGATGACCATTCCGGCGGGCACGCAAATCGTGCGGCTGCTGCCGCCGCTCAACTTGAAACCGCAGGAGGCCGGCGAAGGCATCGCGAGAATTGAGGAAGTCGTCAAATCGCTGGCATGATTGGTTTGCATGACCGCCGAAGTGAACCGCTAAAATGCAGCATCGAACCCCTCACCCGTCCTGCGGACACCCTCTCCCCGTTTTGCGGGGAGAGAGACGGGGCGAGGGGCGCGTCCAGTCTGTCTGGAAACCGGTGTTGTTAACTAACTTCATTTAAAACCCATGACTCCCGCTGCGCTCAAACACCTGTCCGCGAGCGATCCGGTTATGCGCCGGCTCATCCGGGAACACGGAAAATGCGCGCTCGTGCCGGAAACGCGCCGTTCGCCGTTTCAATCACTGGTGCAAGCGGTGGCGCACCAGCAGCTCAACGGCACGGCGGCGAACAACATTCTCGCGCGTTTCAAAAAATTATTTCCCAAACGAAGATTCCCGCGCGCGGAAGATCTGGCCTCGGTGACGGACCGACAATTGCGAGCCTGCGGATTTTCCTTCGCCAAGATTGCGTCCCTCCGCGACATCGCCGCGAAGACTCAGGCGGGGGTTGTGCCGGCTTCGCGGCATATTGTAAAATTGTCCGACGACGAAATCATCGAGCGGCTGACGGAAGTCCGCGGTGTCGGGCGCTGGACGGTGGAGATGCTGCTGATTTTTCAACTCGGCCGTTCCGATGTTTTGCCGGCGGACGATTTTGGCGTGCGCACCGGTTTTTGCCTTGCCTACAAAAAGCGCGACCTGCCCACGGTGAAGGAACTGCTTGCGTTCGGCGAACGCTGGCGTCCACATCGCACGACCGCCGCCTGGTATCTGTGGTGCGCGGCAGACGCAGCAAAGAAAAAGTAGGACAGGCTTTCCGCCTTCGCGGCGCGCCACAGCGCCGCTCCGGCGCGACGGCGGCCAGCCTGTCTCGAACTTCAATTCGAAAGATGGAGACAGGCAAGATACCTGTCCTGCGCTGGCTGGAATGCAGTGCGCAAAAAGAAGTGACGTCCGGCCTGACTTGAGTTATAACCTTTCTTTGGGCAAAATTCCCAAAATTCGTGAAAAATGAAGCATTTGTTGTCATTGGAAAAGCTGCCGAGCGCGGACATCGAGAAAATCCTGCGTGACGCCGTGGTGTTCAAACGCGAACGGGCGCGGCTGGATCGCAAACCGCTGGCCGGACAAACGTGGGCGCTGATTTTTTCCAAATCGTCCACGCGCACGCGGGTCTCCTTCGAGGTCGGCATCCGCGAACTCGGCGGGCAAACGATGTTTCTCAACGCGAATGACATCCAGCTCGGACGCGGCGAGCCGGTCAAAGACACGGCGCGGGTGCTCGGCCGGATGGTCCACGGCGCCGTCATCCGCACGTTCGCGCAGAGCGATGTTGAGGAGTTCGCCGAATTTTCAAAAATTCCGACCATCAACGCGCTCACCGACAACGAGCATCCGTGCCAGATCATCGCCGATATTTTCACGTTCAAGGAAAAGAGCGGGCCGATTGCGGGCAAGGTCGTAACGTTCATCGGTGATGGCGCGGGCAACGTGGCGGCGTCATGGATTTTTGCCTCGGCGAAACTCGGGTTCCAACTGCGCATCGCCGCGCCGAAAAAATTCCAGCCGTCGGCGGAAATTTTGAAACGCGCCGGCGGAAAAGTTGTTTGCACCGACGATTTGAAGACCGCCGCGAAGGGTGCGGATCTGCTCTACACCGATGTCTGGGTTTCGATGGGCCAGGAGGCCGAAGCCGCCGAGCGCCTGAAAATGCTGGGTGGTTATCAAATCAACCAGAAACTCGTGAAGCTGGCCAAACTGGACGCACTGGTGATGCACTGTCTGCCGGCCTATCGCGGCAAGGAAATTGACGAGGAAACGTTTGAGGCCAACGCCGAGACGATTTTCACGCAGGCCGAAAACCGGCTGCACGTGCAAAAGGCGATCTTGAGCTGGGCGGTTTCGTAACGCGAAAACAACCGCAAACTGTAGCCGCAGCCTTCGGGCTGCGTTTGCAAGATGCAGGTTGTCTTCCAATGCGCGACCTGAAGGTCGCGGTTACGCAGCAAACTGGCGCAAATATTTCACCGCCACTTTCAAATCCTTCGGCCACGGCGCGGTGATGGTCAGTGTTTCGACGGTGACGGGATGCGGCAGTGTCAGTTGTTCCGCGTGCAGCGCGACGCGGGAGATCAGCGGTCGTTCTTCATGTCCGGGCTTGAGCCGGTAATTTGGTTTCAACCGAGAAAGCCAGAGCGGTTTGCCGCCATAAAGTTCGTCGCCGACGATGGGCAAACCGGCGTGACGGAGGTGGGCGCGAATCTGGTGGGTGCGGTCGGTGAACGGTTCGCAATGGAGCAACGTCCAGCCGGAGAATTTTTCAAGCACTTCAAAAACCGTTAGAGAGCGTTTGCCATTTTTCGGGTCAACCCGCATCAGGCCGGTCCGGACCGGATGGGGCGCGAGGCTGGCATCCACCTCGAATTTTTCCTCCACCGGCGTTCCTTGCACGAGCGCGGCGTATCGCTTGAGCGGTTTTTCGGAGCCGAACAAATCGGCCAGCGCCACGAGTACCGGCTTGGATTTGGCAAGCAGGATGACCCCGCTGATTTCGAAATCAAGCCGATGCGCATTCATCAGATAATTCAGCCTGCGTTCGCGCGCCCACGGTTTGCCGCCGGCGATGGCGGCATGGAGCAACTTCATCAGATTTGGCCGCTGCGGGTTGTAGCGGTCGGGCGAGGTCAAAAGTCCGCCGGGTTTGTCGAGCGCGAGCAGGTGTTCGTCCTCAAAGAGGACGGGAATTTCCCAAAACTCGCGCGCGGCCGGTGACGAGAGTTTAATGCAGCGCACAACTTTTTATGGCAATCCCGGTCTCAATCAAGGTCGAAAAGCGGATGAAGATTACGATCAAGATTTATCTGGCGCTGGTTACAGCTTGTGGGTGATAGGCCGGGGTGCTGCGCAATTGGCGGTTGGCTTCAATCTGCAGCCACTCGTTAAACGCCTCGTTTTGCTGCGCGCGGCGGAGTTGAGCGATGAATTGCGGCATCTGGGCGTTCATGACTGCCTGATCCACCGGCAACCGGGATTGAACGTAAAGGACAAAACCTCCATCGCTGGTTTCTTCGAAACGGCTCGTGTGGCCAACCGGCGTGCTGAACGCGGCCTGCTTGAGCTGATTCAGGTCGGCGCGATCACCCAGCTCGGGCAGGTCCCGTGTGCTCAGCGAAAACGGCGGCAACGCCTGTGGCGGCAAACCGACAGCCACCGCGACCTGCGCAAAAGTTTTTCCTGCCGCCATCTGGATCATCGCGTTGAAATAAAAATTGGTGCCGGCGCGTTGCGCGAGCAAGGTGGCTTCGTGCAACCGGTAATCCTCCATGACGCGGGCGCGGATTTGGTCGAGCGACGGGATTTCGCTGGGCAGTTGTTTGACCAGCGCGATGATGTAGATGGCATCCGGCCCCACAACCGGACCGGCGAGCGGCTCGTCAGGTGTCAGCGAAAAGGCGGCCTTGGTAAACTCGGCCGGCGCCGCGAATTCTTCCGGGCCGTAGGCGCCGGCGAACGGGGCGGTGAGGTGGACGGTCAATCCTTTTGGTTTGGCGACAGTGGCGAGGTTTTCCGGTTTCACCGGTTCGAGGGCGAATAGCGCACCGGCAAAGTCATTGGCCTGCTGGTTCGCGTCGCTGAACGCGCGGTTCCGGATCAGCAATTCGCGGATTTTCGTCTTGGCCGCGTCGGGAGTCTTGGCGTCGGGAAAATAATCGGGGCCGAGCTGGCGGTAATTGGCCTCGACCACTTCCTCGAGGTTGGTCTTGGCCCATTCCGCCCTGGCCGGCGCGAGAAAATTCGTCACCTCAAACGCGACATAGCTCACCTGGACACGGTCGGGCAGGCGGTAGGCGGCGAGGTAATTCGTGTAGAATTGCGCGACGGCGGCCGGTGTGACCGTGACCGCAGACAAAAAGTTTGTTGCGGAAAAGAAAACGGCTTGCGCGGAATATTCCCGATGCTCGCGCTCGTACTCCGCGGCCGCTTCCTGCGGCGTGACCAGTTCGCCCGGCAAACCCATCGTCTGAACCAGTTGTTGGATGACCAGGTCATGGCGAACGAACCGCTCGAAATCGTCGGCGGTCAGGCCATACGGCTGCAATAATTGCTTGACGAAGACGTCCATCGGCAGGGGTTGCCCGTTTCGCCCAAACGAGCGGAGCATTTCGTTCGCCGCCGCCACCGCTGCATCATCGCTGATATAAACACCCAGGTCAGCGGCTTTTTGATTGAGCAAAAGACGAATATAGATTTCACGTTCCAGGTCGTTTTTGGAGAGATTTGAATTTTTATCCGGCCACTCGCCGTAATGAAGCCGATAAAAAAGATAGAACTCGTTTCTGCCCTCGACGTAATCTTGTTGCGTGATTTTGCGGCCATAAATCGTGCCAAAATCACCGACCGCGCGCCCGGCGCCGCTGTGCACTGTCGGCCCTACCCCCCAAAAGACAAAAGTGATGCACGTGATGGCCATGGCGACTATTAAAATCCAACGGTGCCTTCGCAAAAATCTAAACATAACTTTGAGAACGTGAAGCCTAACCGGCCCAGTCAGTCGCGGTCAAACGCAAAAGCGCGCCGAATGGAAAAGGCTCCAAGCACCAACATCCAAGCTCCAGCCCCGCATAGGCGGGATCAAGCGCCAAATCCCAAAGTCAGCGAGCGGCATTGGCTATTTGGAGCCTGGTAATTGGAGCTTCTCTGGATGTTGGAGCCTGGAATTCGGAGCTTTTACGCCTTCATCCATTTCGCCGCGTCCGTTGCCGCGTAGGTGATGAGAATGTCCGCGCCTGCCCGCCGCATGGCCAGCAGACATTCCAGCGTCACCGCCCGTTCGTCAATCCGGCCCCGCGCCGCCGCCGCCTTGATCATTGCATATTCCGCGCTCACGGCGTAGGCGGCGGTGGGATAACCGAATTCGGTTTTGACACGATAAATCAAATCCAGATACGCCAGCGCCGGTTTGACCATGACAATGTCCGCGCCTTCCTGAATGTCCAATGCCACCTCACGCAACGCCTCGTTCGCATTGGCGGCGTCCATCTGGTAACTCCGCCGGTCGCCAAATTTCGGCATGGACCCGGCGGCTTCGCGGAACGGCCCGTAAAACGCCGATGCAAATTTCGCGGCGTAACTCATGATGGGCGTGTCAATGAAACCGTTTTTGTCCAGCTCGGCGCGGATGGCGCGGACGCGGCCGTCCATCATGTCGCTCGGAGCGACGATGTCCGCGCCGGCCTCGGCATGGCTGGCGGCGGTGCGCGCGAGCAGTTTCAAGGTTGGATCGTTCAGGATTTTTAGTGGCACGGGCGTCCCGCCCGTTCGCGAAACAGCTTTGAGACTCACGGGCGGGACGCCCGTGCCACCAACCACGCCGCAATGGCCGTGCTCCATGTATTCGCACAGGCAAACGTCGGTGATGACCAGCAGCGACGGCACTTCTTTTTTCAACAACCGGACGGTTTGCTGGACGATGCCATTTTTCGCATACGCGCCGGAAGCCTTCGCGTCTTTTTTGTCGGGAATGCCGAAAAGCAAAACTGCCGGGATGCCGCAGGTGTGGGCGCGCGCCGCTTCGCGGACTATTTCATCAGGCGAAAGCTGAAAGACGCCGGGCATGGCCGCGATGGGATGTCGTAACCTGCGCCCGCTGCGGACAAACAGCGGCAGCACAAGTTGTTCGACGCTCAACCGCGTTTCAGTCACTAGCCGCCGCAAGGCGGGCGATTGCCGCAGGCGCCGCGGGCGATAAACGGGAAATTCGGGCAAATTCATCGGCCCATTCTAGTTTCAAACCAGCAAGTGCAAAGAGTAAAATTAATATGGCGAAAGTTAAAAACTTACGGCTTGTTAACTCTGAAAAAGTCTTCGCGCATTTCCGTTTCTGGCGGCAAATTAGTCATCTGATTGCGAAGACTCGCATAAACCTTGTCCATCAAATTTAATATTTGCACAACATCTGCGGGTTGAGTTTTACCCCAAGCCCCGTATTGGAATTAAACAATTTTTTCGCCGCGGGTATTTTCTAAAATTGCTATGTTTCCAACCGCCACACGATCTGAATAATAGGAAAACTCGTAATGGGATGGCGGTTGGACTTTTTTCATCAAAGGCCAACAGCATGGCTGTTCGGCTTCAGGATGAACGTCGTAATAATGAATGCCTTTAATTTCAGGAACGTCACGCAAAGCTTTCTCAACCACTTCTTTTGTTGGCAACTGTTGCACGTGGACAGTGCGCGTCACGCTATGAAGAGTGTCACATCCACTGGTAAGGCATGACAGAAGCGAGACGGTTGCTGTAAATGCGAACGTTCCAGCTTTCACAAATTCGACTCTGCTCCCGGTCAAAATGGGCTTTGCAACGGGCGTGGAGGGATTACATTGCCGTCATGCGGCGGCTAAAACAGATTTTTTGGACGGCACTTGCGCTGGCCGTTCTGTTTCTCGGGGTTTATCTTGGCTTAACGATCTCGCGCTGGCTCAAAACGGGTTCGGGATTGCGATTTGAAAAGACCGCGACGGTCGTGCAGCAGGTGCAGACGCTGTCTGACCTCGTCACAGTCAAATACGTCATGGAAAAAGTCGTCATCCTGGAGGACGCGAAGTGGTATGGTGAAAGCCGCGTGCTCCTGCTCGCGCACGGCATCGTCAAGGCGGGCATTGACCTCAAACGCATCACGGCGGACGACGTGACGATTTCCGGCAAGAGCATCTCGATCAAATTGCCGCCACCGCAAATCACTGACGCCTACCTCGACGACAAGCAAAGCCAGGTGATTGACCACACGACCGGCCTGTTGCGCGTGTTCGACAAGGACCTGGAACAAACCGCCCGCGAAAACGCCGTGGACGACATCTGTCGCGCCGCGCGCAATGCCGGGATTCTGAACGACGCGGACCAGCGGGCGCGATTGGAATTGGAATTATTCCTGCGGGAAGCCGGTTTTGAACAGGTGGAGTTTCAGTGAAAGCAGTCCACTCTGAGCGAGGCATCCATCTTTGACGGGACAATGCCCTGATTTCAGTCAACGATGACGGTGGATTTTAACTGGACGCGGATTTTCCGCGTCAGTCTCATGTTCCACGGCGACGGCCAACCGGCGGCGGGGAGTGGAAATCTTGCGCGACGCCGCACGCAACTGCATCAAGTAAAGCGCCGAGGCGGGAGCGGAAGGCTGGCGGTCGGTAACTTCGGCTTGTCCGACCACCTCTTGCCACTGCCTTGCTAAATTTGCCTTTTTGGCCATGCCCGCGATGCCGCAATTCATGTGCCAGAAAATAGTACGCGTTTGTGGCGGGAAAATGGAGATTTGGTGAATTCCCTGTTACTTTTTGCCGAGCCGCTCCAGAAGTTTGCCGTGAATTCCGCCGAAGCCGCCATTGCTGAAAACACAAATGATGTCGCCGCCCTGAGCATTTTTTGCCATGTGCGCGACAATCGAATCCACATCCGGCAAATATGCCGCGTCCTTGCCGGCCGATTTCAAATCCTCCATCAACTTCTCGGGATTCAACCGTTCTGCGGCGGCAATTTGTTCCAACCGCGCGACTGCGGAAACCACCACCGCATCGGCATCGGCAAAGGCGCCGGCCAGCTCGGATTGGAAAATATTTCGCCGGGTCGTGTTTGAGCGCGGCTCGAAGACGGCCCAGATTTTCTCGTGTGGATACTTCAGCCGCAACGCTTTCAGCGTTTCGCGGATCGCCGTCGGATGGTGGCCGAAGTCGTCCACCACGGTCACGCCGCCCGCGATGCCGCGCACTTCTATCCGCCGTTTGATACCGTTGAAGGTGTCGAATGCGGACTGGATTTGATGATTTTTCAACCCGCAATGCTTGGCGCAGGCGATGACCGCCAATGCGTTGCGCACGTTGAATTCGCCAATCAGATTCAGGTGAAATTTGAAACTGGGAATTTCAAACTCGGTTGCCGTCGGGCCGTAGCGCAGGTTGAAGGCGCGAATCGCATTGTCTTCGCCGAGACCGAAGTGCTTGACGGGGCAATGGTTGACGTTGAGCAATGGCGCAAGATTCGCGTCATCGCCGTTTCCGAGCAAAAGGCCGTTGCGCGGAATCAAGCGGATGAAATGCATGAACGATTTTTTGATGGCGTCCAGATTTTCGAAGATATCGGCGTGATCGAATTCGAGGTTGTTGAGGACGGCGATTTCCGGCAGGTAATGAACGAACTTGCTCCGCTTATCAAAAAATGCCGTGTCATATTCGTCGCCCTCGATGATGAACCACTCGCCGCCTGCTCGCGGTTTATCGGAGTCCGTGAACCGCGCGCCCTGGCCGAAATTGTTGGGAATGCCGCCGATGAGATAACCCGGATTCAGCCCGTTGTGCTCGAACACCCACGTGAGCAGCGCCGTGGTCGTGGTCTTGCCATGCGTGCCGGCGACGACGATGGAGCGTTTGCCGCGAATGAAAAATTCCTTGAGCAATTCCGGCAGCGAGCAATAACGCAGTTTGTGGTCGAGAACAAATTCCGCTTCCGGGTTGCCGCGGGAAATCGCGTTGCCGATGACGACGAGGTCGGGCTTGTGAGCAAGGTTTCGTTCCGCATAGCCGTTCATCACCTCGATCCGGTTCGCGGCGAGGAACGTGGACATGGGCGGATAAATATTTTGGTCCGAGCCGGTGACTGCAAAACCTTTCTCTTTCATGGCCGCCGCTGCCGAGGCCATCGCGGTGCCGCAGATGCCGACGAAATGAACTGATTTGATTTCAGCGAACATTGTTTATCACTGTAGCAGCCGACGTGAGAAGGCTCACTATAATTTCAAGCAGGTCAGAGCCTCCTCACGTCGGCTGCTACGAGGTTACGATTTTAACTTCCGCTCCAGAATCTCACCGACGAGCGCCGGGTTCGCCTTGCCCTTGCTCAATTTCATCACCTGGCCTTTGAGGAAATTCAGCGCGGCGGCCTTGCCGGACTTGAAGTCCGCCACCGGGCCGGGATGGGCGGCAATGACTTCGTCGCAGAATTTTTCAATTGCACTGGTGTCGCTGACCTGTGCCAGGCCTTTTTCTTGAACAATCGCGCCGGGCGACTTGCCAGTCTCAAACATTTCGGCAAAAACCTGCTGCGCCGCCGAACTGCTGATGGTTTTGGCCTCAACGAGATTAATCAATTCCAAAAGCGCTTCCGGTTTGAACTTCAAATCCGCAAATGTGATCCTCGGCGGATCAAACGGAGGTGGTTGCATCTCCATAAATTTGTAGTGTCGAAAATCCGCCATCATCGCGCGCAAATTGTTGATGACCCAGTTCGCCACGGCTTTTGGATTTTTCGATTTCTTCGCGATTGGCTCGAAATAATTTCCGAGCGGCACATCCCACACGAACGTTTGGGCGTCGGGCGCGGGCAAACCGTAATCGCGCATGAACCGTTGCTTGCGCGCCAGCGGCAGTTCGACGACGCGCGAGTTCACTTCCGCGAGCCATTTTTCCGTCGGCTCAAACGGCATTAAGTCCGGTTCGGGGAAATAACGGTAGTCGTGCGCGTGTTCCTTTGTCCGCATTTCCTCCGTCGCGCCCGCCACGTCGTCCCAGCGGCGCGTGGACTGGACGAGCTTGCCGCCCTTATTCAGCACTTCAATCTGGCGCGGGATTTCGTATTCCAAGGCGCGGCGCACGCCGGAAAAGCTGTTCATGTTTTTGATTTCGATTTTCGCGCCTAGTTCGTTCGCGCCGACTGGGCGCACGCTCACGTTCACGTCGCAACGCACCATACCCTTTTCCATGTCGCAATCGCTCACGCCGCCGTAAACGAGGATGTCCTTGAGCGCGTTGAGATATTCGTAAGCCATGTCGGCACTCGTGAGGTCCGGTTCGGAAACAATTTCCATGAGCGGCACGCCAGCGCGGTTGAAATCCACGCCGCTGTTGCGCTCAAAATGAAAACTTTTGCCGACGTCTTCCTCCAGATGCGCGCGGGTGATGCGCACGCGCGCAATGCCGCCGTTGAACTCGAAATCCATGTAGCCGTTGGCCGTGGAGGGCTGGTCATATTGTGTGATCTGATAATTCTTCGGCATGTCCGGGTAGAAATAATTCTTCCGGTCAAACTTCGCGCGAGCCGGAATCTGGCAATTCAGCAGCAGGCCGGTGAGCACGGTGAGCCGCAGCGCCTCCTCGTTGGCGACGGGCAGCACGCCGGGCAGGCCGAGGCAGACGGGGCAGACGTTGGTATTGGGCGGCGCGCCGAAGGCGTTGGCGCAACCGCACCACATCTTCGACTTCGTCTTGAGCTGGACGTGCGTTTCCAGGCCGATGACCGCTTCGTAGTCCATAAATGCGCAGAAAATTTAACCAGAGACGAACGCGCTTGCCACGCCGAAATAAACAAATATCGTGAGCGCGTTCCGCAACCATGAAAAAACTGATCGCCATGTCATTGCTGGCTTGCACGTGTATTTCGCTTTCGGCTGAAAATGCTTCGCGCGCGCTGCCGCGCAGCACGCCGGAGGCACAGGGCATTTCCGCCGCCGCCATTCTTGCGTTTGTCGAAGCCGCCAACGAGCCGACCAACGTCATGCACAGTTTTATGCTGGTGCGGCACGGTCAGGTTGTGGCCGAAGGCTGGTGGTCGCCCTACGGCGCGGAAATTCCGCACAAGCTGTTTTCGTTGAGCAAGAGCTTCACGTCCACCGCCGTCGGGCTGGCGATGGCCGAAGGGAAACTCAGCCTGGACGATCCGGTGCTTTCGTTTTTTCCGGAGGATGCGCCGACCGGGCCGGGCGCCAATTTGAAGGCCATGCGGGTGCGCGATTTGTTGATCATGTCCAGCGGCCAGAATTCGACCAACGTGGCCCATCTGGATGACGTGATAAAGAATTCCGTTCATTCGAATGAAAAAATAACCCGGGCGTTTCTCGCCGCGCCAGTGGAGTGCAAGCCTGGCACGTTGTTCGTTTACAACACCCCCGGCAGCTACATGCTGTCTGCCATCGTGCAAAAGGTGACGGGGATGACCGTGTTCGATTATCTCCGGCCACGGCTTTTCGAACCGCTCGGCATTGAAAATCCGACGTGGGAAACCAGCCCGCAAGGCATCTCGCTTGGCGGTCTGGGATTGAACATCCGGACGGAGGACATCGCGCGGTTCGGGCAGCTTTATTTGCAGAAAGGCAAGTGGAATGGAAGACAACTGGTGCCCGCTTCGTGGGTGGAAACCGCCACGGCGCGGCAGACTTCCAATGGCAGCGACCCGGCGAGCGATTGGGATCAGGGTTACGGCTGTCAATTCTGGCGTTGCCGGCATGGCGCTTACCGCGGCGATGGCGCTTTCGGCCAATTCTGCGTCGTGATGCCGGAACAGGATGCCGTCATCGCCATCACCGGCGGGACAAAAAACCTGCAAGCAATCCTGAATCTGGTGTGGGACAAACTGCTTCCGGCGATGCAGCCGGCGCCGCTGCCGGCCGATGCTGAATCGGACCAAAGACTCGAACGCACGCTGGCCGGTCTGACGTTGCACCAACCGCAAGGGGCAGCCACGACCGCCACGGCCGCGCAAGTATCAGGCAGGACTTATCTATTTCCAACCAACGCCCAGAACATTGACGCATTGACGTTCGATTTCAAGGGACAGGACGCAAACCTTGTGGCGCGCAGCCTGGGCCGGGAACATCGCATCGCCTGCGGTTCAGGCGTCTGGAAAAAGGGACAGACGGCATTTGTCGCCGGAGCGGACTGGCGGGTTGCGGGGCCGGTCGAACAGCCCGTTGCCGCCAGCGGCGCCTGGACGCCGGACGACACCTACACGGTGAAACTTGCCTATTATGAAACGCCGCTGGCCATCACGCTCACCTGCCGTTTCGCCGGAGATCGGGTGTTGTTGCTCAACGTCGAATACAGCGTGGAATTTGCTCCAACCAATCCGCCGCTTTTGGTCGGAGACGCCCGCTAAACCCGCCACCACTTCGCGTCTTTCAACTTCATCCGGAGTTGAGCGGACGTTACTGGTCCGACGACCGTTTCAAAGTCTATGTTCGCGCGGGGCATTGAACCAGGGATGGACGTGGATGCACACGGATTTTTCAGTTCATTCGCTGGCCGCACCGCAAAGCACGAACATCAAAATAGCTGAGGCCGTGCCGTCCATCGTCGGCTCGTTCGACGAGTAATCATGAAAGTCGTCGTGATAAACCGCCAGACCTTGAAACTCCGCCAGCGGGTCCGGCTCACGGATGGTCACGCCCTTGAGCGATTTGAAAATGCGCTCGTAAACCGGTCCATCCACGAGGCCGCCGCGCACGGGGCGTTTCAGCAATTGCACCGTCATCAGGTGAACATCGCGCGGAAACACGGCGCCAATTTCGGTGAACATCGTGGTGCCCCACGGATTGCGACCGAGCAACCAGTCGCGCTGCTTCACGGCGAATTCGTGATAACGCAGGTCGCCGGTCATTCGCTCGTAAAGCAGGCATTGCGTGACGAGCGCCACGACCAGATTGTCCGAGCACCAGATGAACGGCACGCCGACGCGATACGGATTTTTTTCTCCGGCGCGCACGCAGCGCTCGATGCCGTTTCGATAATAGCCCGCGAGAAGTTTTTGGAAGTCGCGATCCACGAGATCATAGAGCCGGAAGTGGCCGACATTCACGAACGGGTAATACTGGTAATGCCCGGTCTGCTCTTTGCCCATCCAGCTTTCATCCGCCGCGAGTTTGGCGTATCGTTTCGCTTCGTCGAGATAGCGGCGTTTGCCCGTTGCGCGAAAAAGCTCCGCCGCACCCCATTCCATGTCGTCGGCCCAGGTCGTTTCCTCGTAGCGATACGGCGAACCGTAGGAATTGCCCTGCTGCACGCCTTCCTTGGCGCGACCGAGTTCATAAACTTCTTTGCCCGCTTGCAGACAGCGGGCGGCAAAAGCTTTTTGCTGCGGATCGTCTCTCCAAATTTGAAACGCGAGCGCCATCGCGGCAGCATAGCGGCCCGCAAGATTTGCGACTCCTGTGGATGCGCTTTTGTATTGTTTCAAACCTTGCGGCTGGCCATCAGCGAAATACACGACGCGCGGGCCGCCCTTGCCCCAGCCGTAATCAACCGGGTCTTCCTGCGGCAAACGCCAGCCCGCGTGATCCCTATCATCGGCGACCTGATGATAGAGCTGGTCGGGCGCGGGATGCAACTTGAGCATCCAATCGAGTCCCCAGCGCGCTTCGTCAAGCAGGTCAGGGATTCCATTTGTTCCCGGCAGGCCGAGTGCCGTGAATTCATCGGCTAATTGCGGCGGAACAACCATTCGGTGGAGCTTTTCGCTGTAACGAGGTTGGGGGCTGAGTTCGTAGGCCAGAAGCATCTGCGCCGTGGCGTTTCCGGATGTGAGCAAATATTTCAGCAGGTCGCCGGCGTCATGCCAGCCACCGGTTGCGTCCATGGGTGTGCCGTTGGTCTCTGGACCATAAGCCGTGCGGCCGTCGAATTGATGACAGTTCGTGCCGAGCCATGGATTGTAGCCGCAGCGCTGCTCACGCATAAACTCCAGCAATTCATCCGGCAACGCTGCCAGCGGGCGCGGGCCGATGGCGAATGGCAGCGAAACCGCGGTGCTGCAGCGGATGAAATAATTTCCCGCCTGCTGTAACGACGAAAAATCCAGGTCCGCATGATTCGTGAACTGTCCCCATGTCACGCCGGAAATCGGTTTTGTCCGTCCCGTGAAAACAACTTTTTGCGACACTGCCTCCACGACTGAAAATTTCTCCGGCAGCGCGGATTTTGAAAACGCCACCGCTGATTTTGGCGCGCGCGCGCCGTAGCCGACCTGATTCGCGCGGACGTGGATTGGCCAGCGGTTTTCCAGCAATTCATCCACGCGCACGAAGGCGTAGCCCCTGCCCGCGAGAAAATCCAGCAGATCGCCGAAGCGGTTCGCAAACTTGTCCGTGCGACCCGGCCCGCTGCCGAGGTGCAGCAGCAAAATGAATCCATTCAGCCCATGCGGGTCTTCGCGCTCCCGGTTCACGATGCTGTCGAAGATGGCCTGCGATGAGACGAAATTGGTGTCCGTCTCGCCCGTGTAATCCGCATTGGCACGTGTGCCCGGCGTGAAGTTCACCAGGGTCAAGCCCCGCTCCGCGCTCCAGCGGGCGATGTCTCCGTTGACTTGCTCGAACGGCGGCAGAAAATAGCGCGCTTCCGCGCGGTTCACTCCGCAAGCCGCGAGTTTTTCCAGATTCGCAGCCAGGTCGGCGCGAAATTCCGCGCGTGTCACCAGTGTTTTCTCCGGCCTGTCCTGATCGCAGTAAAGCAAGTGCTTGTCCGAGTGCGGGCCGACATAATTTCCCGCCGCCACCATCCGGCGGACGAGTGGCGCGAACTGGCGGTTCGTCAGAAAATCGCCCGTGAGAAAAAACGAGGCCTGTGCGTCATGCCGCGCCAATGCGTTCAAAATGATCTCGCCGCCCTCGGCAAAGGAATGTCCCGTGAACACCAGCGCGATGCGCTTTTCCCCGACCGGCCCGCGGATAATGCCGCCATCTACGAGCAGGCAGCCCGCGGCATTCGTCGCCGCCGACAATTCCGAGGCCGAAACCAGCAAGGCCAGCCCGCACAGAATGCGCCGGACGTTCATCATGAAACCATCTTTGCCAAAACCTGCCGTTGAGCGAGAAAAATTTGGCAGCCGATATGGTCACGCCGCGGCCGGATTTGCGCCGGCTTGGATCGCCATGCGTTTGGCGCGTTTGCGGACGAACCATTGGTGGAAGGATTCCAGGTAGAGGTAAATCACCGGCGTGATGTAGAGCGTGAGCAGTTGGGACACCATTAGCCCGCCGACGACGGCCAGACCGAGCGACTTGCGCGATTCGCCACCGGCACCGAGGCCGAGCGCAATGGGCAGCGTGGCCATGAGCGCGGACATGGTCGTCATCATGATGGGCCGGAACCGCAACAGGCAGCCTTCGTAAATAGCGTCCGCAGGCGATTTGCCGCGCTCGCGTTGCGCGGCGATGGCAAAGTCAATCATCATGATGGCGTTTTTCTTGACGATGCCAACCAGCATGATGAGGCCGACAAAGCCGTAGATGTTCAAATCAAGCCGGAAGAGCAGCAGCGTCAGCAGCGCGCCGAATCCCGCCGACGGCAAACCGGACAAAATCGTCACCGGATGGATGAAGCTTTCGTAAAGGCAGCCCAGGATGATGTAGATGACGAGGATGGCAGCGATGAGCAACAAACCCAGTCCCTTTTCAGATGATTGAAAGACCGCCGCCGAACCTTGAAAGCTGCCGGTGATGGTCGCCGGCAGGTGCAAATCGCTTTCGATCTTTTGTAGTTGCCCGACGGCGGTGCCCAGCGAAACGCCGGGCGGAAGATTGAAGGAAATGGTGACCGCCGGCAACTGGCCGGCGTGCGAGATGGTCGCCGGGCCGAGGCTGCGCGTGAGTCTGGCGACGGCGCTCAACGGAATGAGTTTGGGCGTGCCGTTGGTGCCGGCAAACGAACTGGTGATGTACAGCCGCGCCAGCGCGCTGGGCTCGAGCTGAAATTGAGGTTCAACCTCGAATACGACCCAGTATTCGGCCACGTCGCTGTAAATGGTGGAAGCCTGCATTTCGCCGAAGGCGTCATAGAGCGCGTTTTCAATCTGCTGGGCCGTGACACCGAGCGCGGAAGCCTTGTCGCGGTCAATTTCCACGTTCACTTGCGGAGTGGCAATGAGCAAATCGCTTGTCACGTCCTGAAACACCGCTTTGTTTTCGGCGATTTTGTTCATCAAAATCGGCGCCCAATGAAACAGCTCGTTCACGTCCGTGTCCTGGAGGCTGTATTGATAGAGCGATTTGGTCAGTCGCCCGCCGACGCGGATGAGCGGGGGGTTTTGCATGTACACATTGATGCCCAGCACCTGCGCGAGCTTCACGCGCAACTCTTGGATGACCTGGTTCGCGTCCAATTTGCGTTCCGAGCGGTCCTTCAACCGCATGAACATGCTGCCCTGGTTCAGGGTGGCGGACGCGCCGGACGCGCCAATGGCCGACATGAAGCCGTCCACGTTTGGGTCGGCGGCGACGATTTTCGCCGCCGCCTGCTGATGCGCGCGCATCGCATCGAACGAAATGTCCTGCGCCGCCTCGGTGATGGCGAAAATCTGGCCGGTGTCTTCATCCGGGAAAAAACCGGCGGGAATCAGTTTGAACAGGAAACCCGTCGCGAACAAAATCGCCAGAAATACGACCATCGTCGCGCGCCGGTGGCGCATGACCGCTTGCAGCGTGCGGTCGTAAGCGCCGCGTATCCGGTTAAAGAAGCGCTCGAAGGCGTTGTAAGTCCGGCCGTGCTTGCGTTCGCGCTCCGAATGCACAAACCGGCTGCACATCATCGGTGTCAGCGTCAGCGAAACGAGTCCGGACACCAGCACGGCCACGATGATGGTCACGGCAAATTCATGCAGCAATCGTCCGAGCAACCCGCCCATGAACAGGACCGGAATAAAAACCGCGGTGAGCGACAGCGTCATGGAAATGATGGTGAAACCGATTTCCTTCGAGCCGTTCAGCGCCGCTTGCATCGGCGGCTCGCCGTTTTCCATGTGCCGCACGATGTTTTCCAGCATCACAATCGCGTCGTCCACCACGAACCCAACGCACAGCGTCAGCGCCATGAGCGACAGGTTATCGAGGCTATAACCCAGCAGCGCCATCGCGGCGAAGGTGCCGATGATGGACATCGGCAGCGCCAGGCTGGGAATGATGGTCGCCGACAAATTCCGCAGAAAAATGAAGATGACCATGACGACGAGGCAGACGGCCAGGAACAGCGTGAATTCCACGTCTGCCACCGACTTGCGGATGGACTGCGAACGGTCGAAGAGGATGTCCAGCTTCACCGCGGCCGGAACGACCTCGCGGAACTGCGGCAGCAGTTTTTTGATGTTGTCCACGACCTGAACGGTATTCGCGCCCGGCTGGCGCTGGATGGCGAGCACGATGGCACGCGCGCTGGAGCCGTGAGTGTTATACCACGCGGCAACCTTGTCATTTTGCACGCTGTCGAGCACGTTGCCCAACTGCTCCAGCCGCACTGGATTGCCATTGCGATACGTGACAATCATCGGACGAAACGCCGTCGCGTCCTCAAGCTGGCCGTTGGCCTGCACGACGAACGCCTGATGCTTGCCGTAAAGTGTACCGAGCGGCTGGTCCACACTGCCCGCTACGACCGCCTGCTCGACCTGGTCAATGCCCAAGCCGTAAGCCGCCAGCTTGTCCGGGTCCACCTGAATCCGCACGGCGTATTGCTGCGAGCCGAACACGCTGACCTGCGCGACCCCGGTGATCTGCGAAATCTGCTCGGCCAGCAGATTTTCAGCATAATTATCCACCGTCGAAATCGGCAGCGTCGGCGACGACATGGCGAGGTAAAGGATCGGCGCGTCCGCCGGATTGACCTTCCGGTAGCTCGGCGGCGTCGGCAAGTTAGGCGGCAATTGCTTCGCCGCGCGCGCAATGGCCGCGTTCACGTCCTGCGCCGCCGCGTCAATGTCGCGGTCCAGCGAAAATTGAATTGTGATTTGCGAAACTCCCTGCGCGCTGATGGACGACATCGAATCCACGCCCGGAATCGTAGAGAATTGTTTTTCCAGTGGGGTGGCGACCGACGAGGCCATGGTCTCCGGACTGGCTCCGGGCAGGTTGACAGAAACGTTGATGGTCGGATAATCCACGCTCGGCAGATCGCTCACCGGCAACTGGAGGAAACCGATCAGGCCGACCAGCAGGATGCCGGACATGACCAGCGTGGTCATCACGGGCCGGCGGATGAATAGTTCAGGAACGCTCATCGCCAATCATTTTGAATTTGCCGGTGAATTCGTGGAGGAGCCGGCGACTCCGGTAGCATTGACGCTCACTGTTACTCCCGGCGCGAGCCGCAACTGGCCGTCGGTGACAACGGTTTCTCCGGCCTGCACTCCACTTTTGATGACGGTTACGCCCTGGTAAGCAACGCCGATGACAACCGGTCGCTCCTCGACGGTCTGATCGGTCTGATTGGATTTGAGCACGTAAAGGTATTCGCCGTTCTGCCCGGTTTGCACCGCCTGTGACGGCACGACGACGACGTTGGTCAACTCCGACAGCGTCAGCGTCACATTCACATATTGTCCCGGCCACAACACGCTGCGCAGGTTCGGGAATGTCGCCTTGAGTTGAATCATGCCAGTCGTGGGGTCCACAGTGTTGTCAATGAATGTCAGTTCGCCCTGTGGCGGCGGCTCGTCCATGTCCTCGAATGTCACGGCCACTTTCAAGGTTTTGTCGCGGTTCTCTCGCTGGATTTCCGGCAGATACTGTTCCGGCACGCCGAACTGGACGTAAATTGGATGTATCTGGTTGATCGTCAGCAGCGTATCGTCCGGGGCCTTGACGACGTTGCCCACGTAGGACTGCAAGCCACCCGTCACGCCATCCACCGGCGCATCAATGTGGCAAAATTCCAGGTTCAAAAGCGCGTTGGTGATGGCCGCCTTGTCCGCCGCCACCGTGCCGGTGGACGCGTCGAGACTGGCCTTGTCCGTGTCCAATTGATCTTGCGAAATAATTTTTGAGTCAAACAATTTCCGGTCGCGCGAATAATTGGCCTTGGCATATTCCAACTGCCCCGAATCGCGTTCCAGATTCGCACGTGCCTGGTCCAGCGCCGCCTGCGAGGGGCGCGGATCAATCGTGAACAGCGGGTCGCCTTTCCTCACTTCCTGCCCTTCCTGGAAATGAATCTGGCTGATCATTCCCTGAATTTGCGAGTGGACCGTCACCGTCGAATACGCCATCACGTGGCCGACCGGCGGCGGGTCAATTTGCACCGGCACGTTGGTTGTGAATGCCTGCGCCACCAGCACCGGCGCGCCGCCCGCGCTTTTTTTTGCGCCGCGCGAACAACCATTGGCCAGCATCGCCGCGGCGAGAGCGAACGTGGAAAGAAAAAGGAATTTTTTCATGGCGGGCTATTTCAGAAGGCGGATTTTGACGTGCGATTTCCGCACCGGCTGAAAAACCGACGCGAATTTCCGCAAAAACGCCGCCCGATCCTTCTGGAATTGGGAATCGGAAACCGGCCGGCCCATGATGAGCCGGGTCAATTGTGGAAATGCCGCCGGAAACATCGTCAGCGACCGCATGGCCAGCATCACGTGGCGCGGGTCGAGTTCGGTGGAGATTTGGCCGCGCGCCTGCCGCTGCCGGATGCGCTCCAGGCCGCGTGCCGTCGCCGCCCGCCGGTTTTTTTCGTCAATCAACCTCCCGTCGGCCTCCTGCAACGCCTCCCATTCCAGCAGGCGGACCCAGTCGTTGTCCTTGCACGCGGCTTGGAACCAAAAGGTGAGGCTTTCCGCGGGGTCGCCCGACAACGTTTCGGCCAATGCCTGCCGCTCGGCCATTTTCAGGCGCAACACTTCGCGGAACAAATGCTCCTTGTTGCCGAAATAATGGTAGAGCATCCGTTTGTTGATGGCCGCGCGCCGCGCAATCGCGTCCACGCGCGCGCCGGCAAAACCGTTGGCGGCGAATTCCTTGAGCGCCGCGGACAGGATGCGTTCGCGCGTGCGTTTGGGATTTCGCCCCGCCTGCGTGGACGAAGCCGGTTTCAGGCACAATGCGGCCTTACGAACATGCGCCAGCATCTGCCGGTTGTGCCGTTCCAGCACTACGGCGCGGCGAAGGCCCGCCGTGCCGTCGTTCAATCGTGCAGATTTTGCCATGCGTCCGATAAGTAACCATTGAGTTACTTAAAAAGCAAGCGCGATTATCTTCCGGTCAGGCCGGCGGCTTCTCCGTGTGCCAGGGCGTGTTTTGTTCGTAAGCGTGCGCGAGGCGCAAAATGACATCCTCGCCGAACGGCTGGCCGAGCAATTGCAGCCCGATGGGCAGCTTCGGATTGTTGGTGAACCCGCAGGGAAGGCTGACACCGCAGATGCCGGCCAGGTTGCAGGAAATCGTAAAAATATCGCTCAGATACATCTGCAACGGGTCGTCCGATTTCTCGCCGATCCTGAATGCCGCCGTCGGCGAAGTCGGCGTGACCATGGCGTCCACTTTTCCAAACGCCTCTAAAAAGTCGTTGCGAATCAGCGTGCGGACTTTTTGCGCGCGCAAATAATAGGCGTCGTAGTAACCACTGCTCAAAACGTAAGTGCCCAGGATGATGCGCCGCTTCACCTCCGCGCCGAAACCCGCGCCGCGCGTCCGGCCGTAAAGCTCAATCGGGTCGGCGCCGTCCACCCGTGCGCCGTAGCGGATGCCGTCGAACCGCGCCAGATTCGCCGACGCTTCCGCGGTGGCGATGATGTAGTAAGCCGCCACGGCGTAATCGGTGTGCGGCAGGGAAATTTCCACAATTTCCGCCCCCAGTTTTTCAAACTGCTTCACCGCCGCGTCCACCGCTGTTTTCACCTCCGCGTCAAGACCTCCGACCATGTATTCCTTCGGCAAACCGAGCCTGAGTCCTTTGATGTCGCCTGTCAGCGCGGCGGCGTAATCGGGAACGGGTTGCGGCACGCTCG
>Ga0181532_10001593_pt1 | contig 21826 bp, 14 predicted proteins | sample PEATcosm2014_Bin_33_FD_119768 | JGI IMG/M metagenome (GOLD analysis project Ga0181532, IMG submission 119768) | Peatland microbial communities from MTU Mesocosm Facility, Houghton, MI, USA - PEATcosm2014_Bin11_30_metaG | ecosystem: Environmental > Terrestrial > Soil > Wetlands > Peat | place... | reverse complement strand
TCGCGTCCTGACGCTCGTGTGCTTAGTATCTTCTCCATTCCATGACCTTGCACGGTGATGTCCAGACCGGACTGAATCTTGATCCATTCATGATCCACGAAACGTTTCTATCGCTTACTGAAAGTGCTTTCGGAAGCCATCCGTGTCGCGTAGTTTCAGCAACTTACCGTAAGCTGCGGCCCTTTCACGGCGGTAGCCATAGGCGGATTGCAATCGGGCGCGGACTGCTTTCCAAGACGAACACAAGGCGAGCAAAACTTACCGGCAGTCTTACCGGCAGTTGGCCTTTCCTGCTGTGACTATCAGTAACTTACAGCGCCGGGAGGCACCTCTAAGTACTTGCAATCACTGTTAATTTCGACCCTGAAAAGGCTGGCGTCGGCGGTTCAACTCCGTCCCTGGCCACCATATTTTTCAGTGACTTAGCAGACCAGCCCGAAATTTCACACCTGTGATTTCACACCTTCGCTGGATCTTCGAGCAGCTTGATGTTGGCGGTTGGGTCGCCATCGACCAACGGGGCGTCGGCGATCGCGCCTTCCTCAACGACCCACAGCTTGCCCGGGTAAGGATTCCGTGGACCCGACATCGCAAGCAGTTCCGCGTTGTCCACAGTCGCCATCTTCAGGGCTTCGGTGGCCGTGCACCACTGGACAAGCTTCGGCAAATAGAAACTCAGTCGTACGGTTCCATTTGGATTGAACTGAATGTCGTATCCGAAGGCAGTCTTGACCTTGCGGGATATTTTGCGGGAGATGACAATGCGGACAGTCGAAGAGGCTCAGTCCGCAAGCGGGAAAGAACGGGTCGTTGCCTAGAAAATCACCTTGAGCGTGAACTGGGCCGAACGGGGGCCGCCTGGCGCATAGAGGGCGCTCTGCCCGCTTCCGCCACTTCCGCCGCCTGCCTCGATGTTCGTCGTGGACGTGCCCGGACATACCTTGCCAAAGGCCGGATCTGCCGTGTTGCCAGAGTAGGTCCAGACGGTATCTGGAGCGCATTGCGATCCGGGGAGTCCGAACATCGGATGGTTGAACACGTTGAAGTATTCCGCGCGCACATCGAGCTTGACGCGCTCGGTCAGGCTAAACCGCCGGCGCAGGGCGAGATCGGTCTGATTGATGGAGTATGGGCTGCGCAAGCTGTTCCTGAGAAAATCTCCCGTCTGCCCGACAGGCGGCGCCGCAAAAGCAGCCGGATTCAGAGCTCTGCCCGCTGGCTGCGTCGCATCGGCGATCCAGTAGGGCTGTGCCGGCACGACGTCAGCTTGAGTGACGTACGGGCCCAACGCAGGCGAGTAACCCTGGAGGGTTACATTGATCGGTGGCGCCGACATGACGCGCACCAGTCCATCCACCGCCCAGCCCTTTAAAATCGCACTGCCCGCGCGACCCCAGGAAGGTGCTGGCACGTCATAAGAGACAGCCCCGGCAATAGACTGCCTTATGTCGAAGTCGGAGGGTGTTAACGGGGGAAGGACAATATCACTCACGCTGGGCGCAACCAGACCGTTCGCATCTGAGGAACCAAGATCGCTCGATTTTGCGAGATTATAGGACACCAGTGCCTGCAAGCCATGCGACATACGGCGCTGAAACTGTACCTGCAGGGCGTTGTAGTGCGAGTACCCCGCGTTTCGTATTGCGTAGACCGAACCGCCGTTGCCCAGACTCACGAGCAAGGGAGGAACCACTGTATCCTCCCGTAGAAGCCGGTTGCCATAGGACCCTAGATAGGTTGCGGTCAGCGTCTGTTTCGCTCCCAGTTCTCGTTCGATGGCCGTATTCCACTGCATCGTGTAAGGAAGTTGCAGCTTGGGATCGACGGCGGTGAAATAAAGAACGTTCGCGCCAATTGTGGTTGAGAACGGCGGCGGCTGGAACGCTGGCGTGGTCACATTGAAAGGCAGCGGCGGGTCGGCAGAAATAAACTTGGAGCGGTGATACGGGAAAAGAGCAACTGCTTCACCGGCGTCCCCGTAGCCCAGATCATAGAAGAGGCCAAATCCCCCTCGCACCACGGTCTTTGTGCTGAGTTGACATGCAGCGCCGATCCGGGGAGCAAAATTGCCAAACCTGGTGTGCCAGAGAGGTCCGGGCATTACTGCGAGCGGATTCGAGTCGAAGATGCCCTGCGCTGCATAAAGTGGCTCGCCAGCGGTTGCCGAGACTGGCGGCGTATTGATCTCCCACCGCAGCCCGTAGTTTAGGGTCAGGTGATGCGTTACCTTCCAGTTGTCCTGAGCAAATAGCGAGTAGTTGTTCAACCTCACGGAAAGAGGATTGCCCGCACCCAGAAGGGCACCGCCCGTGGTTCCCGCCACCAAGTCCACGTATGAGGGAAAAACGCCATACCCGGTGCTCACCAAAGCCGTGGGGCTTAGACGACGATAATCGATGCCAAACTTAAGCTGGTGCACACCGACAGCCCAGGAGAATGTGTTCACAATATTGAATTGCCGTTGCAGGTTGGAGTAAACAGTACCGTCCCTGATCTGCATATTGCCGTCGCCGTCGCTGAGAGAGAGCAAGGCCTGACCTTGGTCAGGGCGATAAGGGGACGACGGCGGGAACAGAACTGAGGTGGGTGTCGCCACGCCGCCATCAAAGTTGGTAAGGGAGTTGATGACGGTCGCCGTGCTGCGACTCCAGTTCGCGCGAAAATCGTTCACCCTGGTGGGGGCGAGCAGGATGGTAGCCCCCACGGTCATCGTGTCGGTATTGGCATGGTTATAATCTAGTTCCTCCCAGAATCGGGTCGCGTCGTAGGAGGGCGCGTGATTGTAGCGAGCGAAGAGGGTGATTTTGCTGGTCAGGGTGTGGTCCATGCGGATGCTGGTTGCATCGAGAGAGGAGGGATTGGAATAGCCGACGCTGAGGTTCGCGAGGCACGGATTGGTGATGTTGTCGCACGTCGGGTCAACGAGAGGTGAATTCGGAGCGGGGAGCGGCAGCGCCTTGAGCCATGGCTGATAAACCGGCGCCACCGCCGCGCGGGCTGACGCCGTATAGAACTCGCCTGTGGCCGTCTGTGGCTGCTGCAACCGCAGACCTTCGTAAGAAAAGAAGAAAAACGTTTTGTTTCTGATGATGGGTCCGCCAAGAGTTCCGCCAAAATCGTTCTGGCGAAGCGGCGGCTTGACAAGCGGAGGCGCGTCGAAATAGTTGCGGGCGTCGAAGAGATCGTTCCGTAAGTAATCAAATGCAGTGCCATGGAGATGGTTAGTACCGGATTTCGTGACGATCGAGATCTGAGCTCCGGGAGTGCGTCCGAATTCGGCCGCATACGATGAGGTCTGAATGCGGAATTCCTGCATGGCGTCTATGGAAACCAGTCCGTTGGTGCCGCCTTGCGCGGTATATCCCGGCAACGCTCCACCAAGAGACTGGCCGAGGCCGAAGGCTACTGCGCCAAAATTCGCACTGACACCATCCACCGTGAAATAGTTCGCGTCGCTATACTGCCCATTCACGCTGAACTGGCCTGCCCCGAGATTTGGCGAGGTGAAGACGACGCCCGGCACCAGCGCGATTAAAGACTGGAAGCTGCGGCCATTCAGCGGCATATTTTCCACGAACTGGTTGTCCACCACGGTGGTGACGGCAGCCGAATCGGCTTGTAACAGGGGCGCGCCCACAACCGTGAAGATTTCTGAGACGGAACCGAGCGCAAGCCTGAAGTTCTCGTTGACGGCATCCTGTACATAAAGCTGAAGGCTGGGCTGGACGACGGTGCGAAAGCCTTCTTTCCGGATGGCGAGCCGGTAGGTGGCCGGACGCAGTTCGGAGAGGACGTAAATCCCATCCTCGTTGGTGGAGGTGGTAGTCGAGACATTGGTCTCGAGGTTAGTGATCGTACACTCGGCACCGACGATCACTGCGTCGGTCGGGTCCGTCACCCTGCCGGAAATCCGGGCGACTTCGGTTTGCGCGAGGGCCAACACCGAGGTGACAAAACAAATCAAAATGAGCGCCGGGTGCCGCATCACAATTTTCGCTGGGGGATCGCACGCAGGAAGCATACCTTAGATAGTGATTTCCCCACTGTCGTAGTGTGGGCGAGACTGGAAGTTTTGCCAGTTGCTGCGCCCGTTCCGCGTCACGTATCCTCAGCCCCTCAGCAGTTTACACGTCCAGGACCAGGGGTCTCTTTTCCTATGAACACCCAAGTCGCAATCCTCTGCTCCGTCCTCCTGTTTACCGCGCCTCTCCTGGCGCGAGAAAAGTCTGACGTGATCGTCATGAACAACGGCGATCGCTTTACCGGCGAGATCAAAGGGCTCGACGCTGGTGTACTTTACGTCAGCTTCGATTACATGGACGGCACGAGCTCGCTGCAATGGACCAAGGTTCATCACCTGGAGAGCAAACAATTGTTTGTCGTGAAGACTGAGGACGGAACGGTGTACAGCGGAACGCTCCAGACAGCGGAAAGTACTGCGGAGCGGCCTATCCAAATTCAAATCTCGGAAAGCCCCGAGCACGTAGAGACGGTTGAGCAATTACGGATCGTTGAGGTGGATCAGACCGCCAACACGTTCTGGGGGCGACTCAATGGCCAAGTCAACTCGGGGATAATGTATTCCAAAGGGAACCAATCGACCCAGTACAACCTGAGTTCATCGGTCGAATACCCGCGGGACCGCTGGGCGGCGGGAGCAAACATAAATTCCTCACTGGCCTCCAGTACCGGGGATAGCGCATCGACCCGAAATTCCCTCGCCATCAATGCTCTTCGTTTATTACGCTGGAACAACTGGTACTACTCGGGCCTCGGCAACTTCCTGCAGAGTTCGACGCAGGATATCCAACTTCAGACGAACCTCAGTGGCGGCATCGGGCGCTATCTGAAGAACACCAATCATGCAAAGATCTCGGTGCTCGCTGGCTTCGCATGGCAGAACACTCGATACTCCCATTCCACCAATTCGCAAAACAATCCGAACATTGCCGCCGCGGTGGTGGCCGCTGACGTAAAGCTCTTCAAGTTCGACAAAACCAACCTGGACGTTTCCGCCACAGTGTTCCCGGCACTATCCCAACCCGGGCGGGTGTTCTTTAATACGAACATAACCTATTACGTAAAGCTTTTCCGCAACTTCACTTGGAATGTCTCTTTCTATGGCAATTGGGACAATCAACCACCAGCGCATTTCTCAGGCAGCGACTATGGGACCAGTTCGGGCATCGGCTGGAAGTTCGGGAACAGATAGTAATACCAGCTGGATGGAGTTACAATGGAACTACAGGCTTGCCTGTCCATTTCGGAGCTTCTCGCTTTGCGCTTGTCGCCAAGAAATCTTCCCAGTTTCCTGCTGTGGACGCTGGTTCTCACTGCCGGGTTAGTCGTCCGTGGCGCAACCGAGGCAAGACCTCAACCAGTTTCGGACGGTCCTTACCGGCTGCGTTTTTTTGACACACACACTGGAGAGCGACTTACAGTCGTCTACCGAAATGGCGAAGGGTACGACCAAGAATCGCTAGCGCGCCTGGATCGTTATCTACGCGACCACCGCACCGGCGAAGTTCACGAGTACGATCCCCGGGTATTCGACCTTCTCCACGACTTGATGATGTCGCTCGGCAATCCCAATCTCGAGATCGACGTGGTCTGCGGCTATCGCACGCCCTGGAGTAATGAATTCCTCCGCACTCATGGCCATGGCGTGGCGCGCCACAGCCTTCACATGCAAGCGATGGCTATCGACATACGCGTGCCGGGGATTCCTACCGCACAACTGCGCGATGCTGCCCTGGCTCTGCATCGCGGGGGTGTCGGGTATTACGCTTCATCGAATTTCGTGCACGTCGATGTGGGACGCGTCCGGCACTGGTAGCTGAATACGAATCACGGGTACGGATAACCCTTGGCTAGTGCTTTCGCGAGGCGGGCATCGTGTCCGTAAATATCATCGCTAAAATGGACTTCGCCGTTCTCGTAGGTTAGCGCTGTCCCATAAACGATGAACACGGGAACCGGCCTCACGAGGTTAACAGTGACATTGTCTTTTCCGCTTTGCATTCCCTGCTGCACCCGCTCCAGATCCCATCCCTGATTATTGCGTAGCGCCCATGCGGTGAGTTCCGCGGGTTTTTCGACCCGAATGCATCCATGACTGAAATCACGGCGGGAACGAGAGAACAGATCCTGAGAAGGCGTGCTGTGCAGATAGACGTTGTGCTCGTTCGGAAAAATCAGCTTGACCAGGCCGAGCGCATTGGTAGGGCCGGGCTTCTGCCGCACCGCCAGCTTTCCCGCTCGCAGTTGCGCTAATACATCATCGGAAATGTCTGCTGACGTAACCACCTTGCCGTCATGGGTAGTGACCTCATAGTTCTTGCGGGAAATGTAGCCGCGGTCACGCTGGATGGCAGGAACAATCTCGCTGCGAAGGATGCTGGGCGGAACGTTCCAGTAAGGACGCAGCACGACGTATGTCATATCGCGAGTGAAGACAGGAGTTTGGGTGCGCATCGCTTTCCCGACCACCACGCGCATATCCAGCACGACTTTGTTATCCTCACCGAGAGCGCGCAAACGGAAGTCGGGAATATTCACGATAATCGGCGGCGCGGCAAACTCCGCCGGCAACCAGCGCCAACGCTCCAACGTGAGCTGCAGTTGCAGGACTCGATCTCGCAACGGCACATTCAGTTGTTTGATTGTGGCGGGACCGAGGCGTCCGTCGGTATCGAGGCCGTGGCGGCCCTGGAAGCGTTTGATGGCGTCCACGAGTGGACCACCGTAAATTTGAGGGTCGCCGGGAAGAGTGGTGCCCATCGGCAAGTCCCCCACGAGGGTTAGCAGGCGCGTCAGGCGTGGCGTTCCCGTGTAGGACTGTCCCGGATTGATAGGTTTGGTAACGTCAGGAAGCTTTTCTCCATCGTCGGCGCCCGCGAGCTCGATGTAACGCTCCAAGGTCTGCTCGGTCCGCCGGTAACCAGCAAATGGAGGTTCCACCCCGTCCAAGACTGCTCGCGGATCGGACGTAGTCAGTATCCGGTTGCGCAAAAACTGGGCAAGGTCGTACTTCTTCTGTTCCACGCTCAGTCCGAGCTTGAAATGCTGCGGATTGATTCGTCCAATGCGCAAATCGGACACATAGCGCATGGCACAAACGGTCAGCGCAACGTCAAAACGCGCTATCGCTGGACTACTGGGCGAAGCTTGCAGCGCGCGGATTCTTTCATGCCATCGTGAAGAATCGTAATCATCCGGATTGAGGCCTTTCTTCCCGGCATTTGCGAAGATCTCTATCAACGATAGGGCTTGCGGAATGGGTTGCGCCCCCTGCACCCAGGCAGGAGCATATCCAGTCGGCTCATAGAACTTTTGGAGCGACGGCCGATAGTCACTAAAATTCGGCCAGCGCATGTCCTCCAGCTTCCCGCTCGTGATCAGACCCTGAATGTCGGGTTGTTGCCCCGCGCCGAGACAAGACATGGACACTACAAGAACCACGGTTCCGCATACGAAGTTTAGGAGATTGCGCATGCGTAGGGTTATCAACATCGTTGTTCTACCTCGCTGTGCCCATTTGTTTGATTGCGGACTTGGCCGCCAAAGTTTATTCAGGCGCCTCGAACCAGAGGTGCAATCTACCAGCAGCGGCGGCACTTCACAACTGGCAAAACTGGCAGTCTAAAACGGGGGCCTATGATACCTTTCATCGGAAAAGGAGTTTGATCAGACCGACCAGCAGTTCTTCCAGGGAAAACTTCGTCAGCACCAACGGCAAAAGAGGCAGAGCAGTCGTCACGGCTAGTAGCGTGACATCCTCGAGTGCGAACGGAACGATTCGCATCCCACGCACGACCGAGTAGCTGTTGCCGAGATCGGCGAGCCCCTGGATGTCTTCCGCAAGCAGCCCACCAGTGTCCGAGGCGCCATTTTGGACCCACCTCTTCCGGAACGCGAACACGTACCGACTGGCCAGCAAGCCATACTCTGCCCTGCCAACACGCTTGGCCCGGACCATGAGAGGAGTAAACGTGACGAGCGGGCCGAGGATGACCAGGACGAAGAAGACGACGAAGCCAGCAATCTGCATCTTGAACGACAAGAGATTCTGTCCTTGGAGGAGAACTCGACTGGCGATTAGTCCCGCAAGGATGGAACCTTGGGCAAAAAGTATTGGGGTGAACGCATGGGAACTCGTGCCCAGAAAGCCGATGCCGCCGGCTCGATCCGGATGCGCGGCATCCAGGTGCAGGTTGAGTTTGGAAAACTTCCAAAGAAGCCAGAACCAGAGCGCGAGCCGCATATACCAGCGCAGTAGAATGAACTGAAAAATGGGAATGCTGGCAAAAGCGTACCAGTAGCCAGCCTCAGTGAGATGCAGCCCCTTCGCGTCTGGCATCGCATACCACGTCGCTGAGCGCAAAGCCAATTGGCTCCGCCATAGCCAGTCCCCGAACGTATAGGCAAGGATCAACAACCCAGTTTCCATGGCGACCGAGTCGCGAACACGCAGGGCTGATGCAATTGCGGCGCTAAACTTCGGCCGGTCCTCCGGGACAACGATATTTCTTTCCAGAAGTTGTCGCACTACTGGACCGAGGCGAATGTGCACCACAAGTTCTGCGCTGAGCAGTACCGGCAATGCAATCAGGAATCGCACGTGAGCCTCGATGTCGCGCAGGAAGGAGATCTGTGTGTTCTCTCCAAGTGCGCGCCCCTCGATCAGAGACAGCACCAGGAGCGGCAGCCACGCGAAAAGCGTGATGACCACAACCCGGCGGTAAGGATGGTCCCAACCATCCCCGGTGAGATGAGTGCGCCGGCATAGTTGGAAAAGGGGTCCGCCCGAAACTAACGAAAAATCAGGTGATGCTGGCATTGATGTTGTCTTTCTCAGACGGAGCCTTTGCCGATCGTGTGACTCTGCACCTCTCTTTTGAGTGAGGCGCGTGACCAGTCCGCGCAGAATCAGGTAGGGCAGAATCGCCAGGATGAAGGCGACGATGAGCGCTTCCCCCGGATATACAAAGCCGACTTCGATGATCTGATATACAACGTCCAGCACCAACGCGAGAATGAATACCCTGCTGATGCTCTTCCACCCATCCTTGATCATCTCCTCGCGTTGGTCGGGATGCGAGAGGAGTGCACAGAAATACGGTGGCTTGCCCGCCCTGGCATCCGCCAACCGCGGAGCGAATTGCGAAGAATGCCGCCATGCCCGGCTGGAGCACTAGTCTGAACTTCATCGGCCCGCTGACACGGGCTATCAACTGAGTTGCCAAGCGCTCCCACACGTTGTCCATACGAGTGAATAACCTTCGCACATCAGAAGCTATCCGCCTACACGATCTGTGGCCAGCACCCTGGTGGAAAAAGGCCCACCCAAGAATTGAATTTGGGCGGGCCTCAAAGAACGAATCACGACCATCCTCACTGCCTTGCCATGGCGATGCGGATGGCTTCCTCAGGCGAGACGAGATGATCGACGCTTACGGCGTCTTCGGCAATGGCGAGTTGCACGCCCTTGACCTTGCCCGTAAACTCGTTCCCCCGCGACCCGTAGTCTGGTGAGACGGGAGATCCGGTATCGACTCCGACGTCGCAACCGTCATCGGCCGAGAAGATCATGGCCGCAGTGGCCCCGACCTTGCCTTCGCCGACTTTTTTTCCATCTACGAACAGCGATGCGGTTCCACCCTTGCCCAGGCCACCACCCGCGTAGGCAAACTCCATGCGTACCTGGTGTTCCCCCGCAGGCAACACGCTGGCGGACTCGGCATAGAATTGCTGAATGCCGAGCAGGTTGTAACAGTACTTCAGCTTGCCACCCTTGGCGTAGAGGCTCCAGCCCCCGATGTTGCCGCCTTGGGCGACGATAACCCCTTCAGCCCCGTCTGCGGGGACAACGATCGCCGCCGTCACCGCGTGCGACTTATTCTTGAGGTTGAGCACAGAGTTTTCCGACAGACGACCCATGCTGCCAAACAGGATTTGGGATTTACCTTTGATCAGCACTGGACGCCCTGCAGTATCGGAGTTAATTCGCGCCCCGAGGTTGTCATCGAGCGGCAGCACGTTGTAGCGTGTTGCCTCGATCAACCACAGACGCTGGAGTTCGTGCAGTTTTTCTGGCATCTGCTTTGCCAGGTTGTTCGCCTGACTCCAGTCCTTGCTGGTGTCATAGAGTTCCCAAACGTCGTCGTCGAATGCCGGAGTCTTCTCTCCGATGAGGATCCATGGCGTCTTATGCCGCGTTACTGCCGTCCAGCCATTGTGGTAGATACCGCGGTTGCCGAACATTTCGAAGTACTGCGTTTCGTGGCGCTCGGCCGCTTTGGCATCGTTGAACGCGTACGCCATGCTGACGCCCTCGATCGGATGTTGCTGGATACCATTCACGAATATAGGTTGTGGCAGACCTGCCACTTCGAGGATGGTGGGCGCGACGTCGATGCAGTGAGCGAACTGGCTGCGGACCTCGCCTTTTGGTTTGATTCCCTGGGGCCAATGAACGATCGTCCCGTTGCGCGTGCCGCCCCAATGCGAAGCGACCTGCTTAGTCCACTGGTACGGCGTGTTCATCGCGTGCGCCCAGCCCACGGCAAAGTGGTTGTAGGATTCCGGCCCGCCCAACTTGTCCAGATGCGCCATTAGAAATTCGGGCGTCTCCAGCGCCGCGGCGCCGTTGAAGTTGATCATTTCGTTGTAGGTGCCGTGCAATGTGCCCTCGGCGGACGCGCCATTGTCACCAATGATGTAGTAGATCAGCGTGTTGTCGAGAATACCGAGGTTCTTCAGGGTATCGAATAGACGACCGACATGGTGGTCGGTGTACTCCAGGAACCCGGCATAAACTTCCATCTGCCGGATGAGCACGGGCTTCAGGGCGGCAGGCATTTCATCCCATGACGGGATCTCTTTGTGCCGCTGCGTGAGTTGGCAGTCGGGTGGAATGACCCCCAACTTTTTTTGCCGTGCGAAGGTTTCCTCGCGCAGCTTGTCCCAACCCTGATCGAACTTGCCTTTGTACTTGTCCGCCCATTCCTTCGGGACGTGATGCGGAGCATGGGTGGCCCCGGGCGCGAAGTAGACAAAGAACGGCTTATCCGGCATGAGGGCCTTCTCTTGCCCGATCCAGTCGATGGCCTTATTGGTCATGTCGTCCACGAGGTGGTAGCCCTCTTCGGGTGTCTTCTTCACTTCGACGGGCGAGGTGCCTTCATACAATGATGGGTACCACTGATGGGCCTCGCCGCCTATGAATCCGTAGAAATATTCAAATCCTCCGCCGCCAGTCGGCCACGCATCGAACGGGCCGGCGGGACTTGTCTGCCAGACTGGCACTTCGTGACACTTGCCGAACTGCGCCGTTGCATACCCGTTGAGCTTCAGAGTGCGCGCGAGCGGGGAGCAGTTGTTCGGGAGAATTGAGTTATAGCCGGGCGACCCGGTGGCGATTTCGGTGATCCCGCCCATGCCAACGGTGTGGTGGTTGCGGCCGGTCAACATGGCCTGACGCGTGGGTGAGCACAGTGCTGTAGTGTGAAAGCGGTTGAATTTCAGGCCACCGGCAGCCAGACGTTCTGCGTTCGGCGTGCTGCATGGGCCGCCGAAGGCGCTCGAAGAGCCAAAGCCTGCATCGTCAATCAAGATAACCAGAACATTGGGTGCACCCTTAGGCGGACGCAGTTGGTTGATCGGCGGGTACTTGTTTTCTGGATCCTTGGCGTCGTACAACACCAGTCCGGTTCGTGGTGGGTCTGGAATGGGGAGAACGCTTCGCTGAACATTGTCCTGGTCATTCATAGATACACTTCCTTCCTTTTCGAAATCTGCATTTTTCTAAAACGTCGAAGAATACCCTGAAAAACTCGTGCCGATTGCGTTCAAACTAGTACACGCGCCTCATCGGGCACAACTGTCAATATTTACAGCATTTACAGCGTGGACATAGGGCACCGAGAACTATGGGCCGACGATTCCCGTAGCTCACTGAGATCGACGGCGTGGGGTTCCCCCAGAACTCCTCCCCCGCCCTCCACCTTGCTGCCGACTTGCGCGCCCCGATTGCTGGTACTCTTGCGTGCGCTGTGTTCCTTTTTGGCGCGCCTGGGCGTCTCGATCGAGTTGCTGAATTGTCCCTGAGGAAACTGCCGGCTGTTGAGAGGCAGCAGGCCCGTTCGCCGTGACCTGAGCAGAACGCTGCTGCGCCTGCGCTCCTTGTCGCTGGCTTGTATTCTGGAGATGAGGCGTGGGCTTCGGACCAGTATCGGACCATCCGCCGTTCTCGTACTTTTGCCAACTACCGCTCGAGTCCTTGCGATAGACATCTCCATTCCTGCCCGCGTACATGTTGTCGTTCTTACCTTGAGCGACGAAGCCGCTGTTTCCATTCGCGCCGCTGTAACCGGCACCGCGTGCTCCTTCGGAGGTTCGAAATCCCGCCACGGTTCCTTGCGAGTTGGATCGATGCGCGGTCTGCGCCCACTGGTCGCCGCGAACCGCGACGGAACTGCCCCAACTGCCGTAAGCATTCGAACCCTGGCGCGTTGCGCCATAGACACCGGTATAAGGGTTGTAGGTTCGAGCCGCAGTTACACTACCGTACGGGCCATATGCTGAGACCGATCTGCCATATCTTCCTGTTGACGGGTTGTACCAGGCTGCACCGGTTACCCCTCCGTAAGGACCATATGCGCCTCGCGCAACACCGTAGGCGCCAGTGTATGGACTGTAGAAAGCACCGACGCCATAGGTGATTGGGTACGGCCGATAGATGGGATACCCGTACGGCGGATAGTAGTAGTACGGCGGATAGTAATAGCCGGTTCCGTATGCGATGGTTAGGCCAACTGCCGTACCCACGAGGAACATGCCTAGATATCCCGCCGTGTGGTCGCATTCGACAGTGGTTGGAGAGGTCTGCGTCTGCGTCACGTAGGTCACGTTATAGACGGGTGAACTTGGCGGAATCGTGTAGATCTCTTGGGGAACAGAGCTTGCCACTTTCCACGGACCATTCGGCGTTGAAGACATGAACCAAACGGCCTGAAAGCAGAGGTAGTAAATATCTCCGACCTGGATGACCTTGTCTTGAGTATTGGTGGCGTAGGAGAGTGTCGTCGTGTCGATCGGCTTGAACTGAGGCTCCCCGTCGTACTGAACTTTTACCTGCGCCTCAGCTTCTTGGATATTCACGACCGCAGTTGTCGGGATCTGTGCCAGGAGAACGGCATCCTGTGCCTCCTGGGTCCCCGGCACCGATGCCAAAACATCGGAACGAGGGCCATTCGAAGGAATTTTGGCAAAATCCGAGGGCAAATCCTCACTCGCATAGCTCCATGGGCCATCCAGCGAGGCGGAGCGGAACCATCGTCCTGAAACCAGGAAGTAATATTTCTGTTCGTCGGTTTGGACGAATACGGCGCTCTTCGTATTGGTTGCGTATGTCAATTGTGTGCCCGGGATTCTTGCGTAGATAGGGGCGCCTTTGAACTCGATCACTTCCGCCGGAACGCTACTGAAAAGGACCGTGGGTGCGGTGCCGATCGGGCTTTGCGGCGGTATCGTTTTCTTTACCTCCTCCCAGTTCTGATCGGCAGGCAGCTTGTTCATCTCCTTCGGAAGTTGCGCCACGACGGACCACGGCCCTTCAAGTTTGGCGGCCGTCAACCATTGCTTGCCATTCAGCAGGTAATACTTCTTTCCGGCAGTATCGAACAACACCGTCCAGTTCGCGTTGACGACAAACTCGAGCTTCGTCTTCTCTATCGGTGCGCGGACCTCCTTGTTATCGACGAGAAGGAGAACGGTGGGCCCTTTGCTGACAAATATCTTTGGAGGGCTGTTATCGACCTTCACCGGCGGCCCCGACACTTTGTCTTCCTCCACTTCGGCCGTTAAACGGTCGAGAGAGATCGTCATTGTGTTGTCAGATTTGAAGAACGTGCGGACCAATTCGCCCAAATCTTTGGTACTTGCGGCATCCGCAGATGGAAATCTGGTGTCGGTCACCTTGATGGTGCTGATCACAACGGTGCGCGTCTCCTTGTTAGCATCGGTACGCGCCTGGATGGAAACCACACCTGGCGTCGGCTTTCCCCCGGCGGGAGTTACGGAGATTGCCATTCGCGCATCCAGGGTACGGTAATCCGACCACTGGTCAATCTGCGGTTGATAGTAAACAATGCGCGCGCCGTTCTGGGTCATCTCACGCGGCCACCCGATATCCTCCGCGAGCATGAGACCAGGGATTCCAAAAAGAAGGAGGAGCCAGGTAACTCCCTTCTTCATTGCGCACTCTTCCCCGATGTGAAATCTATGTGTCATACTTGGAACCCCCACTCAAATTGAATCTCGATATTGGCGGAAAACCAGTGCTCTCCTAATCGCGATTCCGAGGTCTGGCTTTTCGTCCTACACCTGACCAAAAACCCAAAGTTGGACCACATAACCCGAAAAACCGTTGGCCCAAATATGCGGCAAAGAATGCCAGACACTGGCGCGTACGTCCACTAGCAGAATTACTAGTCACCCACAGAAGCGAGTGACCAATTAGATCGTTGATGCAATCACCTCAAGTGTTTCATTCAGGCATCGAACAATTGGCCTCGCGCGGCGTCAGCGTTTGAGCGTGCATCACTAACACAACTTGCCGGACGTTCTTACTAGACTGGCCCTTCAAACGAGATTGGCGCATTGCGCAGATTGGGGAGGTCACTTAAATAAGCATCCGCGACGATGCTTGGACTTGTAGCGGCTGAGGAAGATTCGCGCGACTGACAGAACTAACAGTCCCGCGCACAATAGGCGACAGGAGTTGAAACAGGCTCGCTCCAAAGAGCGCGGAGCAGGTTGAACGTAAGTGGGAGCCCCGGTAACACCACGGCTCTGCCAAAACCTGTGTTGAGATTGCACGCTGCCAGGCCGCCGAGCAACTCCAGGCTACGGGTGATTGCTCTCACCCAAGTAGGCGTAGAGCAACTTCTGCGTGCTGGGTTCCTTAGCGCCCGTCGCAGGCCCCGCTGTGACAAATACGCCGCTTATCTGTTTCAAAAGCTCTGGGATGTCCACCGTCAACACCCACCGCCCTGGCGCCCTGGCATCGGCGTGCAGAAACCCCAGGCTGCGCGACGAGTTCTTTCCCGAGCTCGCTACTGCCCAAACCTGGAAACGGCCCTTGGCCGGCACAGTGGACTCCTGATTCAAATCAAAGGCGTAAAAAGCAAGAGATTTGCCTTCGGTCAGAAAAACCCGCCCAAATGCTGTACCGGGCTTCCCATTCGGATCAGTATCGCGAACATCGATGACATGGAGCTGGCGAGACGCCATAAGCTCCCGCACATCCTTGCCAGCCGCAGCGAGTTGCCGTTCCTGATCGAGAGTAGCACTCGCAATCCGAAGCTTATTGGTCAGCTCGGTAATGCGAGCCTGTTGCTCAACCAGAGCGCCTTCATCGTTGATGCGCAACTGACTGCTGCGAGCCGCTTCATCTCTCGCCTCGGCCAGCAGCTTTTCCTGATTGCGAGCTTCATCCAGCAACTGTGCATTCTGGCTGGAGGATCGCTCTGCTTCGCCCCGCACCTGTTCGTGATTGCGTCGCAAGCTCTCTGCCAGTACGGTGGCTTCTGCTAGCTGACTGCGAAGACTTTGAATTTCCTTCTCGCTGGTGGCCAGCGCCTGGATTGACTGAGACACGCTCGCATTTAACGTCGAGTTTTCCCGTTTAAGGTCAGCGATCTGCTGCGCCGCAGTAATCGCCCGCGCTACATCCGGCCTCTCGCGGAATCGGACGATGGCAAGGGTAATTGCAACCAGGACCAGCGCTGCCACTAAAGCGACCAGGGTGATGGGCCGGAATGACCAGGCTGCTGCCCGGGCGGGCGTATCAATCTCGTGCGAGAACGCCACACCTTCGGCTCGTGCCCGGCGGATGAAACGCTGCCGGGCCCCTTCCAGCGGTCTCGTCCTTATCTCGGCAAGTTTCAGTCGGAACTCTCCCTGACGCCGTGGCAGTTCTCTAGTGACGAGAATGGATAACTCTTGGTAGGTTGCTCGGCATTGATCGCAGTTCTTCAAATGTTCATCGAAACCGACGATGTCACCTTCTTCCAGAAGACCACCGGCTCCTAACGCACAAAGCTCTTCAAATTGCTCATGCCCAGATGTCACTCTCTGCTGATGCTCAGGCACACTTTCCTCCCAGTGCAGTAGATTTGCTGTCCTCTGTACCGCATATGAAAGAGCGCAACTTCAGAAGCCCCCGGTAATAGTGGTGGCGAACATTGGCAAATGAATCTCCTGTTCGATCCGCAATTTCGCGCATGGAAAGGCCTTCGTAGCAGGCCATTTCAATGACTGATTTCTGAGCATCCGATAAGGCGGCGACACTCTGGCGAACAAGCTGCTTTATCTCTGGTGACGCCAAGCCCAAGGTTCCATGAATCTCCGCCGGCCGTGTTTCCATTTCCTCTTCTTCGAGTCCGGCGTTTTTGTAAAACGCCCCAGCTCGAAGATGCTGCCGGCGATTAATGGCCCTATGGTATGCGTATTGCATTAACCACACTTTAGTATTGCCTTTGCGGGGATCGAATTGTGCCACCGCGCGATAAATATCCAGGAAAACAGTCTGAGTGACCTCTTCCGCCTCGCCAGGGTCGCGAACGATTCTCAGGGCAATACTGAGGACCAGCTTTTGGTAGCGGTCGAAGAGAATAGCAAGGGCGTCGCCCTGTCCTTGCTGGAGGCAGACCATGAGCTGCTCGTCCGACTGCCGCTGTAATTGCGCCAGCGACAAGATCTCCTCAGAGCGATCTTGGTGTAATTCAGGCACGCACTCGTTCAGGAAAACGACCCACTACGATTCGACAAGTCTACAACCGAAATGCACAAAATACCTTTTTTCTTGGTAGCTGGCACAAAATGCCCGTAGGGTTGGCACACCTATACAAGAGTCTGCCACGTAGTATCGCAGTGAAAACAAGGTATCCGGGGGCGGTATGGGGTGTGTTTCGTGTGGGTCAGAAAAGCAAATGGAGTTTGGTGCGGAGATGAACATCCACTTTCCCGGCAGGGATGGATGTGACAAGCCGGCTGTTTGGTCCTTCCCGCAACTTCTCGTGTGCCTCGATTGTGGCGTTGTGCTCTGCAAGATTCCAGAGGCTGAATTACTGCAGCTCGAAGGGGGTGTTCCGGCGCAAGAAGATATTCGATGGCTCTTTTCGGGGAACAGGACAAGAGGGTATCGGCTCGCCGGACACCCACTCCAATTAGCACTCGTTTAAGAAAGTTGCAACGACACCGCATCCGCCAGAATCTTCCAAGTTCGATTGACCATAACGGAGTGTACGGCAATGACTAATCGATCACGCATCCTGATTGCAGACGACCATGTTCTGGTAGCCGAGTTGTGCAAGAAGCTTCTCGAGAGCGAGTTCGACGTGGTGGGAGTGGTCAGCGACGGTCGCGCGCTGCTCCGTGCCGCCGGCGAATTGAAGCCGGACGTAGTTCTCGTCGACGTGGCGATGCCCGTCCTCAACGGTTTAGACGCGGGACAGCAAGTGAAAGAGATGCTCCCGGGGGTCAAGCTGATTTACCTAACCATGAATACCGATGTGGAAGTGGCGGCGGAAGCGTTTCGGCGAGGAGCCAACGGCTATCTCCTTAAGACGTGTGCCGCAGCTGAAATGATGCTTGCTGTTCGAGAAGCGTTGCGTGGAATAACATATTTGTGCTCGTTCTTCTCGCGTGACACGATTAGTTTCCTGAAGCGACAAGATAAGGAACTGGTGGAAGAAGACCAGCGTCTGACGGCAAGGCAGCGTGAAGTGCTGCAGTTGTTGGCCGAAGGTAGGGTAATGAAAGAAGTGGGCGGCATTCTGAAGATGTCGACAAGGACGGTTGCATATCACAAATACCGCATGATGGAACTTGTCGGAGTAAAGAGCACAGCGGAACTGGTCAAGTACGCCGTAAGAAACCACGTGGTGGCGGCTTAGACTGCGTTCGCAATCTTCGCGACTTATCCATGATCTTTACCCCCAATACGAAATGGTGGAGGACGCCGAATCAGTCTTCTGCTCTCGCCATAACCATCCTGGCCTGCTTGACGGCGTTTGTGGCTTTTGGCAGCGCCAAACTAGCGGGATCGCTCGCCCTTCGGCCACAAATGGTCTGGCCGCTCTGGCCGGGCTGTGCACTCCTAATCGCGCTGTTGCTGTTACTCCCAAGAAAGATCTGGCCAATGCTCGTTGCAGCTGGGATGGGAGGATTCGTTGTCTATGATTTGCAAGCGGGATTAACTCTTCGTTCCACGGCTTTGCTTGTCCTGTCCGATACGGTCGAAGTTTTCATCGTTGTCCTGGGCTTGAGCTGCTCCTTTGACGGTTTGCCTCCACGCCTGAATAACATAAAATCCTTAGCAAAATATTCATTGTTTGCGATCTTTCTTGGACCGCTTGCGTCCGCGTTTATTGCCACGACTGCTTTCCCCGGGGACTACTGGATTCGTTGGAAAATCGGGTTTTTCACTGAGGCTTTGGCCCTTCTCACTCTTACGCCGGCCATTTTGAGTTGGGTTCGCGCTCGACGGGAGTGGGCTCAGAAGTCATTTGCGTTCTATTTCGAAGCGGTGGCGCTGATCAGCGGTTTGTTTGTTCTGGGGTATGTCACTTTCGTTGCCCCAAATAGCAATGGAACTCCAGGTCTGCTCTATGCGTTTTTGCCATTTCTTTTGTGGGCTGCTTTGCGATTTGGGTTGATTGGAATCAGCACGTCGATGATGGAAATCTCTTTTCTGTCCATTTGGGGAGCAATTCACGGAAGGGGTCCATTCACCGAACTAGCGCCATTGAGCAATGTCATGTCGCTGCAGCTCTTCTTGTTCTTCGCTTCAACCCCTTTCCTGTTGTTAGCGGCTCTGGTGGAAGAACAGAATCAAACGGCGCAAGCCCTTCGCGAAAGTGAAAAACGCTTCAGATTAATGGCGGATACCGCTCCTGCGCTCATCTGGATGTCGGATGTTGATAAACTCTGCACTTACTTTAACAAGCCATGGTTGGACTTCACTGGCCGGTCCTTCGCCCTCGAACTAGGGAACGGCTGGTCAGAGGGAGTTCACCCGGAAGACTTGCGCAAATGCATGGATACGTACACGCAAGCGTTTGATCTTCGTGACGAGTTCAGAATGGAGTACCGGCTCCGACGATACGACGGAGCGTACCGATGGATTCTCGATATTGGTGTGCCGAGATTCAGTCAGGATGGTTCTTTTGTCGGTTACATCGGGACGTGCATCGACGTCACCGAGCGAAAGGAAGCGGAACAGGCTCTCAGCGAAAGTGAAGCACGATTTTCTCTGGCGGCTCAAGCCGGGAAGATGTTTGCCTACGAGTGGGATGCTGCTACCGATGCGCTCGTCCGCTCCTCGGAGTCCATCCACATTCTGGGCATCGAGCAGGGGATATATACGACGGGTCAGCAAATGCTCGCTAAAGTCCATCCAGACGACCGAGAGACACTTTTGGCCGCGGTTGCCGCCCTTACCGTTGACAAGCCCGACCTCAATATCAATTATCGAATGGTCCGTCCGGACGGCGGTGTGATTTGGGTGGAGAGAACCAGTCGCGCCCACTTCGACGAACAAGGCAAATTGGAGAAGATTGTAGGCATGGTAGGCGACATCACGGAGCGAAAGAGGGGGGAGGATGCGCTCGCAGCCATGAGCCGCCGACTGATTGAGGCACAAGAACAAGAGCGCGCTCGAATCGCCAGAGAGCTTCACGACGACATGGGTCAGCGTCTCGCACTATTGGCCAACGAGTTGGAGTTGCTTCATCAGAGCATTCCCGATTTGCGCCTTGAGGTAAAAAGCTGCATCTCGGAAATGCAGAAGAACACGACGCAGATTGCGACCGATATCCAAACCCTGTCGCATGAGTTGCACTCCGCAAAACTGGAATATCTGGGCGTAGCGGTTGCCATGAGGAGCTTGTGCCAGGAGTTCGGCGCACAGCAGAAGGTGAAGGCTGAATTCACGAGCCATGATGTGCCAAGCCCGTTGCCGCCGGACATTTCTCTTTGCCTTTTCAGAGTACTGCAAGAAGCGCTTCGCAACGCGGTAAAACACAGTGGAGGACGACACTTCAATGTGGAATTGTGGGGAACGTCCGATGAGATTCATCTCGCAGTCAGCGACTCAGGCATGGGGTTTGACAGAGAAACAGCAAGGCGAGGTCGGGGACTCGGCCTCATCAGCATGGAGGAGCGGTTGAAACTCTTGAAGGGAACGTTTTCAATCGAATCGAAACCCAAGCGAGGCACAACGATCCGCGCTCGCGTACCTATCGATCCGGGAGCCCACGTTGGGCGCACGTTGGCCTGAACGACCCGCGGCGCTTGATTAAGCCGGGTCCTCATCAGCGAAGACAAGTCTGCCAGTAGCGCTTTCCTTTCTCCGTCACAACTATCCATGGCATTATTGTTCTCGTTCCGATCGAACGAAAGATGAGCTCATTGGAACGTTTGCTAGAGTTGCAGTACGTCCTATAGCGTGTTGCTGGAGTTGCACAATGGACGTCTACCTCGTCGACGGCACATATGAACTATTCCGGCATTACTACGCGCTGCCTTCCGCGCGAGATGCGGACGGCCGGGAGGTCGCCGCTGTTCGAGGCGTGCTGTCGTCGGTCTTGGGCATGATCCGCGGTGGCGCCACGCACATCGCGGTCGCGACCGACCACGTGATCGAGTCGTTTCGCAATGATTTGTGGGCTGGGTACAAGACGAGCAAAGGCGTTGAGCCCGATCTACTAGCGCAATTTCCGATCCTGGAGAGCGTGTTGCGAGCGGCAGGCATTGTTGTCTGGCCAATGGTGGAATTCGAAGCCGACGATGCCCTTGCAGCCGCGGCAGTTGTGGCTGATCGCGATGCACGAGTCGGGCGCGTGATCATCTGCACACCGGACAAAGACCTCGCACAATGTGTCAGGGGCACACGCATTGTGCAGCTGAATCGGCGGACGCGCGTTACGCTAGACGAACAGGGTGTCGTTCAAAAATTCGGCGTGGCACCCGAATCAATACCGGACTACCTGGCGCTAGTGGGCGATTCAGCGGACGGCTATCCCGGCCTGCGGGGCTGGGGTGCAAAATCGTCGGCCGCTGTCCTTGGCAAGTATGGCCATCTCGAATCGATTCCTGGAGACTGGCGCCAATGGCACGTGAACGCCGCTAACGCCAGCGCTCTGGCAGATACTCTCAGCCGCGAGCGTGACCGTGCGCTGCTCTTCCGTACGTTGGCGACACTACGAACCGATCTGCCACTGTTTGACGACGTGGACCAACTGCGTTGGAACGGACCCACACGCAATTTCGACGAGGTTGCGGGACAACTGGATGCAGCAACAACGGAAACACGCCGGAGGTTGGTTCGCCATGCTCCGAACACAAAACCACCTAACTCCTTTGCGCCTCGGTAATTCCGATGTTGCAGATCCGTCTCGCGCCCGGAAACCAAGAACGAGGAATCACGGGATGGATTGCAAGCCACACGGGTAATCCGATGTATGGCAGAGCTACGCCTGCACCCCAGCTATGTCCAGCATGAGATTCGCGTTTCATGCGCGAGGGAACATTCGTATCAGCGGTTGATGTGGCTTATGGCTGCGGGAATCCGAACATCAACCACGACTGATTGGCTACCCAATGCGGGTACAGCTCCGTCATTCGATCGAACAGCTCCTGGTCGGACGTCGCTGTTTTCTGCACCCGATCGAAGTCCTCGAGGTAACGCTTGGTGTCCTGGATAGTCGAGGGAGAGTCGGGCGCGCCGGGCTTCTTGTGACCGGCTACAACCGTCGTCGGA
>Ga0181532_10001591_pt1 | contig 21832 bp, 19 predicted proteins | sample PEATcosm2014_Bin_33_FD_119768 | JGI IMG/M metagenome (GOLD analysis project Ga0181532, IMG submission 119768) | Peatland microbial communities from MTU Mesocosm Facility, Houghton, MI, USA - PEATcosm2014_Bin11_30_metaG | ecosystem: Environmental > Terrestrial > Soil > Wetlands > Peat | place... | reverse complement strand
TTGAATATCCACACTGCCTGGGTCCTGGACCGGGGTCCGCTCGTAATGGACGGGCGGGCAGGTCCCGGGCGAGAGCCATTTGTGCAGTTCGCTGTGGCCATCGGCGAAGGCAAAGGGACAGGCGCCATTGTGGTAACTGCCCGGCATGTCGTTCCACTGGTTTGCGTTGGTCATATCCGTGATCAGCCAGCCGTCGTTAATCGTGTCGGCATTCTCGTCCGCAAAGACCCAGAGCAGCGAGGGTGGCGGCTTGGTCAACTCGCCCTCCCTGCCATAAGCGGCGAATCCCGGCACCCAGTACTGGCCCGGGACCGCGCTGCCTTTGAGGAAGGCGTTCATCGAGACGCTGCGGACTCTTTGCGCAAAGCCGCTGGCTACTTGTTCCGGAGACCGATACTTGTCCGCCGGGCATTTGTAGATCTTGGTCTGCTTCGTGTAGGGGAAGAGCAAGCCGCTGGCAATGAGCTGGGAGTTGGTATTGTCGGGAGAAGCCGACCAATCCATGATTCCATAGACCCAATTGGGAAGCTCAATCGGCTGGCCGGTCTCCGGGGCCGAAAAGACAGTCCAGCCGTTGAAGACCCCGTTGTTGACCAGTCGGTCGGCATTGTCAGCGGTATAAAGACGCCAGGCCAGCCCCAGTTGCCTGGAATTGCTCGTGCAAGCGATGCCCAGGCTCTGCGCCTCGGCCCGGCTCAGGACCGGCAGGAGCAGCGCGGCGAGGATGGCAATGATGGCGATCACCACCAGTAGCTCAATCAGGGTGAAGCCTGTCTTCGCTCCGCACTTTGCTCTCATGCCGTTTGGACCGCGCCAGGAGCGGTGACTCACGCAGTATCACCTTGTTGCCGCGGCGAGCCGGTAGCGAAACCGGACATCGGATTGGCCCGGCGGCGGGAGCAGTTTGTCCAGTCGCAACTCAACGCGCCCGCCGTTTGTAGTTGCCGCCAAATCCGCAGGGCTCTTCTCCAACAAGACCGCCCCCGGCGGCAGGCGATACAAGTTGATGAGGTGTATGGTAGAGTCGTTGCCAGTGCGCTGGTTCAAATGATATTCCAACACATCCGGCTCACCCGTTGGCTTGATTAGGTCCGTCCCCGGTCCATCAATGGTTCCTTCCATTTTCAGGACGATTTTGCCGCCAGGTGAAACGGGCTGGTTCAGGGCAAAGGTGTATTTAAACGGGTTGCCATTGTCGCCGGGCTGTTTCGTGTATTTTACGGCCTGCCCCTTCCCGTCAGTAAACCGTTCAATGTCCACCGCGCTGTACATGGGGCCGGCCATGTCGTTCGTCCCCCAAGTTCCCTTCGAGGTGTTAACGGCTTCAGCGGTTAACTGCGCGCGAGCGTTGCCATCCGCTTGCATGTCAAGCACCGATTCAAGTAAAGGGGGCTTGGCTTCATGCGCCTGCACCAGGTTGTATCCAACCACGCCGGTGGTGGAAGCTCCAGCCAGGATGACCCCGGCGATGACTGCTGTTTTTGCTTTTGTCCATGCCATAAGTTTCAACGCTCCTTTGATGAGGGCTAAGGTTGAGCCGCTGGCCGCCGCCCCTTTGGCCATCGCCACCGCCGTCACGGACCCCGCCAGCGCGGTGGGCGCGGCGTGGACGGAATGGGCGGAAATCGAGGCCGTCAGGACCGCGGCTGGAAGCACGACACCACGCCTGGTGAAGAACCGCCGCAGCTTTTCCACGGCGCGCAGGACACGCCTTTGCGCCGCCGCTTCACTGATCCTAAAGGCGGCCGCGATGTCGCGCAGACCTTTGTCTTTGAAGAACCGCAGCACGACGGCGTCGCGATCCTTTTCCCCCAGGCGCGACAGGGCTTCATCGAGCAACGGCGCGAGTTGATTCCAGGCCGAGGTGTCGGCGGATTCCTGAAGGGCGGATTGCATATAGGCCTCCTGTTCATGGAATTGACGGCGTCGTTCCCCGCGCAGGAAGCTCAGGGCCGTCAGCCGCGTCGTTTCGTGGAGCCAGCCCTCAAGGATGACATCCGGGCGCAGGCGAGCGGCCTTACGGGCGAGGATGACAAAGACCGCCTGCGTGATTTCCTCCGCGTGGGCGGCATTCCCGACCCGTCGGAGCGCGACCGAATAAACCAGGTTGACATGCCGCTCAACCAATGCAGCAAAGGCCCCCTCCGAGCCTTGCTGGTCGTAATCCCGCAATAGTTGCATGTCGCTCGCATCGGTCATCTACTTACTTATGGCCGAGGGCAGCAAAATCAGACATCTATTTCTTGCCATCGGCGGCGGCTGGCGAGACCAATCCAAGGAGACGGGGTCAGCCATAGGTTGTTCCCACAAGCAAGCAAAAGGTGCCAACTTGCGGCCTGAGCCATCCTGTTCGGCGCCGCACCGAACTCACCTCCCGCCAGCAGCAGACCCAGCGCACGTTGCTCGACTGGCTGCGAATGGAATACGGGATCGAAAAGCCCAGCAGCAAGCTGCTCACCCTGACCGGACAGGGGAAATGCAGAAGGAAGAAGGCAGAATGAAGAATGAGGGTTGGATTGCCTTGGTGTGGCAAACCGCCCCGCCGCGCATGCCCCTCCTGCCGCCCGAATAATCTCCGAGAGCGTCTCCGTCTCAACCTACTTCACAGCTTCGATGCGATCCCGGTACACGTTCAGCAGTTTGTGCGTTGCAATCGCGGATTCAATCTGAGGCCAAATACGTGCCAGCCACGCGGCGAAGTCGCGACCGCGCATGTTGCCCACACGCAAATGGACGACGCGGGGTGGAGGCACGGAAAGGACGATGCGTTGCGAGAAGTCCGCATCTTTGGTAATGATGGCCAGGTCGTTTTGTTGCGCGTGGGCCCAAAGCTGGGAATCAGTGGGGCGTGAACCCAGGTTCAGAGCGTGCGTGACCGGCAGGCCGCTCTGTAAGGATGGAACGCGTGGCAGGTTCTCGTCGAAGAGAAACCCCTTCATGCCACGCGTTCGAGCGAGTATTGGTTCCCCATCAGGCGGGCCGCATGGTCAACACAGGCCAGTACTTGTTCGCGACGGAGCGATGGAAATGCCTCCCGCACATCCTCCACCGAGTCCCCCGCCGCCAGCATCTCCAGCACGGACTGGACAGCGATGCGCGTGCCACGCAGCACCGGCCGCCCATTGCAAACCTCCGCATTGACCTCGATCCAGTCTGAACTCATAGGTCAAGGTTAGCGCAGATTTCTTTCTTCGCCAAGGAGCAACGCGCACGCATTTTCAGGCGCAACGTCCCCTCTCCCGTCTTCCCGTGCCAAACCCAGCGCACGTTGCTCTACATGCGGCGAGTGGAATCATGCGGGGAAGGAAGAATTAAGAAGGATGAATGCAGAATGCAATGGCGACAGCCGCCGGCCTCCACGCGTTGCACGAAGAATACACCCGCACCGCACGGTTAAGGCAGAATGAAGAATGCAGAATAATGCGATTGCTGCGGGGCGGCGGTTTCGGGTTGCTTCCATGCGCATAGTAGCTATTTTATGTGCATGAAAGCGCGTAAGAATCTCTACCTTTCAGTTGAGGCCCTGGCCCGGGGCGAGCGCCTGGCCAAGGGCAGCCAGACCAGCCTTTCTGAGCTGGTGGAAAAGCAGTTGCTTCAAATCCCCGAAGTCCCCGGGGGTGAGGAAGAGTTTTGGACCGGTCCGGCTCTGCGCCCGCTGCGGCGCAAGCATGATCCGCGGTCGGATTACCTGGCTCGCAAGCACGGCCCGTGAACGTGCTGATTGACGCCAACGTCGTCTTTGACGTGGTGGAGAAACGCCAGCCGCATTACGCGGCCTCCAATCATGTGCTCTGCCTTTGTCGCCGCCGCGTCCTGGCCGGCATGGTGGCTTATCACACGATCGCCAACGTGTTCTATCAGTATGGGAAGCCCGCTGTGCCGTTCCTCAAAGACTCCTTGCTGCCGCACGTGCGCACCGTTTCGGCAGACTCGCCGCTGGTGATGCAGGCGCTGGCCTGGGGCATGACCGATTTCGAGGACGCGCTCCAGGCGGCAGCGGCTCGGGCCAACGGGGCGGCATTCATCATTTCGCGCAATGTGAAGGACTTTAAGCAGTCCCATGTGCCGGCCCTGACGCCCAGTGATTATCTGGCGAGGTTCCATCCGGCTTGACTGCGAAGTGGAAAAGCGCCGACCTGCGGCTTGGCATCACCTCGTTCGCCGCCTTCTGGCAATCACCTCCCGGTAGCAGCAGCCCCAGCGCACGATGTTCGACTGGCTGCGAGTGGAATCATGCGGGGAAGGAAGAATTAAGAAGGAAGAATGCAGAATGCAATGGCGACAGCCACCGGCCTTCACGCGTTGCGCGACGAATACACCCGCACCGCAGGTTCAAGGCAGAATGCAGAATGGAGAATGTAGAATGCAGAGTGGTCGTTCCTGTGGCTGCCACTGCCTGACTCCGGCGAAGATTGCTTCGATGTGGCAAACCGCCCCGCCCGGCCAGCCGCGACCGTCGGCGCGGTCCGCTCCCGCAGCGGCTGCAAGTCAATTCCTACGCCGGCTCGGTTAATACCCTCTGCCAATCTGCCTGACAATCGCAACCTTGTCCCTCGCCAGCGCTGACCGAGGATAGCTTACCCCATGCTTGTCGCACGCTTAGCCCATGATAGCCCCAAGCACTGATTGCGGCGCCCTCCGCCGTGTTCCGGAATGATTCGACAGAGCGGGTCCTGCCCGCTATCCTCGGGCCGTCCAGATGACTTCGACTGGCCCAGCGCCGCGGGGTGCGGAGACGCCGAAAGGCCCGGCAGGATGTTTCGCTACGACCCATTGGTCCGTCGTGCTGACGGCTGGGAGGAGCGACACGCCTCGCTGCCAGGCGGCGCTGGAGAAGCTGTGTCGCGCTTACTGGTACCCCCTCTATGCTTACGCGCGCCGGCGCGGGCATTCGGTCGAGGACGCGCAGGACCTGACCCAGGAGTTCTTCGCCCGCGTGCTCGAACGCCACTGGCTGGCCCGCGCGGACCAGGCCAAGGGCCGCTTTCGCACCTTCCTCCTGACCGCGATGGAGCGATTCCTGGCCAACGAATGGGACAAGGTCCGCGCTCTCAAACGGGGCGGCGGGCAGCGGAATATCCCCATTCAACTGGATACGGCCGAGACACGCTACGGGGTCGAGCCGGCGGATACCCGGACGCCGGAGCAGGACTTCGAATACCGCTGGGCGCTGGCCTTGCTGGACGAGGTCGTCGGCCAACTCGAGGCGGAGTTCTCGGCCCGGGGTCAGGCCGACACGTTCGCCACCCTCAAGCCCTGCCTGGTGGGCGACCGCGCATCGCAGCCTTACACGGAGCTTGCCGTCAAGCTGGGCATGGAGGAGGGGGCGGTCAAGGTGGCGGTGCATCGCTTGCGCCAGCGCTACCGGGAGCTGCTCCGGGTGGAGATCGCGGACACAGTGGCCGCGCCCGATGAAGTGGACGCCGAGATGCGCCACCTGTTCAAGGTGCTGGTGCGCGGATAGGCAGTGGTTAAAAGGGTCAAAGAGTTAAAAAGGTTAAAGGGGAGCGCACGCTTCAGCTTCTGCTTGCGTCTGGAATCAAGCGTTGCCCCGGTCTTAGCTCATTTGACCTTTCAACCCGCTTAACCGCCCTGCGATGTAACCTTGCCCCGGCGCCGCTTAACAGAAGGCTGGAACAAAGTTATGAATACCGAAACTATTTGCCCGTCGTGCCAGAAGCCGCTGCCTGCCGGCGCGCCTAAGGGCCTGTGCCCTGAGTGTCTCATGAAGGCCGGTTTCCAGAGCGGGATCTCCCCGGAGCCGGGCCAGCCGAGCAAGGTCCCCACCTTCGTGCCGCCTTCGGTGGCGGAGTTGGCAAAGCTCTTCCCCCAGTTCGAGATTCTGGAGTTGCTGGGCCAGGGCGGCATGGGGGCCGTATATAAGGCCCGCCAACCGGCGCTGGACCGCCTGGTGGCGCTCAAGATTCTGCCGCCGGAGACCAGCGGCGATCCCGGCTTCGCCGACCGGTTCACCCGCGAGGCGCGCGCGCTCGCCAGGCTGAACCATCCCAACATCGTCACCGTGCACGAGTTCGGGCAAGCCGGCGGCTTGCACTATTTTCTCATGGAGTATGTGGAAGGGGTCAACCTGCGGCAGTTGGAGCAGACGGGCAAGCTCTCGCCGCGCGAGGCCCTCAAAATCATCCCCCAAATCTGCGATGCGCTCCAGTTCGCGCACGAGGAAGGCATCGTGCACCGCGACATCAAGCCGGAGAACGTGATGCTCGACAAGAAGGGCCGGGTGAAGATCACTGATTTTGGGCTGGCCAAGATTCTGGGGATCGCGCCGGAGGGGCCGCGCCTGACGGGCGCCAAGGACGTGATGGGCACGCCTCATTACATGGCGCCGGAGCAGCTTGAGCACCCACAGGAAGTGGACCACCGCGCCGACATTTATTCGCTGGGGGTGGTGTTCTACGAGATGCTCACGGGCGAGCTGCCGCTGGGCAAGTTCCAGCCGCCGTCCAGAAAAGTGCACGTGGACGTGCGCCTGGACGAAGTGGTGCTGCACGCGCTCGAAAAGGAGCCGGAACGGCGTTACCAGCAGGCCAGCGAGGTGAAGTCAGATGTGCAAACGATTGCGCGCTCTCCAGAACGCACCCCGGCGCCGGCACCGCCGCCGGTGGCTGCGTCGCCCAAGCCTGTCGCCCGCGGCAGCGCCAAAGTGACCATTCCGGCTATTGGGCTGATGGTCGCGGGGCTGATGAAGGTGTTTTCGGCGCTGACCGTCATCCTTCTGTTTGGCCACCCGCACTTCCACTGGCTGGGCAAGCTGCTCGGCCCCGCCCTCTCGTTTTTCCCTTTCAGCAGTCCTCTGTTCGGCTGGGGCATCGGCCTGTTCAAAGCCATCCCCGCGTTGCTGATGATCTACGGCGGCTTGCAGATGGTGCAGATGCGAAGCTACGCATGGTCCATTGCCGCCGCTGTTCTGGGAATCGTAAGCTGTAGCTTCATCGGCTTGCCCTTGGGGATTTGGGCCTTAATCGTGCTGGCGAGTGCGGATGTGCGCGAGGCCTTTGCGAACCCGCCCGCTCCGCAGACCTCCCCGCCGGGCAATTGGGGCTGGGTCTGGCCCGCTGCAGGCCTGGCGACCTTGTTGCTGATTGCCGCGTTGCTGCTGCTCACGGTCCTGGGAAGCGCCAAAACCGTGATGAGTTGGCTGCCGGGCTCGAGTGACACCGGGACGAATTTCCTCGTGGCCTTACAGGACACCACCGAGACCAACCTGGCGGTCAATGAGGCAGTGCTCGCGGAAACGCCAAACCCCGGCGCTCCGCGCGAGACGAATCCCGGGGCAGTTGCCCCGCTCCTCCGGCGCACGGTGAAAGCCGGCAGCGAACAGAGCTTCTCCAAATCATTCAGCGTGGGACGCGACGGCAAGCTGGCCATGGACGTGGACCGCGGCGGCATTCGCGTGACCGGCGCGGACCAGGACACCGTCGAAGTGCGGGTGAGCCGCAAGGTCAGGCGCGCCAGCGATTCCGAGGCCGGACGGATCTTGGCCGAGCAGAAACTGGAGCTGAAGCAGGTCGGAAGCGAGCTCTCCATCCGCGCGCAGGAGCCTCCCAGCCTGGAGCGCAGAGGTATGTGGGGCTGGACGCGGCCCGACCTGGAGGTGAACTACGAAATCAGCGTGCCACGCAAGTTCGATGTGCGCTTGAAGACCGCCGGTGGCGGGATCAAAGTGGCCACTGTCCAGGGCCTGGTCAACGCACGCACCGAGGGCGGGGGTCTGCGTTTTGAAGGCGTCGAGGGCAACGTGGACGGTAAGACCGAGGGTGGCGGCATTCATGCCACTGGTTGCAAGGGTGAATTGGTCATTAAGACGGAGGGCGGAGGCATTACTGTTGAAACCTTCGCTGGTCCGTTCGTCCGGGCGGTAACCGAGGGCGGCTCGATCACCGCCGACCTGGCGGCCTCGCCCAGGTCCGATTCCGTGCTCCACACCGACGGCGGAAGCATAACCGTCCGGCTCCCGGAGACGGCGATGGTTACGCTGGACGCCCATACCGATGGCGGCTCAGTAAGATCGGATTTGCCGGTGCAGGCCGAGGGCAAAGTGGGTGGCAGCGCATTGCGAGGCAAGCTTAACGGCGGGGGGCCCTTGCTGAAGGTGGAAACCGAGGGGGGCAGTATCCGCCTGTCGAAGCGGTAGGAGCTGGCCGAGAGCTGGCTGGGGCCGGATTCTCGGGTTCTCGGAGCCTGGCGGAGATCCGTTCCAGGCCGCCCGCATTCGTCGGGAGAAGATGGGAGGCACTTTTTCCGTAACTTTTTCCCGGTTCCGCTTAATACATAGGTGGAAGCATCGGCTGAGAGTCGCGTGACGACTCGCAGCCCGCGCTGTCCAAAGGGTTGGGTGGCATCACCGTGGCCGAAGAGGCGAGGGTAGGGCCGTGAGTCTCGCCCGAGCGAGGACGCAAATGGTTGACAGGAGCAGGCGGGACGCGCCGCCCTGCTCTACGCGTCGCGGACGGTGCTGCCGGCAGGGCGGTAGGATTTTACAAAAGCATGACAACGTTGAAACAGACGGAATCCATAATGAACCAACATCGAGTTGTATGAAGACACATTACGTTAAGAAGGACTGGCTCGTTCCTATAATGGGGGTTGCGGTGCTGGCCGGGTGTATGATGGCGGCGGCGGCTTATCAGCGCGTGCAGCGGGAAGCAAAGGCCGCCGAAGCACTCGCGCACACCGTCGAGCATCTTTACCAGGACCAGAACATCTGTATGGCGCTGCGCAAAATCCATGAGGGGGATGTGGCCGCAGCCGCACAGCAGTTGGATGTTCTGGTGTGCGACGACATTCTTCATCTCCATGCCGACCTGGCCTCGGCTGACGACGTGACGCGAACCTACGTCGGCGACGGTCTTCGGCGGATGGGGAGCGTGCGACCCAAGACCCCAGAGGCTTCCTCTAGCGGGGCTGTTTCGCAAACCACTTTCGACCAGGCCGAGGCGCAACGGATTCTGGCTTTGACCATCGCGGCTCAGCCGATGGCCGAATCAAAGGGCCCGCGCATGTGATCGAGAGCCGGCTCGACCCGGGACGGCAGGCTGTTGGCCCGACCCGGCGCACGAGCAAAACAGACGATGAGGCTGCGCAATACACGAAACACACGAGGAGGAGGATGAGTCCGGCGTCCGGGTCCGGAGGCTTGGTTTTCGCTACTGCGGGGTAGCGGGGAGGGCAAGTTTTCAGCCCGGCGCTGGCTACTGAAGGTTCGTGTGTTTCATGTGTTGCGTGGTCAATCGGATGCGGGGACGCCGGTGCGGGCGTAGGCATGGAAGTTCGGCTGGGGCCGCTGTCAATTGAAATCGCTGCCGGCTCGCTACCGTGTTATGCCTCCGTTTCCATCCGCTGGCACGTTGGAATACGCGGCCAGGCCGATCCCCCGTAAATCCGCATAAGCTCTGAAACCACAGCCCTGCTGTAGCGGGAGCGGGCAGAATGCCGAGTGTGCTTTCTGGCTCTGCCCCCAGGGAGCCCAGCGGCTTGCTCCAAAGGCTTTGGCCGTGTGTTTAGCCCATGTTTATGGGGTTTTTCCGGCGTGTATCCGGCGCGTCCCCGGTGTGTACCCGATGTTGATATCATAATCCCCTTTGTTTGCAGCCCTTTAGTAGCTGTTTAGGTGTATATCCGGCCGGTATGGCTTCAGGGTCCCACAGGGCCTGTCTTGCTGTCTTGTTCGAGTGAGCGTAGCAAGGACGGAGCACTGCTTCAAAACCTGTTACGGTGCGTAGCCGGTGAGACCAAGGTGATACTGGCCCGCGCGTTCCGGCCCAAGCGCCGGGCGCGTCACACTAAATCGCTTCGTTGCTTTTCGGGGAGTATGTGCCTCGGGTATGGCGCATGGGCTTTTAGCCCCCGCATTCACTGCGCTGGTGCGGGGTTCCCGTGGGGAAGAAGCCAGTTTTCTGGCGGGGTGCTTAATTAATTTTGAGGAAAGTTTGAATGGAATGAACGCCTCGTCGGTCTCACTTATGCAGTGTTTCATGGACTGCCTCGGGACGGCTGCTGCGAGAACAGCAGCCACCCGTGTTTCATAGTGACTGGTTAGGGTTGGGGCGGCCCGGTCGAAAGGCCGGGCCGCCTTTTTAGGTAAAGCCCCGGAGTCATTATAGGGTGTAGCCTGGGTTGACCGCACGAGGCGGGTATGTCACGATGAGAGCGAAGTTTGTCTTTCTGTTTGGTTCGGGGTGGTTAGGTTGGAAGGCGGCTCGGGAAACCGAGCCGCCTTTTTGCGTACAACTGGGGCAACCGGGCTATGAGTCGAGGTGCTGTGTCGAACGCTCGATACTCCTTGCCCCGATGGCCCCCTGGCATAGCATTCATCTGTGAGCGAACTGCCACGCCGCGTTGAGCAGAGCATCCGCGCCCATAGGCTTCTCGTGCGTGGACAGCGGATTCTCGTGGCGGTTTCGGGCGGGGTTGACTCGATGGTCCTTCTGCGGGTCCTGCACGAGTTGGCGCCCAGGCACGGCTGGCGCCTCACCGTCGCCCACCTGAATCATGCGTTGCGAGGGCGGAGCAGCGACGCCGACGAGCACCTGGTTCGGCGCACTGCGGAGGGCCTGAACCTTCCGGTGCGCGTTGAGCGGGCGGAGGTGCGCAGCCTCGCCCGGGCCCAGGGTCTTTCGCTCGAGATGGCCGCGCGCAAGGTTCGCCACGAGTTCCTGGCTCGCACTGCCGCCCAGCTCGCAAGCCCAAGCGTCGCGGTGGCGCACCAGGCAGACGATCAGGTAGAGCTTTTCTTCCTCAGGCTCTTCCGCGGCAGCAGCGGCGAGGGACTGGCGGGGATGAAGTGGCGGAATCCTTCGCCCGGTAACGCGGAAGTCGAGCTGGTCCGTCCACTCCTCGACCAGCCAAGGTCAGCGCTCCTCAACTACGCTGCGGAGAGGGGGATTCGGTTCCGCGAAGACGCCAGCAATGCCTCACTCGACTTTCCGCGCAACCGCATCCGGCAGGAGTTGCTCCCGTTACTCCGCGCGAGATACCAGCCAGCCCTCGCCAGGATTATCCTGCGAACGGCGGATATCCTCGGTGGGGAAGCTCAGTTGGCTACCCAGGCTGCCGCAGCATGGCTAGGCGCCCAGCGGAGGAAAACGCAGGCTAGCCAGCGGCCTGAAACCTATTGGCCACCATTCTCCTGTATCTCGGTTCCGTTCGACAAGCTGCCTGTCGCGGTGCAACGTCGCATCCTCCAGTTGCAACTGTTAAGCCAGGGCATCGTTGCGGATTACTTCCTTATCGAGGAGCTTCGGTCGGCCGCAGACAAGCCAGTTACCGTCGGCCCATTGCATCAAGCGGTTGAGGACCACAGCGCTTTTGGCTTGTCGGAAGCGCACCCGGCGGATCCTTGCGAGGACGATGAGCTGGGGGACCACTCAGGTGCCGATGCCATAGCTGGAACATTGGCCGCCATCCGTGATCGGTCGGGGTTGGTGCACTTGCAAACCACTAAAGCCGAAGCATTTAACGCGGACGCATTGCCGTTGGCCTTGAGGGGCCCGGCCGGTGAAGCCCGATTCGCGGGTGTATTAATCCGGTGGCGGATCAGTCGTCGGCGTGGGGCCGGCCGAGCGCCGGCCGCGCCAGGACAGGAGTGTTTCGACGCGGACAAGGTTGGTCCTGCCATCCTGTTGCGCCACTGGCAGCCGGGCGACCGCTTCCAGCCGATCGGAATGGCCCAGTCTCTCAAACTCCAGGACTTCTTTACCAATCAGAAGGTCTCCCTGGTTCGGCGGCGGCGGCTGATCGTTGCGGTGACGGCCAAGGGCGAGGTTTTTTGGGTGGAGGGAATGCGAATTGCGGAATGGTTCAAGCTGTCAAAAGGGACGATTCGCCGCTTGCAATGGCGCTGGGAGCGGCTTTAAATGGGTTGGTTGCGGCCTTAGGCTGCCCATGTTAACGTTTTGCAGCCGGCTTGAAGATGGCAGATAATAATAGATCCGGGGACGATGATAGGAACCCGCGCAAGAGCGGTGAGTTCAGAGTGCCTCCGCGTACCTGGTTGGTGTGGATTGCGATCTTCGGCGGCATCATCGTGCTCATGCTATTCAAGGACCGCATGGAGACGCCGGGCGACGTCCTGAGCCAATACCGTTTCCAGGAGTTGGTCAGTTCCAACCAGATCGTCCAAGCGACGATCAGCTACAATCCCCAGAACTCAGCCCTCAACGAGGTGGTAGGCAAATACTACCGAATGGAGGGAGACCGGAAAATTGAGGTGCCGTTTCGTGCGCGGGTGAAGCTATACCCAGAGCTGGAGAAGAAGCTTCTCAGCCAGCCGCAGTTCGAGCCGCGCGAGCCCAACACCATGCTGTTCAGCTTCATGGTCAGCGTGCTCCCGATCATCATCATCGCCGCTCTGATCTGGTTTTTCTTTATTCGGCAGATCAAGATGGCTGGCAAAGGCGCTTTGAGTTTCGGCAAGAGCAAGGCCCGCCTGCTGGCGAAAGAGCGTAACAAGACGACATTCAAAGACGTAGCAGGCATCGAGGAAGCCATCCAGGAGGTCTCCGAACTGGTCGAGTTCCTCAAGGACCCTAAGAAGTTTCAACGGCTGGGCGGGCGCATTCCGAAGGGCGTCCTGATGATCGGCCCTCCGGGCACGGGCAAAACTCTGTTGGCCAAGGCCATCGCCGGTGAGGCCGACGCCGCGTTTTTCAGCATCAGCGGCTCGGACTTTGTCGAGATGTTCGTGGGTGTAGGCGCCAGCCGCGTGCGCGATATGTTTGAGCAGGCGCGGCGGAACACGCCTTGCCTGGTGTTCATTGACGAGATTGACGCTGTGGGCCGCAGCCGCGGACACGGGTTAGGCGGCGGCAACGACGAACGCGAGCAAACGCTGAACGCCTTGCTGGTCGAGATGGATGGCTTCGATACCCAGGAGGGCATCATTATCATCGCGGCCACGAACCGCCCTGATGTTCTCGACCCTGCGCTGTTGCGCCCGGGCCGCTTTGATCGCCAGGTCACTGTCAATCTGCCCGACGTGCGTGGACGTGAGGCCATTCTGAAGGTCCACGCCAAGAACGTGAAGCTGGCGCCCTCCGTTGATCTGTCGGTGATCGCTCGCGGCACGCCCGGCTATTCCGGCGCCGAATTGGCCAACCTGCTGAATGAGGCAGCGCTGCTGGCAGCGAGCACGAACAAGAAAGCCGTCGGCATGGAAGAGCTGGAGGAGGCCCGCGACAAGGTGCGTTGGGGCAGGGAACGCCGCAGCCTGGCGATGACCGATGAGGAGAAGAAATTCACCGCTTGGCACGAGGCTGGCCATGCGCTGATCAACGTCGTGCTCCAGCACACGCACCCGCTGCACAAGGTCACCATCATTCCGCGTGGGCAGTCGCTCGGCTCCACTATGTCGCTGCCTAAAACGGATATCCTGAACCGCCGTCGCAAGGAAATGCTGGACATGATTGCCGTCATGATGGGAGGCCGCATCGCGGAAGAAATCATCTCCGGTGATATCTCCAGTGGGGCTGCCGGCGACATTCAACAAGCGACGAATATGGCGCGCGCCATGGTCACTCAATGGGGCATGAGCGATCGCCTGGGCATGGTGCAATACGGCGATGACGACGAATTTGTTTTTCTGGGCCGCGAGATGGCTCGCGCGAAGGTCTATAGCGAATTCACGGCGCAGGAGATTGACGGAGAGGTCAAGCACATCATTGACAACGCATACAAGACGGCCAAAGACATTCTGACGGGCAACCTCGACAAGCTGGAGCTGATTGCCAAGTCCCTGCTGGAATACGAGACCCTGGACGGCCAGCAAGTCGCCGAGATTGTCCAAACAGGCAAATTCACTCCACCGCCGCCTGCGCCGCAGGTCGAACCTCCACGCGGCGCGCCGGCTGGTACCCCGCTGCCGGAGACGCCGACCAAGCCCGCTCCGCCGCAGTTGCCCGGGTTGGGGACGCCGGCACCGGCAACCGCATAGGGCTTCCAAGCTGGGGCTTCGGGTATCAGCGTCAAGATTCCCCGTTGGACATTTCCACTGCCGCTCTCTAGCTTGTACAGATGCTTATCGCGCCATCGTTGCTGGCCGCCAACTTCAGCCGGCTCGCCAAAGAGACCGAACGGGTAAACTCCTCGGGCGCTGACTGGCTTCACCTGGACATCATGGACGGCCATTTCGTCCCGAACATTTCCTTCGGCCCAGGGTTGGTTCGGACGTTACGCCCGCTCAGCCGGCTCTTCTTTGACGTGCACCTCATGTGCTCCAAGCCTGAAATCCTCTTGGAGCCGTTTGCGGAGGCGGGCGCGAATCAAATGGACGTCCACGTCGAACTGGGAGACGGCGTCACGCCGCTTATCTGGAAGATCAAATCTCTTGGCAAGAGGGTGGGCCTCGCGATCAACCCTCCGACGGCCATTACCATGGTCCAGCCCTTTCTGGAGCAGATTGATTCCCTGCTCATCATGACCGTGAATCCGGGTTTCGGTGGTCAGTCATTCATTCACGAGACGTTGCCCAAAATCCAGCAGGCCTCTGCCTGGCGGCGCGAATGCCAACTCGGCTATCACATCGGCGTGGACGGCGGAATTGACTTCCAGACCGCCGCCGAATGTGCCCACGCCGGCGCAGATGCGTTCATTAGCGGAACCACCCTGTTCAAACAGCACAATCTGGGCGCGGCGGTCAGGAAGATGCGGAAGATCGTCGAAGCGGCGCAGCCGACGACCCGCCAGCCTCAACCAACCCCCGCCGTCGCGCAAGTCTCCTAGCACACCGTGAGCATCAGATTTGGAACAGATGGATGGCGTGCAGTCATTGCCGAAGATTTCACCTTCGCAAACGTTGCTCGGGTCTCGCAAGCTGCGGCTGACTATTGGAGTGCGAATCCCGTCACTGGCACCTAGAAGAAGGTCATCATTGGCTATGACCGGCGGTTTCTCTCCGACCAGTTTGCCCAGCGTGCCGCGGAAGTGTTCGCGGGCAATGGCTTCCAGGTCGTGCTGACGCCGGCGCCCACGCCAACGCCGTCGGTGTCCTTCGCGGTCAAGCACCAGCATGCAGTGGGCGGCGTCATGATTACGGCGAGCCACAATCCGCCGGCCTTCAACGGTTTCAAGCTCAAGTCGCACTATGGCGGGTCTGCGGACACCTCCACCTGCAAAGACGTGGAGAGCCTCCTGGACCGCAACGGCATCCAATCCCAGGATTTGGCTGGGGCGGTGAAGGACAAACGAATCAGGATTACAGATGTTCGCCCTGCTCACTACGCGGCTTTGAAGAAGCTCGTGGACTTCCCGCTCATTGCGAAGTCGAAGTTGCGCTTTGCGCATGAAGCGCTGTTTGGCGTAGGGGCGGGTTGCTTCGAGCAGTTGCTGGCCGGCACCACGTGCAAGGTGACCACCTTGAATGGCCGGCACGACCCGCTGTTCGGCGGCATCAATCCTGAGCCCATCAAGGTGAATTACGCGATGAGCTCGGCCTTCCTCAAGAAGCACCCGCACGACCTTTGCCTTGTGACCGACGGCGACGCGGACCGCGTCGGCGGCATGGACGGGCGCGGCAATTATCTTACCACGCACCAACTGATTTGCCTGCTGCTGCGTCATTTCATCGTAAATCGGCATGGCAGCGGACGCGTCGTGAAGGCACTTACCACCACCTCGATGGTGGACAAGATGTGTGCGGCGCACGGGCTCGAATTGACCGAGACCGGCGTGGGCTTCAAATACATCGTTGCGGAGTTATTGAAAGGAGGCGTATTGCTCGGCGCGGAAGAGAGCGGCGGTATCGCCTTCCCCGACCACATTCCCGAGCGCGACGGCATCGCCGCGGGATTGATGCTCCTTGAGATGCTCGCTACCGACCGCGTTTCCATCAACCGGCTCCTTGCTGGCCTGGTGAAGGATCTCGGGCCTCATTGCTACGGACGCATTGATACTCACTTCCCGCTCGAAAAGCGCCCCGCGCTGATGGAATTCCTGCAGAAGAATCCGCCGGCCAACCTGCTGCGGTCGCCGTTGGCTGACATGAGGACCTACGACGGCGTGAAGTTCATCGCGCAAGACACCACCTGGCTGATGCTTCGCGGTTCCGGCACGGAGCCAATTCTGCGCATATACGCCGAGGCTAAATCCGATGCTGACGCGCAAAGGCTGCTCAAGCTGGGCGTACAGTTGACGCGGAAGGTATAGCATAGCTCGGTTTGGCTGCCGTGCCGGGCGATGGCAGCAATGCTTACCCGGGGCCGAGTTGCCCTTTGACGGCGCTGTACACCATTTGCACCGCTACGGCTGCAAGGATCATTCCCATCACTCGGCTAAGAATATTCAGTCCTGATCTTCCCACCAACTTCACGATCCGCTCCCCAAGCAGCATCAGGCATAGATTGGCCACAAGCACCAGCAGCATTACCCCGCAGGATACGGTTTCCTGCAGGAGGTTGTGCGTATTGTTGTCAGTCAATACGACCGCCGCGAGCAACGCTCCGGGCGTGGCAATGGATGGCATGGCCAGCGGAAAGACCGCGATGTCGTGCCCCCGCTCTGGCGCCGCCTCGTTTGGCGACTCCCGGGCGAAGATCATAGTCAGTGCGAAGAGGAATAATACGATCCCGCCAGCGATTTGAAACGAAAGCAGTTCAATGTGCATCGCTTCAAGGAGGTATTGGCCCAAGTACAAGAAGCCGGCAAGAATCGCGGAGGCGATGATCGAAGCCCGGATGGCTGCCCGTCGGCGCTCCTGAGGCGAAAGGTCCTTCGTTACCGATAGGTACAGCGGCACCGTGCCAAGCGGATCAATCGTTACCCAGAAGGTGACGAGGTCGAACAGTAGCTCATTCCAGGTCATGGTCCTCGCAACCTAACAGCCTATCCACCGCGCGCTACGGCTTTCTGCCTTCATCCACCTCGTAGTAATCAAAGAAGGTCGTGAGATCATGCCGGTGCGACAGGCCGCTCTGGGCTTTGTAACGTTCCAGTTCCTCGATAGTGCCGTCTTCCTCGTCGCGCCAGCCGCGTTTCCGCAAGAAGGAGTTCCAGATGAGGATTTCCTCCTCGTTCGGCCGGCGGCCTTGTGCAAAGCACCATTCCAGAATGTCCTCGTCTGAACCGCCCTGCAGCACGCGCGCGCGCAACGCTGCATAGTCCACCTTCAGAAAGCGGCAGCACCGCCCATCGAATCCCTGGCCCAGGTTTCGATGGTAATCGGGGGGCAGCGTCCCGGCTGCGCGCAGCCGGATTTTGTCCAGCATGCGGGCGAAATAGACAAGTCCGGCGACTTTGTCGTACGCGCTGCGTGGGTAGCTTTGCATTCAGTAAAGACCACCTGCTACCGCGGCCATGTAATAACCGTTAGCCAAACTCTGAGTTGAACTAAGGGCTTTCGGTTTCCGCCAATCACTTGCCCATCAGGTGCTCCAGCACCATCTGGTCAAGCGCCGCGTAGTTGCGGTCGGCGATGAGTTGCTGCGCCTTCTTCTCGTCAAAGGTTCTGGCCTTCCGGAGCAAGTGCATGAACGTGCGCCGGCTGTTGTCCAGGTGCGCCACCCAATGCTCGACCTTCGCCGGGCGGAAGGGGTGCACGTCGAAGCACACGTATTCCCCGTGCCTTCCGTAGCCATTGCGCTCCAGCGCGCGAACCTGGTTGAAGGCCACGCGCAGGTTCGAGCTGCCGAACGGCTTGTCCTGGTCGAACTTGAGCCCGTTCTGGTCGTTCAAGTGGAGCGACCACAGCTTGCCGAAGGCCATGGCGAAATCAATCTCGTCCGCTGGATCGAGCCCGGCGAGGATGGCGTGCGCCGATTCAATCAGGCAGCCGACGCGCTTGGGATCGCGGGTCAATTGGGCGATCGCGAGCGCATGGCCGATGGTCGGCAGGTAGGCGTGGTCCATCGGCTCGTTGGGTTTGGGCTCGATAGACAGGCGAATCTCCTTGTCGTGCGCCAGCATCTTGTCGAGCGCCTTCACCAGGAACTCGATGCTGCGGCGGCCATTCTTGGACTCGCGCATATAAGTGCCTTCCCGCGCCAGCCACAGCACGATCAGGTCCGTGCCCAAATAGTTCGCGATGTCAATGCAGCGCAGGGAGCGGTCAATGGCATACTGCCGGCACTTGGGGTCGTTGCTCGTGTAAGCGCCGTCAATGGTCATCGGGCTGAACCACAGGCGAGGCGCAACCATCTCGGCTGCCACCCCGGCATCGGCGAGCTTCTTCTTGAGTTCCTTGGTTTCCTTCCGCAACTCGGCGTCTGACTTGCCATCAATTTCCGGCACGGCGTCGTCGTCATGAAACATCATGGCATCGAAGCCGAGCTTCTTGAGCTGCCCGAGCTTCCAGTCAAATGTTTGGACGGGGCGGGTGGTGGGACCGTAAGGGTCCTGTCCTTCGCTGATATTCCAAGGGCCGAAGCAGAATTGGTATTGGTGTTGTTGTGCCATATATCTTGTAGCTGGAGACTAGCGCGGCGGCGCGAGAATCAAAGCGAAAAATGAGTTGCCTGCGGCCATGTCTGACCCTTGCCACGGGACCAAGGCACCAGTAACTAAGACACCGGGCAGTTGACGTCACCTCAGACCCCGCTTAGCCTGCGCACGATGAATGCGCTGCAAGATTCGCTGCTGGAACTCGTCCGCCGCACCTCGGCTGAAATCCCGGATGACGTGCACAAAGCCATCCTCGATTCGCTCGAACGCGAAAAGCAAGGCACCATCGCCGCCAGCGCCATGAAGATCATCGAGCAGAACATCGCGCTCGCTAAGAATAAGTCCCAGCCCATCTGCCAGGACACCGGCAGCATTATTTTCTACGTGGATTGCCCCCGTGACTTCGACCAGCTCGCATTCGAGGAAGCCGCACGGGAGGCCGTAAAGCTCGCTACCAAAAAAGGGTTCCTGAGGCAGAATTCCGTGGACTCGATCACTGGCAAGAACGACGGCACGAACGTTGGGCCGGGTGCGCCAACCATCCACTTCCACCAGCACCGCTCGGCCGAAGTGAGCGTGCGGCTGGTCCTCAAGGGCGGCGGCTGCGAGAACGTCGGCGCGCAATACTCCCTGCCCAACGAGAAGCTCAAGGCTAATCGCGACCTGGACGGCTGCCGCAAGGCGATCCTCGACGCGGTGCTGCAAGCGCAGGGCAAAGGTTGCGGACCGGGCATCCTCGGCGTTTGCATCGGGGGAGACCGCGCTACCGGCTACGAGTTTTCGAAGCAGCAATTCCTGCGCAAGCTCGACGATGCGAACCCGAACCCGGAGCTCGACAAGCTGGAGCGCGACGTGGTTGAACCCGCGAATAAGCTGGGCATTGGGCCGATGGGTTTCGGCGGCAAGACCACTTTGCTCGGCGCCAAGATAGGTGTGCTGAACCGTTTGCCGGCATCCTACTTCGTCAGCATCAGCTATATGTGCTGGGCGTATCGCAGGCACGGAGTCGCGCTCGATCCAAACGGCAAGGTCCAGAATTGGCTATACTGAATGAACACGGAGTGCTGGAGTAATGGAGTGATGGGGTCCTGGGAAGCGACACCGAGCTGCTCGGCGCGCCTCCTGCCCCACCACTCCATCACTCCATCACTCCATTCCCCCACCCTCCCTATGATCCAGCTCACTACCCCCGTTTCCGAGGCCGCTGTCCGCGCGCTCAAGGTCGGCGACGAAGTCGCCATCACCGGTACCTTGTTCACTGGCCGCGACGCCGTGCACAAGTATCTCCACGAAGGCGGCAAGCTTCCTGCCGGAGTCAGTTTCAACGGCGGCATCCTCTACCATTGCGGCCCGGTCATCATTAAAGACGAGCAGGGAAACTGGAAGTGCGTCGCCGCTGGGCCCACTACCTCTATCCGGGAGGAGCCCTACCAATGGCAGATTATCCGGGACTTCGGCCTGCGCGGAGTCATTGGCAAGGGCGGCATGGGCGAAAAGACCGTCGAGGCCTGCAAGCAGCACGGCTGCGTGTATCTGCACGCGGTCGGCGGGGCGGCGCAAGTGCTCGCCGAATGCATCAAACGGGTGCCCAATGTGTTTTTCATGGACAAGTTTGGCGCTCCCGAGGCCATCTGGGAATTTCAGGTGGTCAGCTTCCCGGCCGTCGTGACCATTGACGCCCACGGCAACTCACTCCACAAGGAGATCCTCGCTGCCAGCCAGGCTGAGCTGGCAAAGTACGTCTAAGTCAGGGCGCGTCAATCAGCTCGATCCGGTGCTGGTGCCGCCCACCCTCGAAGGCCGTATCCAGCCAGATTTGGACGAGCTGGAGCGCCGTCTCCAGGCTTACCATTCGCTCGCCCAGCGACAGCACATTGGCGTTGTTGTGCTGCCGGCCCAGGCGAGCGGATTCCTCATTCCAGCATAGGGCGCAACGGATGCCTTTGACACGGTTGGCGACCATAGCTTCTCCATTGCCCGACCCCCCTAGAACAACGCCCCGCTCGAATTCACCCCGCGCCACGGCCTCGGCCACCGGGCGGATGAACAGCGGATAGTCCACCGGTTCCTCCGAGTGCGTCCCGAAATCGGTGACGCTGTGGCCCTGTCCCTGGAGGAACTCCCTGATCTTCTCTTTGTATTGGAAACCGGCGTGGTCCGAACCAATGGCTATTTTCATGCGCTGAATGTTCCTGGGTCTAGCTTGCCACGCTATGACGCAATTTGCCATTTGCAATTGCACATGTTCAATCTTCTATTCCCTCATGAAGGCGATGGTCCTTTACGCCCCGCGGGAGCCGCTCCGCCCGGCTGAGCTTGCGAGCCCAACGCCCGGCCCCGGGCAAGTCCTGGTCCGGGTGCGCGCCTGCGCGGTTTGCCGCACCGACCTGCACGTGGTGGATGGCGAGCTGCCGCGCCCAAAGCTACCGCTCGTGCCCGGCCATGAGATTGTTGGCACGGTCGCGGCCAAAGACGAGCGCGTTGAGCGCTTCAGCAACGGCGATCGCGTCGGCATTCCTTGGCTCGGCTGGACTTGTGGCGCATGTGAGTATTGCCGCACCGGCCGCGAAAATCTCTGCGACCAGGCCCGCTTCACCGGCTATACCCTTGACGGTGGGTATGCTGAATACACGGTAGCTGATCAGCGGTTTTGCATTCCCATGCCCGATGGCTTTTCCGACGCCGAGGCCGCTCCCCTGCTCTGCGCTGGTTTGATTGGCTATCGGTCCCTCGTGAAGGCAGGCGAGGGCAGGCGGCTTGGGATTTATGGCTTTGGCGCTGCCGCCCATATCGTTGCTCAGGTTGCGCGCTTTCAAGGGCGGGAAATCTACGCCTTCACGCGCCGGGGCGACCGTGAGGCCCAGCAATTCGCCCTTTCCCTGGGCGCGGTTTGGGCGGGGGATTCCGACACGCTGCCGCCGGCCAGGCTCGACGCCGCGATCATCTTTGCCCCGGCAGGCGAGCTTGTTCCGCAGGCGCTGAAGGCCGTCGGAAAAGGCGGCACTGTCGTTTGCGGCGGGATTCACATGAGCGACATTCCTTCATTTCCCTACGAACTGCTCTGGGAGGAGCGCGGCGTTTGCTCGGTTGCCAATCTGACACGCCGTGACGGTGAGGAGTTCTTTCCCCTGGCGTCCCTGGTTCCCGTGCGAACGAGGGTGCAGACGTTCCCTTTGGCCGAAGCGAATGAAGCCCTGCGTCGCCTGCGCACGGGCCAAATCATCGGCGCCGCCGTGCTGGTGCCGGCCATTGCCTGAGCACCCAGACGCTTGCACCGGCAGGCGGCGAATTGCTAACGATGATCCTGCGGCATCGGCCTTGCCGGGCTGGCGGAGGCCTTCGTTCCCGCATCGGTCATCAGGTCATCCACCGCCTTGGCCAGGGCGACCAGGTAGTCGTCCCCCTTCGGGTTATGGGTCAGCGCCACAAGGATGTAGTATGG
>Ga0181532_10001589_pt1 | contig 21855 bp, 16 predicted proteins | sample PEATcosm2014_Bin_33_FD_119768 | JGI IMG/M metagenome (GOLD analysis project Ga0181532, IMG submission 119768) | Peatland microbial communities from MTU Mesocosm Facility, Houghton, MI, USA - PEATcosm2014_Bin11_30_metaG | ecosystem: Environmental > Terrestrial > Soil > Wetlands > Peat | place... | reverse complement strand
GCCCAAGCGCTCGGAGTAGAGAGCCCATCCTTCGGCGTAGGCCGTATATTCTTCGTGCTTGCGGAAGGGAGGCAGTTCGGGCAATTCCTGCGCGATTGAAATCTGCATGTGATGTCCGGGCACACCTTCGTGATAGGCGGTGGTCTCAAAGTCGACCGTGGTGCCTTTCTCGAAGTTGCCGGTGTTGACCATGATGTGACCGGGACGCGATCCGTCCTGAGCTCCCTCAATGTATTCGGTGGAGGCTTCCTTCTCGCGGAACTCCTCGATGGGCATGATTTGCAACTTTGCTTTGGGGAGACGTCCGAACATCGCGGGCAGCTTCGCGTACATCTGATCGGTGTATTGCTGGTAGAGGTCGAGAATCTCCTGGCGGGAATGCACGTGGACTTTGGGGTTGGTCTGGAGAGAGGCGCTGAAACTCTTCAGATCCTTGTATCCAAGTTGGTTCACTACCGCGAGCATGCGGGCTTCAATCTCTTTTACCTGCTCCAACCCAAGTTGATGGATTTCCTCGGGTGACAAATTAGTCGTCGTACTCTCTTTCACGCGGAACGCATACCAGGCGCTGCCGTCGGGCAGAGACCAGGCTCCGGGCTCGCTTCTGCCTTTGGGCGCATATTCATCGCGCACAAACGCGGTGAACTTGACATAGGCAGGGATCACGGAATCCTTGACGGCTGCGAGGCCTGCCTCCCGCAGCCGCTGGCGATCGGCTTCGGAGATAGCATCGGGAAACTTGTCAAAAGGATGAATGAACGGGCTTTGGTCGGAGGGCGTCGTGGCGATTCCATTCGCTTGCGTCACGACTTTTTCCAAGAGAATCTTTGGCGGCATCAGCCCCGCCGCCATGCCTTTGCGCATCTGCTCGATGGTCTGGTCAAACAGCCGTGGAAGCAGCTTCAGCCGCGTAATGTAGTCTTCGTAATCCTTTACACTCTCGAACGAAAGAACGCCGACCATCTGTGGCGCGTCGATGTGAAGTCCGCTGAACTGGTTCACCGGCATCTGCCACGGCCTGAAGCGCGCGCCTTCGAGATCCATCTTCAGGTCACGAACCATGAGCTGTTTATTCAGTACTTCCTGCTCGGGAAAGCCGGTTGTGTCAATCGCTTCGAAGCGGCCGAGGAAGAGGCGAGTCTGTTGCAGATTGTCGTCGATGGCTTGCTGCGAGAAGTCGTCGAGTTTGTCGTTGTAACGCTTATCACCCAGAATGGAGGCGTAGATTGGGTTCCGGCGCATGGTATATTCCCACTGCTCGTGCAGCAGGTCGTTCAGCGCTTTGCGCCGCAGTTCGAGATTGGCAGGTTGATTAGAAGCGGCCGCGGCGGCCGGAATCAGTATGGCGACAGTTAGCAGGCAGATCAAAAATCGCATTGCATCTCCAAAGGAAAATTTTTGCTGGTGTTGAGGCAGGCTTCCGCACACAACTATTCGATATTAGACGGATACGCGAGCGAATGGTTATCCGTTCCGAAGAAAAATTATTTGCCAGCGTTCGCGCGGGCCCGCCGCAGTCCGGCGGCAACGCCTTGCCGCACCGCACGCCTGTATCCGGCAGCATCCATTTTGGCCGCAGTCGCAGCGGCAATACCGCCGGGAGTGGCGGCCTCCTCGAGCAGCGACTGCAAAGAATGCTTGCCCTCGCGCCAGACGATGATCCCATCCGCCAACGCATGCGCGCTTGCCAGCAGGGCTGTGTTTCGATCGAGGCCCGCTTCTTGCGCAGCTTCCGCCAGAGTCGCGAGCGCGTGATAGCCATGGCTGCATGAAAAAGTTACGGTGAACGCATCGAACTTGCTTTCCGGGATTTCAACCACCTGGCCGAATGTGGCGAAAAGGTCGTGGACGCGTTTGCGAGCCGCGGGCGGCAACGTGCGGGGGAAGGTCACGGCTGTGAGGCCGCGCCCGCTGCGGCACAGAGGACTCGGCATGGCACGAGCCCATAGCACGGGTGGGCCAATTTGCTCCCTCAGCACGCGCAGCGGCACACCTGCGGCCAGGCTGATCGCGAGCGTTTTTCGTGCAGGCGTTTTTCGTCCGCTCGTTTTTCGTCCCAGCAATGCCCGGTTCTTTTTTCCGATCGCGTGCCCGACGTCTTGAAGAAGCTCGCGAACCGAACTTGGGCGAACTGCGACGATCAGTATGTCCGCCTGCTTGACGGCTCGATTCAGGTCCAGTTCGACAGGGACCGTGTAGCGCCTTTTCAGATCACGCAGCTTGCCCGGATTGCGATCATGCACGAGCAGGCGATGTCTGGTCCGGCTGAGGCGCAGGCCCGCCAGCATCGCGGACGTGATCCGGCCTCCTCCGAGGAAGACAATCGTGCTCATGCCGACTCTTTCATTTTCTTTTGCACGGGAACGACAGCGCCGTCACGCTACCGACTGGCCAGCCCTCCTGCGATTTCTCCGCCGTCGCAGGTGTAGACGTGGCCGGTGATGTTTTGCGCATCGTCAGACGCGAGAAAGGCGAACAGCGCTGCAATCTCTTCCGGCTGAGCGTGGCGGCGCAAAGGGATTTTGCGGTTGACCTCTTTTAACATTTCATCCGTGTACTCGGCGCGCTGCATCGGGGTGAGCACGTATCCCGGAGCCACCGCGCACACCCTGACTTTCGGTGCAAGTTCCAGCGCCATCGACTTCGTCAGCTCGATCACTCCCGCTTTGGTAGCGTTGTAATCCGCATAAAAGGGATATCCCATGATGCCGTTGGTCGACGCCGTTTGCAGAATCACGCCATTGCCGCGCTCCATCATGTGCTTTGCCGCGGTCTGCGCTACGTAAAACACGCCGGTGAGATTCACGGCTATGATTTTGTCCCACTCTTCCGGTGTGATGTCGAGAAAACTGTGACGGATGCTGATGCCGGCGTTATTTACCAGCACATCCACGCCGCCCATCAGGCGAATTGCTTCGGCAAAGGCAGACTGCACCTGTTTCAGGTTCGAAACATCGGCATCGAGCGCTGCGGCCACACGGGGCAGTTCGCGCTGGATCTTTTGCCGCGCCTCGGTGTCGCGGTCGAGCACGCACACGACGGACCCTTCTTCCAGAAATCGCGCTGCCGTGGCTGCTCCTATGCCGCTGGCCCCGCCGGTGATCAGGACTCGCTTTGATTTCAGCCCGCGCACTCGCTCCTCCGCAAAATAAAATCGGGCAGATCAGGATACCTGTCTGCCCGCCGACGCGCCATTGTTGTGAGCGTGTGCCCTCAGGGGCTAAAGCCCGCAGTTGTTCGGCTCTGAACGGCACGGCTGAAGCCGTGCCCTACCCGAGGCCTGCCCGAACCAGAGTTCTCCGGTGACTCCAGACGGGGCAAGCCCCGTCTCTACAGGAGTTTTTCCTCAACCTGTCAAGCCGTGCCCTACCGAACCATTGCTGCGCTCTGGCAAAACCACTTTCAAGCGGCGTGATCATACTTTGTCAGCCTACCTGCCACACTGTATCGAGCACTGTCCCGTCCACCCACTTCACCACGGCACACGGACGATCGCCCAACTTCGGGCGCGCGGGCTTGCCGCAAATCTTTTCAACTTCCGCCTTGATGTCCTGAATCGGACGAACCGGCAGCTTCGATCCCATAACTGCATGGAGCAGGTCCGTGCGCTTCGGATTGATGGCAATTCCACGCTCGGTCACGACCACGTCAATCATCTCGCCCGGTCCCGTCATGGTCGTGACCTCGTCTACGATCACCGGAATGCGGTCGCGGAATGATGGCAGCGCGAGAATGGTGCAACCCGCAAACAAGCAGTTCTGCCATCCGCCAATGCCGTGCAGCAAACGCCCATCGGAATGCGTTACCACGTTGGCGTTGAAGTTGACGTCGACTTCGGTCGCGCCTAATACCACGGCATCGACCAGCGAAGCGAAGTTTCCCTTGCCGTGATAGTTGTACGAAGTGAACGGAGAAGTGGCCACGTGCCGCGGATCGGTCGCGATCGACTTCACACCGTCGAGATCAAACGTCTGCCCATCCAGAATGTAATCTGTCAGCCCTTCCTGCAGCAATTCAACCAGGTATTTCGTTGATCCGCCGCGAACGAAGCGCGCCTTCACGCCATCTTGTTTCATCATCTGTTTCAGATATTCGACGAAGGCCAACGCGATTCCGCCCGCTCCTGCCTGGAATGAAAATCCGTTCTTCATGATTCCTGTTGCCCGCAGAAACTGAGCCACCAGTTCCGCGATGCGCAGCCGGTCGGGCGAACGCGTAATCTGCGTGGTGCCGGAGACTATCTTTGCCGGATCGCCAATCGATTCCACTTCCACCACGAAGTCGACGTTGTTGCCCTGAATCTGCCAGGGCACACAGGGAAATGGCACAAGATTATCGGTGACCACGATCACGCGATCGGCGTAGGTGGAATCCGCCAGGGCAAAACCGAGCGAGCCACAAGCCGATTTGCCGTGCGAGCCGTCGGCATTGCCGAAAAAATCGGCGGTGGGCGCGGCGATCACCGCAATATCAATGTGAACTTCCCCGTCCTGGATCGCCTGGTAGCGGCCGCCGTGCGAACGGAGCACGCCCATGCCGCGCATCTTGCCCTGCGTGCAATAGTCGCCCAACGGTCCGTTCATCGAACCTTCGATGTGATGGATGACTCCTTTTTTCATCAGCTCGATGGCGCCCTGCTGGGAAGGGAACGACGCGCTCGGGAACCACATCAGGTCTTTGACGCCGATCTTGGCCGCCGCTTCCAGCGCCATGAGCGCCACTCGATCGCCGTCGCGCAGATGATGATGGCTCGAGATCACCATTCCGTCGCGCAATCCGCAATTGCGCAGCGCGGTTTCCAGATTGGCCGCGCGCTTGTCGCCGCTATCGGGATAATCTTTATTGGAGCAGATGGCCGGTGCCGCCTTCCGTCCGCGAGGCTGATACTTGCCCGCGCCCAGAAACGGAATCTGCGGCTTGCCGTTCACCATGGTCGGCACGGCACGGCCGGCGGCGTTATGCGCCAGTTCTACTCTCTCTTTTTCTTTCTCTTTCGCGCTCACGAAATCGCTCCCATCGCCTTCGCCCGCTCCACCAGCTTCAGAGCCCGCTGCACCACCGGCGAATCAATCATCTTCGAACCCAGACTCACCACGGCCAACCCCTTGCTCTGCGCTTCCTCGAACGCGGCCACTACTTTCCTCGCCTTTTCGATCTCGGCGGCCGTCGGTTGAAACGCCTCGTGGATCACGCGAATCTGCCCGGGATGGATGCATCCCATGCCTTCGAAGCCCGTAGCCCGCGAGGCTTCCGCCCATCGCCGCAAACCATCCAAATCGGCGACATCGCTGAAGACTGAGTCAATCGCCTGCACTCCAGCGGCGCGCGCGGCATTTACTACGCGCGACCGCGCATATTGCGACTCATGCCCCTCCGTGGTTTTCACCACGCCGAGATCGGCGGTGTAATCTTCGAGTCCAATCGTCAGCGCCGCCACATTTTCGGTTGCCGTCGCGACGGCAAATGCATTCTCGATTCCGAGTGCGGATTCGATAATCGGCATGATCCAGATCGGCCTGGTAACTCCGTGGCGCACCTTGATCTCGCCGATCACGCGATCCACCTCTCGCACTTGCTCGGACTCTTCGACCTTAGGAATCAAAATCAGGTCCGGACTCTCGCCCACGACTTCGGCTAGATCTTCGAGGCCTAGCGGCAACTGATTGATCCGCACCAGGCGCTCACACGATCCGAAATCGACCGCCCGCAGAGTGTTTCGCACCAGGATGCGAGCGGCATCTTTTTCTCCGCGATGCACCGAATCTTCCAAATCGAGAATCACGGCGTCTGGCCCATGCAATGAGGCGTTGATGTAGTACTTGGGTTCAGAGCCGGGCAGATACAGACGCGATCGGCGCAACCGGTCCTTCTGCGACGGCGGTGGCAGCGGATGCTGCTCCGGCAGCGAGCGTTTGCCGAGGGCAATCGACACTCGCCTGGCTGCGGCTTCGATGCGAGCCGCGATAACAAAGGGCAGAGCGCCTTCATCATGAATCGCAACCCGCGCGTGCTTCACTCCCAGTTCGGCGAGGACGTCTCGAGTCTGTTCCATGATCGCCGTGCCGTAATAGGGCGCCACGCGCGATTCCAGTGAAGTCTCGATCCCTCCGCTGTCCCGCGCCTCAAAGGCGACGTGCACGTCTGACCGAACTTCTTTGCCCCAATGGCCTGCCTCCGCAGAACGCGGGGAGGTAGTTTCGACAGCGCTGCTCATAATTTCGTCAACTCCGGGATCATCGATTCGCAGGCATTCCCAGCTGGGTCTTCATTATTATTATTTCAGTTTCGCCAAAATCGCATCCGTCATCTGCACGGTCGAAGCCGCACCCTGGCTGATCGCTTTTGGACCACCAGTAAGACGCATCATATCGTAAGTCCGGACTTTCCCTTCACGCACCACATCCGCAATGGCCGCGCGGATGCGATTTGACTTCTGATCTTCGCCAATATGATCGAGCATCATCGCTGCCGAGAGAATCATTGCAATGGGGTTCACGATGGGAGGATTCAGCTCAGAATACTTTGGCGCCGAGCCGTGTGTCGGCTCAAATACCGCGACGTCATCCCCAATGTTACCGGAGGCCGCGAATCCCAGTCCGCCCACCAGTCCGGCGAACGCGTCGGAAAGAATGTCGCCGAAAAGATTCGAGGCGACGATCACGTTGTACTCTTCCGGATTTTTATTCAGCCACATCAGTTGCGCATCAATGTTGGTGGACCAAAGCGCAATCCCGGGATAATTCTTTGCAACCTCTTTCGCCACTTCTTCCATCATGCCCGAGGTTTCGCGGACCACATTCGGCTTCTCGCAAATCGTCACGCCCTTGAATCCGCGCCGCTTTGCATATTCGAAAGCCGCAGTCACGATGCGCTCGGCCGCTTTGCGAGTGATGATGCGGCAGCTCACCGCGATCTCCGGTCCGGGCACGCTGGCGAAGGCTTTGAATCGGGGATGGCTGTTCAGGGCGGCGCGGACGATCTCCGGAGGATTGGTCCACTCCACCCCGGAGTACATACCCTCGGTGCCCTGCCGGAACACGGTGGTGTCGATCTTGGGCTCGTCAAACTTGGGCTCATCAAACTTGGGCTCAGCAAACCCAGGCCCGTTGCCGCCGCCGTCCGCTTTCTTGCGAATGTAATTCAGCGGATTGCCGGTGAACCCGACGCACGGCCGCATGCAGATATCGAGATTGAATTTCTGCCGCATGGTCACGATCGGCGAGTAATAAACGTAACCCTTCCCCTGTAGCTCGGGCTCAAGCTCGGCCTGTGCCGCCTTGTTCGGCTTCGAAGTAATCGCGCCGAACAGACCCAACTTATGCATGGTTAGTAACTCGATTGTCCGGTCGGGCAATGCATTGCCCTGCGCGCACCAGCAGTCCCATCCGATATCGGCATGAATATACTCAGCGTCAAAGCCGACCGCGTTCAACACGCGCAACGACTCAGGCAGAACCTGGTTTCCGATGCCGTCTCCCGGCATGGTAATGACTGTGTATCTCGCCATGAATGCTCCTTAGAAATTAAACCTGCCTTACCGCCGAGACGCCGAGTGCGCCGAGAAAAAGCAGGTCCTTCGCTTTGCTCAGGATGACAAAGTTTGTAAAAGTTACTTGAATTTCTTCCCTCCGCGTCTCGGCGGTGAACGAGCTAACCCACGCCCAGTCGCTTCGCCACCAGATTCTCCACGCCTCCCGCAATCACTAGCGACTGCGGCACGCTTCCCAGCGCCGGAAACACGAACTTTTCGCCGCGCCATGAGATGGTGCTGGAAGTGAAATCGATATCAATTTCGTCTCCCGGGATAATCGTCTTCTCCTTAGCAATCTCCCCGGCAAACTGCTGGCGTACTCGGGCCACCAGTTCTGGCACCTCGATACACAAAAAGCCATTGTTGAACGCATTCCGCAGATAGGTCTGCGAGAAGCTGGCCGCGATCACCAGCGGAATGCCTTTCGCCTTCAAACAGGTGACCGCCTGTTCGCGGCTCGATCCTGTTCCGAAGTTGAATTGACTGACGATCACGTCGCCCGCATTCGTGCGCGCGGCGAATTGCGGATCGTAATTCTCCATCACCACTTTCGCCATCATCTCCGGAGTCATGTCGTCGCGATAGGTGTAGTCTTTGCCGTAGATCGCATCGGTGTTGACGTTGTCCTGCGGCATGAATACCAGGCGTCCCCGCACGCGCTGCGGAAAGCCCGCCAGGATTTCGACTTTCTCTGCTCCGCCTGACGCTGTTGCTAATTCGGTGTATGCGCGCTGGGGCGCGCGATTCGCGAACTCATGCGGGCATCGAATATAGCCGGCAACGGCCGACGCCGCCACCACCTCCGGACTCGCGAGATAGCACTTCGCGTCGCGCGATCCCATGCGTCCCTTGAAATTGCGATTCGTCGCCGAGATCCCGACCTCGCCCGGTTCCAGCAATCCAACGCCCAGCCCAATGCAAGGTCCGCAGCCGGAAGGCAGCGGGTGCGCGCCCGCATCCGTCAGAGTCTGCCAGATGCCGCGCCGCTCGGCTTCTTCCTGCACCCACTTGCTGGCCGCGCTCAAATAAAACTTCACGCCCGAAGCAACCTTCTGACCTTTGAGCACCTTTGCCGCCGCGGCCAGATCTTCCAGTCGCGAATTCACGCATGAAATCAGATACGCCTTCTGGATCGTGACTTTCTTCTGCTCAATTTCAGCCAGCGACTGCATCGCCTGCACTGTGTCGGGCCCCGAGACGTGCGGCGTCACTTGCGCGAGGTCGAGCGTGATCCGCGCCGCATAGGCGGCATCAGCATCGGGCGTGACAGGTTCCCTTTCCCATTTTGCAATGTCGCTTTCCGCGAACCGCTCCACGCCCATGGCTTTGAGCCGCTGGTGAACGCCGCGCAAATACTGGATGGTGACCGCATCCAACGGGAACCAGCCCACCAGCGGACCCCACTCGGTTGTCATATTCGAAATCGAAAGCCGGGCATCCATCGAGAGCGACGCCACTCCCGGCCCCGTGAACTCGACCGCCGCATTCAGGCATTCGTCGTGGTTATAGAGGCCGCACAAAGTGATGATGACGTCTTTTCCGGTAACGCCCTCCGGCAACTTACCTTGCAGCACGACCTGAATCGACCGCGGAATCTGCCACCAGAATTCGCCGGTGGCCCACACCGCGGCGGCATCTGTGCGAACGATCGGCGTTCCGATCGCGCCCAGCGCGCCGTACATGTTGGAATGTGAATCGGACGCGACCACGAACGAACCGGGAACCACATATCCACGCTCCACCATGATCTGGTGGCCGATGCCCGACCCGGCTGGATAGAAATCCACCCCCTGCTCTTTCGCGAACGCTTCGATGGCGCGGTATTTCTTCTGGTTCGACTCATCCTGATTCTGGATGTCATGATCGAGTGCGAACGTGAGTTGCTGTGAATCTTTTACTTTCTTCGCGCCGATGCCCTTGAACTTGCTCATCACCGCCGACGTGTTGTCGTGCGTCATGCAGCGGTGTGGACGAATCGACAGGAAATCCCCGGTGCGAAGCGGGCGCGCCGGACCCTCGGTCATGTGTTTCTGTGCGATTTTTTCAACGATGGTCTGACCCATGGTGAACTCCGTTGCTGCTCTTTTCGCCCTCTATCACTTCGTAGTCGAAATAACTCACTATCTCACCACGCCATCGCCGCAAAAAGAAAATGGCCGCAGCTGGCAGCTCAATTACCGCGGCCGCCAGGAATGCTGCCGCCACGGCTATTAGTGCAATGTCCACGGTATGTCTTGACGTGTACTGAGCGACCACAGCCCACGCCGCAACACCGCCAAAGCTTGCAAAGACCACACTGATAATGAGCAGACTGCCCCATTGAAGAGGCGTACGATACTTTACTTGATCGTAGTCATAAAGCCAGAAGCTCTTGCGCTTGGGCATCCTGAACAGCCGTCGCGGTCGATGCCGCCCGTGTAATAGATCAGTCACGCTTCAACTCGAATCCCAGATACATCATCTGCCCGATGTGGTGATGCAGATGCGTCGCGCATAGCAGCACCACGGCGAAACGGTTGCGTGCGTCCACGCCCACTGCGGTGTATTCCTTTGACCAGTCTTCCGCCGACTGACTGTTGATGGCGTCGAGCACTATCTCGATCGCCTGATCGAACTTCTTCAACACTTCTGTTTTGGAGGGCCGCGTCGAGTCAGAAAACTCCAGCGGGCGGTCCCGCACATAGCCTGTTCCTGCGATCATCGCCCCGATGTAGTAATTCAGGTTGCCGGTGAGATGCAGTATGAGATGGCCGAAGCTGTTGCCGAACGCGAAGGGCTTGGTCCAAAATTGTTCTTCGCTCAGCGGTGCGGCCAGTTCGCGAACCATGCCCGCGAGTTTGGTGTAACGGGCCGCCAGGTCCGATGCAATCGTCGATTTCAGATCCGTCATATGCAATTCCTGAACGCGTTGGCACAGGCGGCCCGGCTCTGCAGGCTAGCACTGCTCGCCGGGTTCTCCCCGCGCCGCGAAGCCGGAGTTCGTCGGCCGGACAGCCGAGGGCGGCTGTCCCTACGTGAACCCTTGGCTAACTATGCTTCTTGCTTAGCTTCTTGGCTGTTTTTGCCTTCTTCTTCACGTCTGCCTTCATCAGCGTCATCAGCTTCGACACCGACGCGCACTTTTCCAGATTCCAAATCGCGGCAATCAGCTTGTCCTGCGCCTTCTTCGAGAGTACTCCCTCCGCTAGAGCGCGGAATTTTTCTTCTATCTCGGCGTCGCTCAGCGGATTTCTTGGGTCACCCTTCGGATAGTCGAGCTGCTTCGAGAATTTTCTTCCGTCGACCGTCGTGATATTTACAATTACGCGCTGCAAGGCCGGGAAAACCTTTTCGATTTCGGGATCGGCCACGACTTCAACTTTCTTAAGCTGCGCGCGAATCGTCGGGTCCATGATCTTCTTCATCTCGAATTGCGCCGGCGTTACCTGGCGGTCGACCAGCGCCGCGGCAATCACGTAGGGCAGCGAATGGTCCGCTGTTTCCTTGGTACGTGGATCGTACTTGCTTGGGTCGGAAAGAATGTCAGCGGCACGCGCCAGCGAACGGACCTGAATCTTCTCGACCTGATCGGGATGCAGGTCGTTGCTCTTGACCAGGTCGAGCACCGCCGAAATCGGAGCGTGCGTCAGCGCCTCGGTTGGAAAAAATTTCATTCCGCATTGCGTGATGCGCCACGACAAGCCGAGTCCGTCGGTCAGCAGATTTTGTTTCCATTCCGGACCGAAGCAGTGCACCAATCCTTCTTTGCCGTCGATGACGTGTTCGGGGCCGCTGTAGCCCTTCTCGGCCAGCAGTGCCGCCAGAACGCCGCTCTGGGTTGCCATGGGATCGACGGTGTTCTTCATCATGGTCAGCTTGCCGGCAGTTACCGCGCCCATGGTGCAATGCCGCGAAGCCGAAATTCCGACGGCGTGCTGAATCTGTTCCCAACTCAGATGCAGCGCACGTCCCGCCACGATCGGCGAGACAAATGCCGTCAGAGTCGCATGATGCCAGCCGCGCTCGCGGATGCCGGGAAACGCCGCCTCGCACAAGCGCATTTCGAACTCATGGCCCAGCACAAATCCGACGATCAGTTCCTTGCCATCGCTTCGGGCGCGCTCACAACACGCCATCGCGGCCGGAAAAATATCGGAGGGATGCGAGGGATCCTGCTTCCAGTAAATGTCGTTGTAATCCATGCAGCGGATCATCAGCGCATTCGCCAGCGATGCCGAAACCGGATCCATCTTCTCCCCCGTGCCAATCACGGTTGCCGGTCCGCGGCCGGCGATCTCTTTCAGCACTTCGAGCGCGATGATCACGTCATGCTGCTGATATCCGCCGAGCGCGCAGCCGGCTGAATCGAGCAGGAAGCGCTTGGCCTGGTACACGGCATCCTGCGAGAGCTGTTTGTATTCAAGCCCCGCAGCCCAGCGGGACATGGTCGCGGTGATGGTTTCTTTGGTGGTGGCTTGCGGTGTCGACAAGGATAGCTCCTGTATGAATTGCGCGCTGTTCGCTATTGGCTGTTCGCTGTCAGCTGCCAGTTGTCAGTAAAACCTAGAAACTTTACTTCACCTTGACGTTCTTCGGGTTCTTGAACGGCAGAAATGCCATGAAATCGGCGTGGTGCACAATGAACGCTTCGGTCGTGCGCTTTACCAGATCGCCTTCGGCGGCGTGCGCGGCGATGATGTGGCACACCGCGTCTGGCACGCCGCACTCCATGGCCAGCGCGACCCCGGTAAACGGATGCCGCAACGCTTCTCCGCGCTCGCTTTGCCGGCTTTTTCCGTCGGGGCCAATTTCATATTCCAGCAACTTGCCGACGTCCGCCAGGATTGCGCCGGCGATGACCACATCGGCGTCGATCGGCAGTGCCCGACCCATGAAGCCCGTCATCGCTTTCGCGCTATCGCGCGCAATATGCACCACGCAGCGCTTGTGCTCCATGAAGGTGATCGGACAATTCGGAACTAGCAGAGTAAAAGGAATCCGATTCAGGTCATCCGGCTGCAGCGGACTGCGCTCAAGGGCCTTGATCCAGGCTTGGGTCACCTGCTCGCGCAACTTGGCATCGCTGATCCACTGAATCTCCGGCCAGAGTCGTTCGACAGCCTCGCGCATGGGCAGGACCTCCTTTACCAGACTCATCCTTACTAGATTCGCGCTTACAAGACTCAATAGATTATCGGAGTCTATGCGGATGCGTCGAGGGGACGGAGTACGGCGGGGCCGGGCCTGCGCGAGCGAACTCGCGTCCAGCAGGGCATTCACATTGTAGTAACAATTCTTCCGTATATTTTTGCCTTCATTAAGGGTTGAGGTTTTTACGCCCCGCGAATCCTGAAACATAGGTCGAACAGAGGAGATTCTTACTATGGCCACAGCGCCGAATCCTGAGAATTACGAACCGGTCGGATTGTCAGGTGTGGCCACGGCTACGCCCGCGATTCACGACAAGCTGAATAAGAGTCCGGGAAAAATCGGGATGTTGGGCTTTGGGGTGGTGATCCTTGTCGGGATTATTTACTCGGCCTTTCACCTGCTCACAGACCTCTCCACCGTGCATGGCGGATCGGTCATGCCTTACGTGTTGTTGGGCATCGCATTGCTGGTGGCGCTGGGGTTCGAGTTTGTCAACGGTTTTCACGACACGGCAAACGCGGTGGCTACGGTCATCTACACGCACTCTCTGGAGCCGCATATTGCAGTGGTGTGGTCGGGGTTCTGGAATTTTCTCGGGGTGCTGACTTCGAGCGGGCTGGTCGCTTTCGGAATCATTTCTCTGTTGCCGGTTGAACTGATTCTGCAGGTAGGGAGCAAGGCCGGGTTCGCGATGGTTTTCGCGTTGCTGGTTGCGGCTATTATCTGGAATCTTGGGACTTGGTACTTCGGCTTGCCCGCTTCGAGTTCACATACTTTGATCGGCTCGATTATCGGAGTGGGCATTGCGAATCAATTGATGTCTCCGAAAACGGGCACCAGCGGCGTGGACTGGGGGCAAGCGACCAATATTGGGAAGTCGCTGCTGTTGTCGCCGCTAGTAGGATTTGTCTGTGCGTTTCTTTTGTTGTATCTGATGAAGGCGGTGATCAAGAACCGCGCTCTTTATGAGGCTCCTGTGGGGACGGAGCCGCCGCCGTTCTGGATTCGGTCGCTGCTGTTGTTGACGTGCACGGGAGTGAGTTTCGCGCACGGGTCGAACGACGGGCAGAAGGGTATGGGGCTGATCATGCTGATCCTGGTGGGGACGGTGCCTACGGCATATGCTCTGAACCACGCGATCACGCAGAAACAGTCGGATGATTTCATTGCTGTTTCACAACAGGCGGCTGGAGTGCTTTCCACGTACGTCAGCCCGGACGCGGTGATCGCGGACCCTCGAGAAGAGGTTACGGATTACATTCGCACCAAGCAATTCACTCCCAATACGATGCTCGGCTTGCGTCAACTGGTGAGCGGCATCGGCGGCGAGACGGCGCTGTACGGAGAGATGGCGAAGATTCCGAATGACCGGGTGCGGAACTTCCGCAATGACATGTATGTGGCGAGCGAAGCGCTACGCCTGATGAAGAAAAGTGGGCAGCCACCGATGTCGGCGTCAGATTGGGAAGTCCTGAACAACTACAAGAAGCATGTTGACGCGGCGACCCGTTTCATTCCGGGATGGGTGAAAGTCGCGGTTGCCATGGCGCTCGGACTCGGCACGATGATCGGATGGAAGCGCATCGTGGTTACGGTCGGGGAGAAGATCGGCAAGGAGCATCTTACCTACGGGCAGGGAGCGGCGGCGGAAATCACGGCCATGTTTACGATTGGCGCGGCGGACTGGTTCGGCTTGCCGGTAAGTACAACGCACGTTCTGTCGTCGGGAATTGCGGGAACCATGGCGGCGAACCATTCCGGGTTGCAATGGTCGACGGTGCGCAACCTGGCGATGGCGTGGGTGCTGACGCTGCCGGCTTCGATGATGCTGGCGGGTTTCTTGTTCTGGGGATTCCGGAACGTCTTTTAGCTTCCGAACCGCTTTGCTCCGCCGGACGTTGAGTTCTGCTTAAGTCAGCGCTTCGGCGGCGCCGTCCCCGAAGCGGCATCCTGGTCGATGGCCAGCAGTTCAATGCTGCATCCCGAGGCACCGCAAGTCGCGACTCCCCGCCGGACAATTTTCACCGATGATACATCGGGAAATCTCACGGGGAAGTCTTTCTCGCGCAGTTGCTCGGCAAGGGAGTGAAGGGTTTCGTCGCCGTCCACAAATTCAGCGCGCTCCGGACGCGGCGAACTATCGAACACGAGGTTGAAGCGCGCTGAAGCTGGCTTGCTGCTCATTGCGATCGACCCCAACTTCACCGTGCGCGCCTCGACCAACTCCACCTGAGCCTGCTTAAGCGTTGCTTGTGAGGCATCGGGCCCTGCCGCTGGCGGATCGGGCGCCAGCTTCGTCAACCGCGCGTGCGAATCCGGCTCGTCGCTTCCGCCGGCCGCCACGGCCAGCGCATACATATGGCGCGCCTTCTCCGTTTGCCCTTGCCTCTCGAGCACCTGCCCCAGCCGGTTCGCGACCGTTCCCGACTGACTCAATAGCCATGCCGACGTGAGAAACTGCATGGCCGCCAGATTTTCGCCGCGCTGAAATTTCGCCCATCCTATCCGCGCCCAGGCCAGCGCCACCAGCCGCATCGACGAAAACGCGGACGGTCCCAGGCGGTCCAATTCGCCCGAGTCGAATTGTCCTCCGATGTCGTAGAGAACCTGCTGCGCTTCGTTCTCGGTTTCGGTCGGATCGATATTGTTCTTGAGTGCAACGGCAAAAATATCCTGGCCGGAGTCCGCGTCCGCACTGCCCGTCAGTCCCTTCATCAACTCTTGCGCTTGCGACTTCTCTCCCAGTCGCGCGTACACCTGCGCCAGCGCCATCTTCGTTTCCGGATCATCAGGAGGAATCGCGGCGGCCGCTTCCAGTTCCTGGCGCGCGTCGGCATCACGTCCTGACTGTGCCAGCAGCAATCCGAGATTCTTGTGCGCCTCTTTTTCGTAGGGAGCCGTCTCCAGTTGCTTGCGATATTCGGCAATCGCCTCGTCGGTCTTTCCCGTCAGTTGCAACTCCATCGCCAGGTCGCCATGCGCGTGCTTGTGATTCGGGTCAAGCTCGAGTTGCTTGCGGAAGGCGCCGATCGCCTCGGCATGATTGTTGGCTCCGGCGTAGGCCAGTGCAAGGTCATACCATCCGTCCTTCAGGTTCGGCTGCGGAACATCCGCGTCCACCGCGCGTTTCAGCAATGTGATCGCCGTGCGATAGTCCTTGCTCTGCAGCGCTTTCATTCCGGCCTTTTGCAACTCCGCGGGAGTGCCTTCCATTCTTGAAGCCGTCTGCGCCCCTTGCCCCGACGGCGTCAGGATGGTGGCCGACAGTAGCTGATCCTGATCGCTTTGCGTGGCATTGCGAAACGATTCGTAGTCGGCGCGGCGCGCCGCCGCGAGCTGATTTGTCTTCACGTTCAATTTACGCTCGCCTTCCAACAGCCCTCCATTCCTGGAAACGCTCACCGAATAGGTTGAGGAATAGTCGCCATAATCTCGCGACATTTTCACAGGGGTCGGAGTGTGCACCGTGTAGTTGGGGGGGAACTGCAAGTTGACCCGATAGTCCATTTCACCGGCGGGGCCAATGTTCAGGGGCGCCGTGTTCTTTTCCGACGCTCGAATTGCCGGCATCCCCAGCGGCGGAATCGGTCGAAAATTCACGCTTGCAGATGGCACTACAAAATACTGGTCCTGATGCAGGTGATACTTCAGATGAAAAGGCTTGCTCGTATCCTCGATGGGATCGAGGTGAACGTCATCGACGTCGCCTGGCAAGCCCCAACTCGCAGAGAGGGCTTTGACAAAGTCCTTCCACTGCGCCTGCGAAAATCGGCGAAAGCTGGCGCGCAACGGCCAATCACGATCTCCCTGGGCGGTGACATCGAGGGTTGCGTCGAGTGCGCCAAACTCGCTGAACTTGCCGTCGAGCGAGAAGCGCATGAAGGTTTTAATGGGAGAATCCGCCGGCGTACGCTGCAACCCTCCCTCACTATCGTCCGACGCCAGCACGGCTTCTTTGTTTCGCAACTGGTAGAGAATCAGGCCGAAGGGCGTCACTTCAGGAGTGGTATCGAGCCACGTCAGCTCGGGTCCCGTCCCCAGTCGTGCCGCGGTGATCACGTGATCGAACTGTGCCGGCGAAGGAACGTCCGGATCCAGTTGACGCGTACTGTCGATCAGCACCGGATAACTCTGAATTCCCTCTGCCCGCAGCAGCGCGGAGAACAGCGTGTGTTTGTCCTTGCAGTCGCCATAGCCATTCTGCAGAACGTCCGCAGCCGAGTGTGGCTGATAGCGGCCGATTCCGAGGGAGATGCTCACGTACCGCACATTGCGCGCTACAAAATCGTACAGACGTCGCGCTTTCTCGGTGGGCGTGTCCGCGCCCTTGGTGAGCTCCAGGGCTTTTTTTCGGACGCTGTCGTCGACCGTCATACGCTCGCCCTGCAGCTTTGCGTACCAGCGCGCCACCTGGTCCCAGTTGGTGAAAGTCGTTAGCTGCACGTCGGGACCGGTCTCGTCGTCGGCCTCATCTTTTTTCTTGTCTTTATTTTTGTCGCGTTCCGGCTGGATATCTTTCACCAGCCAGGTGTAAACGCGCCGGTCGCCGTAGTCTTGCATCTCCGGCTGTCGCGCCGGCGTCTTGAGTTTCACCTCGCGCGATTTCGGGATGTCAATCTCCAGCCGATCTTCTTTGACGGCAACGCCCTTGGGAAATGTGTATTCATACCAGAAGTTTCCCGCGGCCAGTGGGGTAAGAACCCGCGTCACGGTGCGGTATTCCAGTGTGTCCCCGGGCTGCAGCGCCGCTACGGAAATATGGCGCTGCCGGTAGTCGCTGTACATGGGAGCTTCTTTCAGCACATCGGGAGCGAAATCCTGCGCGGTCGATTCCGGTGTGACCACCACCTGCCCATCCGGCTTGCGCACGCGGACATATTCGACTTCCAACTTCTCGGTCGCCGATGAGTATCCGAAAACCAATTGGCCGAATCCTTCCACGCCTGCCTGGCTCTGAATCCGAACCACGGCCTCGGTCTCGCTCACTTCGGTTCCGTCGTTTTCAAAGCGGACACGATTCAGGATTCGATCGAAGATGGCGGCCTCTTCAGCATTGGCGGCATTCGTTTTCTGCTGGGAAGGGGCTGACGCCTGCGCGTGAGCATCGGTGCTCATCAGGCAAACGAGCGAAAAAAAGAGCGAACAGGCGAGTGAGAAGCCGAGCACAACATGGGACAGACGATTGGACATATTGCAGTTCTTTTACGCTGTGCCCAGCGTAAAATCAAACGAACTGGCATGAATTTCACTAAGATTATGCGGCGGATTGCGATCCTGTTTTGTGTCGGCAGTCTGCTGGCCGCGCAGACTCCTCCGCTAGCAGTGGAGGACCAAGCTCTGCCCCCACTCGACAAGGGCGTGGAATTTCACATTCTGCTCCACGCCAACGGCGGCGTTCCGCCTTACATCTGGAGCGTAGCTAGTGGCGATCTTCCCGAAGGAATCACACTGAGCCCGGAAGGCCTGCTGGCTGGGCGTCCCACCAAAGCGGGCTCTTTTGCCCTGACCTTAAAGGTCGAAGACTCCGGCCAGCCCGCGCACAGCATCAACAAAGAGCTGCAAATTGAGGTCTCTTCGTCTCTGATCCTTGAATGGCTGGAGGCGCCAAAAGTACACGACAACCGGATTGACGGCGTGGCGCAGGTCTCGAATGGCTCCAGAGACACCTTCGATCTGACCGTCATCATTGTCGCCGTCGCCGACAACGGGCGAGCGACGGTTATCGGCTACGAGCATTTCCCGCTGAGGGCCGGAACTGCCAGCGTCAAGATTCCCTTTGGCAACACGCTGCCTCACGGCGGCTACGTGATCCATGCCGATGCGGTTGCTGAAATCCCCACGCGGGATGCCATCCTTCGCCAGAGGCTCCAGACCCCGCAACCTCTCCAGGTCATACAGGGCCCGTAGCGGCTTTTGCCCGTCCCGCCCAAGTCCGGGTACGCAAGTCACTTGCGGTCTGTGTGCTATCCTGATTATCTTGAGGCAGTTGCACGGGGTTATGGTGGTGGCGGTCTCCCTGCCGAGACCCGGGCATTTTGTATGGAGCTTTTTCTTAACCTCTGCTGGCTCTCTCTGTTGCTGCCCGCGTGGCTGCTGTGGTGGCGACGGAATGGTGCCGGTAGTCCGGCCAAGAGTCCTGCTGTGGGCCCGCTCGTGTTCGTTTGTGCTCTCGGTTGCGCGCTGATTCTTCTATTTCCCGTAATCTCAGCCACCGACGACCTGCACGCCATGCGCGCCGAGATGGAAGAATCGTCGCCGGGCAAGCGCAGTGTCTGCCAGTCCACGGTGGCTTCGGCCTGGCAGAGCCGCTGCCAGAATTTGCCTGCCGTTATCGCCACCTCGGCCTCGATCGGACTCACCAGCATAGGCCGGCTGGAACTTTTCACCCGTCCTCTTTCTCTGCCGGTGGTGTCGTCGATTCTCCATGCGGGCCGCGCTCCTCCGTGCTCGCTCCTAATCCTTGCGTGATTCGCTAAAATCGCCGATTGGTTGCATTCAAGAATCGACGTCGATTCCCTCATTTTCATGAAATTCTAACGAGGGACCCACATACTCATAGGAGCCTCCGCCAATCAAGATGGCGAACGCGCCACGGAGACAGCAGGCTAAATCTCAACTAAACCTCCGGAGAATCCGAGAGGCCCTGACGGAGTTACTGGATGCGCAGAAATGTCCAGCGGTATTATTGGCTTCTCCTGGCTCTAACGCTGGGAGCTGCTGCGGCTTCGTCCGCGCAGCCGCCGGCGCAGACGCCAGCCGCCCAAAGTTTGACATGGGAGAACGTGAAAGATCGTTTTGAGGTGCGCAACCCCACCCTGCTGGCGGGGAAGCTGAGCATTGACGAATCCAAGGCCGAAGAGATCACCGCTTACCTGCGACCCAACCCGAGCCTGGGGTTGGTTGTCGATCAAATCAATCCGTTCAACGGTGGACCGCCGCACAGTACCTTCGGCTCCCTGTTGACGACCGCCAACCTCACCTACCTGCATGAGCGCCAGCATAAGCGCGAATTACGATTGGAGAGCGCGAAGGAGGGGACGGCGATCGCGGTATCGAGCCAGGATGACCTGGAAAGAAATCTTCTGTTCAGCTTGCGCGGTGCATTCGTCGGAACCCTGCAGGCCAAGGCGGTTCTCAACGTGGCCAAGGAGAATCTGGCTTATTACGACCATGTGCTCGACATCAGCCGGGAACGATTCAAGGCCGGCGATATTGCGCAAATCGATCTGGATCGGCTGGAGCTGCAGCGCGTCCAGTTCGAATCGGACCTGCAGACCGCCGAGGTCAACCTGCGAACCGAAAAGATTCAGCTGCTGATGCTTCTGAACGACCGAACACCCATCGAACAATTTGACGTAACCGGGCCGTTCGATTTCAGCGACCAACTCGTACCGCTGGACGATTTCCGCAAGATGGCGTTGGACACGCGGCCTGACCTGAGGGCAGCGCTGCAGGCAGTCGATAAGGCCAAGGTCGACCATAAACTCGCCGTCGCCAATGGATCGACGGATCCGACCTTCGGTTTTGACGTTGGACGCAACCCTCCCATCGACCAATATATTGGCTTCAATGTAAGCATTCCGCTGCGGATATTCGATCGGAACCAGGGCGAGAAGCTGCGCACACAATTGGACATCGACCGCAACCAGAGGCTACTGGATGCCGCACAAGCACAAGTATTCAGCGATGTCGATTCCGCCTACGCGACTCTGAACAGCAATGTGATTCTTCTGCGGCCCTACAAAGCGAAATACCTGCAACAGGCGGTGCGCGTCCGCGAGACGGTCTTCTTTGCCTATCAACATGGAGGGGCATCTTTGTTGGACTTTCTCAGCGCGGAGAACGATTACCGCAGTGTTCAACTCAATTATGTGAACCTGGTTGGCTCTTATTTGATCTCCGCGAGTCAGTTGAACCTCGCGGTGGGGCGGGAGGTAATCCAATGACAGTCAAAACGACGACAGTCACAATGACAACCGCATCGGTTCGCAGCCGTACACGGCTCGGCTGGGTGTTCTTCATAGAGGCAATCGTGTGTGTCGCATTCACGGTGCTCGCCGGCTGCGGTGAAAAAAAAGGCGACCCGAAGGCCGAAGCTCCGCCTGCGGCAACCGTCGAGCCGGACCTCGATGCCAACAACTTCAAGGTGGACCATCCCGACCAGTTCCCCTTGGTCACGGCGATTGAGCATAAAGCGGCGCCGACGCTGAACGTCACCGGCGTGGTGCAGCCCGATATCGCGCGCGCTGTGCCCGTGATCTCGCTGGCTTCAGGACGAGTTGTGGAAATCAAGGCCAGGCTGGGCGACACCGTGAAGAAAGGACAGTTGTTGTTAAGAGTTCGGAGCAACGATGTCTCCGGAGCCTACCAAAACTATCTGAAGGCCGTGAATGACGAGCGATTGGCGCGAATACAACTCGAACGGACGCAAATTCTCTACGATAAGGGCGCGGTCGCCAAGAGCGCTCTCGAACAAGCGGAAGACACCGAACAGGACGCCAAGGTCGATCTGGATACCTTCACCGAGCAGTTGAGACTTCTCGGAGTGGACAAGGACCATCCGTCGGGGATTGTCGATGTTACCGCGCCGATATCGGGCGTAATCACGGACCAACAGGTTACCAATGCAGCGGGTGTGCAAGGCCTGTCTGGCCCGAACCCATTCACCATCTCTGATCTTTCTTATGTCTGGATCATCTGTGACGTTTACGAAAATGATCTCGATGCCGTGCACGTCGGCGAGTACGCGGATATCCGACTGAGTGCTTATCCCAAGCAGGTTTTGAAAGGGCGGATCGATAACATCCTGCCGGTTCTCGATCCCAACATCCGAACGGCGAAGGTTCGGCTCGAAGTCGCCAACCCTGGAATGATGAGGGTGGGAATGTTTGTCACGGCCGCTTTTTACGGTAAGGAAGCCGAAATCAGGGCGGCAATCCCGGCGACAGCGATTCTGCACTTGCATGATCGCGAGTGGGTTTACTCGCCGCTGGGCGCGGGTCGCTTCAAACGTCTGGAAGTGGTCACGGGAGCCATGTTGTCCGACAAGCTACAGGAGGTTGTTTCGGGGATCAAACCCGGAGATCAAGTGGTCTCGAATGCGCTGGTACTGGAAAACACCTTGGAGCAATAAAATGGGAGCAATGAATGATTCGTCGAGTCGTTGATTTTGCTCTTAACAACCGGCTGCTGGT
>Ga0181532_10001586_pt1 | contig 21871 bp, 13 predicted proteins | sample PEATcosm2014_Bin_33_FD_119768 | JGI IMG/M metagenome (GOLD analysis project Ga0181532, IMG submission 119768) | Peatland microbial communities from MTU Mesocosm Facility, Houghton, MI, USA - PEATcosm2014_Bin11_30_metaG | ecosystem: Environmental > Terrestrial > Soil > Wetlands > Peat | place... | reverse complement strand
CAACGCCATTGTGCCGCGCGTGATCGAGCTGCTGAAGCAAAATCATATGGACGACGTCCTGCTGCTGCTGGGCGGCATCATCCCGGACCAGGACGTGGAGACTCTGAAGCAGCAGGGCGTGGCGGCGGTGTTTCAGCCGGGCACGCCGATGGACTCCATCATCGAGTTCATCCGCGGCAATGTGAAGCCGCGCGGCGTTACTGCGACTACCTGATTATTTAGGGCGCATTTGGCCCGTTGTTGTTTTAGACGACCTCGCTCCAGCTTTACCGAGAGGCGAGGCGAATATCCTGCGAGGCAGGCATGCGTACTTTCTGCTTTTTCTTGCTGCTGTTTGTCGCCGTTCTCTGCGTAGCTCAGACTGCACCAAGCTCCTCATCGTCTGCTGAAGCCCCTAAGGAGATTCCCAGCTTCGATCTGTCGGCCATCGACAAGACCATAGATCCCTGCGTGGACTTCTATCAGTTCGCCTGCGGCAACTGGATAAAGAACAATCCCATTCCAGCAGACAAGTCCGCCTGGGCACGTTATAGCGTGTTGGCGGAACGCAATCGTTACTTCCTGCGCGACATCCTGGAACAGACTCAAGCTCCCGGACAGCACAGCGCCATCGAGCAGAAGGTCGGCGATTACTACGCTGCGTGTATGGACGAAACTACCATCGAGAAGCGAGGAGCCGAGCCGATTGCGTCTTCCATGAGCGCCATCGCCGCAATCAAGACGAAGCCGGAGCTGATCCAGCGGATCGCTGCGCAACGCGACGGGATCGGTGCGTTATTTATCTTCGGCCAGATGCCCGACATGCACGACTCGCGGCAGACCATCGCCAACCTTGACCAGGGCGGACTGACTCTCCCTGACCGCGATTACTACATCAAGGTCGAAGCCAAGTCGGTGGAGACGCGGCAGAAGTATCTGCAGCACGTGCAGAAGATGTTCGAACTTTCGGGCGACAAGCCTGACGTCGCCGCGGCTGAAGCCAGGACAGTGCTCGCAATTGAAACGGGATTGGCGGAACCCTCGCTGGATCGCACCGCTCGCCGCGATCCCAAAACTCGCGACCACATGATGCAAACAGCGGAGGCGGTCGCGCTGGCGCCCAACTTCCAGCTGACCGGGTATTTCGCGGACAGCGGCGCTCCCAAGTTCACCAGCTTGAACGTGAGCAATCCGGACTTCTTCAAGGAGGTGAACCAGAAGCTCAGCTCCGCCTCCCTCGACGATTGGAAGACCTACCTCCGGTGGCGCGCTCTCGATACTTACGCCCCGATTTTGCCCAAGGCATTCGTGGACGAGGACTTCCAGTTCAATGGCGCGTACATCTCCGGCCAGAAGGAGATCGAAGCGCGCTGGAAGCGCTGCGTCCGCTCCACGGATCTGAACCTCGGCATGGCCCTGGGGCAGCTGTATGTGGACAAGACCTTCGGTCCGGAAGGCAAAGAGCGCACGCTGAAGATGGTGCAGGCCATTGAAGCGGCCATGCATCAGGACATTGGGCAGTTGACCTGGATGTCGGACACGACCAAGCAGAAGGCCTACGAGAAGCTCAACGCCATCGTCAACAACATTGGCTATCCCGACCAGTGGCGCGACTACAGCACCGTTGTGGTGAAGCGCGACGACTACGCGGGTAACGTCACCCGGGCCCGCGCCTTTGAGGTGCAGCGCCAGCGCAACAAGATCGGCAAGCCCACCGACAAGAGGGACTGGGACATGACTCCGCCGACGATGAACGCTTACTATCGCGCGAACATGAACGACATCAACTTCCCGGCCGGCATTCTGCAACCGCCGTTCTACGGCAAGACCGCGGACGATGCGGTCAACTATGGCGCCATCGGCGTGGTCATCGGTCATGAGTTGACGCACGGCTTCGACGATCAGGGTCGCAAGTTCGATGCCGACGGCAATTTCAACAACTGGTGGACGCCGGAGGATGGCAAGGCGTTCGAAGGGCGCGCCAGTTGCATAGCAGATGAGTATTCCGGCTTTGTAGCGGTGAAGGACGACAAGGGCGAAGTGAAGCTGAATGGCCGGTTGACGCTGGGCGAAAACACCGCCGACAATGGTGGCTTGAAGCTCGCATATATGGCGCTGATGAATATCATCGGCAACACGCCGGTGAAAACCATCGACGGCTATACGCCGCAGCAACGCTTCTTCATCGCGTACGGACAAGTCTCGTGCCAGAACGTGACCGATCAGCAGGCGCGGACCTGGGCGATTATCGATCCGCATTCGCCGGGGCGCTGGCGGGTAAACGGGGCGGTACAGAACTCAGCTGGGTTCGCGGAGGCATTCGGGTGCAAGGCTGGCCAACCCATGGTCCGCGAGAGTGCCTGCCGGGTGTGGTAGACGGCAGGGGCTAGAATCAAGGCTGAATGACCATAGGCTCTACGCCAGCCACTTCGACTGTTGACTCGCGCCTTTCCGTCTGGCTTTCTTACGGCGTTCTGCTGGCCGGTTTCGGCGCTGCGGTCGCTTCTGCCTGCATCGTCCTCTCCACCTACTCAGCTCTGCCCCATTGGGACGAGTGGGCGCTCTTCGATCACCTCGCTACGGGCAAGGGCTGGTCTTGGGCGTGGCTGTGGGCGCAGCACAATGAACATCGAATCCTGATTCCCAAGATTTTCTTTCTTCTCGATGTTCAGCTTTTTCGCGGCACCCAGGCGTTTCTGCTGGCAAGTATTTTTTTTATACAACTGCTGCAAATTGCCCTGCTCAGCTTCAGCCTCTGGACTCTGGGCGGAATGCGAGGCTCGGCCTGGAGAACGGGGACAGGACTGATTGCCTATTGCATTCTTTGTCCCACGCAGCAGGAGAACCTGATCTGGGGATTCCAACTGCAGTTTGTCGTGCCGGCGGCAATGGCCACTTTGGCGGTTCTCAGCCTGCTGCTGTTCTATCGCAACTACGCGGAGGATAAGTCCGCCGGATCATCGCTACTGCTGCTCTCCATCGCCGCGGCGACGGCTGCAACCTGGTCGTTGGCGAACGGGATGTTGCTCTGGCCGCTGTTACTGCTTACCGCACTGTTCTTGAGAATGATGCGTTCCACGGCGCTGGTCTTGGCATTGTTAGGGGCGGCTAACATCGGCTTGTACCTCTATCACTACCAACGGCCATCGCGGCAGAACGGAGTCGAGCCATCTCTTGAGTCGATGGGCAGCATGTTGCGGTACGTCGCAGTGTATTTTGGAAGTACTTGGGTCCGTCATTCCAGTGGCTGGATAGCGGTCGTCGCCGGAGCAGTCGGCGTTTGCGCCAGCGTGGTCATCATTGTTTCCGTTGTCCTACAGCGTGGGACAAAATCGCTTTTCCTTCTTGAACTTTCCTTTCTGATGCTACTTTGCCTGGCGACGGCGGCGATCACCGCGTCCGGGCGATTGCATCTCGGCCTGGAGCAGGCCACCGCCTCGCGCTACCAGACGTTCGCGCTTCTCTTCTGGTGCTGTCTGGGACTGGCTCTGCTATTTTATGCGTCGCGAAGTCCTACGCAGTGGTATGTCCTGTCTACATTTCTCCTGGCCTCAATGCTGGGCTTCGCAACCCAGGTCCGGCTGCCCCTCATCGATGCGCAATGGCACCAGCTACGTCTGCGATTAGTATCGCTGGCTTTATTGACCGGTGTGCACGACCCCTCGATTTTGGCGGAGGCTTATCCCGACCCGCAAGTCGTGCTGCGAGCTGCGGAGTATATGAAGCAGAATCGGCTCTCGGTTTTCGCCGGCGATTTGTACTCCCAGTTGAGACAGCCTCTGGACGCTGTGTACCGATTACGTCCCGCAGGCGACTGTTCCGGATACGTATCTTCGTCGCAGGTTCTACCCGACCAAGATGGGCGAGGTCTGCGCGTGACGGGCTATGCCTGGGATCGTGGGTTGAATCGTCCGGCGAGCGCAATCGTCGCGACTGTAGACGGGCGCATCAGCGGATTTGGATCGACTCTCGCGATCCCGATGAGTTTTCCGACGGCCAGTCAGCAAGCTGGTCCCATGCGTTTCGGCTGGATCGCTTTCGTTCGGGATATGCATTCTGCAAGCAGCGTCCAACTATATGCCGTAGTTGGCAATGACAACGTGGATGTCTGCCCGTTCGCCCAAGCTTCGTTCTAGGCTCCAACTTGATAAAATCAACTTACTCGCGGGTCTGAAGTCCGTTTGGGGATCTTCTCTTTGCCGTTGCAATTCACAGAAAGCTACGATGTCGTGGTGGCCGGCGCAGGTCATGCCGGTTGCGAGGCCGCCATGGCTTCCGCACGCATGGGGCTGAGAACTGCGCTGTACACGCTTAACCTCGATCTCATCGCGCAGATGTCCTGCAATCCCGCCATTGGCGGCATCGCCAAGGGACATCTCGTTCGCGAAGTGGACGCACTGGGCGGCATCATGGGCGAGGTGACCGACGCCGTCGGCATTCAGTTCCGGCTGCTGAACACCTCGCGCGGGCCGGCCGTGTGGTCTCCGCGAGCGCAGTGCGACAAGCAGCAATATCGCCTGAAGATGCGCGAGATGCTGGAGGCGGAACCGAACCTGCACATCAAGCAGGCGGAAGTGGCGGAGTTGGTTGTTGAGCACTCTTCCACTCTGGGAAAAGTTTCGCGTTTCGAGTTTCAAGTTTCGAGTGCAGTTGGCGCGCCAGATCGAAATGAGCAGATTCCGCAACTTGAAGCTGGAAACTTGAAACTGGAAACTTCGCCATTAGCATCTCGAGTCATTCGTGGTATCCGGCTGCGCGACGGGCGTACCGTCGGCGCGCAGGCCGTCATCATCACTACCGGCACGTTTCTGAACGGGCTGATCCATTGCGGCGAGCAGCAATATCCTGCGGGCCGTAGCGGCGAGCCGCCTGCCGTGCTGCTCGGCGAGGCGCTGAAGAGTCTCGGCCTGCGAGGCTGCCGCTTGAAGACCGGCACGCCTCCGCGCCTGGATGGCCGCAGTATCGATTGGTCGAAGTTCACCGTTCAGCCCGGCGACGAAGATCCCACTCCGTTCAGCTTTCGCACCAGGCGGGTCGCTCACCACGACAACCAGGTGGCGTGCTACATCGCCTTCACCACGCCGGAGACACACCGCATCATCCGCGAAAACATGCATCGCTCACCGATGTACAGCGGGCAGATCCAGTCGATCGGGCCGCGGTATTGCCCCTCGATTGAGGACAAGATCGTTAAGTTCCCCGACAAAGAGACTCATCAGCTTTTCCTTGAGCCCGAGGGGCTGAACACGCACGAGATCTACGTCAACGGCATGAGTACGTCGCTGCCGATCGATGTGCAGCTGGCGATCATTAAGTCGATTCCAGGCCTGGAGAACGCCGAGATGCTGCGGCCGGGCTACGCCATTGAGTACGACTCCATCGATCCGACCGAATTGCAGCGGACGCTGGAGACCAAGAAGGTCGAGCGGCTCTATCTCGCTGGGCAGATCAACGGCACCAGCGGGTACGAGGAAGCGGCGTGCCAGGGACTGATGGCTGGCATCAACGCCGCGCTGAAAGTGAAGAGAGAGCCGCCGCTGATTCTTGACCGCACCGAAGCATATACGGCGATCCTGATCGACGATCTCATCAGCAAGGGAACGAACGAACCCTATCGTATGTTCACTTCGCGAGCGGAATTTCGCCTGCACCTGCGCATCGACAACGCCGACCGCCGACTCACGCCGCATGGCCGCCGCGTGGGATTGATTCGCGATGCCGATTGGGCTGACTATCTCGCGAAGCAGGAGCGCATGAAGGCTTTGCGCGAGGTGCTGGAGCGGACCAGGGTGAATGAGTCCGTTGTCGGTTGTCAGTTGTCGGTTGTCGGCGAGAGCGCCGCGCAAACTCTGCAGCTATTGAAGGGAGCGAGGTCTGCGGGACTAACGCTCGCACAATTGCTAAAGCGTCCCGAAGCCCAGATTGAAGCGCTGGCGCCGCTACTGAAAAACCTGATGACGGACTTCTTCGAACGCGACACTTCCAATCAGGATTCAGGTACTTACCCCGCCGCCGAACCGCAGATCCCTCGACTCGGACTAAAGTCCTCGCTCGGGATGACAGCTTCAAATAATAGTGATGTCCGGGCAAAGGACAGAAGCGTAATACCGACACCTGACAACCAGAAACTGACCACGGATTTCCGCCTGCCGGCGGAAATCCGCAACGAACTGAAGTCGGTCGAAACGGAGATCAAGTACTCCGGGTATCTCGACCAGCAGACCAAGGCCATTGAGCGGCTGAAGCGCTCCGAGCAGCGCATGATTCCCGACTGGTTCGACTACGGCAAGGTTTCTGGTCTTTCGCGCGAGATGAACGAGAAGCTGACGCGTGTGCGGCCACAGACTCTAGGCCAGGCCAGTCGTATCCCCGGCGTTACGCCCGCGGCAGTCTCGCTCATTAACGTGTACATTGAGATTCAGGCTCGCCGGCTGTCGGCCGAGACTTCCCGGGCCTGAAGAGCGACGGCAATACGAGCCGCGGCTAATGCTTGGGCAGGGCCCTGGGAAATCCGTGCCGCAAGCATTTCTGGCGCTTTATTTCCCGTGCCTGTTATGCTTCTGGTTTTGGAGAAGCCGGATGCGTAATCTTGCCGCAGCTCTTGCTCTTCTGTTTTCCTTCACGAATATTTCCAACGCGCAAAACGCACGGCATCCGTTCACCATCGACGACGCCGCCACGCTGCATCGCGCCCGGGCGGTCGCGGTTTCGCCGGACGGGAAGACCGTTCTCTACCGGGTCAGCTTTGGCGGACAAAAAGGTCCTGACAACACCGAATGGCATTTGCTCACGACCTCCGGCGGCGAGTCCCGTCATCTCAACATTCCAGAGCAGTTCAAGCCTGCGGGCTTCACTGGAGACGGCAAAGCGCTTTACGGCACGCTGGAGGCAAATAAGATGGAGCAGTTGGCTACCATGCCGCTTGCTCCCGCCGACACTCCGGCAGCGGCTGCCGCAACGCCCGCGCCGCTTACTGCGTTGCCCCGAGGAATGGAGGCCGCCCTGATCTCGCCCGATGGCCGTCGTTATGCCGTCCTGGCCGATCCGCGTCTCCCCGATCCGCTGGCTGACATACACAAGGTCATCGAGGCCACACCCACCAGCGTTTATGTCGTCAACGCCGATGGCACCGGCGGGGCGTGGTGGTGTCCCACATTGCGGGACATCGCGGAAGAGGGCATCGCATGGTCGCCCGACGGCAACTCCCTCGCGGTTCTATCGCAGACGCCGAAGATCGGCTTTCATTATGTCCATTCCGACATCGATGTGTGCAGCGCTTCCGCGACGCATCACGTAGCCACTACCGACAATGCAAGCTCAAACATTGGCTGGATTAACGGCGGCAAGGACCTGGTTTTCCTGAGCACCACGACCCAGGTCCTGACGCCGGATCACGTTTGGACGGTGCCGGCTGCCGGTGGCACGCCGCAGGACCGCACTCCGGAGCTGCCCGGCAGCGCCACCCATCTGGATGTTGACCCATCGGGAAATGCCTGGGTGTGGGTAGCTCGCGGCGTTCAGATGGAGATCGACGCCTTCAAGGACGGCTCGCTGACACCCGCGTATAAGTGGCCCGGCGGCACTGTCAACAGCATTGTCACGCCGCAGATCGCTTCCGCTCCCAGCGTGCGCGTTTTCAACGTGGCCGATCCGCAGCATGTCTCAAACATAGCCGTCGTAAATGGCAGCACGCTGCAACGAATCACCCATGAAGGCGATGACCAGCTGGCGAAAATTGCGTTGGGCGAGGTGCGTGCTGTCCACTGGAAGAGCGCGGAGGGCATTGCGCTGGAAGGCATCGTCACCTTTCCGGCGGATTACAAAGCCGGCCAGAAATACCCGTTCATGGTTCTGCCGCACGGCGGACCTGAAGCCAATGACACGCTAGACCTCGACTGGTTTACCAGAACGTTCGCAGGCATGGGTTACGTGGTGTTGGAGCCGGAGTATCGTGGCTCTACCGGCTACGGCAGCGAATTCCTCAACGCCATCTATCAGCACTTCGGCGATCGCGCTTACCGCGACGTGGATAGCGCCACCGATTATGCCATCGCGCAAGGCTGGGCCGATCCTCAGCGCCTGACCATCTTCGGTTGGAGTGCCGGCGGCTTCATGACGTCGTGGACGGTGACCCAGACAAACCGCTACAAGGCCGCGATCGAGGGTGCCGGAATTACCGATTGGCTTAGCTTCATCTGGACCAGCGACATACAGCAGTTTGACTACGATGCGCGCTGGCCGGATAAGGATCCCGATGCCTTACTGGTTTTCTCCGCGGCAATGCATTCCGAGAACGTGACCACGCCGTTGCTGATTTTGCATGGCGCGGCCGACGAACGCGTTCCAACGTACGAGGGGCGCGAGTTGTTTGAAGTTCTGGCGGCCCGTAACAAGACCACTCGCATGGTCACATATCCCGGCTCACCGCACTTTCCCATAGTGTGGGAGCAGATCGACGACGTGTTTCGCGAAGTTGCAGGCTGGCTGGCCCGCTACAATCCCTAAAATGCAAATTCAGGAGCTCGACATCTTTCTCGACTACCTTGACAAGGTGCAGCAGCGCACCATGCGTGTTGTTGCATGCATCCCTCCCGACAAGCTGGATTGGACTTACCGTGATGGAAAATTCACGCTTGGCGATCTGGTGCGGCACATGGGGGCGATCGAGCGCTATATGTTCGGCGAAACCGTTCAAGGTAAACCCAGCCGATACAGCGGGTGCGGCAAAGAACTGGCGGACGGTCTGGAGGAGGTTATTCGATTCAAGGAGACGATGCACCGTGAGACGGTGGAGATTATTCGCCGGCTCGGAGAAGAGGGACTCAACTGCAAGTGCACTACGCCCGATGGCGCTTCCATAACGGTGTGGAAGTGGCTGCGACTGATGGTGGAGCACGAAATCCACCATCGCGGGCAAATTTATCTTTATCTCGGCATGCTCAATGTGCCTGCTCCGCCGCTCTACGGCCTGACGTCGGAGCAGCTGAGCGAGCGCGGGAAAAAGATTTGATCTCGCTAACTACTTCGCCGAGCCGGAATGGAAGTACTCCTTGATCATGGGCATGATTTGCTCCCACCAGGCCCCTTGCCAATTGACAGCCCGCTTGGGCAGCGTCTGTACCTTGGTCTGGCACGCGTCGGCCTTCGCGCTGTCACCCAACTCGCGATAAATGATGGCCATATTGTTCAGCACCTGAGTGCTCTGGTCCGCATTCCACGCCTCTTTCAGCACCTTCTTGTAATACTCAAGAGCGATATTCAGGTTGCCGTGCGTCTGCTCGTACCCGGCGATACTCAGATTGATAAATGGGTCGGTGGGTTCGATGGCGGCAGCGCGATAGAAGTGTTGGGCGGCTTCGCCATGTCGTCCGGCGGCGTCCAGTGCGCCACCCAATAGGTATTCAGCCTTCCAGTTTCCGGTAGTGACCTCCGCCGAATGCGACCACAAACTTACATCGTCTTGCCAATACCCAATCTGCCGATAAGTTACCGCCGCCAGCGCCGCGAGAACTACGATACTGACGGTAGGCAGCACTGCCCTGGGCAAATGGCGCTCGGTGCCCCAGTCAGCCACGCCCCAACAGATCATCAGGAAGAGGCCGATGAAGGAAACGTACGCGTAGCGGTCAGCCATACCCTGCACGTCGGCCTGCACCAAGCCGATGCAAGGGACCAGCATGATGAGGAACCACAACCATCCCACAATGTAGTACCTGTGCCGCCGGGCCCGCGCCGCCAGAACGGTAATGACTGCCAGAACCGCGATTGACGTCCACACCTGCCACCAGTGCAGGTACTTGCCAGGATGCGGGTAGTACAGCGCAAGGTTTGTGGGCCAGAAGGCTTTGCGTATGTAGCGAGTGTAGGAGACAAGGGCGTTCTCAATTCTGATCCACAGCGTGTAAGGCTGCTGTTCCCCGGCGACGTGCTGCGCGATCATGGTGACTCCCGCATCCACGATGCAGATGAAGAACAGCGGGAACTTCTCTTTCACCAGCCACCACAAGTTCTTTCCGGGGATGCCGTCGGCCGTCGCCGGGAGATCGGCGGCAAACATTCGCTGCAGCGGCCAGTAATCCCACAGCAACAGGACGAGCGGCAGCATGATGATCTGCGGCTTGCTCCATAGTCCAAGAATGAACAAACCCGTCATCACCATGTAGCGGCCCACACCCGGCTTGCTGGCATACCAGCGATACGCGGCCAGGGCCAGCAGGCAAAACATGGTGCTAAGCATGGTTTTGCGTTCGGCTAACCAAGCCACCGATTCCACATTAAGAGGATGGAGCGCAAACAGCGCCGCGACCATGAGGCTGCGCCCGGCGTAGCCGGTCGCCCATTTCAGCACCAAGAACAGCAAGACCGCATCCATCGCGTGCAGAAACACATTCTCGTCGTGATGAGGAGCCGGGTCGAAGCCGAATAGCTGGATATCCAGGGCGTGCGACACCCATGTCAGCGGATGGTAATTGCCGGCGTAGCCATGGGTGAATGCCCAGAAGACCGCGCCGCCCGTCAGGCCGTTGGCGATGTGAGGGTTCTGGGTGACGTACTTAGGGTCGTCGAGGTTGGCGAAGGGGTGCTCGTGTACCGGCGCATACACCGCAATAGTGACAACGGCCAACAACAGACCGAAAAGAGCGGTACGAAGAGCCGAGTCCTTGAAGAGAAAGCCGGGTTGCGAATGCGCTGCTGCTTGAGGTTCGACGCCAACGGAAGCCACATGTCCCCCTTGTCCGCGACGAGTATATCCGATAGGTTTCCGCGAGGTGAACAATTCTGCCTTAGACAGCTGGATCCCTCGCCGACTAAAGTCCGCTAGCGGTGGCAAAAATGAAGAGCTTGCAACGGCACAGCTAAAGCTGCGCCCCTCCAAGAACATCTGACGCAGTTACGAAGAGCGACGTTCTCCAATCAGAAGCACTCGTCCGGTGCTCCGTGGGACGGGAAGCGGGTCGTGCCACGTCCATTGTTCGCCGCTCAGTTCGCGCGCCGAGTTTATCTGGCTGGAACCGATGAGCAGACACAGCCTGCCGCCTTGCCTGACCAGCGGCGCCGCCACCGGCAGAGCGCGCTCGAATTGTTCCACCGCGCGCAAGGTCAAGAGATCGGCGGTTTGTCCCCACTGCTCGGCGCGACCGCAGAAGACCTGCGCGCGATCAAGCTTCAGCGTTCGCAAGGCTTCGCGAAGGAACGTAGCTTTTTTGTTTTGCGACTCGATGAGCGTTAGTTCGAGGTGCGGTGTCCAAAGCTTGATGGGAATGCCGGGAAAGCCTGCACCAGAACCGACGTCGGCGAGAGTGATGGGCCGCGAAGCTTGTGCGTCAAGCATCCGCGCCACGAATAGCGACTCGCCAAAATGCCGGGTCACGATCTGTTCGGGCTCGCGCACCGCAGTCAGGTTTACGCGTGCATTCCAGCGCAACAGAAGATCAAGGTAGAGGCGGAACTGGTCGAGCATCTCGGCCCGAAGTTCCGCGTCGCCAGTGAACGGCCGCAGGAGCTCGGCAATGCGGGGGGAATCCATCTCAGGGTTATTGAGGACGATCCATACCGACGCGAGAGGTCTGTTCTTCTGCAATGCCGAAGAATCGTTCCACCTCTCTTAAATCGACAGTCCGGCCGTACTTGGGCAAGCTGTCGAGAAACACGCGCCCGTACTGCTTCTTCAGAATGCGATTGTCGAGCAGGCACAGCAGCCCGCGATCATGCAGCGAGCGTATCAGCCTGCCAAAACCTTGCTTCAGGGAAATGACTGCGCTGGGGACCTGGTATTCGTAGAAGGCATTGCCGCCGTCATCGTCAATTGCGCGGACGCGCGCGGCAACCACGGGATCGTTGGGGACTGCGAAGGGCAGCTTGTCGATGATGACACAGCTCAGTTGTTCCCCCTGCACATCTACCCCTTGCCAGAACGAGGAGGTTGCAAACAGCACCGCATTGGGCGTGAGCCGAAACTCCTCCAGCAGCGCATTCTTGGGCGCGCTGCCCTGGAGCAGCATGGGGAATGCGAGTTCGCCCAGCAAACGCTCATAGAGCTGGTTCATCAGCGCGTAGCTGGTAAATAAGCAAAACGCACGCCCGCGCGTAATCTCCAGCAGTTGCCGAACCCGTTGTGCAGCCTGCTCCACAAAGCGCGGGTCGCGAGGATCGGGCAGATCGGGAGGCACGTAGAGCAGCGCCTGGCTCTCATAATCAAAGTGCGAAGGCACCACCAATTCGCGGGCGTGCTGAATGCCCAGCCGGTTGCGGATGTATTCAAACTCTCCCGCTACGGCAAGGGTTGCAGAAGTGAGCACCGCCGACTCCAGATGCTCAAACAATACGTTACGCAAGATCTGCGACACCGTGATCGGCGTGGCCTGCAGGAAGACATTGTGCTGCCCTCCACGACGGTCGCCGCGGCGATCGATCCAGAAGACGGTATTACGGTCCTGCGCTTCCAGAATGAAGCCAAGTTGTGCCTTCAATTCGTCGACGCGCCGCGACATCGCGTGGACTTCGTCGGGCTTCTTGGGGATGGCTTGCAATTCCGTATAGAGGTGCAGCAACGCATTCTGCAATCCGAGATATTCGTCGCCGTTTTCTTCCATAAACTCGGCGCGGTTGTCGAAGGCGAAGCGGCCGTCGCCGGGAGGAATCAGCGAGAAGAAAAACTGGGAGTGCTCGCGCACGCGCGCCGATGCCTGCAGCACATCCGCCAACGGGATATCAGCGCGCCGCAAAGTGTTTTCGACATCGCGCAGCAGCTCATCAACCTTGAGATTAGAGACGGTCACGCCGAAGTAGTCGGTGGCGACGTCTTCGAGTTCGTGGGCCTCGTCGAAGACAACGATGCCGGCGTCAGGCAGCACGCCCGCGTCTGCGGCGCGATCGGTCGCGGCCTTGATCGCCAGATCGGCGCAGAAGAGGTGATGATTAACGATGATGATGTCACTCTCGGCGGCGCGGCGGCGCATCTCGGTGATAAAGCAGCGGTCGAATTGCTGGCACTCGCTGCCGATGCAGCGGTCAGTGCGGGCGTCGAGTTTAGGCCATAAGTGGCTGGTCTCAGGCAGCTCGGAAAGCTCGGCGCGGTCGCCGGTCTCGGTCGTCTTCTCCCAGTCATTGATGATGCGAAAATGGCTGATCTCCTCCAGCCCGTTCAATACCGGCTGAGACGTGAGATCATAGAGTTTCTTGCGGCAAAGATAATTGCCGCGGCCTTTCATATAGCAGACCCGCAGCTCGCCGAGGTGCTGCTTCAGGAATGGGATGTCTTTGAAGAAGAGCTGCTCTTGCAGGGTCTTCGTTCCGGTGGAAATGATGACGCGCTTGCCGGAGCGGATGACCGGAAGCAGATAGGCCAGCGTCTTTCCCGTGCCGGTTCCGGCTTCGACAATGAGATGGCGACGTTCCTGCAACGCCTGTTCGACAGCCTCGGCCATCTGCAGTTGTCCGCGGCGAAACTCGTAAGCCGGATGGGTGCGCGCCAACAAGCCACCGGGACCGAAGAACTGATATAGCGAGGGCAAGCGCGCGGCCAGCGTGGCGGATTGTGAAGTGGAGGACACGGTGATGGAGACGTGTTCCTATAATAGCTGTTTGGGCTACCGCCGCAGAAAGAGTCTGAGTGAGCCGTCGGGTACGATTGGAATCGAACAAGGTCATCCACGAGGGCGAGTTGCCAGCGATCGGCACCCTCGCCATCGTGGGCCGCCCCAACGTCGGCAAGTCCACGCTGTTCAACCGGCTGGTGCGGTCGCGCCGCTCAATCGTCGGCGACGAGCCCGGCATTACACGTGACCGCATCTATGGCGAAGCCGAATGGGCCGGACGCAAGCTGCGTCTAGTCGACACCGGCGGCATCATTCCCGACGACCAGGCGCTGATTCCGGCGGAGATCTTCCGTCAGGCGCGGGTTGCGCTCAAGGAAGCCGACGCAATTGTCCTCGTGGTGGATGGCCGGACCGAGCTGGCCTCGCCCGACATCGATCTGGCGCGGCTGCTTCTGCGCACCGGCAAACCACTGGTTCTGGCCGTGAATAAAATGGACACGACCGCGCTGGAACCCTACGCGGAGGAATTTCGGCGATTGGGAATCAAGGAACTGTTGCCTATCTCCGCCGAGCACGGCACCGGAGTCGCGGAGCTACTGGAGTATGTGCTGAGCGTGATTCCGGAGCGTAAGAACGCCACGGTGGACAACGACGAACCGCAGATCCCTCCGCTCGGACTAAAGTCCTCGGTCGGGATGACAGTAGAGGGAGATGAGGACGCGGCTGCGGAACTCCGTGAGGAAGATGCTGCCGATGACGAAGTCTCCGAAACAGCACGCGAGACCAAGGTCGCAATCATTGGCCGTCCCAATGTCGGCAAGTCAACTCTGCTGAATGCGCTGACCGGGACATCGCGGGCAATTGTCTCGCCAGTCGCGGGCACCACTCGCGATGCGGTCGACGAGTTGATGGAACGCGAGGGCCACACTTACCGCTTTATCGACACTGCCGGCATTCGCCGCAAGGGCAAGACGGAGATGATGGCCGAGAAGATGTCCGTGGTGATGGCGCGCAAGCATCTTGAGGCCGCGGATGTGGCGCTGGTTGTGATCGACGCTGTCGAAGGCGTAACCGCCAATGACGCGACCATCGCCGGCTATGCCCACGAGAGTGGCCGGTCGGTGATTGTGGTCATCAACAAATGGGACCTGATCACTAACAACCGAAAGGACGGCAAGCCTCCTGCCGACCGCAGCGTCTACGAAGAGCAAGTCCGGCGTCATCTCAAGTTCCTGTCGTACGCTCCGGTGTTGTTCGTCTCGGCAACGACGAAAAGCGGCCTCGACAAGCTATTTTCCATACTCGAGCTGGTGTCGCGCGAACGCCGTAAGCGCGTCGGCACCGGAGAGATGAACCGATTCCTCAGCCACATCGACTTTGAGCGGGCTTCCGTCCCCATCGCCAAGCGCGTGAAGATCTTCTACATGACGCAAGCGGCGGTTGCGCCGCCAACGTTTATTCTGTTTACCGATCGGCCGGTAAAACTGCACTTCTCCTACCAGCGATTTCTGGAGAACCAGATTCGGGCGGCGTTTGGCTTCGTCGGCACTCCGATATGGATCAAGAACCGGGCGAGAAATGAACCTCGCGGGAAAAAGTAGCTATCCGCAAAAAGCGAGTAGTGTTAGGACTCGCGACGCGACCAGCTGAATGGATGTGCAATGATTATTCAGCCCCTCGGTGAACCGACTCCGGAAGTGGTTTAAATTTGCCGATTCCGTATCGAGCCTCTACACTTAGGGCTTTCCTTTTGAAATAATTCGTACGGCGCGTCCGCTGGCCTTTTGGTACCAGCGGGGAGGATACATGCAGCGGTTTCCAGCAGTACCTGTCTTGGCTGCGGTCGCAGCAATAATTTTGCTATGTCTGCCTGGATGTGGGGGTAACGGCACCGCCGCGAGCAGCATCGTGACCGAGCTCATTCTGACACCCTCCACGATTTCCGTGAATGAAGGCGGAGTGGTTACGCTATCGGCGATTGCGCAGAATTCAGCAGGTACGGCAATTGCGGCAGACATCACTTTTAGCAGTAGCAACACGAATATCGCGACCGTCTCCGCAGGCGGGTTAATTTGCGGAGGAATCTGGGACGCCAGCATCATCAACTGCAACGCCACTCAGGGCTCCGCGGGAGTGGGTGTGGTGACGATTACAGCAGTCGCTACGGCGAGTGGGGTCAAGGCAACCGCGACGGTTTATGTGCACGAACAGGTCGACCAGGTAAGGGCTATCCTGGTCGACACCTGCACCAGCATGGGTCAAACGGTGAACATCTACGGACAGGTGCTGAGCACCTCTGCGCCGGGCTGCTCGCCGTCGGCGCCTTGCGACATCACCTCTACCGCGGGTCCCATTTCTTTCGGCTCCAACGATACCAGCATCGTAGACATTAACGCCGCAGGGCACCCGGTCGCCGTCACTCCGGGCGCTACCACGGTCTTTGCCAGCAATTCCGGTGTGAACAGCGTGGGCACGCCGTATCAGACTTGTCCTGTAGCCAGTATCCAAGTGCACAGCGCCAGCGGTTCGGAGACTTCGTTCACCATGGCCGTGGGCGGGACTCAGCCGCTAACCGCCGACGTTTACGACACCATGAATCAGTACATCAAGCCGACGCTCAGCTGGGGTTCATCCTCCACCGCGACGGCAACGATTGCCGCGACCGGAACGGTAAACAATCCGGGTACGATTACGGCGGTTGCTCCCGGCACAGCGTACATCACCGCCTCCTGCGCTTTTCCGAGTTGCAACAAATATGTGCCGGCGCAATATAGTCAGAACGTGGTCACCGCAACCGTAAGCGGAGGATCTCCCGCCACGGTTTACGCGGCCAGCACCAACTCCACCATGCTGGTTCCGTTCAACGTCTCGACTGATACACCAGGCACCGCAATTACACTTCCGCATTATCCGAACTCTATCGTCTCCGATCCCGCTGGTGCCGCAGTCTATCTGGGTTCCGCTAGTGGCTTGATGGCGGTGAGTGTCAGCGCCGGAACGGTTACGACTTATGCGATCAATGGAACCATCGAGGCAATTTCGCCGGACGGGATGCGCTTGCTGCTGTCCGACACTGTAGATGAATCCCTGAATTACTTCGACATCGGTACTGGCACTCTAAGCAGTGCCCAGTCGGATATTACTGCCAGCTCAGCGGCGTACACTCCCGATAGCGAGTTCGTTGAATGGATTTCCGGTACGCTGGTGCTGCTTGGTTTCGGCACTCCCAGCGGAACGTCAGGCACTGTGGGATTACCAAGTAACACTACCGCCAATGCGCTGGATATCATGGCGCAAGGTGGGCTGACCTACATTACCAGCGTCACCAGCTCCCCGCCCTCTCAACAAATTTACCTCTACTCCACGTGCAATCAGAGCCTGGAACAGACCCTGACCGCAACCGCTCCTACTTTGATTAAGGCGATACCCAATGGAACGGGTGCGGTTGCGGCGGACTCGCCCAACATCGACGTGATCTCCACGCCCTCGACCTTGAATGCCGGCTGTCCTATCAATCCTATCAACACTCCGAGCACGATTACGCCCTACAACTTGGGTGCGGGCAGCTTCACTGCCCAGCAAATGTTCGTCAGCCCGGACAGCACGCGCGTCTGGATCGTCAGCAATCTTCCCCAGATACTGACGTTTTCTTTGCCTTCGTTAGCGCCGAACAATATCCCGCTGACCGGAGGAGCAACGGCTTACAACGGCGGGATCACGCTGGACAGCAAGAATGAGTATTTCGGCACCAGCGATGGCACCGTGCACCGCATCCTCACCGACGAGTTGAGCGACGTGGCACAGATTGCCGTGAACTTGAAGGATGCTAACGGCAACGTTACACCGCCAAACCTGGTCGCTGTGGTGCCGTAAGAGGAGTGCAGTTTAACCAGCGCAGTCAATGCGGGCTGCGCTATTCCGGAGCGCTGCCCAGCAGTTCGAAGCGCCCGCTCTCGATGTCGGCTGCCGAAATGGAACCATCGCCGATGTTATAGACCCAACCTTGCAGGGCAAGATCGCCCTTGGACAAGCCCGCCGCAACCGCGGGATGCGTCTTCAGGTTTTCTAACTGCGTCAGGACGTTGTACTCCGTCAGCAGGCGAAGCTTCTCTTCCCTGGAAATGTCGCGAGGTTCGCGCAGCAGGCGTTCGCGTGAAGCCAGCGAGTGCCGCATCCAACTCTGCAGCGCCGGCATTCCGGCGGCTTGCTCCGGTTCCAGCAGCGCTTTCACCACGCCACAATCGGTATGTCCGCATACGATGATGAGCGGCACATGCAACGCCAGCAGGGCGAATTCCACACTCGCGGTCACGCCGCCCACGTGATCGCTATACTTGGGCGCGATGTTTCCCGGCGTGCGCTCGATGAAGATCTCGCCCGGCCGGCTTTGCATTAGCATCGCAGGATCGATGCGCGAGTCAGCGCAGGTAAAGAACATGGCAATCGGCTGCTGGCCATGTTTCACCTGCTCGAAGAGCTGGCGCTGCGCCGGATAGACTTCCTGTTGGAATCTCGTTACGCCTTGCACGATTTTCGCCAGCGCTTCCTCACTCTTCAAGTTTCCTCCATTCTCAAGTAGGCATTCCTGCTGAATACACCCCGGCTTGAAGGGGCGCACCTTAAGCTGCGCCGTTACGAATCCCCATTTTGTTATTCCGAGCGGGCTTCAGACCGCGAGGAATCTGCTGTTCCGACTTTTCCCCCAGCCTGGGCATAGCTGCGCTTTAGTCCGCTTCTGTCCGCTGCAACATCAGAACACATTCTTTCCGGTAAACGTGTGCCTTCCAAAACACCACAGTCTTCCAGTTCAGATGCATTACGTTGCGCGTGTACTCCACGATTTCCTGGATGTCCTCGTCAACCCAGACGTGGTAATGGATGCTGTAATCGGATTGCAGAAGCTGTGCCAGTTGCTGATCGAACTCGGGAGTTCCTCGACGACATCCCACAACGTGTTCGACCCAGTCCGCAAAATGCGTTCGCTTGTCGAAGGCGCCATCGTCCTCATCTTCCCCGATCAGGTGTTGCAACGTAGTGCGCGCGCGTTTCACGTCGAAGGTGTATCGCTTGTCGGGAATCTTCAGCAGCAGAACGCCTCGCGGCCGCAGCACCTCGCACCAATGACGCAGCGCCGCCAGCGGAAACGGCAGATGCTCCAGAACGTGGCTGGCGATCACGAAGTCCAGGCTGCGCGGCGCAAACGGCAATCGCATCGCATCGGCGACCACATCAGGATTCACGACCGGAGTGCTGACTTCTGCATAGTGCTGCCGCAGATCTTCATTCGGCAGGCGATCGACGTAATACACGGTCGCGCCATGTGGGACCGGAAACTTCCGCCACAACGCACCGATCTCAATGCCTCGTCCGCGCAGATGTCGAGCCAGCAGCCTGTTCTCCACCCATCGCAGCGGCGCGCCTTTACCCATGCGACCACTATAGAACAGCAATTTGCGTGAACTGCGTTGGGGAGAACGCGCTTCAGAAAGCAGTGGTGACTCTGTTCGCTGCTGATCAAGGGCTGCTGACATCTATGCTCAGCCGCGACACTCCCCCTGTAATTGCCTCTGTAGGTTACTGAAAACAGGCGAAGATGCGAAAAAACCGCTAAAAGGTTCTCTCCATTGGGCTTACAGGTAACCGTTCTAACAAACGACTTGCGTGGCAAGAACATGACAGTCCAACGTTCCAAAACGGGTTTGTTACATCGTTAAGTGACTACCGTCATGCTCTCCTCAAGCTCTCGTCTTATAGACTGCGGACATGACAGGGAGCGATAAGCGTCTCACTATCGCTTTGGCAGGACTGTTGGCTGGGCTTATTGCGGGTTTGTTGTCGGTAGTAGTGCCCCCCTCTGTCAGTCAGCTCGACTCGCCCTTCATTAGTGCGCTGTTTGGAGACCTTTTTTCTGCTGCCGGCATTTTTGGGATTGTTCTCTGCGTTTACTTCTGGGTCTTTCCCCGCCGCAGATCTGTCTTTGGATCGATAGGGTTCGTCCTCGCCTCCACTGCTGCTTACATTCTTGCGTGGTTCACGACCGCCAGCTCGTCCATGTATAGCCCGTTTTTTCGAAGCATGGACACGGGCTCTATTGCAGGAACCCCGGTGTTGGCGTTCGTGTTGGGCGGCACTGTCGGCGCATTCGTCGTATTGCTGGCGGCTCTTCTCTTCTTTTCTGCCGAAAAGAGTGTATTTCGCAACTTCTTGCAGGCCCTGATGTGGTCCCCGGCGGGTGGGGCTCTCGGCGCGCTCGGGTGGGCAACCGGGCCGTCCCTCGGCGTACAGATTGTTACCGCGATGGGACAGAAGGAACTTCTAGCTTCTCCGGGTACTGCCGATACAGGCTATTATTACTCGCTCTACCTGGTTTGGCAGGCGGGCATGGGCCTTGCCATAGGCTGGCTATTCTCGGGCCAGCCGGTGGAGGCGACGGCCGGTTCCGCTGTACCTCCGGTGTTTGCCTCCAATCGGGCCACGCGCATCGCCAGAATCGCCCTCTTCGCAGCCGCTGCGCTCGTATTTTGGAAGTTTTCTCTCAGGGAGTTTCCTCAGCGCTATCAGAGTGCCGAGTGGCAGCGCGCTTACAAGAAACACCTCGCCGAACGGCCACCGATGCCGAACCAACCAGCCGAAAAGCCACCGGCGGAAAATCTGCCAAACCAACTTCCCGAAAGGCCGTCGCTGGCAAATCTGCCGGAGATTCAGCTGGTAGCGCCTGAGAAGATGCTGATCGTGCGTCAGTTCGGCGAATACGTCCCAAGCGGCGTGCGTCCGGAGCCAATCCCGAAGGCTCCCGCAACTACGGTCTATTTGGTCACATATGCCCTTCCGGGCGCAGCCACCTTTCGGAAGACGGGCCCGGTGAACGTGCAATTGCAAGTGACTGAGTATCCCAATGCTGCCTGGGCACGATACGAGATCTTCCAACTCGCGAACGGTTTAGATTTAGCCAAATCATCCAGACTGGTTAAGTTTGGCAATCGCGTCTATGGTCAAGCAACGGATGCGGCCGAAGGGCGGCATGGCTCTTACACTTGGCTGAGTGGAAATCGGCTTATCGCTCTCTGGTTCTATTCTGCTGACCCGGACAAGATTCTGAAGGCATACCTGGAAAGGTTTCCATCCGCAGAAATGCCATCGCTGGAAAGTGTGGCGAACCAGCATCCCGAACAGCCGTCGCTGGAAAATCTGCGGGAGGTTCAGTTGGTAGCGCCCATGCAGATGCTGATCCTGCATCAATTCGGCGAATACGTTCCGGGCGGCGCACGCGCGTTAAAGACAGTGTCCCATGGCGCCCCAGGGGAGCCCAAGGGTATCAAGCCGTCCAGTCCGAACGCTCCGGCAAAGCAGACCTATTCGGTTAAGTATGCCGCTCCGGCCGTACCCCCGAGTCGATGGAGATTCGGGCCTACAGTCGAAGTGCAAGTTGATGAGTATCCCAATGCTGCCTGGGCACAATACGGAATTTTCCAACACGCGCCCGGCCTGAATTTGGCCAACGTTGCAAGACCGGTTAAGTTTGGCTTTCGCATCTATGGTGATGCAACTGACGCGGCCATTGGACAGAATGGCTCTTACACTTGGGCGAGTAAGAATCGGCTCATCATTGTGTCGTTCTCTTCAGCTGAGCCAGACGAGATTCTAAAGGCATACCTGGAGAAGTTTCCACCGCCGGAAAAGACGTCGATGGAAGATCAGCTAAAGGCTCAGCCGGTCACCCAGCAGATGCTGGTCCTGCATCAACTCGGCGAGTACGTACCGCAGCGCCCGTACTCGGGAACGACGGTGCAACCTCCGGCAGCTAAGTACTATAGCGTCCGATATGCCCTTCCCGGCGCACCCACGATGGGGAAGACCGGTTCCGTTGTAGACGTGCAAATCAAAGAATATCCAAATGCCGCCTGGGCACAATACGAGATTTTCGAACAGGGGGACCAAATAAACTTAGCCAATCCTGCAAGACCGGTTAAGTTTGGCAGCCGCATCTATGGTCATGCAACCGAGGCGGCCATTGGGCAGAATGGCACTTACACCAATGGGCAGAATGGCACTTACATTTGGGTGAGTGGAAATCGGCTCATCACTATGCTGTTCTATTTTGCCGAGCCGGACGAGGTTCTGAAAGCATACCTGGAGAAGTTTCCACCGTCATCGTCCACCGATCGGCCCTGATATCCATCGCCGCGCGTCTTCCGATTCTCCCTGCTAGACTGAATCCTCATGCCGGAAGCTACCAACTCTTTAGCGCACGCGTCGTCCGCCTATCTTCGCTCGGCCATGCATCAGCCCATCCAGTGGCACGAGTGGGGTGAGGAAGCTTTCGCCGCCGCGCAACGCGAGAACAAGCCCATCCT
>Ga0181532_10001582_pt1 | contig 21897 bp, 21 predicted proteins | sample PEATcosm2014_Bin_33_FD_119768 | JGI IMG/M metagenome (GOLD analysis project Ga0181532, IMG submission 119768) | Peatland microbial communities from MTU Mesocosm Facility, Houghton, MI, USA - PEATcosm2014_Bin11_30_metaG | ecosystem: Environmental > Terrestrial > Soil > Wetlands > Peat | place... | reverse complement strand
TGCAGGCGGCGTCACACGGAACATCGTGTGTCTTTTCCGAGAGCCGGATGCGGGAAATCTGCCTGTCCGGTTCGATGAGCGGGAACAGGAAACAGGGCCAAGCCAAACCGGACTGAGGTGACGGAGGCGAAAGCCACGTCAAATAACCACCGGGAGACTACAGTCACTGCGCCTGTTCTCGACTCTACTCGCCGACATTGTCATGGAATCAATAGCACTCATTGACCATTGGCAGGGCGTAGCTTACGCTATCGCCTGATTACAAGAGCTACCGGCTTCCTGCTGGAAATCCGCCCCGAGTTGCGTGTAAAGTTCCAACGTCAAGAACGGCAGCCGTCAACGGTCGCATCGGTAAAGGAGACCACCATGACGAACCGGCCAGAACTTTCCACAACAATTTTGCCCAACGCTCCGCGACAGGCAGCCTTTGCCTGGTTGCTGGTCTATGTGACCATCGTCGCACTGCCGGCAGCGCAGGCGCAAACCTTCACCGTGCTGCACAACTTCATTGGCGGCCCGGACGGAGCTGTCCCTATTGGCCTCACCCTCGACCGCGCCGGAAATCTCTATGGCACCACGCAAGGCTTCGAAAACTGCAACCTGAATAGTCCTCCCGGGATTTGCGGCTCGGTTTTCAAACTGGCGCATAAGGGCTCTGGCTGGATCTTGACCCCGCTGTACGATTTTCAAGCTGGCGACGGTGGCCAGAGAGCGTCGTCGCCACCGGTGTTCGGGCCCGATGGCACTCTCTACGCGACCAATTTAGGCGGGGGAACAAACTATGGCGTAGTTTTCCGCCTGGCGCCCTACGCGAATCCCTGCAAAACCGCCTCGTGCAGCTGGAATGAGACGGTGATCTATTCCTTCCCGGGCGGCGCGAACGGGGCTGGTCCCGCCGGTGCTCTTCTCTTCGATTCCGCAGGAAATATCTACGGCACAACCGGAGCTGGTGGCACGAACTTTTGCCGGGTCGGAGGCTGCGGCACCGTTTATGAGCTGACGCCTTCCAACGGCGGATGGAGCGAGAGTGTTCTTTACGCCTTCACGGAAAGTGCCGGTGTAGGGCCAGCCAGCGGAGTCATCTCCGACCCTGCCGGTAATCTCTATGGTGTAGCCGGTGAGGGCGGATCCGGCGGTTGGGGCACGGTCTTCGAACTCTCGCCGTCCGGCTCCGGCTGGACAGAAACCACGCTGTACAACTTCACCCGCTTTGGCGCCGGCGGATACCTTCCCGGCAATGGGCTGCTACTCGATGCGTCGGGCAATCTTTACGGCGGCACATCCTACGGCGGCAGCGGCGGAGGCGGAGCCGCTTATCAGCTCATGCCTTCCAACGGCGGCTGGACATTCAACGTACTCTATAGCTTTACCGGATCAAACGGTCCCGGCGCCATTTTCATCATGAATGCCGCCGGCAACATTTACGGCACCACGACCGGCGACGGAGCTTACGGGTACGGCAACGTCTTCAAGCTGACCCCGTCGGACGGCGGCTGGACCTACACCTCGCTCTACGACTTCACCGGCGGCAATGATGGTGGAGAGCCAGGTTCGATGGTGATGGACAGCGCGGGCAATTTTTACGGCACAGCCTTGACCGGCGGAACCCATAGCCTCGGCGTCGTCTGGGAGCTCACTCCGTAGGTTAAAGAGCCCTTGCATCAGCGTTCGAGTTAGCTTACGTAACATCGCCATGTCACTCATTGACCCGCTGGCCGGGGATTTGAGCGCTAACGTCTGATTTCGCCAATTCATCGCGGACAAGGTAAGCTAAGTGCCTTTCTTCCAGTCGATTACGTCGTAATGTAGAATTAAGTTGCCTTTCGCCAGACTCGGAGTGATAGTCGTCATGCAAGCCCGCCGTAGGCAGTTGTTCCGGGAGGCATTTATGACGTGTTCCGCACAATGCCGTAGTTTCGTGGATCGGCATATCGCAGCCGTCGCGACCCTTTTCATGATGTGCGTGGCCACGCCGACGCCGGCACAGTCCTATGGCCGATGGTGGAAGGAGAGGCTTATGGCGATCACGGAAACAGCGCGAAACCGAATCAGCAGCCGTATGGGGAGTCTGGCGTTCACTCTTGCAGTGTTCGCGCTTCTTTCTGGACCAGTAATGCTGGGCCAGAACTATCAAATCATTCACACCTTCTCAGGTGGCGGCGACGGAGCAACTCCGGATGCCGGCCTGACTCCTGATGGACATGGAAACTATTACGGAACGGCGTACTCCGGCGGCGCACACGACGCTGGCACGGTTTTCAAAATCACACCGCATGGTTCGAGCTGGGTGCTTTCTACGCTGTACAGCTTCACCGGAAGCGCCGATGGCGGCTGGCCGACAACCGGAGTGACCTTTGGTCCTGACGGCACTTTGTACGGCGCCAGCTCCAATGGCACCACAGTGTACAACCTCCGCCCTTCTGCGACACGCCCGTCCAGCGTATTGGCGGAGTGGACAGAGAGGGCGCTTTACCAGTTCCAAGGGATCGAGGATGGATTCAATCCCAGCGGGAACCTCATCTTTGACCATTCAGGAAATATATATGGCGCCATGGAAGTCGGTGGCCAGGGTTGTTATGAGGGATGCGGGTTAATTTATAAGCTCTCGCCCTCAGGACAGGGCTGGGAGAAATCTGTGGTCTACAATTTTCAGGGTGGAGTAGACGGTGAGGCACCGGAAGGCATCATCTTCGACCCGTCGGGGAATATCGTTGGCATTACAATCGAAGGCGGCCAGAACGGTGTTGGCGCAATTTTTGAACTGACGCCGTCTTCCGGCGGTTGGAACGAGACCACCCTTTACTCTTTCGCATATGGTAGCGGCGGCAACCAACCAGCGACCGGACTGGTCGAGGATGCTGTCGGCAATTTCTATGGCGGTACTCTCTTCGGTTCTGGCGACGGGGGCGTGATCTTCGAGTTGAGCCCCTCTGATGGCGGTTGGGTTTACACCGTGCTCTACAACTTCCCCGGCTGCGGCGGCTACGGAACAGGACCCAAAGCTCCGCTCACCCTGGATGCCGCAGGTAACTTGTACGGCACGTTTGATGGCTATTACAACGACTGTCCCGCCGGAGTGTTTAAGCTAAGCCCGGGACAGGGTGGCTGGACGTACACTTCCCTGCACAACTTTACAGGCGGCAGCGACGGCGCACACCCTTACAGCTCCGTCTCCATTGATCCAAATGGCAACCTGTTCGGGACAGCATCGGCTGGCGGCGAGGGTTGCTATGGAGAGGGATGTGGAGTGGTGTGGGAGATCACGCCGTAGATCGGTTCCGACATACTTCGGCCGCAGCTCCCACAATGTGGGAGTCGATTCAACCCAAGGTTTCAGCAAAGGAGAAATTTCATGGCTCGCTCGCAGCGATCACGACTCGGCTCAACCACCTATCGTCTGCTTATGACCGCCCTGTTCATGCTGGCCTTGTTCATACCAGCGGCGCACGCGCAGACCTTCACCGTGCTGCACACCTTCACCGGCGGTGACGGCTGGTCACCCGTCTCCGGCCTGACTCCGGATCGGGCAGGAAACTTTTACGGCACGACCGACGTTGGCGGGGCGAGCAATCGAGGAACGGTCTACCGCCTCTCGCCCGCCGGATCAGGCTGGGTCTTGACCACGCTGTACAGCTTCCAGTGTCAGGATGACGGTGGCTTTGTGTTTGGGGGCGTCGTCTTTGGCCCCGATGGGAGCCTCTACGGCACGACTTACGAGTGCGGACAGTACGACCACGGGGTGGCTTATCGCCTGCGGCCCTCGCCTACCAGTTGCAAATCGGCCCTCTGCCCCTGGGAGGAGACCGTGATGCACAGCTTCACCGATGGCGCCGACGGGGGAAATCCGGGTGATGGCAACCTGGTCTTCGATCAGGCCGGCAATCTCTATAGCGCAACCGCGACGGGTGGCTATGGGGAGGGCGTGGTTTACGAACTCTCACCTTCCGATGGCGGCTGGAAGGAGACTGTGCTCTATGACTTCAACGGAAACCAGGGATTCAATCCCAACAGCAGCCTGATCCTCGATAACGCCGGCAATCTCTACGGCGCGACATTCAACGGCAGCGGAGACTACTCCGGCGAGGTGTACGAGGTGTCGCCCTTCGGCTCGGGCTGGACCGAAAAGGTGCTGTCTAACATCGACTTCCCTGATGGAGCCACCTGTGGCGGCGTAGTCTTTGATGGACAGGGAAACCTGTTCGGGACTTCCGGTTGTGACAGCCTCGGCAAGCCGGGCGGGGTCTATGAGCTGACGCCCTCCGATGGCGGTTGGACGTTCAACGCGCTGTACAAGTTTTCAGGTAGTGACGGACCCGCAGACTCGCCGACGCTGGATGCCGCCGGTAATATCTACGGCACGTCGGAAGGCACCGGCCTGTACGGCTATGGCGAGGTCTTCAAACTGACGCCTTCGAACGGCGGCTGGATCTACACCGATCTTCATGACTTCACCGGCGGCGCCGACGGGGCATACCCGACCGGCTCGGTCTTCGTTGACGCCAACGGCAATCTGTATGGCACCACCCTGTATGGCGGAACCGGCCTCTGCGTCATCGAGCAGTACACCGGCTGCGGGGTGATCTGGAAGATCACGCCCTAAAACAGTGGTAGTGGCCAGTGGTCAGTCGTCGGTCCGCGCGAGTGCAAGGAAGAATCATGGCCCGCTTCAAGGTTTTACGCGGCAAGATCAGTGAAATGGATTTGTGGACGGCGGTGGCCGCGACAGCCGGCTGCGATACTCTTGCTCTTCGCGGCGATCCAGTCGCCGCCGTGTCCTGTCCAATTCTTGGACTGCACGCTGAATAAGGGATGTTCTCGCTATTTTCTGATGACGGTAGAACCCAAGATCCTCTAAATACTAGGGAATGCTCAATGCGACATCTTCCCAATTTGCGAGCGGTCTTCATCGCTGTCGGCGTATTGCTGGCTGTGGTAGGAACATCGCGATATGCAGACGCGCAGCCAACAGACATTGCAACACTCACTCGACAAGCAGAAGCCGGAAATGCCAGTGCTCAAGTCCTTTTGGGGCTCGATTACTATTCTGGAGAACAAGTTCCACAAGACTACGGGCTCGCGTTGAAGTGGTTTCAAAAGGCCGCTCAGCAGGGTGATCCGATGGGGCAATGCCGCGTGGGCCGGATGTATGAATGGGGTCTGGGAGTTTCCAAAGATCCTAGCGAAGCGCTTAGGTGGTATCACCTCTCGGCGGAGCAGGGTGACTCCTCCTGTCAATTCGATTTAGGTGAGATGTACTGGTATGGGAACGGCGTAGAGCCGAGCGATTACGAAGCAGTCAGTTGGTTTCGTAAAGCTGCAGCACAGGGCTACGCCCCTGGACAATACGTTCTTGGAGGAGCTTACGCGGAGGGGCGCGGCGTTCCACAAGATTACAACAAGGCCGCAAGTTGGTACCGAAAAGCAGCCGAGCAGGGGCATGAAGCGGCCCGAAAAGAACTGGATCGGCTCTATGAAAAGGGCCTCGTTCTTCCGACAATTGCCGACCTCGATGCGTCCCTGATGCTAAGCGGAGGAAGTAAAGGAATCATTCCTGGCGAACCACTGACGTGCGCCCAATGGCCGGGATATGAACCACCTCAAGCAAGAAGCAGTACCACATTCAAGCTTGCGTACTTGTTGGGACTCCAGTACGGGCATTCTGCCGCAGTTGAGGATTACTTCCGGTGGCTGCGTCCGAAAATTATAGAAGATCCAGATCAAACCTTTAACCCACAGTGGAGAGGGCTGCTGTTCCCAGCCGAAACCAACTGGCCGGAACTTATTCCGGAGATTAACGCCTTTTGCAGTGAAGAGAAGAACCGTTCAGAACTGATTTCACACGCAGCCGCACTCGTCCTACGAAAGCACCAACCAGAATACAACAATGCCGGAAAGCCAGATGATAGATGGGCATTCCTCAACAAGTTTTCCTGTTCGAGTGCGATGGTCGGTCCCTGGTTTTTTGTGGGATACCGTGATAGCCAAAGATTCTTTTGGGCGCAACTGGAAGCGGCTGGGTTTGTGAGCACAATCCCATCCTGGAAAAACTTCATGGCCGGACTGGAGGCGCTGCAGTTTCAAACACCCGCCGGTACAAATCTGTGTTCCGCACTAACTGATTTTTGCCGAGAAGAAAAGAACCAGTCGGTTTCTTTCGTGTTCGCAGAACGTGCTGTCGCTTTGCGACTGCGCGGAGACGAGGACGGCGCTGATTCTCTGCTCGCTCCCTTCTACTGCAAAGAATTGCCTGCCATCTGGGTGGAGGGCAAGCAAGGCAAGGCAACGAACTGCCTCGGCATCGTGGTGATTGTAGAAGCCGCTCCCATATTGAGAAAGCCTGTCGCATACATAGCGGGTGTGATTAATGAGTCCGATAAAATCGTTGAAGCGGACTGGCAGAACTGGTCTCTGCAGTGGACCGACCGAAACGGCAACGCGCAAACGAGTGCGGCGCTAGATCCCCAAAACATTGTTCGCAATCTCGAGAAAAAAGCAAACCTGGCCTCTGCGCTCGCAGCATTCGGGGCTTATATGTCGGCGAGTTCGCCCAAGACCGCCGCTGTGTACGACTCTCGCGGGGTGAGCACGATTCGAGTGTATCCAGGCCCTGAAACCGCCTCTGCAGCGAGCCGCGAAGCCGCGAAAGATGTTGGGGAGCCGAAACTCGCTTTGGCACAGACTCTCTCTGATGTTGCGTTTCGTCGGACCACGATTCCACCTCACAGCCAGACCGAAGGCATGCTTCTGTTTTTTGATCCGCCGAAGGGCGGTGAAGCTCGTCTAAAGCTGCGCATACCCGGAATAGCGGTTTTTGAAATTCCTGTTTCTGTTCAAGGCGAGTGACACTCTTCCAATCCCGAACGCGGAAAGTTAAGCCCCGCCAACCCGATTGTACTTCACGCGAAAGCGTCTGGGAGCTTCGCCCACGCAATCGGGTAGCTTGTCCAATTCTTGGACTGCTGGAAGAACGAGTGAAGAGATTCGTGACACTCGGAGCGATTCGCTGCCTGAGGACATCAAAGTCGCTGAAAAAATCCGCAATGTAAATCCTTGACGAAAAAATTGGCAGAAAAAAATTGAAATAAAATTTCGCGCTGAAACCGACTCGGGCGAAGCCCGACCTCAGAAGCGACGGAGACCCCCTTGTTTTCGGTCGCTGGCACGGTCCGAAACAGGCCGGCCACGGACGGAATCGTGCAGTTGCCGGAATGGTGCGGCTGGAGCGGCCGTCGGGCGTATGGCGGGGATCGAAAGTTGTGCGCGTCGCAGGGGAGATCCGCTGACCAGACGTTATGAAGCCAGACCCACGAGTCGAAAGCATTCCCATTCCATCCGGCTTGCGTTATTGTGATTCTGCGCGGCTAGGTTCGCGACCGAAAAGCTGGCGTCCCACCAGCCTGCCGCCTTTATTCAACAGGAAGCCACTAGGGAGGTGGCATGACTGCCAATCCCACGCGAACAGCGCGCGCACGTCTGACTGGCCTGGAACGACTGCTCGCATGGAAAGATCGATTTGAGCACGCCATCCTTCAAGACAAGCGGACGAGAAAGACGATCGAGCACTGGCAGCGCGCGGGTTTACCCCAGGACTTTATCACCCGGGCAATCAATCTATATTGTCTCGCTCCTTATGTTGCGCAGCAGCGGCGAGAGGATTCTGAAAGGTTGCGCATCAAGCCTTTGCGAGAGGATAGCGAACATTTGGCATTGAAAATCAAGTCTCTTCTCAGTTCTCCGATGGCGAAAGAGTCCATATCGGGTATCTCAAAATATCGCGAGTTCGATGTGGCACTAGCGCCGGGACAAGAGATGAGCTTAGGACAGTTGTTACCCGCAATGCCCTCCATTCTCAAGAAGCTTTCACTGGTGGCGAAGGAATGGGATCTGTCAATCAAGAGTGAATATAGCGACAGGAAAGTTGCTATGAGTCGAGCTTTAGCATGGCTGTACCTGGCCGTTCAAATGAAACATAACGAGACAAAGTACCGGACCTGCAACGATATTGCTGCACTGCTGGCTATCGGATTCCAAGTCGTAGAAGGAAACCAGCAGGATGCGCCAGACCACGAGTCAATCCGGCACAGAATTGATCGCTTCAGCGAGAACAATTCCAACGAATATAAGGACATTCAGACTTTTCTCCGCCAAAGTGGAATTCCGAGCGATAAAGAGCTGCTCCGGTTCGTACAAAAGAAGATGTTTGCGCTGCCAAGCTTTGATCGGTACGGACGGAAGAGTTAAACCACATTTCTTCGTCCGTCCCTAGGTGTGCATCGCGTCGGAATTAAAACTCGATCCGTCCAAGACAGCTCCCCCTCACCAGCAGTATTCGTAAAGATGCAGAACCCCACTTGCCAGTCGTTTGGATACTGCCGGCGCGATTTTGCTCGGGTGTTCCGGCGCGCACGTCTACTACGGCGTCTGCGGCAAGTAACGAGATTTGCCGATGGACGGAGGAGCAAAAGGAAACGCCCGCCTGCCAGCGGGCGATTTGAAAGGCGATTACTGATGCAAGACAAAAGTAGCACTGGGACTCCACAGTCCGCAAGCCGAGACATCCCCCAGCACCTTCTACAATTCGTTGCGACCTATCGCTTACGTTTGCGCCGAGACTCCTGTAATGATCACGTCATTCTCGGTCGAAGTGGCGAAGTGTTTGCCTATGACGAGGTGCTCCTCGGCCTAACCGTTTTTGCGTCCAGCACACGCGCTTGGACCCATCTAAAAAAGAAGCTCATTTCAAACGGATTCCGGCTAACGCAGGATTGCGACCAAGAAGGCGTTCTTGCATTCGACCCACTGAAAACTGACCTGGTGCCGCTCGCCCTTCAGGCGGCCGGGATCAAGAAGCGTCGTGTAATCGGTCTCGCCACGAAAGAACGACTGGCCGGCTTTTCTAGAGCGCGTAGGGGCACCGCAGCAGAGGCACTTCAGGCCGCAGAAGCGATTGCTGAAGGTGGAGCGTACATCACAGCGCACCCTGATCAAGTATCGCCGGAAAGAGGCTCTCCTGCGATGAAGCTGGCCAAGATGGACGGAGCGAAATGAAACGCCACAAAAACAACCTTGCTGTCATGCCAGGGGGCCACCGGGAAGGGTATGCCCCGCATGGGCACTTCGTGGAAGTATGCAGGCAAACTCGACTGGCGTTACGGGGAGACACAGGGATACAGGCAATCGGTCAGCGCGGTGCCCATCGTATCGGGTGATTGCGGGACATTTACCAAACTCCCCTCTGGCGAATGGCATATAGAGTGCGGCGGCGAGGCTTGCACGATTCCAGACATGCGGGGCGCGCGTTGCCTTGCCGCAATGCTCCGAAGACCGGGGCATGGATTGTGCGCGGGCTCACTCCGCAGCCTTCCTGATGCGCCTACTGAAACCTTTCATGAGCGCCGAGCACGCTTACTCCAGGAAACCATGGCCGCGTGTTCGGAGCGCGTGGTGAAGATACTCCAGTTGGAGCGCAGTTTGACTCGCGCGCCGATCTCGTTGCTTGAGCGCGCAAAGCGGAAATCCGAAGAAAGTATCCAGACAATCAAGAAACTCTTGAACGTGTGGACGAAAGCCCGGTTTCCTAGCGGTTTTAATGAGCCCTCGTCGGAAGCAGTCTACGCGCACTACAGGTACATCAACAAGATTGGCGTTCTCAACGATGACCCAAGGATTCCGCTGTGCAGTTTCGTGAATCCGTTGGCCATTAGGCCCCCCTCCCTTCGGACCAGGAGAGGTTGCTGTAGGGGATGGATTGCTGAGCGGGTTCTCCGGGACACGCCACCAGACCTGCGCCGATACTGAAATCCGCCAAGTCGATGTTGACCGCATTGCGGGGGGCGTAGAGCGAACCGCCGGGATAAGTCGAACACGACAACGTGCCCGAGGTCGAGGCTTTGGCGGAGATCGCCGTGGCCGAGGTATCCTGCGTCACGATGTTGACGGTGAAATTGAGTGTATTGGTTGCAAGCTGGGCGGACTGGGTGACCAGGGCGTGAGCGGGGATCACCAGCAACGCCACGATGGCGAGAAGGAATTTACGCATCTATTTCTCCCTGTGGGGAATTACTTTTGGCGTGGGGACACAAAAGCCACGCTCGAAGGCGTGGCTTCAAAAACCGCTCTGTCCCGACTGGTCCGCAGGCTTGTGTTCTACCGGGCTATCGCCTCGATGGCGACAGCGTAGCGGTCAATATCCCGCGCCGTAGCCTGTGCGATGGCCTCCAACGGCCCAACGATGCAGCGCAGTGCAATGGAGGCATCAGTCAGATGGTACAACGCTGCCTCAATCGGCTCTGACGCTGGATCGGGCGCAGAACTGCTCGCTGGATGGCCAATGTCGAGTTGTTCGCGGGTTCCTGGCATCATAAGATTCTCCTGTTTCTTTGTTCCCGCTGCGAACCTTGTACGACCCTGCGCGCGGGATGGGCTGAGAAAGAAAAGCCGACCTCGCGGTCGGCGCCGACTGTTTCCTAAACATGGAAGTACGAAATTGTTGTCGTGTTCTGTGAAGCCTATACTCGGACCAGTTCTCAGGGGAGAGAATCTCCCTCTAAATATTAAGAGTACGAAATCATAGCCCCGATTTGTGAACCATTAGACTCAATAACTTACATCCCACGACCTGGAACCGTCGTACCAGAACTCTCGCCCCGATTCGATTGACTCGCGCAAGTGCAAGCCAATTTTTGTGGATCTCTTCTCGATGGCCTCAATGGTCGCGGAGATGTTGTGAGTCACTAAACTACGGTACTTCTCATCTTCTGCTTCCGCGGTTGCCAATCGCTGGCGATATGAAATCATGGCCGCGCACGCCCTTTCAAAATCAATGATTTCCTGCAGGCGATTCTTGGCGGCCCGCTCGTTACCCATTTGCAAGTACCGCACGACCTCTTTCAGGTCCACGATCTGGCGCGAGGCTCCCAGCGTCAAAGTCGTTTGGATAACCCTCCTGGCAATGGCCGATCAAGACGGCATTGTCGAAACCACATTGCCGGGCCTGGCTGCGTTCTCTAATGTGACCGTTGAGGAGACGGGAGCAGCAATCGAAAAGTTCCTGTCGCCCGACAAGTACAGCCGCACCCCAGACTGTGAAGGGCGCCGCATCGAGGTGATCGACGGCGGATGGCGGCTTCTGAACTATGCGAAGTACAGGGAAAAGCTGTCCAAGGAAGACCTCAAGAAGAAGGCCCGTATCCGCCAACAGAGGCATCGTGATCGGGTCGCGTGTCACACAAAGCGTGACGAAAGCGTGACAGAGTGTGACGGTCACGGAAAATCACGCATGTCACTACAAGCAGAAGCAGATGGCAGACTGCAGAATGCAGACGCACTAAAGTCCAAAACCCTTGCCCATTCTACGAATGAGCTTGGTGACGGTGTCTCTCCTGATCTTTGTCTGGATGGGGAAAACGAATCCTCGGAACCTCCATCGAAGAACGCACCGAGCGACAAGCAAGCATGGATGGCCGAACGTTCGATGCTGGCACTCGGGATTTACAACCGCTATCCCAGGAAGGTCGCAAAAGCTCAGGCGCTCAACGCGATCGGCAAGGCCATCGCTCTGGTAGCCAAAGCTGGAGCCACGGATACGCACCCCGATTTCGCAGGGGACGAGCAGGCGGCAGCACAGTGGTTAGGCAGCCGGGTTGACCTGTACGCCCAAAGCGCCCAAGCGCGGCAGCCGGATAAATCCAAGGTTCCATACCCCGCTTCGTGGTTCAACGCTGGCCGATATGACGACGACACAACGCAATGGGAATATGTCGGGTTCGAGAACGGGTCTCGCGGCCAACAGCAAACTCCGATTGTCGCCCAACGCCCGGCAGACCAACGGCTCAAAGACCAATTAGCACGTTACCGAGCAGAACACCCGGGGCAGGAAGGGGTGCGGCCATGAAGGACACGCTAGTGCGCGAGCTGCCTGCAAACCCACAAGCCGAAGGCATCATACTAGGCTCGATCATCCTCGATAACGCGCATTGCGATGAGGCCGCCCAGTCCCTTGCGCCGACCGATTTTTCCCTTGAGGCCAACCGGCGAATCTACAGGGCGATGCGCGATATGCGGCAGCAAGGCAATCACATCGAGGAGTTCTCACTTGCCGAGGAGTTGGATCGCAGGGGGGAGCTGGAAGCGGCTGGCGGGCGCGGCTACATTGATTCTTTGTCCGATGGGGTTGTGATGCGTAACAGCATTGCGCATCACATCAGCATCGTCAGCAAGAAGGCCAGATTGCGCGCCGTCCTAACCGCCATTGAGAAAGCGGAGGCCAAGGCCCTAACCGAGTGCGAGCTAGAAGAAGTGCTTGGGGGACTGGAGCAGGATTTATATGACATTCGCTCCGACTGGATAACGCAGAAGGAAACGAGTTTCCCCGAAATGGTGTGGGCTACTCTTCGGGCGATAGAGACGGAAAGCCGGAGCACCGAGGATGTGCTTGGGCTGACCACGACCCTCAAGAAACTCGATGAGGCAACAACGGGACTCCGACCAACGGAAGTGTGGACGCTGGGCGCCTTCCCAGGGCGCGGCAAGACTGCCTTTGCAAAACAGATCGCCAGTGGCAACCTCAAGCGCGGAGTCCCGGTCAAGTTTTTCGAGATCGAGATGGACGGAGATCCGTTGATTCGCCGGATACTGGCAGCCGAGACGGGAATTCCCGCCTCAATGCTCCGCAATCCAGGGCTTGTCAACGATAGCGAGCGGAGGCGGATAAAGGAAGCGGGCAGCGTAATAGCCGAATGGCCGCTAAAACTCGACACCACCGCCAGCTTGAGCATTACCGAGCTACTTGCACGCGCGCGCCTGTCTGTCATTCGGGATAAGGTCGAGCTGGTAATCGTAGATCACATTGGCCTGATTGATGCTCCCGGGGTGGACAACACTCGGCGGCTGGAAAACGTGTCGAAGATGATCCGGGCTTTCGCCAAGCAGACCAAGGTTCCGGTCCTGCAACTGTCGCATCTCTCGAATCCCCAGGCCAAGGAAATCAACCGCCGGCCCACAATGCTCGACCTGAAGTATTCGGGCGACATTGCCGGCCACTCGCATGTGGTCCTGCTGCTCTTTGTTCCAGAAAACCAAGCGGGAGAGCCGACCGGCGAGGACGAAATCATCATTGGCAAGATACGCGAAGGATGTAAGGGGCCGCTCGCGGTGCGCTTTAACACCGACCGCCTTGAGTTCGAGCCACGATGCAACAGGAGGGGCTTGCAATGAGCAGCGCCGAGCAGCACTCTACCCCGCTTCTCACGGCCAAAGACGTGGCTCGGCAGCTGTGCGTCTCCGAGGCATGGGTGCGCGACCACGCTCTAGGGCGCCGTCTGCCAACGCTCCCAGCTATACGGTTGGGACAAGGTAAGTGCATCCTTCGATTCCGCCGGGCAGACATTGACTCTTTTCTGGCGCTTCACACCCGCAACGCGGAGGGGGTATCATGTCGCCCATAGCGATCTTTAATTCGGGGGATGTGATGCGGCCACGCAGTCAGTGCGGGTGGATCGGGATTCGCGGCGTCAAGCGGAAATACTATTATGGCCGTTACTACGTTTATGTGAAGGGTGACGACGGCAACGACGTGCGCCGGCACACGGGCGCGTTTCTGGGCTGGAAGTCGGAAATCACGCGAGGCGAAGCCCGCGAGAAACTGCAGAAGTTGATTTTCGAGAAATGCGGCAAGGTTGCGCGGCCGAGTGATGCGGTAACGCTGTCATGGTTCTACGCCAACCGCTTTGAGCCGATGCGGCGCGGCAACTGGGGCGAGCCAACACGCCGCGGAAACGAGTCCGACATGCGGCGGTACATCCGCCCGAAACTAGGCGAGATCTCGCTGCGCGACTTCGACCTATTCCGCTGTCAGGTCTACCTCAACGCGCTGGCCGCACAGAAATACAGCGAGGCCCTGGTGCGCCGTTGTAAGACGCTGCTGTGGTCAATCTTCGACCTGGCCGTGGAACTCGATTACCTCGCGAAGAATCCGATGACGCGCGTGGACTTTCCAAAGTGCAAGCCCATCGCCAAGCCTACGATTCAGAAAGAGGACATATACCGGCTGTTTCATGCCGTGACCGATACCCGAGATAGGCTGATTCTCCTGCTCGGTGTTTTCTGTGGGCCGCGATCATCGGAGGTGTTCGGGCTCCAGTGGGACTGCTACCGTGGAGACCATGTTGAAATTCGGAACACGGCATGGAATGGCGAACTCTACGAGTGGCGCGTGAAGCGCAAGGCTAGTTTTCGACGGGTGCACCTCTCGCCGCAGACCCAGCGCTTGTTTGAGAAGTGGAAAGTCGAGTGTGGGGACTCGTCACCCGTAGCGCTGGTGTTCCCCGGTAAGAGCGGAAAGCCGCTGTGGGCCGGAATCTGGCTACAGAAACACATCCAGCCGATAGCGAAGAGACTTGGCATCACGGTTCCGGTTACGTTTCAGGTGCTACGGCGGTCCTGCACGACGCGCAACCAGAAGCACGGATCGCTAAAAGACGTGCAGGTCCACATGGGGCACGGCTCGATTGAGACCACGGGCGACGTGTACATGCAGGAGATTCCCGAGTCGGTAATGCGAATGGTGGAACTTGACGAGATGGACGTGCTGGGGCCCGTGCAGTGAATCGCCCCGAGTTTTGCTTACAAATGCGTACAGGACAGGCCAAATGTAAACTTAAGTTATTGAAAATAATAATGGCCCTGTAGCTCAGATGGATAGAGCAGCGGTTTCCTAAACCGTTGGTCGGCAGTTCGACTCTGCCCAGGGCCTCCATCCTATCTCACTGAAAGAGCGCTAGTTGACGGCAGGGGATGCCGTGACCTTCCAGCGATTTGTTGACACTTCGTTGACAGATAAGGAATCGGGCAGCGCTTCTTCCAGTTTTGCCATAGCATCGGCGACCTGTTTCGGCACTGTCTTGATGTAATACGTGTTCGTTGTGCTCACGTTGGCGTGTCTCAAGATTTCCTGAATCACCTTCTCGGGTACACCCAGAGCATAGAGATTGCTGCCGAGTCCGCGCCGGGCAGCGTGCCAGCCGTGCCATTCGGGAAGGGAACTATCGCGAACGAATTTGTGATCTGCGCCGTTGTGTTGTTCCTTAGGTTTCTGGCACTGCTCGCAGCGGTCAAGTGCGGGGAGGATTTCCCTGTGCAAGAGATTGTTGAGGTTCATTGGTTTGCCGTTTTGATTGGCGAACATCGGCCCACTCTGCGGATTGCCACAGCGAAGGCGATACAAGTCCAAACGCGCCGCGAGGGGCCTAATAACGGGCACTGCACCCCTGCTACGTTTCGTCTTCGGCTCGTTGATCTGGCCTTCCCAAACGGCTCGTGTGACGCGAATCACCCCATCTTGATAGTTCTCCCAAACCAAGCCCTGTAGTTCGCTTCTCCGAAGCCCCGCGAACGCGGCCACTGCGAAAACCGTTGCGGCTGTTTCAGGTAGCAGTGCAAGGATGGATTGGATTTCATCCAAGTCGTAGGCATACGTTTCTTGCGGTTCTGCTGCCCTTGGGCTTATCGCTGTGTCGCGGACGGGGTTCTCTCCGCTGTAATAGCCCTGCTGCTTCGCCAGCTTGAAAAAGGCGCTCATAAAGGTCTTGATGTGCTTTAGGCTGTTTCGGCTGAGAGTGCCCGGTTTGCCCATCGAATCAAGCCAGCCTTGGACATCATAGGTGTGAACGTCCTTGAGCCATTCCCAAGCGCAACGGGCGCAGACATGGTTGTCCCAAATATCCCGATAGCCCTTGAGTGTCGAGGGGCGCTTGTGCTCCCTGATGTGTGGAAAATAGACCCTCTCAACAAAGTCACTGATCCTTAAAACACGATCAGGAGTGGAGTTCGTTTTTGCGGCAGCCGTCACAATCGCCTTGGCCTCTTCCTCGATGGCCTTCGGCGGATGTTTACCGCGCGTGGCAACGGGACCGAGTTGCTTCGCGATGCGGATGTGCTTCACCGTTCCACCAATTACCCGATCCTCGAAATAACGCACGTACCATGTGGCGCGAGCCTGGTATATCGTTCCCGTCTGATTGCGTTTTCTTTTCACTCTGATTTCTCCTTTCGCTGACGTTTGCGTTTGCGTTCGCGGGCGTGCACTGCCAGTTTTGCGATGCGGGACCGTTCGGCAGCCGAGAGCTTCTTGCTGCGAGCTTTCCCGGCCTTGCTGGCAGACTCTGAGCGTTCCTTCGCGGACATGCTTGCCGCCCGCGCCGTCCCGCCCAATTTCCCAAGAGCTACTGCGTTTGGGTTTTTCTTGGCTGCCATGCTCGCTATCATGCGTGACGCTACGTTAGATGTCAAGGAAGAAATAGAGAAAATTGCAAGAACTTCAGACGACAGCGCAGAATTTACACTACCGCTCCGATTCATTGCGTCCGCCGTTTCGCCCACCATGCAACAAGCCTTGGGCTGTCCCACTCGAAACGCACGTAGCGCCCGAGGCGAACGCAGGGAAGGGGATCTGGTGCGGATCCTTCTGCGTGGCGCAGCGTCTGCCGCAAATTGCGGTTCCAGACAACTACAAGCTGAGTCTCGCCCCGGATTTGACGAATAACATCTTTACGGGCGAGGAAACGATTGAGGTGCGCGTGTTAAAGACTGCCTCGGAGATCGTACTCAATGCGAAGGACATCGACTTTCAGGATGTCAGTATCACCAGCGCGAGTGGCGCCCAAAAAGCTAAAGTCACGCTGGACAACGAGAACCAGATGGCGAGGCTGGCAGTGAACAAACCGCTTCAACCAGGACCGGCGACCATTCAGATTCGCTACACGGGAATCCTGAACAACGAACTGCGTGGTTTCTACATCGGCAAGGACGACCAGGGCCGGAAGTATGCTGCGACTCAACTGGAAGACACCGATGCTCGCCGCGCCTTTCCGTCGTTTGATGAGCCTGCTTACAAGGCCACTTTCGACGTCACCGTCATCGCCGACAAAGGTATGACCGTAATCTCGAATGGGAAGGTCGTTTCCGACATGCCCGGTCCTGGTGACGCGAAACATACGGTCCATTTCTCGACCAGTCCCAAGATGTCGTCTTATCTGGTGGCCGTAGTTGTCGGCGATTTTGAATACATCGAAGGTGAGGCGGACGGCGTTCCGATTCGCGTGTGGACCAGCCCCGGCAAGAAGGAACTGGGCCGCTTTGCGCTGGCAGCAGCCGAATTTAATTTGAGCTATTACGATCGTTATTTTGGGATCAAGTATCCCTACGGCAAGCTTGACCTAGTTGGGCTCGCAGATTTCTCGGCGGGCGCGATGGAGAATACTGGCTGTATTACCTTCCGCGAGATTTTGTTACTGCTCGACGAAAAGCACACGGCTACCGGCCTGAAGAAGACCGTGGCTTCGGTCATTGCTCACGAAATGGCGCATCAATGGTTTGGCGACCTCGTGACCATGCAATGGTGGGATTACAAGTGGCTCAACGAGGGTTTTGCCACCTGGATGTCGAGCAAGCCGGTTGCGGCGTGGAAGCCGGAATGGAATGTGCAACTCGACGATGTCATCGATACCGTAAACTCTCTGAACCAAGACTCGCTCACCAATACCCACCCGATTCACCAGCCTGCAAACACGCCGGCACAAATCCTCGAACTCGACGATGCGATCACCTACGGGAAGACGGCGGCTGTGCTGCGAATGCTGGAAGCCTACGAGGGGCCAGAGTCGTTTCGTGCAGGCGTGGATTTGTATTTGAAGCAACACTCCTACGCCAACGCCACAGCGTCTGATTTCTGGAACGCGCAGACCCAGGTCTCAACGAAGCCGATCGACAAGATCATGCCTACCTGGATCGAACAAGCTGGGCCACCGTTGGTGACGGTGAAGGTACAATGCTCGGGCAATTCCGAGACAATCGCTCTAGAGCAGCGGCGCTACTTTTATGATCGGGCCAAGCTGGACGCGGGCAGCCCGGAGTTGTGGCAGATTCCCCTTTGCACGAAAGGCGGTGCTTCGACGACGACCAAGGGAGAGAACTGTGAACTGGTCGCGAAGAAACAGGAGACCCTCACTCTGCAGGGATGTCCTCCGTGGATTTACCTGAACGCGAATGCGAAGGGTTTCTATCGCTCCGGGTATAACTCCGAAGCCATACAGTCCATGGCGAAAGTGGCCGAGAGCGCGCTGTCTCCGGCCGAACGTATCATGTTGCTGGCCGATGTTTCGGCGTCGGTCCGTGTCGATCGCGAACCAATTGGAGATTACCTGGTGTTAGCGGAAGGGCTGCAGGCAGAACGCAGCAGCGCCGTTCTGGGAGAGATTCTTCAGCAGCTCACCTACATTGGCTATCACCTTGTCAGCGATGCCGATCGCGAATCCTACGATCTTTGGGTACGCAAACTCCTAATCCCGGTGGCCCAAGATGTGGGGTGGGAAACCAAGCCTGGCGAAAGTGAAGACCAGGGCACGTTGCGCGCCGAACTGATGGCAGCTTTGGGCGATGTCGCCCACGATCCGCAAGTCAAGGTATTGGCGCAGAAAGTGGCGAATCAGTATCTTGCAGATCCTGCCTCGGTCGATCACGAAATTGCAGTCGCTGCATTGCAAATTGCGGCACGCAATGGCGACCAGACTTTGTACGACAAAATCCTGGCAGACCTCAAAACTGCTAAGACGCCGGAAACCTACTTCAACGACATCTTTGCGCTTGGCTGCTTCAGCGATCCCAAGCTAGTTGAGAGAACCTTGGAATACGCGGTTTCACCGAAGATGCGCTCGCAGGACGCCCCGTACTTAATCTCAGGGGTGATGCAAAATCCTGCCGCGGAGAAACAGGCCTGGAGTTTCGTTCAGGCCCATTGGGAAACCATTAAGAACTTGGGTGGAGCATTTGCTGGTGGAGTGATCGTCCAATCCACTGGTAGCTTCTGTGGTTCAGAAATGCGCAATGAAGTACAAGCGTTCTTCACGAGCCATCCCGCTCCCGCGGCGGAACGATCGCTGAAGCAGTCGGTAGAGCGAATGACTTACTGTTTGGACCTGAAAGCGCAGCAAGGGCCTCAGCTTGCTTCCTGGCTCCAACACCGCAACGTTGCCGCTGCTAAATGATGTATCAACCGCGTTTACCGTCATGCCGTCCTCCACGCCCATTTCATGTACACGTTGCCGGTTGGTCGCTGGAGGAGCGATGGTGGCCTGCACCGGCCACGAAGAGTTTCCGTTCAAATGCACCGAGCCGAATTTCTGGCTGGTGCCTGTAGTCTTTTCCCTGCTAATCGTCATCATTCCCTGGTTGTTCAGGAGGAGGTGGTATTTCACCCGCTATAGACTGCAGGACATCGGTTTGCTTTGGTTCGCTTCCATACTTGCCGGAATCGGATGCTACGTAATCTGGTGGATCTATCGCAATCCTTCGGCTGGGCCATTCCGATCCTGACTTCTCAGTCAACTGGTCGCCGACCGTCAGGCGAGAAGCACAGAACGAAGTCAAAGACCTCTCTTCGGGGCTGACTCAAGATGGAGAGGTAACCAGTACGAGCCAGTCGGCCGTCCACCATGGCTGATTGGTGCTTCCGCCCCTCTGTGGCGCGTTGCGGGCGCCGATGGCGGTACTCCCTACAGCAACGTGGTGATGGACGCGCAGGGCAATCTCTACGGCACGGCCTCGCGCGGCGGCGATGATGCCGATTGTCCCGGCGGCTGCGGCGTGGTGTGGGAGATCACGCCGTAACTCTGCGGCTCCGGCCACCTGAAATGGGGATATAATCCAAGCCAAATTCTGTTCGCGGCAATCCCACTCCGCACGAAAGCCCACGCGAATCAGAAGCGGAGGAACCCGGACAACCTTCAACCCCGAAGGGGAGCAACTGCATGTCTCGTTCTGACAGATTCAATTCGCAAATGAGTTGGCGAGCGACAATGACTGCGCTCGGGATTGTGTTTGTGCTGACCGTCGTCGCCGCCCCAGCGGCAAAGGCCCAGACGCTCGCCGTTCTGCACGCCTTCACTTCTCACAACGATGGGGCTGAACCGGGCGCCGGTATGACCATGGACCGGGCAGGAAATCTCTACGGCAGCACGATGTTCGGCGGCGATTGGAGCTGCACGGCAGGCGAAGGGGAGCCGCCCGGCTGTGGCGTGCTGTTTGGGATGCGAAAGGCAGGATCGGGATGGCTTTTCAATACCATCTATATTTTTCCAGGGAACCTTTGGGGCTATGTTTTTGTTGCCTCTGGCGGTCTGTCCATTGGCCCGAATGGCAGCCTTTACGGCATCACGAACGGGGGCGGTGACTTTGACGACGGTACCGTCTTCAACGCTGTCCCCTCTCCTACGGCGCCAAGGACCGCGCTTGTGTCGTGGAATTACAACACGCTGAGTCAGTTCACAGGCAACGATGGCGCAGCGCCGACGCGGCTTGACTCGCTGCAGTTCGATTCGTCCGGCAACATTTACGGCGCCGCCACCTACGGAGGCCCTGCAAACGACGGTGTCGTCTATGAATTGACGCCCTCCGGCAGCGGGTGGACGGAGAGCGATCTCTACAGCTTCACCGGCGGCAGCGATGGTTCGCATCTTCGCGGCATCACCTTCGGCGAAGACGGCAACATTTACGGTGTAGCGGCCTACGGCGGCGGAAACCAGGAGTGCGGATATGGCTACGGTTGCGGAACAATTTATGAGCTGACGCCTTCGCAATCGGGCTGGACGGAAACCACTCTGCACGCCTTCCAACAAGGCATCGACGGAGGCTGGCCTGGACCGCTGACCCGGGACCATGAAGGAAACCTCTACGGCATTACCCAAGCGTATGGCCCTAATAACAACGGAGGGACAGTTTGGGAGATGTCTCCTACAAACGGCGGCTGGACGTTCAGCGTGATCCATGCATTTCCCACGCAGACAGTGGAGGATTATGGCCCCTATCCGCTAACCATGGATGCTGCCGGTAATCTTTACGGCATCTCGGGTTTGGGTGGCCAGAAAAATGACGGATTCCTGTTCAGACTCACGCCCTCCAACGGCGGCTGGACTTACACCGAACTCTACGACTTCGGCACCGCGGTCGGCCAACTCGACGGATGCTGGCCAGAAGGCGCGCCTCTGCTGGATGCCGAGGGCAATATCTATGGGGTTACACGGTTTTGCGGGGATTACGGCTATGGCACGGTGTTGGAGTTCACGCCGTAACTGCAATGCTGCGGCTTCACAGCGGCCGGCATCCAAGATTGGGTGCCGGCCACACTTCCGTCCTCGCTCGAATCGAGGGGATGTCTGCCCTTTGGCGTTCAGCGCCGCCTATTTTGCATGGCCATTTCGTACCTGGCTCTGCGGCGAGCGGCGCCAGAACCGAAGAAAAATGGCGCGTTCTTCGGACTCAGCTGTGCATCGAAGCGCCGTTAGCCATCATCGCCGACGTGGGGTCGAGCCCCTGCATGACCTCCGCGCGCTGCAGGTCGGTCGGCTTCACCGGCTCGCGCGTCCCCGGATAGAATCCAAGTCGGCCACCCACCATGACTGATCGGTGCTTCCGCCCCTCAATGGCGCGTTGCGGACGCCGATGGGCGAGTTTCAGGAACACTCGCCACCTGCTGTGGCAGCCTGTAATCGAAATACTGGATGGTGAGTACGGCCTTACCGCCGAACCGTATATCGGTAACCGTCTGGTTGAACGCGGGCAGGTAGAACTCGCCGATCTTCTGGTACTGATGATGGATTTGCGAGCGTATGGTCCAGAACGACGGGTTCTTCGCCGGCTCGGCCTCGATGCGTGTAACCGCGAAATCCTGCGAATCGATCCAGATCGTTCCCCGGTACAGGAACTTGGTTTCGCGTAACGGCTCGACCCGCATCACGTAAAGTGGCCGGCTGTCGCCGGGCTCGCACCCGAGCAGAAAGAAACGATAGTTCGCGGTGCTGAGCGCGACCGCGTCGCGGTTGGCTGCATCCGAAGAGGCTTCCTGCT
>Ga0181532_10001580_pt1 | contig 21902 bp, 13 predicted proteins | sample PEATcosm2014_Bin_33_FD_119768 | JGI IMG/M metagenome (GOLD analysis project Ga0181532, IMG submission 119768) | Peatland microbial communities from MTU Mesocosm Facility, Houghton, MI, USA - PEATcosm2014_Bin11_30_metaG | ecosystem: Environmental > Terrestrial > Soil > Wetlands > Peat | place... | reverse complement strand
GCGGCTACTTGATCACGCAACGTCCAGCGGACGAAGGCGTGCCCCAGGAGACGCCCGACACGCTGACCGAAGAAGACGCCGCGCCCGAAGTGACGGCGCCGTCCCAGGGCGGGCCGGTGAAGGCGGTACCGACCGAACAGTTCGCCGCCGTCACCGTGCCACTGCTTTCCGATCTGCACACGCGGCTGCTCCACGGCACGACGCTCGAGCTGAGCTTCCACCTCTCGGTCAAGGCTCGGGTGCGTCTGCTCGCCAAGCGTCACTCACGCGTCGTGGCGAGCACTGCGATACGTACGCTGAAGGCGGGCAACCGCAGCCTGCTGCTGCAGTTGAACGTTCATCGCTGGCCGACCAAGCTCGACCTGCAGACACACCCGCTCGCTCCGCTGAAAACGGTCTCCACCCGCGAATCTGGCGCGGAAACCGACACGGTCGCGAGCTCGCTGGCGTTTCCCAACACACGCGGGTCCTCGCAAGCAGGCCTGCTCGGATCGGGACTGCTGCCTTGAGCACGCCCGCAATGGTCGCGGGCCGGCGGCGCCGGCGTCTGCTGGGCGTGCTCGCGCTGGGCGCGCTCACGCTCATCCTGCTTGGCGGCGTGCCGGGATCTGGCGGCACCTCCCCGGCTGCCGGGCAGTCAGGCGGCGGTGGCGAACCCAAGCCCTACAGCGACGCCTCGGTTCCGGCGCACGACGTGACGATGGTCGGCGCATCGCCAGAAGAGGCAAAGGACGAGACATGGGGCATCGGGGTGGAGAAAGGAGCGTCCGCGCTGGTGCGCTACACGCCCGAAACGGGCTGGTCGCTCGGACCCGCGCTGCTCGCCGCCGGCGGCCAGCCGCTGTCCGGATTTCAGCTCGACCATCCGGAGGCGGCGATCTACCCGTTCCCGAACCCGCTGTCAGGCCAGATGCTCGCGAACGGCAGCGGCGTGCTTGCGGGCACGATTGAAAACGGAGCGGACCCGGTGCTGCTGGTGCGAAACCCCGGGGGCGCCTTTCAGGAGACGGCCCCGCTGCCCACAGCAGGCGAAGTCGCCCTGCAGAAAGGCGAACGCCTGCTCGGACTCGAGCGCGCGCCTATGGTCGCCGCGCTGGGCGAATCGGATGGACACACCGGTGCGTTGGTGGCGCCCGTCAACGAAGCCGGCGGCAGCGAAGACCGCGTGCTGCACTGGGACGGCGAAAGCTGGTCGAGCGAGCCGATCGAGATTCCCGCAGCCAGCACGGAAGAATTCCACGTCCTCGGGATGGCGAGCTCCTCCGAAGCTGCCAATTCTCCGGAAGACGCATGGCTGCTGGCTCGACTGGCCTCGTCGCACTACCCCGAGGGGTCGGTCGCGCTGTTTCGTCGCCATCTGGGCAAGGGCGGCGAACCGACGACATGGCGACCGGTGGTGGTCAAAGCCGGTGGCGAAGCTGGCGAACCACTCAGCGTTCCCACCGACGAGGTGGGCAAAGAAGCGCCCTTCACCGTGCCCCCCCGCTACCAGTCCCAGGTGCTCACGGCGACCCAGGAAGGTGTTTGGATCGATGGCGATCGCTCCGATGTGAAGGCGTCTACGACGATGTTCTTCAAGCCAGAAGGCGAAGAACCCATGGGTGAGATCGTGGCATCGTGGTGCAAGCTGCCCGAAGGCTCGGAAGGGATCCCGTCCTGTCAACACGAACTTCCCGAAGCGCTTGCACCGGTCCGCGTGCGCAGCTTCGCGTGGGCGAGCCCCTCGATTCCAGGAGGCCTCGGGGAACGGGTCATCACGGGTTTTCCGGACGGCGTCAGCCTGCGCCTGCGCGGTGCGGAATTCAAGCGTGTTCTCGCGCTCGGAGGCGGACCCAGCTCGCGCTCTGAAGACGTCGGCGGCACCTTCGGCTCGGCCTTCTCGAGCCCGAGCGAGGGCTGGCTTGGCCAGGAACGGCTGCCCGTGCACCTGACGACCGAAGCGGTGGCCAGTCGCCTCGCCCCGTGGCCCGTGTCCTTCAGGCACGCGCTGCTCGCGCTCGCGCCGGCGCCGGGGGAGCCCGTCGGCTCGGAAACCAGCGAAGTGCTCGCGGTCGGCGATCTCGGCGAGGTGGCACGCTTCGAGCCGGGTAAGGGCTGGCTTCCCGAAAGCCTGCTCGGACCGGGCGGAAAACATGAAACGCCGCTGCTGCGTGCCGTCGCCTGGCCGACGCCCTCGCGCGCCTACGCAGTGGGGGATCTCGGACAGATGTGGCTGTGGCGTGGCGAAACGGGTCTCTGGGAATCAGATCCCGCGACGCCGCAGAACTTCCGGGGCAACCTGCTCGGCATCGCATTCGACCCGAGCGAACCGGCGCGGGGATATGCGGTCGGGGAGAGCGGAGTGCTCCTGCGCTACGGCAAGACCTGGACGCAGGAACCGGCGGAAGCGCTACCCGAAAAGGTGGTGGGGGCGAGCTTCACCTCGATTGCGTTCGCGGGCAGCGAAGCGATCGTCGCCTACCGCAAGCTGATCCCATCGACTGAAAGCTACGAAGGAGGGTTGCTCGTCAACGACGGCTCCGGTTGGCACGTCGACGAAGGCGCTGCCGCGGCGATGCGAGCGACCGCGCCGTGGGCGGTCGCGGCGCTGCCCGACGGCGGCGCCGCGTTCACGACCGATGACGGGCGGATCTTCGAGCGCCAGGCTGCCAGTGAACCCTGGCTGGAAACGCCGACGCCCTATCCCGGCGAGGGCTCGCCCGGATCGATCGCGCTGTTCCGCGAAAACGGGGCCCTGCGGGTGGTCACGGTCGGCAGCGTGCCGCTGCACGAAATCGCGAGCGTCGAAAGCGAATCGGCCGCGCCGCCGGGGTTTCCGCCGACGCTGATCAAGCCGTACCCGCTCGAATCCAATCAGGAAAAGGGAGTGCTGCGCCAGACCGCCACCGGCTGGAGCGATGAGGAGCACGAACTGAACGACGTCAAAGAAGCCGAAGGCGAATGGGCTGAATACGACACGGTCTACCAGCCCGATCCAGTTGCGGCGGTCCTGCTCAACTCGACGGGCACGCAGGGGTGGGCCGTGGGGGGCATAGCGGACAACGACTCGGGCGGCGGGCAGATGAACACCGCCGACGTATGGCGCTATCCAGCCGGCGGGGGGGAAACGCCCCTTGGCGTCGGCTCCGCACCGATATCGACCGCCGCTGTGGCCACATTCGCGATCGGCGGCGGGTCGCAGTGCGTGGCGCCGTGCGCGGCGCGTGCAGAAGCGAAGCTCGGGCCTGACGTGTGGCTGAGCCACGCGCTCGGGACGGCCGCTGCGATCTCCCCGCGACCGCGGGCGTTCCTCTACACGGGTCCGCGGGTCACGACCGGCAGGACCGCCGGTCCGGCGACGATTCCGATTCCTTATGAACGAGAGCTTGACCGTTACGCGGAAGTACTTGGCGAAAGCCCGATCCCGGCGTATGCGGCCGCCTCGCCTACCGACCTCGACCAAACGCACAGCGAGAACGCCTTCGAGCAGACGTTCGGCAGCTACCCGTTCGCGGGGCCACGGTGCGAAACAGAAGGTTGCCAGTCCTCTTACTACGTGGAGGAAACCAGCGGCGCGGCCGGCGGGGACGTGCGCGTGGTGGTGCTCGACGGCAGCGAGCATGGCGAAGTCGCCGCGGCCCAGGTGGAATGGCTCGAAGCGAAGCTGGAGGAAGTCGAAGGCAGGGAGCCGGCGATCGTCGTGGGCGACGCTGACCTTCCCGCCCAGATCGCAGCGGGCGGTAATAGTCGGGCGGGCGCCGAACGGGTTGTCAAAGCGCTCGAAAGCGGTCATGCCTCGGCGTACTTCTTCGACTCCCCCGAACAGAACGTGAACTTCACCCTGCGTGCGAGCACGCACCCGGGCGAACCGCCGCTCATAGCCTACGGCTCCGGAACACTCGGCTACCTCAACTCAACCAGCCAGGCAGAAAGCGACTTCATCGGCGCTAGCGGCTTCCTGCTGGCTGAAGTGGGGGCGCTCGACTCGTACAAGCTCGCCGAAGTCAAAGTAAAGCTGATTCCCGACATCGGCGAACTGGCCTTGGAAGCCGAGGAAGGAACGCTGCTGCGCCGCAGTCAGGCGGCGCTGTTCAGCGCGCTAGCGCGCCGTCCGCGTTCGGGCGACAACGCAGCCAAGGGCTCGACGACCCCGCTCACCGACCCCTACATCCCGATCCCAGCAAACTGCGTCGGGATCACCTGCGCAGAGGGCATCTTCCCGGAATACGAATTCATCTCCTCGAACGTGAAGATCGGCAACTTCGTAAAGCAGAACCTCGCGCTTGAACCAGACGGTCGCGAGCCCGAGTACGAAGCCGACGGCAAGCCACTGCAAGAACCGCAGAGCGGATCCAAGTCGAGCCTGTTCTGTGCCTTCAACCCCGGGACGACGATCGTAACGATCAAGGCCGGTGGCCTGTCGGCCTCGCTGCCCGTGACCGTCGAGCAAGGAAGCGCACGCCAGCCCTGCGGCACGGTGCCCGCAGAAGCGCAGCCGAGCGTGCAGCAAACCGCGCCCGCGCCAGCTCCACCGCCGGCGCCGGCGCCGGCATCGGCGGCGCCTGCGTCGGCACCGCCACCGGTGCCGCTCCCGCCGCCGCCGCCGCCCGTGGCTGTGGTCGCGCGACCCGCGGTTCGTCCGGTGCCGCCGCCGATCACGTTCTTTGCGCAGCCGGCGCTCACGTCGTTCGTGCCGGGGTTCGTGCCGCCACCCGTCCCACAGCCGGCCCGCCCGACACCGCCGAGCGGGACCTCCGCGGTCGAGGCGGTCGAACGTGAAGAAGAGGAGGAGTCGGCAACCGAGTCCGTGAGCAACCAGGCCGTGGCCTACCGCGCGCCCGAACATGAGCCGGCTCCCGCGTACATCCTCGGCGTCATCGTCCTCGCCGCGCTAGCCGGGGCATCGATTCGCGGACGTCCGGGTCGCCGCGGCCGCGAGGTCCGGATCGCGCCGGCGACGATCTCGGCCACGCGCTCTCAGCGCCAGATGACGTCCCGTCGCGGGCCACCGCGCTGAGGCGTTCGCCGTTCACGTGCGGTTCACGGCTTTAAAACACGATCCAGATGACGAAGCGCCAGTCTCTTGAACATGACGTCCACATCTGGACCGCAGCAGAGCGCTCGTGTCGAGACGATAAGGCCATCGTGCGCCGCGACCGCCCGCAGCATTTCTGAGTCTTCCGTACGCGACAAGATCGGAGCATGATGTCCCACGCCGCAACCGTCCTTCGACGCCTCGTAGTCGTGCTGACGGGGGCGCTCCTCGTGGCCGCAGCGACCACTGCCGCCGCCCAGGCGAGCTACGGTGAAATCGGGCGCTTCGGCGGGGTGAGGGGCACAGAACCCGGTCAGTTCGAAGCGAGAGAAGCGGCTGCCATCGGCGTCGACCCAGGAACCAACAGCGTGTTCGTGGTCGACATGCCCGACGAAGAAAACGAATTCCGGATCCAGAAGTTCGAAGATATAGGTGGCAAATACCAGGTGGTCGCATCCGCGAGATTCAAACCGGTGGACGACGAACTGGGGAAGGGCGAAGAAAATCTCGACACGGTCGATGGCGTCGCGATCGACACCAAACTGAAACGCCTGTACGTGCTCGCCAACGAGCCACGCAGCGAAAAAAAGACCACGATCGATGTCGAAGACGAAGCCGCGGCGGAGCTCTTCGCGTTCTCGACCGAACAGGTCGGCACGAGCCTCGAACCGGCTGTGCCGGGCGATAAGGAAGGTCTGCTCGCAAGCACGAAAGTCCTGAAGCCGCTCTCGAACAAGCAGGGAGAATCGCTGCTCGAACCGAACGGCATCGCGGTCGATCCCGCCAACGACGACGTGATCCTCCTCGGGAAAGAAGAAAACACCAAATTCGAATCACTCACCGCTCTAGAGCAGGTCACCGACACCGGGACGCTCGGGTCGCGCTGGGTCGACAAAGACAACTACTTCGAAGGCGAAGCCAACTCGCCGGCGGTGTCCGCCAGCGGCGATATCTACGTCGACGATGGGTTCGGCCACGAACTCGGCGTCTCCGAAATCGCCGAAATCCCATCGAGCTTCAACGACTCGGTCGGACCGAAAGCGCTTCCCGGGACCGTCTTCCGCGAAGCCGAAGAAAAGCTTACGGTCTTCCCTGGAGAACCACCGACCGAATTCGGCGGAAGCCTCTCGATCGGACCGGAAGGCACGATCTACACCAAGGCAGGCATCAAGCAGCAGATAGAAGGACAGCCGGAATTCGCATATCCCGGTGTGATCGAGTTCAACGAAAAAGGCGAAGAGGAAGGATGGACCGGTGGTCAGAGCGCCGCTTCCGGTGGCGGCAAATGCACCATCAGTGAGACTCCGGCCGCACAGATAGCGGCCGGCAGCGGCCACGATGTGTTCGTGTACTCCGACAACCTGGAAGCACCCACGATCATCGAGTTCGGACCCGGCGGCACCGGGTGCCCGGTCGGCAGCGTGACTGCGCCGGTCGCGACGGTCAACAACCAGCTCGTCCTCGAAGAAACCAAGATCCCGATCGCCGACAGTGTGACTCTGTCCTCGACGCTCAGGCAGGCGAACGCGCTCAGTGTGGAATGGGAATTCGGCGACGGCGCAAAGGCGACGGTCAGCACGCGTGAGGGGCAGAAGACCGAAGTGACGCACCAGTTTGTCGAGGCCGGCCCGCTGACCGTGACCGAGAAGATCCACACGGACGACCTGCAGACGCCTGAACTGGTCGTGACGCGCAAAATCAACATCCAGCCGCCCGAAGCGGTCACCGGCACGCGTGCCGAAGTCGAGCCGGGCGTCACAAGGACCACCGCGAAACTCGCGGGCACGGTTAACCCCGAGGGCGTCCCCGTGAGCGAATGCTACTTCGAATACGGCACATCCACCTCGTACGGATCGAAGGCCGCGTGCGTCCCGGGGACGCTCGGATCGGGAACGGCGCCCGTGGCAGTGTCGGCTTCGCTCGCCGGGCTCGCGGAAGGGACGCTGTATGACTATCGGCTCGTCGCGAAGTACGTCGGCGGGACCAGCGACGGCGCGAATCAGACGTTCTCGACGCTGCCTGCACCGACCGCAACAACCGGGGCGGCGTCCTCGCCGACCGGACAGACCACCGCGACGCTGAACGCGACCGTGAATCCCGGCGGCGTGGCGGTAACCAAATGCGAATTCCTCTACGGCAAGTCGACGTCCTACGGATCAAGCGTGCCGTGCTCATCTCTGCCGGGATCCGGTACGAGCGCCGTGCCGGTGTCGGCGAGCTTGACAGGTCTGACCGCGAACACGACCTATCACTTCGAGATCGTCGCAAGCAACGCCGGCTGGACGAGCGAAGGCAAAGACGAAAAGCTCGTGACGGCTCCGGTGACCAGCGGTGGTGGCGAACCCCCCCCCACGACGACCACGACCACCGCGACCACCACCGGTACGCTTGAAGTGCTGCCGAGTACGACTGTGCAGCAGCCAGCGCCAGACGTCACCTTGGTTGGTGGTGCTGCGTCGGTCAGCTCGGCGGGCGCCTTCACGTTGAAGGTCAGCTGCCCGACAGGTGACACGAGCTGCACGGGAACGCTGACCGTCAAGACGCTCAAGGCGGTCGTCGCCAGCGTCGGCCACGGTGCCAAGAGCAAGGCGGCGATTCTGACGCTTGCGACGGGCGCGTTCACCGTGGCCGGCGGCCAAGTGAAGACGGTGACGCTGCACCTGTCCTCCCCGGGGCGGACGCTCTTGGCGCACGCGCACGTCTTGAGCGTACGCGTGACGATCCTCGCGCACAACACTGCTGACGCGACGCATACGGGCACGGCCACGGTGACGCTGCGCCCAGCCAAGCCCGCCGCCAAGCACCACCACTAGCCCAAAGTCCGGGCTAGTCCCGGTGTCCGCGCTGCGGGCCCGCGCGGGCTGATGGAAATGGGGATGATCGGGATGTCGCCCGTGACGCCGATCTCTCCCTGGTGCTCCTGAGCCCGAGGCTAGTCTGGCGTGTGGGTCTCCCCGGACCTCCGGACTGTTGCCATGAGCACGCCTGTCAGATTCGCCAGTTCTCAGAGGCCCCTGGGCGACGATTCTGTTCCTCGGTCCCTTGGGAGGTTTCATGGAGACGGTCGTCGAGCGCCCTGGGGCGCTCGTGGCGGAGTTTCAGACGACGGTCACGGGGCTTTTGACGTTGCGCGACTGGCTGGCTGCGCACGGGGTGACGCAGGTCACGATGGAGGCGACCGGCGTCTACTGGAAGCCCGTCTGGGCGATCCTTGAGGACGAGTTCGAGCTGCTGCTGGTCAACGCGCGTCATGTCAAGCAGGTCCCGGGTCGCAAGACCGACGTCTCAGACGCGGTGTGGATCTGCCAGCTCGCCGAGGCGGGGCTGTTGAAAGCGAGCTTCGTGCCGCCCAAGCCGATCCGTGCGCTGCGCAACCTCACGCGCTATCGCAAGACCCAGATCCAGGAGCGCGCGCGGGAGGCCAACCGGCTGCACAAGGCGCTTGAGGACACCGGGATCAAGCTCGACTGTGTCGCCTCGGACATCCTCGGCGTCTCCGGGCGGGCGATGCTCGACGCGCTCATCCAGGGCACTACCGATCCCGGGGTGCTGGCCGACCTGGCCAAGGGTCGCCTGCGCGCCAAGATCCCGGCGCTCAAGGAGGCCCTTGAGGGTCGCTTCGATCAGCTGCACGCCGTCTGGATCGGGGCGATCCTCGCGCACATCGACTTCCTGGACGAGCAGATCGCTTCACTGACCGAGACGATCGGGGGGCAGATCGCCCCTTTCGAGTCAGCCGTTGAGCTCCTGTGCACGATCCCCGGCGTTCAACGGCGCACCGCCGAGAGCATCCTCGCTGAGCTCGGCACCGACATGTCGGTGTTCCCCACCGCCAAGCACCTGGCGTCCTGGGCGGGCCAATGCCCCGGCAACGACCAGTCCGCCGGCAGACGCCGCTCGGGCAGGACCCGCAAGGGATCGAAGTGGCTCGACTGGGCGCTGGAGGAGGCTGCGCTGGCGGCTACGCGCACCAACGACGTCTACCTCGCTGCTCAGTACCAGCGGCTACGGCCGCGCCGCGGCCACAAGAAGGCCCTCGGAGCGGTCAAGCACTCGATCCTCTGCACCGTCTGGCACACGCTCAGCACCGGCGAGCTCTACAACGACCTCGGCGGGGACTACTTCCGCAAGCGCGACCCCCAACGCACCACCAAACGCCTCGTCGCCCAGCTCGAAGCGCTCGGACACACCGTCACGCTGCAGGAGGCGGTGGCTGCCTGAACGTTATTTTCCTGTCAGAGAGGCGGCTCGCCAACGATCTGCGCACGCTGGGCGCGCCGCGTGACGCGCCCAGAGTAGCGTCAGGTCGGCGCGCGCGGCTCGGCATGCGGCCGTGGGATGGGGGGCGTGCGGGACGCACCGTCGCTGGCTGCGCGCGTCAGCGCTTGCGCCGCTCGGCGTGAGGACCGCAAATGTGACCAAGCTGTGAACCGATGTGACCAGCTTGAGAACGGCTTGTGACCAGCCTGTGACGATCGGGGTCAGAAACGGCAGTGTCACGGCTCGGCAACCTTGTCAACGCCTGGTCTGAGCAAAGTGGGCGGCGGGAGCGGATGCTCCCAGTCATTGTCGGCCAGAGGGGCGGAGTTTCCCGCGGTCGGCAAAAAACTGCTGACCAGGAGGTAGTCACGCAATGAAGTCTCTATCCCCACGCCGCAGCATGTCGGCGTGCGTTCTCGCGGCGGCGGCGACAGCCGCCCTCGTGGCGCCCGGCGCGGCAAGCGCGTCGCTGGGTACCCAGTGCTCAGGTGCGGACATCGGCGCCCAGGGGTCGTCCCTGCAGAAGGTCGCCCAGGAGACGCTCTGGGACCCCGGCTTCAACACGTCGAGCGACAAATTCGCCTGCAGCGGCTCACAGGGCGACAAAAAAGAGCCGACGATCGTCTACAACCCAAGCGGTAGTGGTGCGGGGCTCAGGTCGTGGGGCGCCGAACCGAAAGTCGAATCGGAAATCAACTTCAGCCCGACGAACGCGTTCGTCGGCACTGACGAACCGCCGAACAAAGGCCAGCAGGAAGAAATCCTTAAACAGGAGAGCACGGCCACCGAAGGCACTCTGCTGACGATTCCGGTGGCGCAGGAGTCGGTCGCGATCATCGTCGACCTGCCGGAAGGCTGCACGGCGACCAGCACGGCCGCTCCCGGTCGACTCGTGCTCAGCGACAAAGCGCTGCAGGGTATCTACGCGGGCACAACGACGAAATGGGGCGAACTCACGGAAGGTGGCGACGCACTGACCCCGTCGACCTGTGGGACAGACGCGATCATCCCGGTGGCGCGCTTCGATCAGTCCGGTACGACGCACATCTTCAAGCGTTTTCTCAACCTGATCAACACGGCGGGCCTGACGACGGCCTCCGGTACCGAGACGTGGGGCGAACTGTCCGAAGGCAAATTCAACACCGTGTGGCCGACAGCCGCGAACGTGGAGAAGCCGGCAGCCAAGGGCGGCGAAGAACTCATCAAGAAGGTGGCGGCGACGGCTGGAAGCGTCGGCTACGTCAACATCGCCGAAGCTCGTGTCGGTGACAGCGGTGCATTCGTGCCGCCCACAGGCGGTCCGGGCACGCGCACCTTCTGGGCCGAGCTCGAGAACGGCGCCAAGGGCAGCGGCAAAAAGGAAAAGATCAGCTACTCCGACCCCGCCATCAACGGCGACGTCGCAACGCTCGCGAGCGCGAACTGCGCGAAGACGGCGTACTCGAACGGTGCGAACCCGTTCCCGCCGCCGAGCCTGACGGGTCTGTGGAACGAAGTCACGACGTCGGTGCCGACCGCGCCGTCGCCGTTGAAGGAGAAGGACTACGCCCTGTGCGGACTCACGTACGACCTGGCGTTCACGGAGTACCACCTGCTTGAAGGCAAGGGTGCGACGCTGGAAGAGGCTACGGCCGTCAACAACTTCCTCAGCTTCGTCGCAGACAAAAGCGGTGGACAGGCGTTGGCCCATGGCGACGACTACGAAGCTCTGCCGAAGGCAGTGGCCTCGAAAGTCGTGACCGGAGTCGCGACGATTGGGTTCTAAGCCGGAAGCCTTGCGTCGCTGCGGCGACGGAAGCTGAACCCGACAGCGGTTCGCAGTTCGCGGCCGGATCGTCCCAAGGATGGGGCGGTCCGGCCGCTTTGCGTTTGTCTGGGGGCGTGGCGCGATCATGGAGATCCAAGAAACGGCTTTGCGAAGCCACTTTGCGGCCCGCGAGCCGGTGGCACGGCACGGTCTCAGCGGTTCACAAGAACGCGACATCCCCCACCGAGAATGTGAGGAATACTTCCGCCGGGAGCTTAGAAGCTCTGGGAATGGAAATCTGACGATCCGGAGGTACTCAAGTAATGAAGGTCCTTTCCGCGCGCCGACTACGACTGATACCGGCGTGCATCATCTCGGCAGCCACGGTGGCTGCCATGGCTTCGCCCGGCGTGGCGAGCGCAACGCTCGGCACGCAGTGCTCGGGCGCCGACATCACGGGTCAGGGTGCGGCGGTGGAGAAGGTCGCGCAGGGCATCTGGACCAGCAACTTCAATACCTCGGGCGATAAATTCGCCTGCGACGGCTCACAGGGCGACAAACTGAAACCGACCGTGACCTACGACTCGACCAGCAGCGGTGCGGGGCTGCGGTCGTGGGGGGCTGAATTCAAAAGCGAATCCGAAATCAAGTTCGGTCCGACGAACGCCTATGTGGCGACGGCGGAAGCGCCGAACTCCACTCAGCAGGGCGAGATCCTCAAACAGGAGAGCACGGACACGCCGGAAACCCTTCTGACAGTTCCCGTGGCTCAGTTCTCGCTCGCGGTCTACGTGGCGCTACCGGAAGGCTGCACGGCGACCAGCACCGCGGCTCCGGGCCGACTGGTGCTCAGCGACAAAACGCTGCAGGCGATCTACGCCGGCTCGATCAAAACATGGGGCGGCATCACCGACGGCGGCGACACCGTCACGGGCGGCGGTTGCGCAGGGGATCCGATCATTCCCGTGGTCCGCGGCGAAAAAGCCGGCACCACGAACGTCCTCAAGAAATACCTCGGCCTGATCAACACTGGGACTCTGGAAACCGCGTCTGGAAACGAGTCGTGGGACGCGCTTTCGGAAGGCAAACTGAACGCGGTGTGGCCGACAGCGCTGACCGGTCTGGTCAAAACGTCGGTCGAAGGTGACGCAGCCGAGGCCGAAAAGGTCGCGAGCATCCCCGTGGGAACGCCCACGGACGGTGCGATCGGCTACTCGAACCTCGCGGAACTTCGCGTGACCAACCTGTTCAGCGGGTCAGGGAACGGGGCAGGCACCTCGAAATTCTGGGTCGAGATCGAGAACGCCGCGAAGGGCAGCGGCAAAAAGGAAAAGGTCAGCTATGCTGACCCCGCGAGCAACGGGGACGTGGCCGCGGCCGGCAGCGCGAACTGCGCGAAGACGGCGTACTCGAACGGTGCGAACCCGTTCCCGCCGCCGAGTCTCGCAGGTCTGTGGAACGAAGTCACGACGTCGGTGCCGACCTCGCCGTCGCCGTTGAAGGAGAAAACATACTCGCTGTGCAACTTCACCTACGTCCTGGCGTTCACGCAGTACCACCTGCTTGAAGGCAAGGGCGCCACGCTGGAAGAGGCTACGGCCGTCAACAACTTCCTGAACTTCGTGGCGGACAAGAACGGTGGAGCGGCGGAGCTCAAAGGCAACGACTATGAAGCGCTGCCGAAGGCAGTGGCCTCGAAAGTCGTGACTGGAGTTGCGACGATCGGATTCTAAGAAGACGAATGTCCGCCCAGGGTCGGGGCGTTTGACCTAGCGGACGGCAGGGCGATGGGGCGGCTGGCCGGCTCGAGCAGATCGAGCCGGTCCGTCGCCCTCTTGCGTAGCGGCGTCGGGCGCAGGGATCGGCCATCACGCCCGCAAGGATTCGCGCCATCGAGGCTTCGCGTGCAGACATTGCGTGGGGTTGACTGGGCGTTTACGATGGCTGCCCTAGAAGGGTCACGAGATTTCGACATCTGTTGCCGTCGTACGGCCCAGAATGTAAGGCCGATGGCGGCAAGCAAGGAGGCGACGCAGGCAATGAGTGTCGAGGCCGGACGAGGGCTTGGACCGGAAGGTCCCTGGGGGTCGGCGCCGTTGTCTGGTTCGCGGGGGTTGTCTGGTTCGCGTGGGTTTTTGGGGTTGGGTGTGGGTCGGCGGTTGGGTGTTGTTGGGGGGATTGCGGAGGTTCGGGGGCCGGCGGCGTGTTTGCGTCGGGATGCGTTGTTTCGGCGGTTGTTGTTGGTGGCGGATGTGGTTGCGATTGCTGGCGCGTTTTTGATGACGGTTGAGTTCTCGCGGCGGTCTGTGCAGTTGACGTGGGCTGGGGTGGCTGCGGTGCCGGTGTTGTTGGTGTGCGCGAAGTTGACGGGGTTGTATGACCGGGATGAGTCGTTGTTGCGTAAGACGACGTTGGATGAGGCGCCGAAGTTGTTTCAGTTGGCGACGTTGTGTGCGTTGGTGGCGTGGTTGACGGGGGGGTTGTTGGTGCGTGGGGCGCTTGATCGTCATGAGGCGTTGTTCTTGTGGTTGGCGTTGGCGGGGGGGTTGATTCTGGCGCGGGCTGGGTCGCGGGCGGTGGCGTTGTGGCTCGCGCCGACGGAGCGGTGTTTGTTCATCGGTGATGAGGTCTCGGCGGAGACGATTCGCTCGAAGTTGACGGGGCATGGGGGTGTGAAGGCGGAGGTTGTCGCGCATCTGGATCTGGATAAGGTCGCTTCGTGGTCGACGGATAGTTTTTCTGAGGCGCGTTTGGCGGAGATCCGGGATTTGGCGCAGACGCTTGATGTGCATCGGGCGATCATCGCGCCGCGGAGTGTCGATGGTGGGGAGATGTTGAATCTGGTGCGGACTTTGAAGGCGGTCGGGGTGCGGGTCAGTGTGTTGCCGCGGTTGCTTGAGGTGGTGGGCTCCTCGGTGGTGTTCGATGATCTGCATGGGGTCACGGTGATGGGGGTCAGGCGGTTTGATCTGACGCGTTCTTCGGCGGCGTTCAAGCGTGGGTTTGATGTGTTTGGCGCGGGCTTGGGGTTGCTGGCGGTCTCGCCGTTGCTGGCGGTGATCGCGGTTGCGGTCAAGCTTGATAGTCGTGGCTCGGTGTTCTTTGCTCAGCAGCGTGTGGGCCGGCATGGCAAGCGGTTTGAGATGTTGAAGTTCCGTACGATGGTGCCGGACGCGGAGGCGTTGAAGGACGGGTTGCGTCATCGCAATGAGGCGAAGGAGGGGTTGTTCAAGATCGCTGATGATCCGCGGGTGACCAGGGTCGGGCGGTTGTTGCGCGCGAGTGCGTTGGACGAGCTGCCGCAGTTGTGGAACATCGTGCGGGGCGAGATGAGCCTTGTCGGCCCCAGGCCGTTGGTGATCGATGAGGATCAGCGGATCGAGGGGTGGCATCGCCGCAGGCTGGAGTTGACGCCGGGGATGACGGGCCCGTGGCAGATCCTCGGCCCTGCCAGGGTGCCGCTACGGGAGATGGTCGCGATCGACTATCTCTACATCGCCAACTGGTCGCTGTGGACCGACATCAAGATCCTGCTGCGCACCATCCCCCACGTCATCCAACGACGCGGACTCTAAAGCTCCCCGCTTCCGGTCAGCCCGGACAATAGGCGGTCGACTCGGCACGGTCGTTCGACAGCCTACGCCTGACCGAGAGGGCGTGCTAACTCGGAGATTGGGCGCTGCCAACTCGGAGATCGGCCGGTTGACGCCGCTCGCTGGGTCGGCTGGCCGGGTCTGCGACTATCGCTGCTGGCTATCGATTATGGTGGCGCGCCGCCGAAACATGCGGCATGTATTGCCAGGGAGTTAGCGATATGGGTAGCATTATCGCAGATTCCTGCTATTCTCGGCGGTCACCGATGGCGATCTCAGATGCGCAGATCCTTGCCCAGAATCCGTGGTGGACGAGCGCGTCCTGGCGCGAGTCAGATCCGCACCTGGTGCAACTGCGAGCACAGGCGGTGCGCTTGGCGTCGGACTTCGTCGCCGATCTTGATGTGGGCAGGCCGGGCATCCACATCCTGCGCGGGCCACGCCAGGTCGGCAAGAGCACCGACCTGAAGCTACTGGTCGAACGGGCGCTCGCCGACGGCGTGGAGTCGAGGGCGGTCGTCTACCTTGCGCTCGACCTGCTCGAAGGCCAGCATCTCTCGGCGCTGGCTGCGACGGTGCAGCGGGCACTCGACCTTGCTGGCGGCGATGTTCCCCGCCTGCTGCTGCTCGACGAGGTGACCGCTGTGACGGGCTGGCAGACGGCTGTCAAGTCGCTGTGGGATGACGGCACGATTCGCGGCGAGGTTGTCGTCTGCACGGGATCCTCCGCGATTGACCTACGGCACGGTGTCGCCGAACGGCTGCCGGGACGCCGCCAGGCGGGCGTCGATCATCTCGCCCTCCCGCAGAGCTTCGCCGCGTTCGCGCGCGCGGTAAACGGTGACATCCCCATCTCTCCCCGGCTGACCGTCGCCGACCTGCGCAGCGACGACGGCACTGCGCTGATACGAGACATGCGCGCATACGCCCCGGCGCTCGATGCCGCGCTCGAACGATACCTGCGCTTCGGCGGGCTGCCCGCCGCGGTGTCCGAGGCGGCACACGGCGCCCGTGAGCCCTCGTCAGAGGTCAAGCGCGTGCTGTACGACTCGCTCGTCCGGGAGCTGCAGCGCAAGGGCGCGGGTGTTCCCGCGGGCCACGCCCTACTCGAGCGCGTCGTGCGCTCGCTTGGGTCCAAGACCAGCTGGAGCAGCATGGCGCGCGAGATGGACGTCCCGCTCGGGCGCGGCAAGGGACGGCCGAACCATCAGACACTGCGCGACTACATAGAGCTGCTGGCCGGGGGCTACTTCCTGTTCGTGACCTACTTCTGGCGAGGCGGCTCACAGACCAACGAGCAGTCCAGGGACAAGAAGGTCTTCCTCGCCGACCCGTTGCTACACACGATCGCGCTCGACGGAGCGCCCGGACTGGCGGTCAACGCTCCCGCGCTCGTCGAGAACGCGATCGGGATGTCCCTGCTGCGCCGCTACGAACCCACCGATCGTCTGATCGAGACCTTCATCCTGCCTGAGCGCCTGCACATCTGGCAGACGGCGCGTGGCGGCGAGATCGATTTCGTCTGCGGTCCGCGCAACGAGCTCGATGTGGTGGAGGTCAAGTACCGTGAGAACCCGAGCCTGTCCGCGGCTGCAGCCGCCGCACGCGCGCATCCGGGCCGTCCGGTCGTCATGGCCACGAAGAGCGTGCAGCGCGTCGCTGAGCACTACCTGTTGCTGCCGGCCCACACGCTCATGTGGGCGCTCGGGTAGACGCAAGGAGCGTCCGGCCCCGTCAGAGCCTCGCCCGCTGCGTCGTGACCACCCGCTCCTCGAACGCGAAGCCGGCTTCCAGCGCGCGGCGCACGGGGCATGTCTCAGCGACGCGCTCGAGCCTGCGCCGCTGCTCGGCGCTCAGCTCGTCGGGCAGGTGTATGTCGACCGCGAAGCGCCGCGGGACGCTGTCCGGGTCGTAGTCCACGTCGACGGCGAGCTCGCCGATCTCCCAGCCGCGGTTCTGCGCGTACATGGCGATCATCGTCGCGATGCACGAGGCGAGCGTCGCCGCGAGCAGCTCGTGCGGCGCCGGCCCCTGATCGGTGCCGCCGAGGCGCTCGGGCTCGTCGGTGACGATCGTGTGGCGGCCGTTGACGTCGACCTCGTGCCTGAGGCCGGTGCCGCATCGATGGGCTGTTGCCGTCATGCTCATACAACGAGAATAGCATACAACGATGTAGTTGTGCTAGGCTGCCGGATATGGCAACGACTACGAACGTCCCGCACCCGCTTCCGCAGCCGCTGGTCGAGTTGATCGCCGAGCGCTTTCGCGTCCTCGGTGAGCCGATGCGCATCCGTCTGCTGGACGCCCTGCGCGAGGCTCCCGCGAACGTCCAGGAGCTGCAGCAGGCGACCGGCGCCTCACAGCAGAATGTCTCCAAGCACCTCGGCATGCTTCTGCGCAGCGGCCTGGTGAGCCGCAGCAAGGAGGGCAACTTCTCGCGCTATGAGATCGCCGACGAGAGCGTGTTCGCGCTGTGCGAGCAGGTCTGCGGCGGGCTGCGCCGACAGCTGGACGAGCTCGACGCGCTGCTGCCGGCCGGAGCCGCGCGATGAGCGCGATCGCGGCGCGGCGCACGGTCCCGGCCCCCGAGCCGCCGGCGCGGCAGATCGTCCGCGTCGGCCCGATCGGGCGCCTTGGGCGTTACACGGCGACGCATTTTCGCAAGGTGCTGGTTGGGTGGGTCCTGCTCGCCGTGGTGCTGGGTTTCTTCGCGCCGCGCGTCGAGAATGCCCTGTCGGGCGCGGGCTGGGAAGCGAGCGGGTCGCAGTCGGTGCAGGCCCGCAAGCTCGTGGAAAAGGACTTCGCCGGGCTGGGTGGCTACGGGCTGATGACAGTCGTGTACTCCCCGAGCGAGACGGTCGGCTCGCCTTCGTTCAGATCGGTCATATCCAGGGTCGAAGCGATCTTGCGCGCGAACAGCGCCGTGAGGACCGTGGTTGCGCCTGCTCCCGGTCTTTCGATCTCCGCCGATGGCCACACCGCGATCGTGCAGGCCGGCGCCGCGCGCGACCCCGACGAAATGGTCGCTGCAGCGGACAAGCTCAAGGGGACGCTGCACGGGCTGTCCACGAGCGGGGTCGTCGTCAACCTCACCGGCGCAGCCGGCATGTGGTCGGATTTCAACGCCGCCAACCGCTCCGCGATGCTCAAATCGGAGGTCATCTCGTGGCCCGTGACGCTCGGGATCATGCTGCTCGCGTTCGGCTCGCTCGTGGCGGCAGGGCTGCCGCTGATGCTGACGATGGTCGGGCTGCTCGCGGCCGCCGGCATGCTGTACCTGGGCACGCTGGTCACGCCGATCTCGATCTGGGCGATGAACTTCGCGCTGATGTTCGCGCTCGCGCTCGGGATCGACTACGCGCTGTTCATCGTGATGCGCTTCCGCGGCGCGTTGTTCGGATCGAGGCTCGACCCGGTGCAGGCGACCGCCGTGACGATGGACACGGCCGGCAAGGCCGTGCTGTTCAGCGGCGTGACGGTGCTGATCTCGCTGACCGCGGTGATGCTCGTCCCGAGCCCTGCGTTTCGCAGCATGAGCCTGGGGATCATGCTCGCCGTCATCTTCGTGCTTGCCGCGACGCTCACGCTGCTTCCGGCGGTGCTGGCGAAGCTCGGGCCGAAAGTCGAGAATCTGTCGCTGCCGTGGGTCAGATCGAACCCACCCGCCCTGCACCGCTCCCCGCGCTTTGCCGCCTGGGGCGAGCGGCTGTGGCGCCGTCCGTTCCGCTACGGCATCCCGGCGCTTGCGGTGCTGCTCGCGCTCGCCTACCCGGTGACGCAGCTGAAGACGTCGATGCCGTCGATCAAGGTCGTGCCGAGCAGCGACTCGTCGCGTATCGGATACGACCAGGTCCAGGCGGCGATGGGACCGGGTGCGACCGGACCGCTGCAGATCATCGTCCCGGCCGGCGAGGCCGGCGCGGCGGCACGGATAGCCAAGGGCGATCCCGGCATCGCCCAGGTGGTGCCGACCCAGCCGGGCGCCGGCGGGCTCGCGATGGTGACGGCGATCCCGCGCCAGGACCCATCCAGCTCGGCCGTCGGTGCGACGATCGATCGGCTCAGGGGCGAGCTGCCCGCGGGTGCCCTACTCGGTGGCGCGGGCGCCGAAAACCATGATCTGCAGCGCCTGCTCGCTTCCAAGACCGCGCTCGTGATCGGCGTGGTGCTCGTCCTCGGGTTCCTGCTGCTGCTGTTCGCGCTGCAGGCGCCGTTGCTGGCGGCGGCCGGGGTGCTCACGAACCTGCTCGCCACGGGCGCCGCGTTCGGGGTGGCCAAGTGGATCTTCCAGGACGGCGACCTGCACTCGCTGCTCGGCTTCCAGCCACAGGGGTTCCTCGACGCATGGGGGCCGGTGTTCTTCTTCGCGATGATCTTCGCGATCTCGATGGACTACACGATGTTCCTGCTGTCATCCGCCAAGGAGCACTGGGACCACACAGGCAGCGCCAAGGACGCGATGGTCAACGGCATGGCGCACTCAGGCAGGGTGATCTTCGCCGCCGCCGCCGTGATGGTCGCCGTGTTCTTCACGTTCGCGCTGTCAGGGCCGCTGCCGCCGAAGGAGATGGGGATCATCCTCGGCGTCGCCGTGCTGCTCGACGCAGCGCTCGTACGGCTGCTGCTGCTGCCTGTGCTCTTGCGCCTTATGGGCGCCCGCGCCTGGTATCTACCCCGCTGGGCGCGGCGCGTACTCCCCGACGTGCGCTTCGGGCACACCTGAGCGCAAGAGGTGGCCGCGGCTCGCGCCTGCCGGCCCGCAGGGCCTCAACCGCGCGGGCTGCTCATCGCGAGCGCGAGCCGTCTCGCGCCGCGCGCCGGATCGACAGCGCGAGCAGGCCGATCACGGCCGGTGGCATCACCCACCACGCCGCGATCGCGGCGGCGGCGATCGACGCAGTGAGCGCCAGCGCCAGCACCACCCCGAGCGCGGTCAGCCAGTCGTCGCCGACGACGAACTCCCATACGCCCTCGAGCAGAGCCGACGCGCGGGTCATGCGCTCACCGTGGCCTGGTCGCCCACCTTGTCCTGGTCGCTCACCTTGGCGGGGGTCGCGACGTGGTCTGAGATGGCCGCCGTGTTGACCGTGCGACGCACGGTCCAGGCCATTGCGATCGCGGCAGCGAGCACCCCCGGGATGATCGCCAGCAACGCCGCATCTCCACCCGGCCAGCTCGCGCCGGTACCCTCGGTGCCCCAGAACATCCCGAACGATGTGAGCATCACGCCGACCGCGAACTTCATCGTGTTCTCAGGCACGCTTGCCAACGGCGCTCGCGCGGCGGCGCCTGCGGCGACGACCAGCAGCACCGCCAGCCCGGCCGCTGCGGCGGCAAGCGGCACGCGGTGCTGGTTGGCGCCGAACGTGAGCACGATGAATGCGACCTCCAGGCCCTCCAGCAGCACGCCCTTGAAGGCGATCGTGAACGCATAGCCGTCCAACCCGGTGCGCTTGCCGCCGGCCGCGCGCGCGGCTTCGGCCTCCTCCTGGAACGTCTGCAGCTCATCGTGCTTGGCCTTCAGCCCGGCCGAGCGCAGGATCGCCTTGCGCAGCCACTGCAGCCCGAAGATCAGCAGCAGACCGCCTACGAGCACCCGCAGCAGGTCGATCGGCAGAGACGTCAGCGCGGGTCCCAGCGCGGCCACGATCGCCGCCAGCGCGACCGTGGCCGCTCCCACGCCGCTCATCGCCGAGGACCAGTTGCGCGTCGTGCCCACCGCGAGCACGATCGTCAACGCCTCGACTGCCTCCACCGTGCAGGCCAGGAACACCGAGACCGCCAGCCCCCACTCTGCGCCGCTCATGCTTGCGGGGCCCTCGGCTCAGCCGTCATCGCTTAAGGATGGCAGCTCGCAGCTGAGCTGCTGCGCGCTACTCGAGCAGGTCCGGCCGCGGCGTGATGTCCGCCGGCGCCAAGTCTGTGAGGTCGGTCGCGCTCTGCCATGGCCGCTTGTAGGCCGCCCACGCCACCGCCACCGCGAGCAGCGTCGCGCACAGGCTCCAGCCGAGGGCGGTCGTGCCGACGCCGACGTACTTCAGGCCCGAGGCGAAGATCACGAACGTGATCGCGGGCCTGATGTAGCGGTCAGGAGCGCTGGCGGACAGCAGCGAGCCGACGAGCACCGCCGGCACGCTGCCGATGATCAGCGAGGTCGTCACGCCGAAGTCGACGTGCCCGAACGCGAGCGCGCCGAGCGCCGCCGCGAGCGTCAGCGGCACCGCCTGCGTGAGGTCGGTCCCGACGAGCTGGTTGGCGCCGAGCATCGGGTACAGGAACAGCAGCAGGATGATCATCAGCGAGCCCGAGCCGACGGAGGTCATGCCGACGATCAGGCCGCCGACCATCCCGATCGCCACGGTGCGCGCCGGGTGCACGTCCACGTCCTTGACGATGCCCGTGCGGCGCTCGGTGCCGCGGCGGTCGAGGCCGTAGCGCAGCACCATCGCGGCGGCGCCCAGCAGCAGCGCGGCGCCGAGCGCCATCTCGATGTTTCCCTGGTTGGCCTTGGCGTTCCCCATCAGATGCAGCAGGTATGCGCCCAGGAACGCCATCGGAACCGAGCCGAGCACCATCCAGCCCACCAGGCGGTGGTTGACCGTGCCTTTGCGCAGGTGCACGGCGGCCCCGAACGGGCGCATCACAACCGCCGCCACAAGGTCGCTGGAGATCGCCTTGGCCGGCGTTATGCTGAACAGCAGGATCAGCATCGGCGTCATCAGCGCGCCGCCACCGGCGCCGGTCATCCCGACGAGGAACCCGACGATGGCGCTGCCGAGAACGATATATGGGTCTACGTGCATGATCCCTTGCAGCGCCACGTGCGCGGTCGTGGCTCTCCCCACGGGTCAGCCCGCGATCGACGAGCAAGGATAGCGCATTGCTCATGTTGTCGGGTGGAATGACCAGAATAATGACACCGGGCAAACGGCGAAGTTTCCTAAAGAGGTCTTGCTTTAGGTCCCCGCGGTGTTTATGATGCGGGCCTGAGTAGGGGTCGCGAAATCTCGACATCTGTTGGGGTTGCTGGACTCCCCATGCGGGGTCCGTTCGTGGCGAGCAAGGAGGCGGGAGACGCTATGAGTGTGGATACGGGGAGTGGGGCCGAGGCCGGGGTAGCCTGGAAACCCACGTCGCTTGCCGATACGGGGACCGCGTTGGCTGGGTCGCGGGGGTTGTCTGGTTCGCGTGGGTTTTTGGGTTTGGGTGTGGGTCGGCGGTTGGGTGTTGTTGGGGGGATTGCGGAGGTTCGGGGGCCGGCGGCGTGTTTGCGTCGGGATGCGTTGTT
>Ga0181532_10001578_pt1 | contig 21906 bp, 15 predicted proteins | sample PEATcosm2014_Bin_33_FD_119768 | JGI IMG/M metagenome (GOLD analysis project Ga0181532, IMG submission 119768) | Peatland microbial communities from MTU Mesocosm Facility, Houghton, MI, USA - PEATcosm2014_Bin11_30_metaG | ecosystem: Environmental > Terrestrial > Soil > Wetlands > Peat | place... | reverse complement strand
CGCTGGCAATGTTGGAACACCCGGACATAGCTCCTTTTGCAGCCGATGTTGCCGGACGAAGCGCCTACTTGTTTCCAGTATCGACCGCGCAAAAACGCCACGGAATTCTGTCAACGCCAAAGTTGCAGGGCCAGCAATTTGCCCCCGAAGACGTCGAAATGCTCAGTGCCCTCTCCTCCCACGTTGCGGTCGCGCTCGAGTGCGCAGTAGCAAGAGATACCGTGGCGGTTTACCACCGAGAGGTCGTGAAGCAGCGAGATCGGCTCAGCTTGTTGCTGGAAGTCAACAATCATATTGTCAATAAGCTGGAAGCGGATGACTTGTTTCAGGCTGTAGCAGGGTCGATGCGTAAGCACTGGGGCAACGATCTCACGTCATTGTGGCTCTTTAACAAGCAGTCAGGCAGATTGGAACGTAGATTTCTCGACTTCCCGACTGGAAAGGGCTTTCTCGATAAGGTCAATGTAGTCGAGCCAACGAAGGTATGGAGCGAATGGTCGCACCTCCGGACGCCCCAGTATTACTCACCGTGCGGAGCAGATATACCTCCGGCCCTCCGCGAGGCGTCCCGAGCCGAATCTCTCCTCTCGGCCGTCCTGGTGCCACTGATCGGTGCCGATGGCCCTCTGGGCCTGTTGACCATGTGCAGTCGCAGGGTTGATGGGTTCAACGAGGCGGATCGCGATCTGCTGTCCCAGATCGGCACCCAGACATCACTGGTACTCGAGAATGCCCTGGCCTACGGACGGCTCCGGGCATCGCGCGACGATCTGGAAGAGCAGCGCCTCTACCTCGAATCGGAAATCGAGTCTGAATTCAACTTCGAAGACATAGTCGGCAAGAGTGCCGCCATACGTAAAGTGCTGGACCAGGTCACGATCGTTGCGCCCACCAGTTCCACCGTGTTACTGCACGGCGAGACCGGTACGGGCAAGGAGCTGGTGGCCCGAGCGCTTCATAATCTCAGCCCGCGGCGGGAGCGCACATTTGTGCGCCTGAACTGCGCGGCGATTCCTTCGGGTCTGGTGGAAAGTGAACTGTTCGGCCACGAAAAGGGTGCTTTCACCGGGGCGCTCATCCAGAAGCGAGGCCGGTTTGAGCTGGCGGATCACGGCACTCTGTTTCTCGACGAGATCGGCGACATTACTATGGATTTGCAGCCAAAGCTTCTGCGTGCCCTGCAGGAGCAGGAGTTCGAACGCCTCGGAAGTACCAAAACCATCCACGTTGATGTTCGTCTGATTGCGGCCACACATCGGGATCTGGAAAGCATGATCCGCAACAATCAGTTTCGCGAGGACCTTTTTTACAGGTTGAGGGTGTTCCCGATCGAAATCCCGCCGCTGCGCGAACGGCGCGAGGACATTCAGCTCCTGGTCCACTTTTTTGTGGCGCGCCTGTCCCGACGTATGCAAAAGCGCATCCGGTCTGTCCCGAGACCCGCGATGGAGGCTCTGGTGAATGCCGATTGGCCAGGAAATATCCGCGAGTTGGAGAACTTTATTGAGCGGTGCGTAATACTCACGCAAGGGGACGAACTGAATGTGCCACGAGCAGAGTTGAACAGATCCGCTGGCCGCACTGTGGTTGCGGCAGCGTCCACATTCGAGCAAGCAGAGCGACAGGCGATCCTCGATGCTTTGAAAGGCGCGTCCGGAAGAATAGCGGGCAGAGGTGGTGCGGCAGAGCGCCTCGGCCTTAAGAGAACTACGCTGCAGAACAAGATGCGCAGGCTAACTATCACGCGCGCTGATTATTCGGCCTGACGGCATACGGTCGCCCGCCAGCATACGGGCAAGTCAAAGGCGTAGGTGTGGCCGCTCAGTTTATCCCTAGTGTGTTGTTTCCTAAGCACTTAAATCAGAGTCGCGTTTCGGCGATAGATGTGCTCTTTCCTCAGTGCCCCGCTCTGAGAGCTACACAAAGGGGACTAAAACAATCATAGAGGGAACTAATAAATGAAGAAGTTGACCGAACTGGCAATTATTCTCGTTCTTTTTGGAATCTCGTCCTGGGCTCAGGAAGTCAGAAATGAAGTGACGGTTCAAGGTTCCGGTTTCTTCCAGAAGCAGACCACTGCCGGCGGTATCACCAACGAGGCAACGAACTCTGGCGGCGTGATGGCCGGATACCGATTTAACCTCAAGAACTGGCTCGCGGTGGAAGGGGATTACGACTATTTCAGGAATCATCAGACGTTCTCGGGGAGCAGTGGCACCACATCCATACCAATGAATGTTCACGCCGCGACTGGTGTTGCCATTGTGAAGCTTCCTTCCTTCAAGATGCCTGCCGTCAAGATCGTGTCTCCATTCGTGCTCGCTGGAGGCGGAGCCATGTTCTTCGATCCACGTGGGGGATCTATAAGTAACGAGCAGACCCGAGGTGCCTTCGTTTATGGCGGTGGATTCGATGTGCCGATGTCAAAACATTTCCTCCTGCGCGCACAATATCGCGGGTTCGTCTATAAGACTCCCGACTTCGAGATGACCAGCCTCAAAGTCGACAAATACACTCATTCCGCTGTGCCCTCCGCCGGCCTGGTATTTACGTTCTAGCTCGGTCCGGCTTCCTCGGGTTCTTCAATCCTCTCAAGGCGGCTGAAGCAGCCGCCTTGATTTTTTTGCTCGGGGGTGCCCGCATGCTGCCACTGCCCGTCTTAGACAGCGGCATCTGAGTAAGACGCCGTTTATTGTCAATAACTTGCACTGAAAATCTTGGCAAAACACCTGCACAGCTAAGTCTAGGCAGCCGTTTGAGGCTGCTTGAGCAGAGGGGCCCATGATGCTACGTGTCGAAACGCAACAATTAGACGGTGCTTTGATTTGTCGGCTCGAAGGCCGATTCACCGGCGAGGGAGCGGAGGAAGTCCGCAGGCTTGTCACGCACTGCGATAGCGAACTGGAATTCGTTGTCGACCTTACGGACGTGATGTTTATCGATGCCATCGGGGAACAGGTGCTCTTGTTTGTCAAGAGGCTGGGAGCTCAGTTCGTTGCCGAGACCTCGTATTCTCGGGACGTTTGCGAACGGCTGGAGCTCCCGTTTAGTGGCAAGCGCTCGTCGAACCTGCAAGAGCCAGTTAATTCGGACGGAAACGGGCATCGTCCTCGCCGCCGATGATCAGGCATACCGAACAGGCCATCCTGCACGGTGTCGGGTAGTTGCACCACAAGAAATTGGCATTCGAGGCCCCGATTGGCAGGTTCTGCCTCACAAATCAAATCTGGTTTGCTTCCGGCTGAGATCTCTGCCCACGGATTTTGCCACTTCGTCCCAAAACAACTCCAGTGCCCACATACGGTCACGGTTTACTCGGCCCGCGTCATCGGCTAGGCTATTTGTTCTCTAAACTCAACCACTTGCGTAGTGGATGGGTTTGGCATCAACCTTGCCTAATTCCAAACGTGATTGCAAAGCCACAGAGGAATCCATTCATGATGGGCGCAGCAAGCAGGAATCTTCCGGAGCCTCCGGCTCGTGAATACGTCGGCCGAGTCTTCAGCCAACATCGCGAAGAACTGGAGTGGCTGGCCAATTTCCTCACAGGCGACGAAATGATAGCGGCTGCTTGTCTTGTCGACGCTTGCGCACTGGCCGAGTCGGAAAATCCCGGTTTTCAAGAATGGATACTGAAGTGCGCCTGTCTGGCTACGATCCGCTCAGCAGTGCAAATCCAGCAACGACGGATCGTTCAACTATCATTCGCATACAAACAACGCCCCTGCATTCATGGAGGACATAGGGCTTTGTCCTCCGATTGGCGTGAGGTTTTGGTGGAGGAATCAAGCGTTGTGATCGCGAGGCTCGATGTCCTCTGTCGCTCTGCGCTTGTGATCTGCGGCCTTGAGAAGCGCTCAGCCTATGAAGCCGCGGTTCTGCTTGGTATCGATCAGGCTGCTGTGGAAGGCGCATATTGCGACGCGATTAAGTCTCTAGAGGTTATCAGCTGCGAGCAGTTCCAGCGGCAGAATGACTTTGCAGCTGTGTACAACTGATAGTGGTCCACGATCACAATTGGGCGTGGTTGCGGGCCAGCACGCATCAAGGTTTGGGCATTACGGAGTCAACCAGCTCCACTGCCCGTGATGCCCGCGAACGCTTCCATTCTTGCCACTAAGGCAATGCCGGCGAGCTTGAATGGGGAGCGCTCGCGGGCATTCTGTTTTCCTCGTCTCCTGAACCTTTTTGGAAAGCTGTTCAATGTGCAGCCCTAACCACTACGGGCTCGATTGGTTTCGACATTGGCTCCGATTTCTCCCATTGCCCTCCACCCGGAACAATGCGTGACTACCTAAATCCTCCGCTCATCCGCGGATGGCTCGACTCCGAGTGCGAACTTATCTTCAGAGTGTCACCTCGGAACACGATTCTCATCATTCTCGGAGTGTGTTGAAACAGCCAGTGCCCGCATGAGGGCAGCGCCCCTCGACCAGATATGGGCATCCTTCGGCATTCTCAGACTCCCGCACTTTTAATTCAAGAACTTGCAGCGAAGTCCAGGTTGGTACGGAACCTGCAATCTTGGTGCACACGAGCGACAAAACGATTCGCTCAAAGTTCAAAGTGCCGTCAGGCCTCAGCCGGACTTCCAGGTAGAAGAATAATGAAATCGAACCATCTCGCACTGCTTCTTACAATTCTCGTCTTTGCATCCCCGCTTGGGTCGTTTGCCCAACAGGGTGCGCAAGACGTCCCAGTTCTTACGCTTGACGACGCAGTCTCCATTGCACTGTCGAACAATCGGCTCGTGAAGAACTCAATGTTGGAAGCGCAAAAGTATGACTTCCAGGTGAGCACGATGCGCAGCAAGCGGCTGCCACATTTTCAATTTTCGGTTCTCGGTGGCGAACTGCTGCAGCCGTTTGATTTCACATTCGCGAAGGGAACCTTCGGGACCTATCCGGGAGTTGGCCCTATTCCGTCGACAGATGCCAAGGTTCACACGCCGGCCAGATTGACAGCCTTCTTGAACGGCAGCATCGATCAGCCGCTGACACAGCAGTACAAGATCGGATTGGGGATTCGCGCGACGGAACTTGGGCGCGAGATCGCGAAAGAAGACGTTCGCGCAGAGAGGCAGAAGATCGCGGCCGAAGTGCGGAGTGCATACGTCGAGCTAGTAGCGACTCAAGCCGCTGTGAATGCGGCGGGGGAAGCAGTGAAGACGCTGCAAGAGTCGCAAAGGGTTACGCTGCGTTACATAGCAGAGAAAACTGTGCTCAAGGGAGATGCCTTGGAGGTCGACGCTCGTTTGGCCAAGGCGAAATATGACTTGTCGGTTGCGGCGAACGGGCTTGCCACCCAGCATGAGCATCTGAATCACCTCTTGGCACGGGATCTCGAAACCCCCTTTCGGGTTGATTTCATTCCTGAGGAGGACGCGACTACCCTGAGCCTGGAGGAGGCGCGCCAGCAGGCATCACAGAATCGGCCTGAGATCCGCCAGGCTCATCTCAAGGAAAAACAAGCCGAGTACGACCGCCGCATTGCGAAGGCCGAATACATACCGGACCTTGGTCTCGCGGTGAGCTACATGGGGGTTCAGAACGTGCAGGTCCTTCCCACGAATGTCGGTGTGGCCGGCTTTGCGTTGACTTGGGAACCATTCGATTGGGGACGCCGCCACAATCGAGTACGCGAGAAATCCAACACGCTGGCGCAGGCGCGTAACGGTGCACAAGAGGCAGAATCACAGATCGGGGTTGAAGTCGCTGCGAAGTACCGCAAGTGGAAAGAGTCTGCGTTATTGCTGAAAGCCACCCGCACCGGTCATGAAGCCGCAGCCGAAGAATTCCGCGTCACCAGCAACAAGTATCAGGAACAAGCAGCACTCGTAAGAGATCTCTTGCAAGCTCAGGCTCGAAGTTCGGAAACCGCTTTTCAGTATCAGCAGGCGCTTTCTTCTTATTGGAGTTCCCTTGCAGATCTGCGCCGCGCGATGGGAGAGGAATAAACGTGAGAACCACACTCGCATTGTTTTCATTGATGTTCGTTATGGCCGGTTGTGGCTCGAATAAGCCACTCATTCAATCCCCACAGGGGGTCCAGGCTCAAGCCATTGAGAAGCAAGCGGGCTTCAGCGCCGACGGCTTGCGTTTCTCGGCGGTGGTTACGCCCGATTCGGAAGTTCCCCTGTCATTCAGAATTCCCGGATACGTCATTTCGCTCAAACAGGTGCACGGCCAGGATGGCAGGATGCGCGATGTTGCGGAAGGGGATCGGGTCAGCCGGGGAGGCGTGCTCGTCCGCATCCGATCGTCTGAATACGAGGACAAGGTACACCAGGCCTCCTCGCAAGCAGCGGCTGCAGAAGCTGTTTTTCAGAAAGCAAAGCTCGACTTTGATCGGGCTACGCATCTGTACGACACTCAGAGCATCACGAAGCCCGACTTCGATGCAGCTCGCGCGCAATACGATGCAAGTCAGGAGCAGCTGAAGTCTGCTCGTGCTCTTACGAGTGAGGCGGAAATCGCTCTGCGCGACACGTCTCTGATTGCGCCCTTCGACGGCGACATCGTGAAGAAAGCCGTCGAGCTCGGCGCGTTCGTTGGGCCTGGCGTCCCCGCATTCGCGGTGGCCAAAACCGACACCGTAAAGATCGTCGTCGGCGTCCCCGATACGGTTGTCCGTTCCGTAAAGGTAGGGCAGCCCGTTGATGTCGCCATCGACGCGTTCCCTACACGCACATTTCACGCACGAATCAGCCGCATGTCATCGGCGGCGGACACGATTACACGAAATTTCGAGGTCGAAGTCGCGATACCGAATCACGATCACTTACTGAAGGTCGGGATGATCGGCTCCTTGCAATTTGCGAATGCCGACGGCGCAAATCGAACGTCGGCGCTGCTGCTGCCACTTTCGGCGGTCGTACAAGCGAAAGACGGAAAATATGGCGTGTTCGTCGTCTCCGACTCGAGTGCCGGAGAAGTCGCTCGCCTCCAGAGCGTAGATATCGGCACGGTGAATGGCAGTGAAATCACCGTAGTCAGCGGGCTGCAAACCGGAGAACGCATAATCACCACGGGCGCCAATCTGCTTAAAGACGGCCAGCGTGTAGAGGTCCTTCAATGAAAGCTGAGAATTCCAACAAGAATCGTAACGTCGCTCAATTCTTTGTCAAGAATCGGCAGATTGCCTGGGTCGCATTGTTCGCAACTCTGGCTTGGGGCGTCTTCGGCTACATGAACATGCCGAAGCGCAAGGACCCCGACATCCCTGTGCGCATCGCGCTGGCAATCACCCCTTGGCCAGGTATCTCGGCAGACAAGGTTGAGCAGTTGGTCACGCGGAAGGTCGAGCAAGCCGTTACTGGAAACAGCAAAGTGGATCGTGTGGAGTCCACCACCCAGGACAACATTTCTGTTGTGCAAGTCAGACTCTTGGACAACATCAAGAACACCCAGCAGGAGTTTCAGGACATTGGACAACGACTGAACCAGATCACGGACCTTCCCGACGGTGCGGGACCCATTACCTGGATCAGCGATTTCGGAGACACGGCAGCGCTGATGCTGACCGTCGCCAGTCCAACCATCCCGGACCTTGAAATCGCGCTGCGCGCCCGCGGTGTGCGGGATGCGATTGAAAAAGTGCGCCAGGGAGTTACTAGTGGGCGGGTGACCGTTCTGTACTGTTACCCGGCATCAGTGTCACCTGCAGTCATTGAACGTCCATTTGTAATCCTCTCTGCGCAGGCCCAGCGGGATGGATTCGCGCGTGATGTTCGTTCCATGTCGGTCGGAAGCTGTTCCGGGATCGATTTTGCGACGGCGAAGTCGGATGACGAAATCCGCGCGTATGGACAGCAGTTCATTGCAAAGAAGCTCCAGGAGTACGACTTCCATCCCGACGCGTGGGGTCCCATTATCATTCGTAATCCTCAATCCACGAAAGAACGAATCGCAGACGCAGCCAATAACCGGTATTCGTATCGGCAGCTTGATGACTTCACCGATCTGATCCAGCGCACGCTGCAACGTGTACCAGAGGTAGCGAAGGTTCAGCGTGTGGGTGTTCTGCCCGAAGAGATCTATCTGGAGTACTCGGACGCGCGGCTGGCCGCGTTGAAATTACAGCCGACGAAGATCAAAGACGTCCTTAACGCGCGGAATGTGACGGCTCCAGGTGGAATCGTCCAGACCCAATCACGAAATGTCCTGGTTGACGCAACCGCCGAGTTCAAAAGCACAAGGGATATTGGCAACGTGCTCCTGGCATCGTCGCCCAGTGGAGCGCCGCTTTACTTGCGCGATCTTGTCGACATCTCGCGTGCGTATCAGACGCCTGCCCGGTACTTGAACTACATGGTCTCTCGCGAGCCGAATGGAAGCTGGCATCGTAACCGTGCCATCACACTGGCCGTGCAAATGCGATCGGGAGAACAAATCTTCAAATTCGGCGAAGCGGTCGACAGAGCGCTCGCGAATGTGCGCCCCCAATTGCCCGCCGATCTTACTGTGGCCCGCACTTCGGACCAGCCGCGGCAGGTGAAGGAGCTTGTCAGTTTGCTGATGGGCAGTCTATATGAGGCCATTGCCCTGGTCGTAATCGTCGCCTTGATCGGATTCTGGGACTGGCGTGCTGCCATGCTGATGGCGGCCTCCATTCCCCTGAGCCTGGCAATGGCCTTCGGTATCGTGCATGTTCTTGGTATAGACATTCAACAGGTTTCTATCGCGACTTTGATCATCGCGCTAGGTCTGCTGGTAGATATGCCCGTTGTAGCAGGCGACGCGATCAAGCGCGAATTGGGCTCCGGTTCCCCGCGTGAGCTCGCATCCTGGATTGGACCGACGAAGCTAGCGAAGGCGATTGTATTTGCCACCATCACGAACATAGTCGCGTATCTCCCGTTCCTGATGCTGAGCGGCGATACGGGCTTCTTTCTTTACAGCCTGCCGGTCGTAATGACTTGCACCCTGGTCGCTTCCGTCATTGTTTCGTTCACCTTCATGCCGCTGATTGCGTACTACATGATCAAACCGCCCAAGCAGCTTGAGGAGCCCATGTCCGAGCGAAGAAAGCACGGGTTCCCGGCGCTCTACTATCGGGTGGGGAATTTCTTACTCGAACATCGTTGGGGTACGTTCGCTGCCTCTCTGATTGTGATTGCTCTGGGCGGCGTGTTTTTCTCCATGCTGAAACCGCAGTTCTTCCCCAAGGACCTCTCCTACTTGTCTTACATAGATGTCTGGCTTCCGCCCGATGCCCCGCTGGGAGCAACGGATGCGGTCGCACAAAAGGCAGAAAGTGTAATTCGGGAAGAGGCGGAGCGATTTGGAAAGGAACATCATGAAAAGGATGTTCTGAAATCGCTGACCACATTTGTGGGCGGCGGCGGCCCCAGATTCTGGTTCTCGGTCGACCCCGAGCGCCAACAGCTCAACTATGCGCAGATCCTGGTCGAGGTTGCCGACAAGCACTTCACAAATGAGTTTGTCGGGCCGCTGCAGACGGCGCTGAGCCGCGAAGTCCCGGGAGCCCGGGTCGATGTGCGGCAGCTCGAGACCGGCAAGCCCGTTGGCATTCCCGTTTCTATTCGAATTTCAGGTCCGGAAATCGACGTTCTGCACCGTCTCTCTGGCGAACTCCAGACAGTCTTTCGGGCCCAACCAAATGCGACTCGGGTGCGAGACGACTGGGGAGAGCCTGCGATGAATGTGCGGCTGAAGGTTGACCCCGACCGCGCCAACCTTTCCGGGATCACGAATCTGGACATAGCCCTCTCATCCGCCGCGGCGGAGAGTGGATTACCTGTGTCAACCTACCGGGAAGCTGACAAACAAATCCCCATCGCCGTTCGTTTGCGGATGGAAGAACGCGCTGGACTCTCTGATATACAAAATGCGTACGTATATTCGCTGACGAGCAATCAACGCGTACCCCTGAGACAGGTATCGAACGTTACAACGGAAATGGCGGTATCGAAAATCAAGCGCCGCAACCAATTCCGGACGGTTACGGTATCCGCGTTCCCGATTCCGGGTGTTTTGCCGTCTCAAGTCCTCACGCCGCTGCTGCCGAAAATCAAGGAGTTTCAGAAGAACCTGCCTTCCGGCTATTTCCTCGAGATCGGAGGCGAATACGACGAACAGCAGAAAGGTTTCAAGGAACTTAGCGTGGTCATGGCGATCTCCGTGCTGCTGATCTACATTGCTTTAGTGATGCAGTTCCGAAGCGCCGTCAAGCCGCTTCTCGTCTTCGCTGCAATCCCATATGGAATGACAGGCGCTCTCGCGGGCCTCGTCGTCATGGGTCAGCCCTTCGGATTTATGGGGTTCTTGGGAGTCGCGAGCCTTGTCGGCGTGATCGTCAGTCACGTCATCGTGCTGTTCGACTTCATCGAAGAAGCGCACGAGAGAGGAGAGCCTTTACGAGAAGCTCTGCTCGATGCCGGCATCGTGCGATTGCGCCCGGTGATGATCACGGTCGGAGCGACTGTGCTCGGTCTTATACCCTTGGCCATTCACGGGGGACCCCTTTGGGAACCTCTCTGCTATGCCCAGATTGGCGGTCTCACGATCGCGACGTTTGTGACGCTGCTGCTTGTCCCGGTGATCTACTCCATCTTTGTGTTGGATCTGAAGCTGATTAAATGGGAGATCCCGCTAGCAGCCGAGCCGGCGACAGCGGAACTATCAACCGCAGAGTTTCATTACTCGCATTAGCCATAGAAAGTAATTGTTCATAGAGGAGATCGTCATGATTACTTGCAGCAGCGCCGCCAGCCTATTCTCAAAACTGAAAACCAGAATTGAAACCCGCCAAGCGCGGGTAGGCGTGATAGGTCTCGGTTACGTGGGCCTGCCGCTTGCTTTGCTCTACACCGAAGCGAAGTTTCACGTAACGGGTTTTGACATCGACCAGCATAAGGTCGCAACTCTCACCTCGGGTGGATCCTACATTTGTCGAATTCCACCTACAGAGATCCAGGCGGCGCGCTCGCAAGGTTTCTGTGCAACCGGGGAGTTTTCGAGCCTGACTGAGATGGATGCCATCATCATCTGTGTGCCCACACCTTTGGACGAATATCGAGAGCCAGATCTCAGTTTTATTACCATCACCGCCAGGGCAATAGCACCGCATCTCCGTGCCGGTCAGTTGGTGGTGCTTGAGAGCACGACCTATCCCGGCACAACGGAGGAAGTGCTTATTCCGATCTTGGAAGAAGGCAATGGCTGCGGTTTGAAGGCCGCCCGCGACGCAATGGCTAACGGAGAAGATCAGTTTTTTGTCGCTTTTTCTCCGGAACGAGAGGACCCAGGCAATGACAGCGTCGCGCGACGCGACATCCCGAAAGTCGTAGGAGGCCTGAATTCCCAAGCCTCCGAGCTGGCCGGGGCCCTATACGGATCAATCTTTAACCGAGTTGTGCCGGTATCTTCACCCGCCGTCGCCGAAATGACGAAATTGCTGGAAAACATCTATCGGTGTGTGAACATCGCGTTGGTCAACGAACTAAAGCTTTTGTCATTGCGGATGGGATTGGATATCTGGGAAGTCATCAATGCCGCGTCCACGAAGCCATTCGGCTTTCAGCCCTTCTACCCCGGCCCTGGCCTGGGCGGGCACTGCATTCCGGTCGATCCCTATTATCTGTCATGGAAGGCGAAGGCGTGGGATTTCCAGACACGCTTCATCGAACTGGCCGGAGAGATCAACAGTGCCATGCCCTATCACGTGGTCTCATCCGTCAGCAGGGCTCTGAGTCGACAAAGGAAGGCTCTTAACGGCGCCAAAGTGCTGGTGCTCGGGGTGGCCTACAAGAAAGACATCGATGACCTGCGCGAGTCGCCGGCCCTGACCATTATTGAGCTGCTGCAGAAGGATGGTGCTGAGGTCAGCTACAACGATCCCTATTTTCCCTTTATCGGTAAAGGACGCCATTACGATCTGCAGATGAAATGCGTACCCGTGGACGACGTCGCCAAGTACGACTGTGTGCTGATCGTCACTGATCATTCGGATTACGATTACGCCTGGATCGGGCAGCACGCATCCTTGGTGGTGGATACCCGCAACGCGATGAGAGGCATTCAGGGCGATAACATCATGCGCTGCTAGACCTTCGGTAACCAACCGGTTTGCGAGCTGTGCACTCGGCACAAATTGGCTTAACTGAGTGACGCGGCATTTCGGACCGCTCCATGTGTGTGTCTTTCGGATAACCAGCCGAGTGAAAGCATGGCCTCAAGTTTCATTTAGAGAACGATCTGGAAAATGATTTTCCTCCAAAAAACCGGTGCAGCCGTTCTTCTGGTATTGATTACCCTCACTATCCAGTGTGGCGGCGCCGCTACGCTCATCATTTGGATAAGAAGTATTCCAAGAGAAACTCAGCAGGTGCGGGTGTTTCGCTGCGCCGCACTCGTCATGCAAACTACGGTAGCCGTCATCATTTTGCACGGAATCGTCATTCTGCTGTGGGCGAGTTGCTACCGATGGCTTTGCCTGCCATCTTGGGAATCCGCGTTCTACTTCTCAGCAAGCAGCTATGCGACCGTTGGATACGGGGATGTGGTCCTTCCATCAAAGTGGCGGCTGCTGGGCCCGCTCGAAAGCATGGTCGGCATGCTGATGGCAGGAGTCTCCATCGGACTTCTATTCGCGGCGGTCACTCATCTGGTTGACGGCGAGTCACGATCCCGTCTACCACATCACGCCGAGCCCACGAATGCGGATGAGATCCGTATCCGACAAAGGCGGCGTTGTTATTTGCGAGGCTTTCGGTCCGATGTGTCCCTTCCCTGACGCACAATTGACAGTCAGGACCGGGCTGCCGGCATGACAAACGACGTCATATGCTGTGGTCCAATGTAAGTGCGACATTACTCCGAACTGTGCCGAAGAATGTAATCCCATAATAATAATAAGGTCGGCCCGGAGTTTTTCAGCTGTTTCGAGGATCCACTCACTTATCGGCTTGTTTGACTCGAACTCGACGCGACACTCAGGCCTGACATCGAGGTTTGCGGTACGGACGAGTTCAGCCAGGCGTTGGAGGGCTATTTGGTACGCGTTCTCCTACAATTTCCCCGGATGTGTACCTGCGTACAGCCGGGAACGACGTGGCGGAACGGCTGGAATTACATTCAGAAAAACGAGCTTGGCTTCGAAGTGATTGGCAACCGCAATGGACTGGGACAGTGCGTGGAGGGACGCCTGCCCGAAGTCTGTCGCAAACAGAAATGTTCGGGCTCTCGAGGGAGATCCAACCCAAGGGAGCTGTTGCGAGTGCGGCCCGAAAATTAAGACCGGGCAGCCTGCCTGACGGAAAATCTGTTCCGCGACTGACCCGAAGAACAGCTTGCTCACGCCGTGTCGTCCATGTGTGCCGACGACGAGGAGATCCGTGCTTTCTTCTCGGATGATTTCTCGCAATTCTGGCCACAGTTCACCCTGCCTAACGATGAATTTGTATTGAATGCCAGTAAGAGCTCCGGTTCGAACGAGCGATGCCTCCAACTGCGCGGCCTCGCGCAGCACGGCCTCCTCACAGGCAGCGATTGCACCAGGACCTGCCATGGTTAGACCCAGGGAGGACACCACGTGCGCCAGGCAAAATCTCGAGCCATAAAAGCGAGCCAGTGCCAGGGAATGGCGCAGCGCCTTTTCAGAAGGCTGGGAGAAATCGGTTGCGATCAATACCGAGCGTGGTTCGAGAACCGCTGCGATCTCGGACATTGGTGAAGTAAAGGCCATTCTTGCGGTTTAAAAAACCGTCGGTGAGGTGCGGGCGACTTGATCCGTCACTGCTCGGGGAGAGCTAGATCAGTTGCGGTGCACCTCTATTTCGCCGACGGCTTTTCGTGCGCACATGAACTCTCTGCAGCTTGCATGCAATGTTCCAAAAGGTACTGACGGCACGTGCCTGTAACTAAACAATGTCCGCAATCTTCGTCCTTTGAGCCTCTGCCCACATCGAGGCACTGCCCAAGGCAGGGCATGCTTAAAGGGGAGAGAGGCGCAGGGGACATACGGAAAATGGCTTGTTGTAGGGATAATTGGATTGGCATGCCATCTGCACTGGTGGATCAGTAGGCACTCATTCGGAGTAGTGTCGGTTAAACAGGGCAAAGTCGGATAGGAGTTCGGGCTTTCAGGCTCACGAGACGCAATGAACGTACTGGTTCTAAACTCGGGAAGCGCCACGCTGAAATTTCAGGTGATTGCTACAGACGTTGAACAGATTGCTCAAGATAAAGACGACCGCATCTGCCGAGGCGAGGTTGAGGGCATAGGAGGAGAGGCGATCATTCGCATCAAGTACCGCGACCGGCCAAGGCAGATGCTCACAGAGCCGCTGCGAGATGTCGGCGCTGCGCTCGAATACCTGATTCGCTACCTCGCTTCGAATCCAGGAGCATCGGAAATCAAGAGTGCAGCGGACGTAAATGCGGTAGGACACCGAGTGGTGCATGGCGGTGAGATGTTCAAAGATTCTGCCCTGATTGACGACTCGGTTTTGAAGGGACTTGAGGACTGCATCGATCTGGCCCCACTTCACAATCCAAACAACATCAAAGGTATCCGGGCGGCCCGCGAATTATTCGGCAAAGACATTCCCCAGGTGGCGGCGTTCGACACTTCCTTTCATCATTCGCTTCCCGAGCAGGCCTACCTGTATGCCATTCCGTATCATCTTTACCGGCGGCACCGCATCCGGAGGTACGGATTTCATGGCATCTCTCATCGCTACGTTGCTTTCCGCTATCGTGCGATGCGAGGACTGACGCGCGAACAAACCAACATCATCACGCTTCATTTAGGCAACGGGTGCTCGGCAGCCGCAATAAAAAGTGGATCTTCCATCGATACGTCCATGGGGCTAACGCCGCTTGAAGGTCTAGTCATGGGCACGCGCTCAGGAGACCTCGATCCCGCTGTGGTCAGCGCCATCGCCAGAAAAGAGGGGCTATCAGCCTTCGAGGTGGACAGGCTGCTCAACACGCAATCCGGCTTGCTCGGCATTTCTGGGCTCACGAACGACATGCGCGAATTGCAGGCTGAATTGAAAGAGCACGAAGACCGCCGAGTCCGTCTGGGTATCGAAATCTTCTGTTATCGGGCAAAGAAGTACATCGGCGCATATCTGGCTGCGATGGGCGGAGCTGACGCAGTTGTTTTCACAGGCGGCATAGGAGAAAATTCGCCGGACGTTCGTGCACGAATTTGTGCGGAGATGGGATGGGCAGGACTTTGTCTCGACCCGGCGAAGAATCAGGAGACTGTGGGTCGCGAAGGCAAGATATCAACCGAGGACTCCAAGTTGCTCGCATATGCTATCCCGACTGATGAGGAACTCCTCATAGCCCGGGACACTGTGCGAGTTATCTTAGGCGTGCCGCACCCGTCGTAAACGTTGCGACGGTAGCATAAATACGGCCGATACAGAGTTACGAGCGAACAAAACTTAGTCAGTTCTGCTAACTTTCACACGACCGCAGCATCGCTCAGTTGTGGGCGACAATTGAAGGATGGAGCCATGTCCAGGGTGGTGGAAATAAAACAATCCGCAACGAAGTTGAGCGAGGCCGGGATCTCACCCCTGGCCGGGAAACCCGCTCCGAGGGAGATGCTTGTGGACCTGGCCAGATTGGAGAAGGAATACTTTGACCGCAAGCCGGATCTCGAAGATGCCAACCAGTTCGTTGTGTTTGGAACAAGTGGCCACCGCGGGTCGTCTCTAAACGGCACGTTCGCGGAAGCGCACGTTCTTGCCATTACCCAGGCGATCTGCGATTACCGCAAGGCGCAAGGTATTACTGGCCCCCTGTACATGGGGAAGGACACGCACGCCCTGTCGTCGCCCGCGCAGCGTTCCGCGCTGGAAGTTCTCGCCGCGAACAATGTTGAGACCGTCATCCAGGAGGACGATGGCGTCACACCAACGCCGGTTATCTCACATGCAATCCTGGTGTGCAACCGCACTCGACAAGTTCCCTGGGCGGACGGCATCGTCATCACACCTTCCCACAATCCTCCGGAAGATGGTGGTTTCAAGTACAACCCGCCCAACGGCGGCCCGGCCGATACGGAGGTCACGCGCTGGGTGCAGGATCGGGCAAACAATCTCTTGCGAGCCGGCAATCGGGACGTGAAACGAATTCCATACGAGAAGGCAATCAAAGCACCTTCTACCCGCAAGAAAGATTTGGTGTTGCCCTATGTGCAAGATCTAAAGAACGTCGTCGACATGGACGCCATTCGCGATGCGGGCCTGAGATTGGCTGTTGACCCGCTGGGCGGAGCCGCCGTCCGATATTGGGAACCAATTAATTCCCTCTACGGATTGGATATCACGGTCGTGAATCCCGCGATTGATCCTGCATTTTCCTTCATGCCTGTCGATCATGACGGCAAAATTCGGATGGATTGCTCGAGCCCCTACGCCATGGCGGGGCTGGTTGCATTGAAGGATCGATACCAGTTGGCCTTCGCCAATGACCCCGACTCCGACCGTCATGGCATTGTGACCCCATCCGCGGGGTTGATGAATCCGAACCACTTCCTGGCTGTCGCGATCCGTTACCTGCTGACGAATCGGCCGGAGTGGAACTCCCACTCCGCAGTCGGCAAAACCTTGGTAAGCAGCAGCATGATCGATCGCGTTGTGGAGAAGCTCGGACGTCAGTTGCACGAAGTGCCAGTGGGCTTCAAGTGGTTTGTACTCGGCCTGATCGATGGTTCCGTGTGTTTCGGTGGAGAGGAGAGCGCGGGTGCGAGCTTCCTACGCCGCGACAGCACGGCATGGACCACCGACAAAGATGGACCGATCATGGACCTTCTGGCCGCAGAGATCACGGCTCGAACGGGCAAAGATCCCGGCGTGCACTACCGTGAATTGACCGCCGAGTTCGGAACTCCTCTTTATAAGCGGATTGATGCGCCGGCCTCGCCCGACCAAAAGCGAAAACTGCAGAAGCTCTCACCCGATTCGGTGAAAGAATCACAGTTGGCAGGCGAACCCATCGTCGCCAGATTAACGAAGGCCCCGGGCAACCATGCTCCGATTGGCGGACTGAAGGTGGTTGCGAGATCTGGCTGGTTTGCGGCTCGGCCCTCCGGAACAGAAAACATTTACAAGATCTATGCCGAAAGTTTCCAAGACGAGTCACATCTGAATGTGATCATTCGCGAGGCTCAGGAGATCGTTAGCAACGCTCTTGGTCAATCCTGAGCACCAAAGGGACCATTATGGAAATCAACGAAATGACCGGCGAAGAGTGCAGCGCATTTCTGGAGCATGCCTCGTTAGCCCGGCTAGGTTGCTCGCATGAAAACCAGCCCTATGTAGTTCCGATTCATTTTGCCTACGAAGACACTTACCTGTACGGTTTCTCGACCTTTGGCCAAAAAGTAGAGTGGATGCGTGCGAATCCCAAAGTGTGTGTGCAGACGGACAAGATAGAGAATCAAGGCGAGTGGATCAGCGTGATTGTCTACGGCGAATATGAGGAACTGCCCGAGCCGCAGTACACTGCCGAGCGCAAGCATGCCAGTTCGCTCCTAGCAAGACGCCATCATTGGTGGCTGAATGCCCTGGGCGAGCGGCAAATGAGAGTAGCCGAGAATTCCATTGAACCGCTCTTTTTCCGCATACGCATTCAGTCCATGTCGGGACTGCGCGCTACGGATGAAAAACAGAGGCGTGGATAACAGCTGATTAAGCGCCATTCAGCAACAAATTGTCAAAGGCGTTCGTGTCCAGAAGGTCTAGAGAGCGCACCACAATATCAGCAGGCAAATGCTTACCATTCTGGCTCACGCCGATGCTTTTCATTCCAGCGGCCCGGGCTGCTTCGACGCCGTGCAGCGCGTCTTCTACAACGATGCAGTGCTTGGGAGCGACACCCAATTTGGTGGCGGCGATGAGGAACACTTCCGGGTCAGGCTTACCTCGGTGTACATCGTCAGCCGACACGATGGCTTGAAAGCACTGGCTGGCTTGTAACACGTCCAGGATCGTCTCAATGTTGGCGCGAGGAGCCGCCGATGCAATCGCTTGTCCCCAGCCTTGTCGGTGCAGCAGGTTTACCCACTCCAAGGCTCCAGGGAGCGGCGCAATGCCGTGCTCGCGCACAAGTTGCCGATAGAGCGTTTCTTTCGCGCTACCGATGCGCTGGATCAATTCGGGCGTAGCCTCTTCGTCGAGCCACTGGCGGAGAATAGAGTCGTTGCGCTGTCCGAACGTGGCCAGGAATTGTTCGTGGGTGACCGGGAAACCCGCGCGGGACATAGCGTCGCGCCAAGCCTGCCAATGGTATTCGGCAGAGTCGACGAGGGTTCCATCCATGTCCCAGAGTACTGCTCGATTCATGGCCATGACCGTCCTGTAGCACCTTCGGTGAGGATCTCGGGCGTCCTCATTAACCTCGCAAATTTCGAGCTAGGCAGTTCTTCTTCACCCGATCGTTTCAGCGACTCGAGCCAGGGCGAACTGCTGGAGGCGATGGGTATCGCTGTTGAACTTGCGAATGCCTTCCCCTAACTTTTCCGTAGCCATCGCGTCCTCGTTGTGCATCCACCGGAAGGACTTTTCCTCCAGTCGCAATTTGGGTTCTTCGCTCTGTCGGGCCTTCAGCGGATCGAGTTCGCGCTTCACAGTGCCTTCTGCGCTCTCGAGTTCTTTCAGGAGCTCCGGGCTGATCGTGAGCAAATCGCACCCCGCCAATCGGACGACCTGGTTGAGATTCCGGAAGCTTGCTCCCATCACTTGCGTCTTGTAACCGAATTTCTTGTAGTAGTTGTAAATGCGCGTCACGGATGCAACACCCGGATCCTGGTCGGGAGCTATCCCCGCTCCGCCGTGTTCTTTCTTATACCAGTCATAGATGCGACCGACGAACGGAGAAATCAACGTCACACCGGCTTCGGCGCATGCGACAGCCTGCGCAAAGCTGAACAGGAGGGTTAAATTGCAGTGGATGCCTTCCAATTCCAGGACCTCCGCTGCCCGGATTCCTTCCCAGGTGCTCGCAATCTTGATCAGAACTCGATCCCGCGAAAATCTTTTCTTTTCGTAGAGAGAAATGAGCTTTCGCGCCTTGGCAACAGTACCGGGCGTATCGAGACTCAGCCTGGCCGGAACTTCGGTGGAAACCCGACCCGGTATCACATTGAGAATCTCCGACCCGAATAGCACGAAAAGTCGATCGATAAACTCATCAGCCATCCGCAGGTGAGTGCCGCCCAGCTCCGAAGCCGCTTCGGTTGCTTCCTCGACCAGAGGACGATAAGCGGGCATCTGCGCGGCTTGGAAAAGAAGTGAGGGATTCGTCGTCGCATCCTGTGGACGATACTGCGCAATCGCCTCGATATCGCCGGTGTCGGCTACTACAGTGGTGTATTGTCTCAAGGACTCAAGTAACGTCATTGCTGGCTCCTAGCCTTTCGTTTCACTGTTCCTTTAGAGTTGGACCCGAGGCTTCGCTTCCGCCGGGAACCGCTGGAACGCTGTAGACAACAGTCGGATTGGTGCGAATCGCACTGACTTTGGCAAGGCGACGACGGTGCCGTTCCGCTCCGCTGAACTTCGCTGCAAGGAAGCTTTTTACGCAGTTCCAGGCAACGGCAACACCTGTCGTCAAACCGCCGAGGCAAAGAATGTTCATATGGTCATCCTCCACGCCTTGGCGCGCTGAAAAGTCATCGTGACAGACCGCCGCGCGCACCCCTTCAATCTTATTGGCAGCGATGGACGCCCCTATGCCACTGCCACAGAGCAAGACACCGCGTTCGACGACTCCCGCTGCGACAGCGCGGGCAAGCGGAATGGCAAAGTCGGGATAGTCGTCGTCCCTGTCGTATTGCAAATTGCCGAAGTCCACAACTTGGTGGCCTTTTGCATTAAGCAAGATATAGATCTTCTGTTTCATTTCGTATCCGCCATGATCGGCGGCTATGCCGACTTTCATCTTTCACCTCAGATTCTGATGGAGTGCGATCTGGCTCTTGGCCGCGGCAAAGACTCTCTCTACGGTGAAGCCAAATTTCTTTAGCAGTTGTTTTAATGGCGCTGAAGCCCCGAAGGTTTCGATACAGAGATTGTGTCCATGCGTTCCGGTATACTTCGACCATCCAAAATCGGAGGCTTCCTCGACCGAAACACGGGCCCTCACGTTCGGAGGGAAAACTGACTCGCGATAGCATTGGTCCTGATCGTCGAACAATTCCCATGAGGGCATACTTACCACTCGCGCTCTCACTCCATCCTGCGTGAGTTGCTCGTACGCCTCCACGCAGAGGGAGACCTCGCTGCCGGTTGTGATCAGGATCACTTCAGGATCGCCGGTGGGAGGATCTGCAAGGACGTAGGCGCCGCGGGCCAGCCCCGATGCAGCGGCATACTTCGTGCGGTCGATCGTTGGCACGGCCTGACGAGTGAGCACCAACACTGCCGGCTCGTGGTGGAGCTGGAGGATCACCTTCCAGGCCTCTCTTACTTCATTGGCATCGGCCGGTCGAATCACAATCAGCCCGGGCATCGAGCGCATATGGGCAAGGTGCTCGATGGGCTGATGCGTAGGACCGTCCTCACCCACACCGATAGAATCATGGGTGAAAATGTAAACGACCGGCAGCTCCATCAAGGCACTCAGGCGCATGGCACCGCGCATGTAGTCCGTGAAAATAAAGAAACCCGACCCAAAGGGCCGGACCTTCACTAGACTCAGGCCGTTCAAGATCGCACCCATGGCGTGTTCCCGAATACCAAAATGAAAATTGCGGCCTGCATAGTTCTGAAATGAGAAGTCCCCAGCATCGTCAAAAACCAAGCGAGTTTTGGTAGAAGGCCCAAGGTCTGCGGATCCGCCGATAAGCCAGGGGATGTTCTTGGCGGCCGCGTTCAGCACCTTGGCTGAAGATTCGCGTGTCGCTAAGCCCTTCGGGTCCGCGGGGAACTCCGGCAGATCGAGCGCCCAGTTTTCCGGCAGCTGCCGATGCTGCATGCGGCAAAGTTCCTCGCCGAGTTCCGGATACCTTTTGCGATAATCGGCGATTCGCGCGAACCATTTATCACGTAAGCTTCTTCCACGTTTCCCAATGCCTTGCTGGAAGTGGTGGTAAACAGCGTCGGGTACATAAAATTTCGCGTCTTCGGGCCAGGCGTAATTCCGCTTGGCAAGACGGACCTCTTCTTCGCCCAAGGGTTCGCCATGAGCGCCGCTCGTGTCCTGTTTATGCGGTGCCCCGTATCCGATGTGACTGTCGACAATGATTAGCGTGGGGCGATCTTTGGTGTTTTGAAAAGTTCGGAATGCGCGAGCCAAAGTCTCAAGGTCGTTTGCATCGCCAACGCGCGTGACATTCCACCCGTAAGCAAGAAAGCGTGTCGCAACGTCTTCGGTGAAAGCAAGGGAGGTATTGCCCTCAATTGTGATGTGGTTATTGTCGTAAATCCAACAGAGATTAGAGAGCCGCCAATGGCCAGCCAGCGAGGCTGCCTCGCTAGAGATGCCTTCCATCATGCAGCCATCCCCACAGAGCGCGTACACATTAAAATCAAAAAGATCTTCAAAGCCGGGTCGGTGATAACGAGCGGACAACCACTGGCGAGCAACGGCCATTCCGACACTGTTTGCAACTCCTTGCCCTAAAGGACCGGTTGTGGTTTCCACCCCGGAGGTCCAGCGGTACTCAGGATGTCCCGGACAGCGGCTGTTTAATTGGCGAAACGCTTTGAGGGCATCGAGCGGGACCGAGAGTTCGCCCAACGTTTCGTAGTCTTTACTTACCGCCCGGACTCCGCTCAAGTGGAGCAGCGAATAGAGCAATGTCGATGCGTGTCCGATGGAAAGCACGAAGCGATCACGGTTCGGCCATACCGGATCCTGTGGATCGAAGCGCAGGAACTGTTGCCATAAACAGTAAGCAACTGGCGCCATAGCCATGGGAGTT
>Ga0181532_10001566_pt1 | contig 22065 bp, 21 predicted proteins | sample PEATcosm2014_Bin_33_FD_119768 | JGI IMG/M metagenome (GOLD analysis project Ga0181532, IMG submission 119768) | Peatland microbial communities from MTU Mesocosm Facility, Houghton, MI, USA - PEATcosm2014_Bin11_30_metaG | ecosystem: Environmental > Terrestrial > Soil > Wetlands > Peat | place... | reverse complement strand
GGCGAAAAGATATCCGATGAGAAAATGCAACAACTTGTGCTTACCCACCACAAAACGCTACCAGGCTGGAACTACACCCTGGCTCCGACAACTATGTAAAACTATTTTTGCGCGCTTCCTAAGTGCAAGAACGCCGAGCAGAACCGAAACGATCTTCCGGTCCTGCCCGGCCAAAGAATTACGACCCATGCTTCCTCCGCGTTCTAGGACTTGATGGTTTTCGAAGCCGCATCCCAGGTGACCGGCTTCTGGCGGAAATACGATTCATTCGCCATGTGACAGGCGATGGCGGCATTGTTGCCGAAGACCGCATCCTCCGTCACCGGCTTGCGCGACTTCACCGACTGGAAGAAGACGTTCAGGTGCGGCCGCATATCGTCCCAGTCGTGTCCCTTATACACGGTGTCTTCGTGTACGGGTTCTTTGCCGAGTGGAGGGTCATGCTCCGCGTGCCACTGTTTCACATATTCCTCCCGCATCTTCGCCGGGAAACTGAAGCTGTAGTAGCTGGGATCGGTATCCACGCCCGGCTGCGGCGAGTGCCGCAACTCGAACTCGCCGGCATCGAGAAGTCCTTTCGGTCCCAGGAACCGCGCCAGTTCCGGCGTTTCGCAGCCCAGGTCCAAGCGCACATAAACCGGTATGCCGTGATAATCGAAGAGGACGGTGTGAAAATCGGGCATGTCGCGTCCGTCCTTGAAGCGGAAGATACCGCCCATCGCCGTCGCCGATTTCGGTATTTCATTCCATCCCAGCGTGACCAGCATGCCGCTGATGAGATGCACCATCAGATCGCCAGCGACTCCGGTACCGTAGGCCCGCCAGCAGCGCCAGCGTGCGAAGTGAAGGTTGTTGAACGGAATCTTGGGAGCATCATTGAGCCACGTATCCCAATCCAGGGTTTGCGGCGAGAGATCGGTCGGAGGCGGATACTCCCAGGCCCCCGTGGGATCGTTCCGTCCCAGCGTGAGTTCCACCATTTCGACGTCACCGATCGCTCCGCCCGCGTAGAGTTCCCGTGCCTTGGCACAGAGCTCGGAGCTTACTCGCTGCGAGCCGATCTGCACGATGCGGTTGTTTTTCTGCGCAGCGTCGACCATGGCCAATCCGTCGGCCACATTGTGCGACATCGGCTTCTCGCAATAAATATCCTTTCCCGCGTTGCAAGCGTCGACCACCACGCGCCGGTGCCAGTGATCGGGAACCGCGGCCACGATGCAGTCGATGTCCTTACGGTCGAGCAACTCCTGATAATGACGCGTGGTTGGCAAACTTGTGTTGCCGGTGATTTCCTTCGCGAGGGTGTGCCGCCCGTCATACAAATCCGCGGCACCGACACACTCCACGCCCGGAATCGTAATCGCTCCCCCAAGCAACCCCGAACCCTGCATCCCAATCCCGATCATTCCAAACCGCACCCGATCGCTGGGCGCCACGGCTCGTGGCAATGGCAAAGCTTCGAGTCGGACAGTCCTTGAAACCAGCAGGCCACCCGCGGCAGCCGCTGCACTTCCTTGCAAGAATGCGCGTCGCGAAACAATACGTTTCATGCCAATCCCTCCCAATGATTTGACTGCAACCTGCTCCGAGATTCCGGCTACTTTTTCAGCGGTTTAATGGCGACTTCCTTGAAAAACACGATGTCGTTGTCGCTGTGATTCTGCAGTCCCATGTACCCAAAGTTCGGCCGCGGACCGCGCTGCGGCTCGAAATCAAACTTGCGGTCCGGTACCGGGTCTCCGTCCTTATAGTCTGTGATCTTCACGCCGTTGAGCACGACGATCGTGCGTGACCCATCCAGTGTGATGTCCATGGTGTTCCACTCAGGGCCGGGTTTCCACGCCTTCGCCAATGGCTTGGTCAGCGAATACAGCATGCCGGTCGAATGATACTCGTCCTCGCCCGAAGTTTCCGGATGGTTGTCGATCTGTACTTCGAAACCGTAGTGTACCGGCATCCACTCTTCGCGGGGTTCCAAGGGGATACGGATGAACACGCCGGAATTGTCGTTCTCATCGCGCATCTTGTACACGACATGGATCTCACAATTCCCGATCTTGCCACCCGTCCAGTACAGCAGGCCCATGCCGCCGTGAGTACGAATCAGCCCATCCTCCACCGTGTCGCCGCCGGGGCCAACATGCTTCCACCCGGTCAGATCTTTGCCGTTGAAAAGCTCTTGCCATTTGTCGGGATCACCCTTGCAAACGTTCTGACTTTCATCAGCGGCGAACGCGAGCGTTACCAGACCCACGAGCAGAAAAATCGAAACAGTAAATCGTTTCAGCATTGGCAATCTCCTGAGTTTTCTCCGCCAGCTAAATTGGGACAAACCACCATACTCGCAGCCACGCCCGGAATCAATCCGGACCATCCGATATTTTCATTCTTGATCAGGATGTGTGTCTGAAAGGCGCAGGATTGGCGCCAAGAAAAGATTGGCGCCTCACCCGGTAGGGCAAAGCGCCAAGTCGTCGAAACCTAAAGGGAAGCGCTCCCCATCCTTTATCCCGACGTTATTTGTCGGGACGGGATCGGGATTTAACGCTAATCCATTTCCCGCACTTGCCCTTCACGGCCCAACATACCCGCCCCGGCTCCCGAACTGCCCTCAGCCGCGCGCCTTTTCTGCCAGTCGGCCTCGGTCAGCACCGAGATCACCTCCGCTTTCTTCTTCTTCAATCCCGCGTTGATCCCGGGAAGTTCCTTCTGCGTCAGCTTCTGGAAATCGCCGATTACATCTTCCAGCTCGTGCGCCAGCGAATCGGCGCGCGCCGCCTGGTAATCCGCGGGCCGTCCCTCATAGCCGTTGACCGTGCCGTAGAGCTGTCCGAGAAGTTCGCGGATGCGTTCCTCTCCGGTAATCATTCCGCCCTCTTTTGTGGCGACGATCTTGCCCCGGAGTTCGTCGCATTTGGCCGCCAGATCCTGCAACTGTTTCCGCAACGGATCCTTTTCCGGCAGCTTCGCAGCCCTTTCGTTAGCTGCGTTACGAACCCCTTCGATCGCTTCCACCGCGTAGGTCATGTGCTCGATGGTGTGGTAGATCTTCATGGTCAAGTCGAATTGCGCCTTGCGATCTTCCAGCGAAAACTTCGCCCGCGGATCGAGCAGGACATTCAACTGTTCGGTATATACGTTGTCGCCCTTGGTCATCTTCACCGTGTACGTGCCCGGCAGCACGCGCGGACCCTCCGCCGCCTCAAACAACGCGCTCGCTGCTGGTGGAACCGCGGGCGCCTTCACGCGCATCGACCAATTGGCGCGGTTCAGGCCCCGGTGCTTGCTTCCGGCCACGGTGTCGACCTGCTTGCCGTTCTGGTCGAGGATCTCGATCTTCAGATCTCCAAAGATGTGCCGTCCCCGCTGGTAATACGTAATCTGCGCTTCCCCAGGCCGGTTGCGGCCGGTGAAGGTCTCGTCCCCTTCAGCCCAGCCGCCGAACGCGTCGAAGTACTGCACCGCCTTGCCCGGAATCAGCGCGGCTTCCTTCGACAGCAATTCGGGAGTCAACGCCCGCAGCGCCGAAATGTCATCTATGATCCAGATGCCTCGGCCGTGCGTCGCCAGCACCAGATCGCTCTCGCGCGCCTGCACGGCAATGTCGTCCACTGCCACGGCAGGAAAGTTGCTCCCCTGCTACCCGGTAGTAGACGTACTTGCCAAGCCTTGGTTAGCGGGGATGTCCACGTAGCCGACGGACGCATTCGCCACTCCCGCCGGGACTTGCCATGAGCGAGCGCAGGAATCGAATGGGCCGAGCCCGGCGGAACTACCCGAGATCGCTCGACCAGACGAATAGCCAGCCGAAGTGCGGTGTCTGAGGCGAGCCTATTTCGCGGTCTCGGCTGCAATCTTCTCGATCACGATCGCGGACGACCCGCCACGCGCGTACACTTTCCCGCTGGCCGTGACTCTCTGTCCGGCGAAAGGCATTAGCTTTTCATTTTGACCGGCCGACGGCGTCGTGTCGGCGATCGGCCAGTAGATCGTTCCGTGGTCTGCCAGGATCACCAGTGGTGATCCTGCTTTTGCGCATGCTTGGGCGCACTGCGCACTAATGGGCTTTTGCAGACCCTTGGTAAACGCGCAGGCCGAATCGAGAACATAGCCATTCACCGACACGGATTTGCCGGCATCGCTGCCAGCGAACACCAGCGCTGCGAATAAGCAGATGGTGATCACTACACCGGCCGCTCTTCGGATGCTCATATTGAACTCCTCTCTTCTCTGCAAGAGTCTTGAATTCAGGTCGGATTCCGGATGGAAGCATAAGGTAGCAGACAGAAACAGCAGCGCCATAGTAAAAACCGGCGATACCTTTTTCGCCGTCTACGAAGATTTTCGTTGACACTACGAACATCTTCGTAGTATGTTCCTTCTCCATGAATCAGCCGCCCCACAAACCCACCGCTTCGGAACTGGAGATTCTCCGCGTGCTTTGGACCCGCGGGCCTTCGACGGTTCGCGAGGTGCACGAATCGCTCAGCGAGAAGAAAGACCTCGGCTACACCACCGTGCTGAAGCTTCTGCAAATTATGACCACAAAAGGCACCGTGCGACGAAACGAAACCCAGCGCGCGCACGTCTATGAAGCATGCCTGCCCGCCGAGCAAACTAAGCGTCAGCTGGCCGGGGACATGTTGCAGCGGGTGTTCGAGGGCTCGGCGAGCCAACTCATGATGCATGCGCTCGCGGGACGCAAGTCTTCCCCGCAAGAGATTGAGGAACTGCGCCGTCTGCTTGACGAATATGAAAGGAGCCGCAAGTGACCACTCTCATGAATTCGCTCTCCCCGAGCGCGATGCAGTCTTTGGGTTGGGCTTTGTTGCATTTCCTCTGGCAGGGAACTGCGCTCGCGGCCCTGGCCGCGGCGGCGATGGCTCTGTGCCGTCGCGCGTCGGCACGCTACGTGTTGGGAGTTGGTGCGCTCGTGCTTATGCTGCTGGCTCCGCTGGCTACATTCTTTGTTTATTCGCAGCCGCATTCCGGTGTGGCAGACACCGCGAAGTCGTCACCGCTCGCCGCGGTGGCTTGGCCATCAGCGAGGGGCGGCATCGCGGCGAGTGGCTCGGCGCCATATTCCTCCTTCGCACGATCGTCCATCGCGCCATCGCTTGATGTCTTCCCGTGGCTGGTTGAAGCCTGGCTTCTTGGTGTGGCGTTCTTCAGTCTTCGTTCGGCAGGAGGATTTTTGCTGATCGAGCGCGAACGCCGCAGACAGTCGAGCGGCGTGAGTCCTCGCGTGCTCGAAATCTGCTACACGCTGCAAGACCAGCTGGGTTTGAATCGAGCGATTGCTTATTGCGGGTGCAAGTGGCTGCAGGCTCCGGCCGTGATCGGATGGTTTCGCCCGGTTGTGTTCTTGCCTGGGACTGCGCTAACGGGCCTCTCCGAAGAACAGCTTGAAGTCGTGATCGCCCACGAGCTGGCGCACATCCGACGCTTCGATCCTTTTGTGAATGTATTCCAGGTCTGCATCGAGACGCTGCTGTTTTACCATCCCGCGGTGTGGTGGCTGAACAAACGCATTCGCGCGGAACGCGAGCACTGTTGCGATGACATGGCAGTTGCTCTCTGCGGCAATGCCGTGGAGTATGCGCGCGCGCTCACGCTCATGGAAGAATGGCGCAGCGCGCCGGTCTTCGCGATGGCCGCGAACCGCGGTCCGCTCAGCGAGCGCATCGTGCGCGTTCTCGGCCTGAAGACGCTGGGCGCGGGCATGCGCGGCATCGGACTGACGGGCAGCATCCTCTGTCTGACTGCGGCACTGATTGCGGGGAATGCTTTGGTGGGAATGACGCATCCACCAACGGCTCGCGCTGCCCCAATCTGGCAAGCGACAGCCAAGTCCGCAAGCAATTCTCCGCAACCCGCTGCCGCTGCCCAGAGCAGCGCAACCGCGAAGCCCTCGGCAGCTCACTTGCAAAGCAGCGAGCAAGCAATAGGCACGCCCTCGGCGTCTTCTTACATCGATGCCATGAAGGCCGCCGGACTCACCGATCTGACCGTCGATCAGTTGATCGCCCTGAAAGTTCAGGACGTCACTCCGGAATATGTCCGCGAACTTCACGAGCAGGGCCTGAATCCGGACGCAGAGATGCTGGTCGCGATGCGCGTGCAGGACATCACTCCAGAGTATGTTCGCGGACTGCGCGCATCCGGGCTCAATCCCGATCAGAACCAACTCATCGCCCTCAAGGTCCAGGGCGCGGACGGCGAGTATTACCGCGGCATCAAAGAAGCCGGTCTGCAGCCCGACGTGAACACGCTCATTGGCATGAAGGTGCAGGGTGTAACTCCCGAATACGTTCGAGAGATTCGCGCTGCTGGCCTTTCGGTCACCGCAAGTCAAGTGATCGGGCTGAAGGTGCAGGAGGTTACGCCGTCGTACCTGAAGGCGATGCACGACCTGGGGATCGAGCTTCGGACGGACGATGTGATCGGCCTGCGCGTGCAGGACGTGACGCCGGAGTACGTGCGCGGCATCCAGGCTCTTGGCCTCAAGCCCTCTGCCAACGAACTCATTGGCATGCGTGTGCAAGACGTAACGCCCGAATACATCAAAGCCCTGCAATCGGCGGGATTCAAGATCGACATCGGCGAAATCATCAGCGCCAAGGTGCAGGATGTCACGCCCGAGTTCATCGAGCGGGCGAAGGCGCATGGCTTCAAAGATCTGACCCTGCAGAAACTGATTCAGCTTCGGGAGTTGGGAATTCTGGATTCGAAAGCCGATATCTAACCGCAGTCGCGGTCAAGGCGCGGGGCTTCGCCCACGCTTGGACGGCCGGGGCGGCCGTCGCCACATGAGCATTTGGGCCACACAACATCTAAGGAGATGATTTATGAGAATGCGCCGAACCCTTGCCTATTTGGTTTTCGCGTGCTGCGTTGTGTTGTTCGTCGTAAAGAATCGGGCCGCGGAAGCGCGCAGCGGCGACTGGACTCTCAGCAAGTCCGAAGACGCGGGCAAGGTCGAGTTCTCGCTGATCGAACACCATCACGGCGGGACGTCAAGCCACCAGTCCGATTGGCCCGCGAGTTCGTTCCAGGGCGTGGACCTCTCGAGGCCCGGGCATCAGCAAGTGCACTTCGTCATCACGCGCGACGCGGGCAAGATCGAGTGCGAAGGATTTCTCAATAACGGCGAAGGGGCGGGGCTCTTCCACTTCCAGCCCGACGCGAATTATCCGCGCGAGATGCACGACCTGGGATTCTCCGTCGACGACGAGAAACAGTTTGCCATGGCGTTGCAGGACGTCAGTCTGGAATTCGCGAAGCAGATGAAGAACGAACCCCTCAGCGACCTCGATGCCGACAAGCTGATCGCGTTCCGGATCTTCCGCGTCGACTCAGCTTTCATCGAGGCACTGCGGGCGGAAGGATTGAAGATCTCCGACGCCGACAAACTGCTCGCCTTCCGCATTCATGGCGTGACTCCGCACATGGTGCGCAGCCTTCATCAGGCTGGTTATTCGCCGGACGAAGACACGCTGATCGCGATGAGAATCCACGGTGCCACGCCAGAATGGATGGCAGAACTCAAACAACGCGGCTACGATCATGTCGACCTCGAGAAGCTGATCGCGTTTCGCATCCACGGCGTTTCGCCGGAGTTCATCCAGAAGCTGCAGAGCATGGGATATTCGCATCCGGATCCGGACGAACTGATCGCCATGCGGATTCACAACGTGACGCCGGAATACATCAGCGATATGCGCGCGCGAGGAATCCACGACCTGAGCATTGATCAACTGGTGAGCATGAAGATTCATGGGATCGACTGACGCTGCTCCCTGAAAAATCTGTGAGAGTGCCTGGCATGCACCCTGCCGGCTCGTACGGATGCTGGACCAAATAGGACGAGGATTTCTCTGCCCGCGTTCTAAAAGAGAAGCGAATGACCCCAAGCATGACCATTCCACCGGCTGATATCGCGTTGCCCCCGCTCCGAAAGAAGGAGCGAATTCTACTGCTCGCCGGACTCGTTCCTCTGCCGTGGTTCCTGCTCTGGACTTCCATCGCCGGCGCCATGGTGCCGGGCTATCGCGCGCTTTCTCAACAGGGCAGCGAACTCACGCTTCTGCCTGGCCTGCCTCACGTGCTGCTCGACGTGGCGGCAATCGGGTCAGGAGTCGCGTTCATGGCCTTTGCCCTTGGGATGTGGTTTGAATCCGGCAGACAAGGTTGCGTTCCGCGCGGTCGCATGGTTTCTCTTCGGTGTCGCGATGGCCTCGAACGGTTTGTGGGTCATGGGAAGCCCAATGCATGGACTGTACGCCCTGGGTTTGGTGACTCTGCTAGCACCCACCCTATCGCTGCTGGAGACGCGAAGGCTGCGGGATAACCAACTCGCCTTTGCGGTTACCGCTTTTGTGAGTTTTGCCGGAGTCCTCTATCTATTATCTTTGGATGAATGTGGTTGGCGCCGATCCGCATAATTGGCGCGGGTCGACGCAGCGCATTGACAGGTGCTTGAAAGACGCTGATCTCGGAGCAGCGAAGGCGATTCAGCAACCTATGAGAAAACGGAACGACCCGGAATTCCACTGACAAAGCAAAAGCCGCTCCTAGGAGCGGCTTCTTACTTGCTTGCCAATCAGTCTTCAATGGGCGAACGAGAAATTCAGACCCGTGGTGAAAACGACGTCATTTTTCTTTGAACTGGTGGGCGGATTGGAGACATAGATGTCGCCGAACTGATTTTGCCAGCCGAGCCACTTCTTGATTTTGGTGACGGTGCCAACGTCGAACGTCCAGCGGTACTGGCCCGTGTCCTGCATATTCGGATAGAAATAGACATTCTGGGTGATGACGGTGCTCTTGCCCAGTTTTTGGTTCAGTGCCTCCCCGAGGGTGAGAGCGGCGAATCTGTTGGTTTTCCCGTAGGACTCGTAGATTCCAGTGGGCGTGGTCAAAGGCGGAGTCGGGGGGACCTCGGTGCCATTGGAATATGTTTCGTGGGTGTAGTTGATGCCACCCAGAAAGTCCAGAATCGTGCGGTCGGACTTCATCGCGTGGAGGCCGAAGCCGCCGGAGTACACCTGCCGAAGGTCGAGGAACTGCAGGGCGTTGCTGGTAAAGTCGGCGGAGCCAAAGACGAATAGCCGCGGATTCAGGTTGCGGTCATAGCGGAATCCGGCTTGTATCAGGTTCGCGACGGTGCTAGGCGTGGCCAGGTCATTTTGGGTGTTAATCGAACTCAGGTAGATTGTGATCTTGTCGTTGAGCGTGGGATGGACGGCGTTGAATGCGAGCGCCAGGTTTTCCGACTCGCTGTTTCCACGAGAGATCGAGAAGCCGACATTGGCCCCGCCGTTCCATCCGTGCCAGAGTCCGGGATGCAACGACTTGTCGTAGGCCTGTTGCTCGGCGTCGTTGCGCAACAAGGTTACGTCGTCCTTGGGAGCTTCGACCGTGCCTGTGGTCTTGGTGGCAATCTCAATCTTGCCGTCCGTAGTGGTCACCGGTCCGACCGCTGTCTTTCCGCCCTTCAGGCTGACATGCAATTCCTGATCCGTCTTGATTTCCTGAATAGCGGCAAACTGAATGGTGACATCTCCCGCTGCCTCGGTGTGGAGCACCAGCGTTTTGCCGTCAGACTTCACGACCGTTCCGGTCAACCGGTCTCCGTTTTTCAAGGTGACTTGGTCGGCGAACAGGGCCGAGGATAGTCCAAACAGCGCAATTAGGGTGAACAATTCAAATCTACGCAAGACGACCTTCCTCCGGATTGAAGAGTTTTTGAGAACGGAAACGATTTGGAACCCCAGAATTATTATGGAACAGAAATAGAGATACCACGACGACGAAGCGGAAATGCCGGAAGAACCTGCCCGCGATGCTCCTCGAACCTGAACCTGGGTTAGCTCTTGGTTTCAGTTTTCTTGGTCGGATCGGTCGAAGGCGGCGCCGCAGGCGTATCCTTCATGCCTTCTTTGAGGGCACGGATCCCTTCGCCCAGACCTTTGCCGAGTTCGGGCAATTTCTTGGGACCGAACACCAGCAAGGCAATGGCAAAAATGATGATCAGGTGCGTCGGTTGAAATAGACCTTCAAACATCGGAGCCTCCAAGGGACAAAACCACTATTTCCAAAATCATACGCTATTGGACGCCCCGGGGGAAGGTCAAGCGACCCTGGCCTGGAACATCCATAGCCTTTTCGCTGTTTTATCCGAATGCCCGGTGGGCCTTCGGTGAAGCCTGCCACGTAGAGTTGTGATTTCAATCACAGCAACAGTGCCGATCCAGAGCAAGTTTGCGGACAAAGTCATGCGCAGGGGTTACCTCCGTGACCTTACCAGAGGGTTCGGCTGCGGGCTATGTTTCTGTAGGGGTTTCTGAAGGCGTTTGCGATCGCATTCCCTTCCAAAGCCGCCACCAGCAAGCCAATCCACGCGTTGGGGAATCCGGTGAGAGTAAAGGCTTTACTATCCTTATTGTTCTTGAGTCTGACGGCTGCTGCCGTCGCCCAATCCACCGAGAGTCAGCCCGCCAATCCGCAACCCATTGATACGACGCAGCTTGCGGCCTGGTTGATCGGCGGAGTTCCCAGCAGTCGGCTGGCCCGGCTGGTCGCGGACCGCGGGCTGGGCACTCTGCCAACGAGAAGCGAACTGCGACAGATCGAGTCCGCGGGCGCCAATAAGGACTTGATACGCGTCATGACTTCAGGAAATGCCCGGTCCGCGAGGCTGGGCGCTCCCATTCCGGAAGCTCTGCTGAAGGCCGCCGCCGAGGCCCGCCAGCAGCACTTCCACGAGGCCGAAGCCGACCTTCGCCAAGCACTGGCTGCCGATTCGCAGAATTCTGCGCTGCACTTTGCGCTCGGTGTGATGTACCGCCAGCAGGAAAAATGGGACGAGGCCTACGACGAGCTCACGCAGGCGACACAGATCATGCCCAGCCTTCCCGAGAATCACGCGGCGCTGGCCTACCTGTTTTATCGCCTGGACGACGGGCCGAATGCGATCGCGGAGGCGCGCACCGCGCTGAGCCTCGATCCGAAAAACGCAGAGGCGTATCAGTTTCTGGGACTGGGACTCTACTCGACCGGTCAGTATCAGGCCGCGGTTCACGCCTATGGCGAGTCGCTGGCCCTCGATCAGGACAACGCGGATACCTACTACGACATGGGGATAGCCTGGCATGCGGACGGGAATCTGCCCCGGGCCATCGCTGCTTATGAGCAGGCTATCCGCCTCAGGCCCGCGTTTTGGGAGGCTCATTCCAACCTGGGATTGATCTTGCACGAAGAAGGGAATCTGGCTCAGGCCGTGACGGAATATCGCGAGGCCAAGCGAATCGCTCCCGGCGAAGCTTCCGTCCGCAACAATCTGGGCAATACGTATTGCGATCAGGGGAACTTCGACTCGGCGATTGAAGAACTGCACGCGCTCTACCGCGAGCATCCAGAGTGGCAGCAGGGGCACGCATGCCTGGCCAGCGCGTACATGGCGAAGAAGAACTACGACGCGGCAGTGGACGAACTGCGGCTGGCGCTGCAGCAGAATCCGACGGGGTCGACGGAACACCGAATCCTGGGCCAGGCCTTGTTGCTCGCCAACAAGCCGGACGAGGCCTTGCGGGAACTGCGGCTGGCCGTTTCGCTCAATCCCGACTCGGACGTTGCTCACCACCTGCTGGGTACTTTGTTGTTTCAGCAGCAGGAGTTGCATGCAGCGGAGAAAGAGTTTCGCGAGGCGTTGCGCGTGAATGCTTCGGCCGACAACCACTACTCACTGGCGGCGTGCCTAATGAGCATGGACCGGTACGAAGAGGCGCTGTCGGAACTGGAAGTGGCGTCGCGGCTCGATCCCGAGCGCACGCTCTACCGGGCTCGCCGCGAAGAACTTCTGAAGCTGATGAAGGAAACGAGCTCGCGGTAAGGCAGGCGAGTGCTGGCATAAATTGAGCGAAGGTTGAACGCTCGGCCAATACCTGCCGATGTACTACGGTGCTTAGGCGAAGCCGCGGGCAGTACTTACACTAGAGTCGAGCCCGAACGCATCGGGCGGCGGGAACGGACCGATAGGGGGAGACCTCCGATGGCGACGAATGGAACCCGAACTCAGCAGGAAACCGTCAATGCGGTTGTCCAAGCGGCCCTGACGAAAGAGGGAAGCGCGCGCCGCAGGGATGCTGCGCCCGTGGCTGGTTCTCTGGCGGATGCCCCTCGCAAGCCCAAGGGATACGGATTGCCGTGCTCGAAATGCCATCTGTACTATCCTGCCGATCTCGATGCCTGCCCGACCTGTAAGCACAACGAGCGCGTTTCGCCGGTCGCGCCAAAAATACCCGTCAGAGCGGCGCAGACCGGTGTCGATCCCGTTCCCGATACTGAAATGGTCGAGCAGGAGCGCGAAGAATTTCTACGTCAATTCAAGTCGCAGCTGATGGAGGCTCACGCCGGAGTGGTGAATGCTCCGGAAGCCGTGTGCAAGTTTGGGGAGCATCATTCCGGGGAACCGGCCAACGCGGAAATCTGCCAGGCCTGTTATGAGCGGCTGCAGGAGCGTCTTGATGTGTTCGAAGCTGCGCTGCACCTGGAGCTGAAAGAAGCTGCGCAGATCATTTATGACGCGGTATGGGCCGATCCTTCGGATCCCAGCAAGACGTATCAGAATGCGGCCAGCGCGTTGCTGAGCGAGTTGCGCAAGCGCGCGGGGATGACCACGGTGCTGGGGCCGTTCCAGCCGCTGTCGCACTAGATAGGTGTTAGGTCTTAGGTCGTTCGGTCTCAGGCGCCAACGAACCGCAAAACCTACGATCTGCGACCCAAGACCTGCCTCACTCTGCCTTAATTCCTACCCACTTCTTCCCGGCGTAGAGTTTGTAGCTTTCGCCATCCTCAACCAGTTTCAGCGGAACGGCATGTTGCAGAGCGGAATCGGTCTGCGAGGACGCGCTGAGCACGTCGTTGTTCGAGACGTCCATGACGACGAACTTGCCGTCTGCGGTAAAGCCGAAGCCATATTGCCCCGGGGCCAGTTCGGATCCGCCGATGTTCAGCCTCGCTTCGGTGATGAGCATGCCCTGATATTTCTGCTGGATGGCGGTGGAATAACCTGACGCGTCCACCAGAGCGGCTAACATCATCTTGCCATCGGCGAGTTGAAACCCGACGGCGTTGCGAACCTGCACGGGCGCTTTCTGGCCACGGAAGAAATATTCCGCCGGGACCGCCTTCTTTACTTCGTCGCTGCTGAGAATGTGCTTCGATGCCTGCTGTGCTACGGCCGATACCAGCATGACGAGAGTGAGCGCGCCTAGAATCGGAAAATGAGTGTGCTTCATGAGAATTGATCCTCGAGAGTGAGAATGGAAAGTGCTCTCGGGAACTGTAACCGTTTGCCGGGGCGGGCGCAAATTCACTTTGGGCGCAAGAATCGGATAGTCCGCTGCGGACCGTTCGCCGTAGGCTTTCCTTGCTATGACTACCAATGCCATACTCACAGCGGAAAGCCTGAAGCCGATGCCTGCCCGTCAACCCAAACCGGAAACCCAGCCGGAGGGAGCCGATGACCCGCGTTGGAATGTCGTGGTCGCGCGGGACGCCGCTCGTGACGGAGAATTTGTCTTCGCCGTCTCCAGCACGGGTGTGTATTGCCGGCCGTCGTGCGCGGCGCGCCGTCCGCGACGGGAGAACGTGCGGTTCTTCGTCAGACCCGAAGAGGCCGAGCGGGCGGGATATCGGGCGTGCCTGCGCTGCCGGCCAAAATCGTTCAACGGCAACACAGAGTCTGACGCCGCGAAGGCTATTTGCCGCTTTATTGAGCAGCATCTCGACGAGCCGCTGACTCTGGATCGGCTGGGCAAGCAGTTTCACCAGAGCCCGTTTCATCTGCAGCGCCGGTTCAAGGCAGCGCTGGGCATCACGCCGCGCGAGTATGCCGACTCCTGCCGGCTGCGTCTGCTCAAGCGGAATCTGCAGGCGGGAGATTCGGTCACGCGAGCCATGTACGACGCCGGATATGGCTCCAGCAGCCGGCTTTACGAGAAAACTGTCTCGCAGCTGGGAATGACGCCCGACAAATATCGACGGGGCGCCATCGCGGCGACGATTCGCTATACATGCGCCGACTCGCCGCTGGGACGGATGCTGATCGCTGCGACCGAACGCGGGATTTGCTCCATCCAGTTTGCGCGCTCCGACGGCGAGTTGATGGAGGGGCTGAAGCGCGAATTTCCGTTTGCGGCCCGTAAAGAGGATGGGGGCGGGCTGCAGTCATGGGTGAGCGCGCTCCTCAAGCACATGCGGGGCAAGGATCTGGGCTCGTCGTTGCCGCTCGACATCCGCGCGACGGCCTTTCAGCGCCGCGTGTGGGCTTATTTGCAATCGATTCCATTCGGAGCGACGCGGTCTTATTGCCAGGTGGCTAAGGCCATTGGACGGCCCAGCGCCACGCGCGCCGTCGCCCGCGCTTGCGCTACCAACCCAGTTGCGGTGGCGATCCCATGCCATCGGGTCGTTCGCCAGGATGGCAGCATGGGGGGATATCGGTGGGGCATAGAACGGAAGAAGACTCTGCTGGAGATCGAACAATCCGTTGTGGGGACGTAGCTGGCGCGTCTTGCAGGCAGAATGCCCCGCGATGGGGAGAGAGACGTGGCAAGTAACGTCTCTGCGCATGCCTCGTTGGTGTTTGACTCCGCAATTTGCGGGCGATTAAATAGAAACGGCGGGACCGTTTCTTCTATCCCTCGCGAAGGTGGGACTATGCGGGCACCAGCGGTGATGCTGACAGCGGTTTTTCTGTCGAGCGCTTTGATGTGTGGATGCGGTGGGGGCGGGGGCGGGGCAACCTTTGGCGGAGGCGGGGGAAATCCGCCGGCGGCGCCGACCATTTCGACAACACAAGCACAGAACGGTGCCGTAATCGTCAGCCTGACCTCGACGACCGCTGGAGAAGTCATCAACTACACCCTCGATGGGAGCACGCCCACTCCAGCTTCGCAGCAATACCAGGCCCCTTTTCTCGTGGCCTCGAATCTCACGGTCAATGCGATTGCCGTATCCGGCGCGTCCCCTACCCTTGCGGTCAGCACGGTAGCGAGCCAGAGCTTCTCGCCCAACATTCCTTCGGGAGTGGTGGTCTGGAGCGATGAGTTCACGAACACCACTGGAGCTCCCGCACAACCTAACCCCGCGATCTGGACTTACGATACTGGCAACAGCGGCTTTGGGAACGGCGAATTGGAGAATTACTGTGCGTGGGGATCGTCCACCTCTCCGTGCAGCACGACGAATCCCAGCGAGTACGTGGGGACCGACGGTTATTTACATATCGAAGCCCAGCAGCCGTCGCCTGGGGTGTACACATCGGCGCGGTTGAAGACGCAAGGGCTGTTCAGCTTTCAGTATGGCCGCTTTGAAGTGCGTGGCCTGGTACCGGAGGCGCAAGGGTTTTGGCCGGCGGCGTGGCTGCTGGGCAACAACATTGCCAACGTGAATTGGCCGGCTTGCGGCGAGCAGGACGTGCTGGAGCGCGTCAACGCAGCCGGCATCAACGGGCCAGGCACGCAGGATTGGAACGCGGGATCGGTTCACGGGACGGGCTTCACCGGCGGCACAGGATTGGGCACGGACTACTACTTTCCCAGCGGACAGACAGCGGCGCAGTGGCATACCTATGGCATGATCTGGTCCAAGGGCAGCGTGGCGTATTACGTCGATAGTCCCGCGAACGTATACGCGACCTACACGACCGCGAGCCTGACTCCGTTAAAGGATGGCGCAGTTTGGCCATTTGATGCCGGACAGAGCAACTTCATCATTTTGAATCTGGCGATCGGCGGGAGTTGGCCTGGACCGCCCAATTCCTCCACTCCGTTTCCGTCGGAGATGTTGGTCGACTACGTGCGGGTCTATACGAACTAGACACGGTCGATAGGGTTGCGGTTTCGAACGGCTAACCAATTCAGAAAACCCACTGCAATCGTTGCGGCCACGATTAAGGACTGGCTGCGATCCACCTGCGTGGCTAGCGCGACGCACATCAGGACTGCAATCCCGGCGACGAGATTTCCGGCGGGCAAGCGGAAGCTCGCCGTTCCCGGTTGCTTCCGGCGTAACACCGGTAGGGCGGCGCAGCACACACCGTAATAGAGCAAGCGGGCGACGGCGGACAGGGTTACATTCCACTTGAATTCGCCGCTGAGCGCGAAGGCCCACACCAGCGCGGCAAACACCAGAATCGAAACGTAAGGCGTGTGGAATCGCGGATGGATCGCGGCGAAGGCTTTGGGGAAATCTCCTTGCTCGGCCAGAGCATACGTCACGCGCGGCATGCCCAGAATCTTTGCGCTCAAATATCCATAGAAGGAAATCAGCGCTCCCCCGGCGACTAACGCGGCGCCGACGGAACCGACGGCGACCCGCGCTACGTCGGCCAACGGACGCTGGCTGTGCGCCGCGTCTGGAAGAACTCCGACCACAACCCACTGAATGAGCGCATAAGTCACGGTGCAAACGACCAGGGCGGCGAACAAGGCAAAGGGAGCGTCGCGGCGCGGATCCTTGGCCTCGCCCATCGGCGCCAACGCGGTCTCGAATCCTCCATAGGCAAACACGAGCAGCAACACGGCCTTCAACCATTGGTTGGTTGTGAGTACTGCGTTTGCGCCATGCGAGATTCCAGCGGGATGCGCGTGCAGCACGAATAACCCCATGCCGATGACCGCGAACAGCGGCACCAACTTCGCCGTTGTCGAGAGGTTGCTCACCAGCGTCCCCGCCCGAACACCGCGCACGTTGATGAACGCGAGCACGCCGACCAGGATCGTGAGGATGAGGGCGCGCGGCAGCCGGTCCGTGGCATGCGGCCAAAATTCACCGAGGTAGATCACAAATAGATTGGCATTGGCGGCCGGCGCTGCCGCCTGTCCGAGGCAGAGCATCCATCCCATCTGAATGCCCATCCCGCGCCCGAAGGCAGCGCGAGCGTACAGGTAGGGGCCGCCCGCCTGTTGAAACCGCGAAGCCACTTCGGCAAAACAGGCGAAGATGAGGGCCATCCCAATCCCGGCGAGGAGCACCGCCAGAGGGCTGAACTTTCCCAGGAGGCCAGCGACCGTGGAAGGTAGTCCAAACACGCCGCTGCCGATCACGGAGTTCACGACCAGCGCAGTGAGGCTCCAGCGGCCGATGGCGCGGACGAGTTGCTGGCGCGGCGTGGTTCCCTGGGTGGATTCCGTCACCGCGCGTTTGTATCACAGATGGACGGAGCTTGGGTAAAGGCAGCGGCGGTTGCGCCGGGCTTCGACGAGGTTGGACGGCCGAGAGCTTGCCCTGAGCCTGTCGAAGGATGGCCTTCGCCACATGATCCTGGTGACTTTGGACAGCGGACGAGTGCACTCATGGTGGCGTCTGGAATTCCCGCTGAGAAGAAGGGCGCGTCGAAAACGCGTCGAAATCCGCGCGGCCTACGCGTGGAAAGCCGCGCCAATCAAGGCATTTGGACTCGGTGACCTTTTCTCGCTCCAAAGTAATGCCAGAATTACGAAAGGCGCATGCCCGTGAGACATCTATTCGCTGTGCTTTCCCGATGAGATGGTTGGAAGGCAACCCGAATGGCCATCGACGACATGGACGACCTTCATCTCCGAATCGCGCGCGTCACCGAGGACCTGCGAACGATCCAGCAGGAACTCAACTGCGCCGCCATGCAGGCTCCGAGCGACCCGGAACTCATGGAAGCGCTGAACTCGCTTTCGGAGACAGAGCCGATCGAGACCCTGCGCTCGGCCCTCGACCAGATGCGCCATTTCCTCTGGTTTTATTCGCAGGTGATGAGCAACGAACCGGAACTCGGAGACAAGTTGCGGCAGGCCGGCCAGCAGAAAACCGCAAGCGATGAGACACCGAAGACAGGGAATTCTTTCCTGGATCAACTCTCTCGCGCCGACGAACTCATGCTGCTTCATCATCTGGCCGACGCCAGACGCCGCAAACCCAATTAAGATTCCTCCTGATCATGGGGCGAGAAATGTTTTTCTCCTAGAATCCCCGCCCGCGAACAATCGTCTTGAGCACTTCGCCGGCCGGGGTCAGCACGGCGAAGTCAGCCTCAGCCCCCTGAGTCAGAACTCCGTGGTGCGCCGCCAACCCCACGGCCCGCGCGGGATTCAAAGTGGCCGCCTGCACCGCATCCCGTAAATTCCAGTCGGAAAATTGCGTCACATTACGAATCGCTCGATCCATAGTGAGCACGCTTCCCGCGAGGCAGCCATTCGACGTGCACTTGCCATCTTTGACGTCCACCTCGATCGGACCGAGCTGGTAGCGACCGTCCGGCATGCCGGTCGCTGAAATCGCGTCGGTGATGAGCACTGCTCGTTCGTATCCTTTCGCCCGCAGGAAAACTTTCACGACTGCCGGGTCTACATGAATTCCGTCGACGATGATGTCGGCGCTCAACCGGTCGTTGCTGAGCACTTCGCCGATGATTCCAGGGTGGCGATGATCGAGTGGACGCATGGCGTTGAAGGTATGTGTGGCGTGCCGCGCGCCGGCTTTGACGGCATCCTGGGCGACCGGCATTTCGGCGTCGGAGTGCCCAAGGCTGACACACACCTTCCGCCGCGCAGCCTCGGCTATCACTTCCATGGCGCCAGGGATTTCCGGAGCAATCGTCAGCATGCGCACGTGTCCGCGTGCAGCCTGCCACAGGCGCTCGAAGACTTCGACGGTAGGAGCGACGAGATTTTCCGGCGGATGCACTCCCCGCCGCTTATGGCTGAGAAACGGCCCCTCGAGATGAATGCCCAGCGGCCGCGCCTGGATAGGATCGCCATTGGTTGCGCCGGCCGCGGCTTCGATCGCGTCGGCCAGTCGTCCCAGCGCAGAGCAGGTCGCATCGAGCGGCGCTGCGACGGTTGTCGCAAAATATCCGGTAACGCCATGGGTCGTCAGAAACTTGCCCAAGCGCGGGAGTTCGGAGGGCGCCGCTCGCATAAGGTCCAGGCCGGCTCCACCGTGCATATGGATATCGACAAAGCCCGGAACCAGTACTGCATCTCCGAAATCGACCAGGGAAGTATTGCCGGGGAGTTCTTTCGCAGAGCGCGAGGAAGCCTCGGAGATCAGCCCGTCTTCCACCAAGAGCAGCGGGTTCTGGATCTCCTCAACCGGAGTGTAGAGTCGCCTAGCGGTGAATGCCGTTTTCATGAAGGGTTGTGGTGCGAAAACCTATCGTAGCTGTACGTCAGGTTTCAGACAACACTGGTGAGGGGGAGAGATCGTCCGGATTGTTCGAAAACTCAGCGGGGCGCATCCATCCCCTGCCACCGCGGCGGCCCAGCGTCAGGTCCCGTGTGGAGTGTTATAATTTGCGAGTAATTCAGCAATTCCTGCTAAGGGCGCCCCGCATTTCCTCCAGCGCCCTCTTGCAAAAGTCGGGGAGTGGCTCAGCCTGGTAGAGCACCTGGTTCGGGACCAGGGGGTCGGAGGTTCAAATCCTCTCTCCCCGACCATCTTTTCTCTCGCTCTTTCAGTTGTTTACGCTGCCTTTTGCACTGTAGCTTCTTCGGTGCATTTTGGTACATTTGGTACAACTGAGCGCAATTCGAAGCCAAAGCCACATTTTTCCGCCCACATTCTGCGGAAAACTACGTCCTCTTTTATCTTGTCGTAGAGGTCGCTCATGTCTTTTCCCGCATGGCCCATCCAGTACTTGTAAAGGCCTTCAGGACACTCCGTGTAGTTCCGCAAATACGTGTTCCTGAAACGACGGAACGCGTGGTTTCCGGCCTTATGCGTCCCGTTGAACGGGTTCACGTAGTTCAGTTGCTTCAGGGCCGTGTGCAGGTGGCGCCGGATTATGTTCGTTGGTGACAGGGGCTTTCCTTTCCGCGTGCAGAATAAAAAGCCCGACTTTCGGTCGCCAACGAACTCCTTGAGGAGGGCGGCAATCGCTGGGTGTAGATCGACCTGACGTCCTCCGTTCGCCGTCTTGAGCCGTTGTTCGACCCTGCCGTGATGAACTTTCTGCTTGATGGAGATGGTCAGAAAATCGGGAGAGACATGTTTGTTGATCTCGATGCCAAGAGCCTCCCCGATTCTCAGACCAGCCGCACCGCACAGGATGAAAATCATCCGTTCCCGTTTCTTCTTCCACGAAGCCAAGCCCGTCATTACTTCGGACGAGAAAGTCGGCGTGTTCTGCTTTTCCTCCTCTACGATAGGCATGTCAATGAATTCGTGGTTCCACTTTCGCGGGTAGATTTCCTCGCCTTCATCATTGACGGCAGAAGCCACAACCATCTTCACAACTTGCGAATAGGTGTCGATCGACTTGGGTGACAGACCACCGTCCACCATCTTCGCAACGAGTGACTTCAAGACTGCGTTGTTGACTTCGGACAAGGGCACCTCTCCGATATTCGGGTTAATCCAGTTGTTGAGACAGCCATCCCACAACTCCAATGTTGAAAGTGCAATCGGTTTACGCCTCCGACCTTGGACATGGTTGAGCCACCACTTCGCCTGCTCGCGGAATGTGAGACCGCCTCCTTTCTTTGCAACCTTGTTGAAATACTCCTCAGTATCGGCTCCGCTCGCCGCGATAATTTCACGAGCACGGCGTTGCTGTTCAGACTTGGACAGGCAACCGGGCCCTGAGATCGGGCAGATTCTCTCCCGCATGTGCCTTCTCTTTTCTTGCTCCGGCACATCCATCCACCACCGAACAAACCACCATTTACCGCTACGTTCAATGTAACCTCTCTGACCAGTTCTGCGGGACATGCTCTTTCCTCTCCGCTTCACTGGTGTCGCGATAGGAACCTTAGTAGTGCTGGCAGGGAATTGCAACAGGCAGGGTTGAGGTCTGCCGACTGAAGGCAAATACCCGGGCAGGCATGCCTCCCCGGACACCGCCAGTCCCGCGAAGGCGGAGATAGCCGTCACGTTGGGGCCCGGCATCGAGCCGGAGATTTGGAGGCACTGTTCCAAGCGGTCTGTCCTTTGACGGCGCTGTCGTCTCAGTCATCTGAAGAACCCGCAGCCTATCTGTACCTAATACTGCTCTTTGAGGATATTCAAGATTGTCAGAACGGGAGAGCCGGCGCGGACACAGCCTGGGTCAGGTAACAGAGCCCCGGAAACCGTCGAATTAAATGCCCCGCGAAAGGGCGCGGGGGCCCGTCCTTTATTTTCAATGTGTCCGGACGCTGCCTACGCGGGAGAGCCGCCTGAACTCGTCCGCCGCTTCCGCGCTCACTATCTCGACGTAGGAAACGTCCTTGCCTTCAACAACAGTGATGCCTTTCACCTTCGGCGTGTCGCTCTTGCGGCCGCATTCCGCGCACTGATTGGTGCGGCCTGGCCTGTCTGAGTTGTACGGTTCAGGGAAGAACCCGTCTCCGCAGTCAACGCATATCATCAGGCCGCATTCCGTGCACCGCTCGCAGCGGGATCTCGTCAACTCAAAGCTCGTGCCGCCGCAGTTCTCGCATTCTTTCATAGGAAACTCCTCTTTCATGGGTTTCGGTTCTTCTGCCTAATACCGCGTCCGGGCGGGTTTACACGTATAACGAGGACGCTCAGTCTGGGATTGTCGGGAACGCCCAGCAGTCACCTGACTCGTGGAAAGGCGCGCCCTGTTGGGCGACCCGAAGGAGAAATCTGAGGCGGGCTCTGGGCAGCCGTGTCGATCGTCCAGCGGCCGCACTTTAGGTTTTGGGAATAATTCTTGGAAACGGAGTACTAGGGTAGGCACGGCTTGATCCCCGTGCGCCTTCGCTAGAAGGAATCCGGGGCGGCGTCCTCACCTGCGCCGTCCCTAAACACGGTGAGCCATGAGCAAACACGAGAAAGGGGCGATTGCCCCGAGCGCCCCTGACGCGGAAGGCGTTCGTCAAGAAACTTTACACACGCTGACGACAACTTGCCCCCCGGACCGCGACTTTCCGGACCCCGCGTCGCTGAGCCTAGAGGAGCTAGAGACTCATCCGGAAAGCCCCCACGGGAGAGGACGTGCCAATCAGCCACAACGGCCTAAGAAAAACGGGACGGTCGCGTGAAAAGTTTTGACCGGATCGAGCATCTATGTTAGTACAT